>Ga0136616_10000003_pt1 | contig 134135 bp, 132 predicted proteins | sample AntDrymUQ2992106_2_FD_106648 | JGI IMG/M metagenome (GOLD analysis project Ga0136616, IMG submission 106648) | Polar desert sand microbial communities from Dry Valleys, Antarctica - metaG UQ299 (21.06) | ecosystem: Environmental > Terrestrial > Soil > Desert | place: Antarctica: Dry Valley... | reverse complement strand
GAGAGCGATGAAGTACATGCTGTTGATCCATCAGGGCGCCACCCCGACGCCGGGGTCGGACGAGTGGGAGAGCCTTTCGGACGACGGGAAGACGCTGACCACCGACGGCCCGTTCGTCGAGATCAAGGAGGCGGTCGGCGGCTGCAACCAGCGTGCGCGTGCGCTGCCGCGGGCGCGACGGTCCCGGTTCCGGCGCCTCCAGCGACGCCTGCGCGCCCGTACGGTGATCGAGGTGCTGGCCACGCGGCCGGGCGCGATCGGCAAGTACACCCGCTTCCGCATCCGCCGAGTGCCCCTGAGCACTCGGGGCAAGCGGCGCTATCCCCCGCCGCTGCGCTTGTCCACCGCGACCACGATTCCCACATAGAGCAGCTCGATCGCGGTCTGGAAGATGCGGAAGGCCACGGCGATGGCCGTGGCCACCGTCTCGTCGAGCACCGCGGCCATGGCCACGGCCAGCGCGGCGTCGCGGGTGCCCAGGCCGCTCGGCGCGATGAAGGTGATCACGGCGACGCAGAAGGCCACCGGGTAGGCGGCTGCCACGTATGGGAAGTCGGAGGCCGGCAGCGGGTGCAGCGCCTTGGCGAACGCGTAGAGGCCCACCCCGATGACGGCGAAGCAGCCCACGTACATCAGGGTGAAGCGCAGCACCTGCCCGAACGAGAGCGCCTTGGGCAGGGGCTCGCGGCCGAGCTTGGCCAGCCCGCGGTTGGCGAGCGGGAAGAACACGCGCGGGTGCAGGCCAGTGAGCACGATCGGAATCAGCAGCAGCACCGCGTAGCGCGCCGCCTGCCCCTCGAGATCGGGCAGCTGGATCACGAAGTAGGCCCCGACCATCACCGCGCTGCCGAAGCCCAGGCCCAGCTCGTAGACGATGCTGGCCAGGCAGACGCGCTTCGGCACGCCCTCCTTCTCGGCCATCACCATCCGGCCCACAACCATCAGCGCGTTGGTCGGCACGTAGCGTGCGATCAGCGACTTGCCCCAGATCGCACGGGCCGGCCTGGCGCGCAGGTGCTCCTCGCCGAGCGAGTGGACGATCAGGCGCCAGATCTCGCCCTGCGCGGCATAGAGGCCGAACACGGCCAGCACCGAGAGCGCCAGCCAGTACGGCTTGAAACGCCAGTCGAAGTCGGGCAGCGCGCTCCACTGCCGCGCCACGAAGAAGACGAGGAAAGCGAAGATGAGACCGGCGAGCCCCCACTGCAGCGCCATCTTGGCGCGCGGGTTCGTCGGCCCGATCTGACCGATCCCGGCCGCGGCGGTGCCGGCACGCTCCAGGAGCGTGCCCGACTTGTCCCGTCCCTCGTCCGCGGCGGCCACAGTCAGACTGTAACCGTGGTCGAGCGATCCCTGATCCACGCCATAGACGCGATCCTGGTCGATCGTGGGGGTCGGCCGGCCCGCTGGACGGGGGACGACGCGGCCGTCGTTCGCGCCCGTCCGCTGGCGGTCACGTCGATCGACAGCGTGGCCGACGGCGTGCACTTCGAGCTGTCCACCCACACCCCCGGGGACGTTGGCTGGAAGGCGTTGGCCACGGCCCTGTCGGACCTGGCCGCCATGGGCGCCGACCCGGGCGAGGCGTACGTCTCACTCGCCCTGCCCGAGGGCTTCGACGCCGCGCTGGACCTGGTCCGGGGGATGGAGGAGCTCGCCGCCGAATGCCACGTGACCATCGCCGGCGGGGACGTGATCCGAGCCCACGCACTGCAGATCACGGTGGCCGTGACCGGCTGGGCGGATCGGGAGGAGGACCTGGTGGGCCGGGACGGCGCGCGACCCGGACAGATGGTCGGCGTCACCGGCACGCTGGGGGGCTCGGAGGCGGGACGGCTGCTTCTCGCGCGGGGCGAGGCCGGCGACGGCGGCAGCGACCTGGCGCGGCGCCACCTGCGCCCCCAACCACGGCTGGCGGCCGGCCGGGCCCTGGCTCGCGCGGGGGCGGCCGCGATGATCGACCTCAGCGACGGGCTGGCTACCGACGCCGGCCACGTGGCCGAGCGCAGCGGCACGCGGGTGGAGGTGCGCCTGGCCGACCTGCCCCTGGCCCCCGGCCTCGAGACGGTGACCGACCGGCCCGAGGTCTTCGCCGCCACAGGCGGGGACGACTACGAGCTGCTCGTGGCGTTCGCGCCCGAGCTCCGGGCCGAGGCCGAGGCGGCAGCGGAGGGAGCCGGGATTCCGTTGACCTGGCTAGGCGGCGTCGCCGAGGGCCGGGGCCTCGTCTTCTTCGACCGGTCGGGCGCAGAGGCCCACGGGCTCAGCGGCTTCGAGCACACCTGATGCCAGCATCCCGGAGGCGACGCGGCCCCCGGCGGGCCGGCATGGACGACCGTTCACCGGCGCAGAGCGGATTCCGTGCCCCCGAGCGACCCCGGCCCCGCGTACCGCCCGGGCCCGTAGATCTCCGGGCCGGAGGGCATCTGGCGAGTCGGCCGCTCACGCGGAGTGCGTCGCGTCAACTCCAAGACCGCGCCCAGCGCGCCGAGCCACACACACCCGATCAGCGCGGTCGTCAGCCCGACGCTGTGCCCGGTCACGAGCATGAGCAAGTACCAGGCTCCCTCCAGGGGGTCGAGGGAAAGGGCGAACAGGTGGTAGACCCACACGACCAGACCGGGCAGGGCCCCAAGGCCCACGAGCACGGCGCGGGCGCGTCGCGGGGGCGGCGGCCTCGTGAGGACGGCGAGCATCCAGAGGTGGGCGGCGGGCGCGGCGAGCAGCGCGGCGTAGGGATTCAGGATCCACAGCGCCGCGGCGGCCGCGGACACCGTCAGCGCCAGCGCCACCCCGGCGCCGGGGTCGCTCAAGTCCCGCAGCTCCTCCACCGGGCGCACGGCCAGCGACCGCGCAGCCACGAGCGCCGCACCCATGACCGCCACGGTCCCGGCCAGGACCGCCAGCGCCGGCCCATCGAGCGGCACATCCCGGGGGGCCACCGGCGCAGGGGGCGGGCTCGGCGTGGCTCCCACGAGACCCAGCGCCTCGGCGCACAGGAGCCCGGCCAGGAAGGGGGCCGCCCACGCCCCGACCCACCTCAGCCAGGTGAGCACGGCCACGCGGCGCCGTCGGGCCCGGGCGAACGCGTCGACGGTCGCCACCATGACCGGGATCAGAAGCGAGCCGGCCAGCACCGCCAGGACCCAACCGGGCACCACCTGGCTCACCGCGAGCAGGTAGCTCTTGGGGCCGTGCTCGACCCGCTCGCCCTGGTCCAGCGCGGTGACCGTGCGGAGGGCCGCACGCCCCAGGGTTCCGAGGCGATCCTCGTCGATGGCCTCCGGCGAGCCGCTTCCCCCGGGCGGCAGCTCCCCGCTGCCCGAGATTCGTACGGCGTCGAACCCGTGCTCCAGCAGCACGCCCTGCGCCCCGACGCCGATGGGGAACGACAGCCGCGCCAGCTGGCCCAGTGCGCCGGCGCCCCCGGGCAGCCGGCCGGTCTCCTGCCGGATCGACTCGGCCACGGTGCGCTGCAGCGAGATGCTGGCGCGGCGGCTGTCGTTGGACCACGCCTGGAGGAACGGGCCGCGGCGCGCGGGCGAGCCGAGGTCGGACATGATGAGCACCGCGTCCACCACGCCGGACGCGTCCAGGGCCTCCGCCAGGCGTCCCGCGCCGACCTCTCCGAGTGTGGATCCGTCGAGCGACGCGAGCACGAGCGTCTTGCGTGTGGGGCGCCCCTCGAACACTCGAGCAAGCTCGAGCAGGGCGGCGGTGTCGGAGGCGCTGCCCGTGGCGTCGGGCACCGTGGACGCGTCGCGGTTGGCTACCAGCACGATCTGCCTGCGCGAGCGCCCGGCCCGGCGGCCGATGACGTTCTCGAGATCGCGCCCCGCGTGCTCGAAGCGCTCGCGCCCGACCGTGAACCCACGACGCGCGAACACGCTCGCCACCTGGGCCGCCGTCGCCCGGTCGCCCCTGCCCCCGGGTCGGCGCGACGGCTCGGCCTCGGCCAGCCGCGCTGCGCTCGTGGCCGCCAGGCGCCCGTCGAAGAGCACGTCGGCCGCCAGTCCCTGGGTGAGCGGACGCGGGCGGCTCTCCAGGGAGAACATCGCCAGCACCGCCGCCAGCAGGGCCGGCACGAATGCGGCCCGGTAGACCCGCGGCTCGATCAAGGCGCCGGACTCACCACCTCGCAACCTACAATCTCGAAGGTGACGGGCTCGGCCCCCCGAATCCTGCTCGTGGACGACGAGGCCTCGGTGCAGAAGCTCCTCACCTATCCGCTGAGGAAGGAGGGGTACGACGTCGTGGGGGCGCTCGACGGCCTGGAGGCCCTGGAACGCCTCCGCGAGGCCACCTTCGACCTGGTGGTCCTCGACGTGATGCTCCCGCTCCTGGACGGCTTCGACGTGTGCCGTCAGATCCGCGCGCGCAGCACGGTGCCGATCATCATGCTCACGGCCAAGACCGAGGAGATCGACAAGGTGCTGGGCCTCGAGCTGGGCGCCGACGACTACATCACCAAGCCCTTCTCGGTGCGGGAGTTCCGCAGTCGCGTGAAGGCCGTGCTGCGGCGGGCGGCGATCACCGCCCCTGAAGAGCGCTTCGAGGATCCGATCCACGCCGGCGAGCTGGAGATCGACTTCGAGAAGCGTCAGGTGAGCGCCCGCGGCGAGGTCGCCCAGCTCACCTACGTGGAGTTCGAGATCCTGGCCGCGCTGGCCCGCGCGCCCGGCCGGGTGCTGAGCCGCACCTCGCTGCTCGAGCGCGTGTGGGGTGACGCCGCCTACCGCGACCCGCGGACCATAGACGTCCACATCAGGCACCTCAGGGAGAAGCTCGAGGAGGATTCGGCCGAGCCCGAGCTGATCCTCACCGTGCGCGGCGTGGGCTACCGCTTCCAGGAGCGCTGATGCAGCCGCCCGGGCTGCTTTCGCTGCGAAACAAACTGGCGCTGGTCTTCTTCGCGATCACCGCCGCCGCCTTCGCCGTCATCTATTTCGTGGTCGTCCCGCAGCTCGAGTCCAACCTCGAGGGCCGGCGGCTGCGGGACCTGCGCGTGGCGGCGGCCTCCGCCCGTCCCGCCCTCGAGCACCTCCTGACCGAGGACGCCCGCGAGCGGCGCATCAACCGAGTCGTGCGGACCGTCGCGGACTCCACCGACTCCCGGGTCACGGTGCTCAGTTGGAAGCCCTCCTCCTCCGGACCGCAGGGGGACGGCCGCGAGCTGCGCTTCTATGCCCGATCGGACTCCCGCGAGGCGGAGCGGGCCTTCCCTCGCTCGGACAGGCTCACGAGGCGCGCCATCATCGCCGAGCGTCCGCGCAGCGGCTTCGGCCGCTTCGGCGGCCAGGAGATCGCGATCGTGGCGCAGCCGCTCCTCACCAGGGGCGACCCGCAGTGGGTGGCCCTCTACTCGCGCGACCTGGCCGACGTGGCCGAGACGGTCGCCTTCATCCGCAACCGCCTGCTGCTGGCCACGGGCGCCGCCCTCATCCTGGCCCTGGTCGGCGGCTACCTGGTGGCACAGGCGCTGGCGCGACGCGTCCGGCGCCTGGAGGCCGCGGCGGGCGAGGTGGCCGAGGGGCGCTTCATCGACCCCCTCCCCGTGGACAGCAGCGACGAGCTTGGGCAGCTCACGCGCACGTTCAACGAGATGCAGGAGCAGCTGCGACAAGTCGACGTCGCGCGCAAGGAGTTCATCGCCACCGCCTCGCACGAGCTGCGCACGCCGATCTTCTCGCTCGCGGGATTCGTCGAGCTGCTCCAGGACGAGGACCTGGACGACGAGACGCGGCGGGAGTTCCTCGACACGATGAGCGAGCAGGTGGCCCGCCTCCAGAAGCTGTCGGTGGACCTGCTCGACCTGTCGCGCCTGGACGCCGGCTCGCTCGAGCTGCACACCGAGCCTGTCAACCTGTCCGAGCTCACCCGCTTGGTGGTGGGCGAGTTCGCGCCCGCGCTCGCCGACCACGGGACCGAGCTGGACGTGCGGCTTCCCGACGAGGGCCCGCGGGCCAGCTGCGACCGCGAGCGGGTGGCCCAGATCATGCGAATCCTGCTCGACAACGCCCTCCGGCACACCCCGCCCGGCACCCCGGTGTCCGTAACCGCGCGCGGCGACAACGGGGCGGCCACGCTGACCGTCGCCGACGGCGGCCCCGGCCTGCCCGCCGCCGACACGGAGCACGCGTTCGAGCCGTTCTACACCGGCGACGCCGTGCGCGGCGCCGGCCTGGGCCTGGCGATCGCGCGCGAGCTGGCGGAGCGGATGCAGGGGCAGCTGAGCGCCTCCCCCGAGTCCGGTGGCGCCGCCTTCACGCTCGCCCTGCCCGCCGACCGGGAGCCGCGGTGAGGCGGCTCGCCGTGGTCGCGATCGTGGCCGCCTCGGCCGCGGCGGGGTGCTCGGGCGACGAGGAGGACGCCCCCGAGCAGGTTCGCGGGCCGACGGAGGTGAGGACCACGCGGGTCGAGGTCGTGGAGGGCATCGGCCGCCGCGGCGGGCTGGACGCCGGCGGGATCTACGAGCGCCTGTCCCCCGGCGTGGTCACGGTGCTGTCCATCTTCGACGACGGCTCACAGGCCCTCGACGACGAGGGCACCGGCGGGCAGGGATCGGGCTTCGTGCTCGACGCGGAGGGATACGTGGCCACCAACGCGCACGTCGTGACCGGCGAGGGCTCGAACGCCGACCGCGCCGACGACGTGTACGTGGAGTTCTCCGACGGCAACCGCGTGGCTGCGGAGATCGTCGGGGTGGACCCGTTCGCCGACGTGGCGCTGCTCAGGGTCAGCCCGTCGGGCCTGTCGCTTACCCCGCTCAGCCTCGGATCGTCCGACCGCATCCGAGTCGGTGAGCCGGTGGCGGCGATCGGCAGCCCGTTCGGTGAGCGCCAGTCGCTCACCGTCGGCGTGATCTCCGCCCTCGACCGCAACATCCGGTCGCTCACCCGCTTCGGCATCGGCGACGCGATCCAGACCGACGCCGCCATCAACCCCGGCAACTCCGGCGGGCCGCTCCTGGACGGCCGGGGGCGCGTCCTCGGCATCAACGCCCAGATCAAGTCGTCCTCGGGCGGCGGGGAGGGCGTCGGCTTCGCCATCCCGGTGGACGCCGTCCGGCGCTCGCTGCGCGAGCTGCGCTCGGACGGTCGCGTGGACTACGGCTATCTCGGCCTGACCACGCTCCCGCTGTGGCCCCAGCTGGCCGACCGCCTGGATCTGGACTCCCCCGACGGAGCGCTCGTCGTCGAGGTGAGCGGCGGGAGCCCCGCCGACGACGCCGGGCTCGAAGCCGGCAAGGAGGAGATCACCTTCCAGGGCCAGGACCAGATCGTGGCCGGAGGTGACGTGGTGCTCGCCGTGGACGGGCGGCGACTCACCCGCACCCGCGACCTCTCCGACGCGATCAGCGCCCGCAGCGCGGGCGAGAAGGTCACGCTCACGGTGGTGCGCGACGGCGATCGCCGCGAGATTGAGGTCGAGCTGGGACCGCGACCCGCCGGCGCCGGCGGTTGATCCGTTCCGGATGCGGTTTACGCCGCGGTTCTGGGTAGTGTGAGAAGCGTGGCGGAGGTAGAGAACGCGACGAAGGGAGCCACGGACGGGCGGGACGTGTCACTGACGATTCCCGCGCGTCCGGACTACCTCGTCCTGGCCCGTCTGGCTCTGTCTGCGGTCTGCCGGCTGACCCCCCTGTCCCCGGAGGAGGTGGCCGACCTCAAGCTGGCGATTACCGAGGCGGCCAACGACTTCGTGGACGAGAGCCGGTCGCTGGAAGACGAGAGCCGGGTCAACTTCAGCTTCCGCCTCGGCGAGGATCGGCTCCTGATGAGCCTCGAGGGCCCGCCCAGCCCCGTGCCGGCGATGGAACGCGAGCTCAGCCGCGCGATCATCGACGCCACCGTCGACGAGTGCACGTTCGCGGACGGCGGCACGCGCCTCGTCAAGTTCCTCGGGCAGTCACACGGGTAACCTGCCGCGCCGATGTTGCAGCCCATCGCCGTAGGCCACAAGAGCCTGGCCGATTACACCCACCTGGCCGGCAAGCCCCTGATCGAGGAGATCAAGGAGCTCTCAGCCGACCTCCAGGGACTGCGGGTGCTCCACCTCTCCGCGACGGCGTTCGGCGGCGGGGTGGCCGAGATCCTCTACACGCTGATCCCGCTCATGAACGACGTGGGCGTCGAGGCGGAGTGGCAGGTCATGCTCGGCCGCGAGGAGTTCTACAACGTCACGAAGCGGCTCCACAACGCGCTCCAGGGCAACCCCGACTCGCTCACGGAGGAGGAGTGGAAGATCTTCGAGCGTTACAACGCCCTCAACGCCACCGAGATCTCCGGCGGATGGGACGTGATCATCGTTCACGACCCTCAGCCCGCGGGGATCCGGCGTCACGTGCCGGACAAGGCCGCCAACTGGGTCTGGCGCTGCCACATCGACCTGTCCACGCCCAACGAGGGCGCGATCGAACGTCTGGTTCCTCTGATCCGCGAGTACGACACCAGCGTGTTCCACCTCCAGGACTATGTGCCGCCCGGCATGGGGAACGGCGCCGACGGCGTGAACATCTGCCCTCCGGCCATCGACCCCCTCTCGCCCAAGAACATGGCCCTGTCCCCCGAGGACGCGGCCTTCGTCTGCGACCAGTTCGGAATAGACGTGGACCGCCCGCTGATGTGCCAGGTGTCGCGCTTCGATCCCTGGAAGGACCCGATGGGGGTCATCGACGCCTACCGGCAGGTCAACGAGTCCATGCCGGAGATCCAACTGGCCCTGGTTGGCTCAATGGCCGCCGACGACCCGGAGGGCTGGGAGTTCTTCAACTCCACGATGGCCCACGCTGACGGCGATCCCGACATCCACATCCTCAACAACCTCAACAACGTCGGGGCCATCGAGGTCAACGCCTTCCAGTCGCAGGCCGATGTCGTGATCCAGAAGTCCACGCGCGAGGGCTTCGGGCTCACGGTATCCGAGGCGCTCTGGAAGGCCCGGCCCTTCATCGGCAGCGACGTGGGCGGCATCCCGCTCCAGGTCCAGGACGGCGACACCGGCTTCCTCGTCTCCTCCGCCGAGCAGTGCGCCGACCGCTCGCTGCGAATCCTCCAGGAGCCGGACCTGGGCAAGCGCCTCGGCCGAGCCGGCAAGGAGCATGTGCGGCGCAACTTCCTCACGCCGCGGCTCCTGCGCGACTGGCTGGGTATGTTCCGAGCCCAGAGATGACCTCCGACACACCGCTGGTGCTCGTCTCGAATCGTGGTCCCGCGACCTTCGAGCGCGACGATGACGGCGAGCTCACTCCAACCCGGGGCAGCGGCGGCCTCGTCACCGCGCTCACCGGCCTGGTCCACCACCGCCAGGCCACATGGGTGGCCTCCACCCTCTCCGAGGGCGATGAGGAGGCCACCCGCGAGAAGGGCGGCGGCAGCTTCGAGTTGGAGCTGGACGGCGTGCGCTACCGGCTGCGGCTCGTGCGCAGCGACCCGGACGCCTACGACCGCTTCTACAACGTCGTGGCCAATCCGATGCTGTGGTTCATCCAGCACTACCTCTGGGACCTCTCGAACGCGCCTGACATCCGTCGCGCCGAGGTGGAGGCCTACGAGGAGGGCTACTGCGTGGTCAACGAGGACCTGGCCGCGGCCGTGCTGGAAGAGGTGCGCGACGAGCCCAGCGCCGTGGTCATGCTCCACGACTACCACCTGTACCTCGCGCCCAAGTACATCCGCCGCGAGCGGCCCGAGCTGTTCCTGCACCACTTCGTCCACATCCCGTGGACGCAGCCCGACGCCTGGCGAGTGCTGCCCGCGGACATCCGCGAGGACATATACGAGGGCATCCTGAGCAACGACATCATCGCCTTCCACACCCGCTCCTACCGGCGCAACTTCCTGCTCTGCTGCCGCGACCTGTTCGACCTGGAGGTGGACGAGGAGGCGGGCGTGGTCCAGTTCGAGGGTCGCGAGGTGTGGGTCCGCTCTTACCCGCTGCCCATCTCGGCCGACCGCTTCCACAGCACCGCCCAGCGGCCGGCCGTACACGAATACGGACGCGAGATCCTGCGCCGGCGGCGCGAGCACATGATCCTGCGTGTGGACCGGGCCGACCTGTCCAAGAACGTGCTCCGCGGCTTCACCGCGTTCGACCTGTTCCTGGAGCAGCACCCGGAGTTCAAGGAGCTCGTGACCTTCATCGCGCACCTGATCCCATCACGGCAGGACGTGCCCGAGTACGCCGAGTACCTGGAGCGGATCGAGGCGCTGGTCGCGGTCGTCAACCACCGCCACGGCACCACCGACTGGATGCCGATCGAGCTCCGCCTGCGCGAGAACCTCGAGGAGGCGATCGCCGCGTACAAGCACTACGACCTGCTGCTCGTGAACGCGATGTTCGACGGCATGAACCTGATCGCCAAGGAGGGGCCGCTCGTCAACGAGCGCAACGGCGTGTCGGTCCTGAGCGAGAACACGGGCGCCCATGAGGAGCTGGCCGAGTTCGCCCTGTCGGTGAACCCGTTCGACGTTCAGGAGCAGGCGGACGCGATCTTCCGAGCCCTCACCATGTCCGCCGAGGAGCGCTCCTGGCGCGCCCAGGGCCTGAAACGGGTGGTAACCGCGCGCAACCCGGGCGACTGGGTGGACGATCAGCTGGCCGACATCGAGGCCAAGCGCAAGGGCCACGCGCCCGTAGGGTCGTAGGTCCCCGGGGTGGGGTCGGGGGTGAACTCGCCCGCGGCCGGCGGCTCGCTGCGGGCCGCCGGCGGGGGTGGCGGCTCGGCCGGCGACTCGATGCGGCCGGGGCGGGGCTGGGGCTGCGGCTTGATAGGCGGCTCGATGCCGTCGCGCCGCGTCTTAGGTCCCGCCGGCCGCATCCCGTGGGATTGGTGTCCGGGGGCCGGCGGCCTCACGCGAGGCGCCCTGCCCCTTCGCGCCCGCGATCGCCCGGGCGACGGCAGCCGGCCGGGCTCCCCCCGCGGCCGGTCGGTCCTCGGTGGCGCCCCCTGCCGGGGAACCGGCGGTGTGCCCGGCCCCGGGCCCCGCGCGTAGTCGAAGGCGAGCAGCACGGCGGCGAGCAGCGCCGCAAGCCTCGCCAGGTTGGCCCATCGCACCCGGCGCATGAGCTCCGCCACGCCCCCTGCTCGCCGCCGGTTCACGCCCCGGCTAAGGGCCGGCGCGCCACGCGCTCGCCCCGGGTGGCGGCCCACCGGCCGCTGCTATCGTGGCCGCTTCGATGGCTGGCCTGTACGACCTGATCCTGATGGTGGACCCCACCGCTCCCGACGAGCGGCGGGCCGAGGTGATCTCCGAGGTCGAGTCGATGATCGAGACGGGCGGAGAGCTCGTCGGATCGGTCGACTGGGGCCAGCGTCGCATGACGTTCGAGATCGACCACCGCCCCGAGGCGGAGTACCGCTTTATCCAGTTCAACGGCGACCCCGCGCTGCTCGAGCGCCTCCAGACGCGCCTCCGGATCATGGACGGCCTCCTGCGCTTCCGCATCATCAAGGCCAAGCAGGGCCAGCCGGTGCCGCCCCCGCCGGAGCACGCCGGCCCCCGGCGCCGCGACGAGCGCGAGCAGAGCGACACCCGCGTGGCCGCCCGCGCGGCAGCCGACGCCCCGCCCTCCTGACGCTCCACCCGAGGCGCATCGACGCCCCAAACGACGCACGAGTGTGACGTCCGCGCGAAACAACGCGCACTTTTCAGCAACTTCTGGGCGCTCGCGGTCGTACGCGCCGCCCTCGTTTGTAGTCTCGATCGACAGCCAAATCGAGCCGTCCGCCAGACGTGGAAGGGAGCCAGTCCCATGGCAGCAACGAACATCAACCGGGTCGTGATAACCGGGAACCTCACCCGTGACCCCGAGCTGCGCAGCACCGGAAGCGGTACCTCCGTGTGCAGCCTTCGCGTGGCCGTCAACACCCGCCGCAAGGACCCCTCGACGGGAGAGTGGGCGGACAAGCCCAACTACTTCGACGTCACGGTGTGGGGTCAGCAGGGCGAGAACTGCGCGCAGTACCTCGCCAAGGGCCGTCCCGTCGCCGTCGACGGCCGCCTCGAGTGGCGCGAGTGGCAGGACAAGGACGGCAACAAGCGCCAGTCCGTGGATATCATTGCCGACTCCGTCCAGTTCCTCGGTTCCCGTGAAGGGGGCGAGAACGGTGGCCGCTTCACGCCGCAGAGCGACGTTCCCGCCGATACCGGGGACTTCCAGCAGGCTCCGGTGGCCGCCGGTGGAGCGGACGACGACATTCCGTTCTAACCCCGAAGCACCGAGCAGGCAGGAGCGAAGGCAGTGGCCAAGCAGCGCGGAAGTGCCACCCGTGACCGACGTCGCGGGCGGGCCAAGGGGGTGCCCGGTAGCGGGCGCCGCAAGGCGTGCCCGTTCTGCCGGGACAAGGTGGACATCGTCGACTACAAGGACGTCGGCGCCCTCCGCCGCGCGATCAGCGACAAGGGCAAGATCCGCTCCTCCCGCGTCACCGGTGCGTGCCGGCGCCACCAGTCCCAGCTCGCGCTGGCAGTCAAGCGCGCCCGCGAGCTCGGCCTTCTCCCCTACGTCAGCGATCGATGACCCTGCGGACCATCGCTCGGGTCATCGAGGCCGTGGGCTCGGCAGCGTAATGGCGCAGGCCATCCTCCTCCAGGATCACGACGAGCTCGGTGAGCGCGGAGCCGTGATCGACGTGTCGCCGGGCTACCTGCGCAACTACCTCGTGCCCAGGAAGCTCGCACAGCCCGCCACCCCTGCCGCCATCGCCGATTCCGAGCGGCGGCGCCAGGCGGCCGAGCGAGCGGCCGAGGAGGCCGCGGCCAAGGCCGAGGAGACCGCCGCGCTGCTGCGCAAGACGGTGCTCACGATCTCCCACCAGGCGGGAGACGACGGTCGTCTGTTCGGCTCGGTGACGTCACAGGAGATCGCCGACGCCGTGCGGCAGGCCCGCGGCGTGCGGCTCGACAAGCGTCGCGTGCTCCTTCCCGAACCGATCAAGACGACCGGGACGCACATGGTCACGGTCGAGGTCGTGGACGGTGTGACGGCCGACATCAAGACGATCGTCACGCCTCAGGCATGAGCGCCGTGGCCGTCGCCCAAGCCCCGGGTTAGGGCCTATCCCTCTTGGTCCGCACATCCGGATGCGTCCCAGTTCCTCCACGTTCGGCCCCCAGCTTGGTCCTGGACCGCCCCGGACGCACGCCCCTATCGGGATAGCCCCTTAGGGCATGGCCGTCGCGGTCCCGCCCGATCCCGCGGGCAGCGTCCCTCCCCACAACGTGGAGGCCGAGGCCTCGGTGCTCGGCGCGATCCTTCTCACCGAGCAGGCGCTCGACGGGCTCGTGCTGGAGATCGGGCTGAGGTCCGACCACTTCTACCGGCCGCGCCACCAGCTCATCTTCCGGGCGATGATCCGCCTCAAGGAGAAGGCCGAGCCCGAGGCGGTGGACGCCCTCACCGTGTGCGACGACTTGCGGCGCGCCGGCGAGCTGGAGCAGGCCGGCGGCGAGGCCTACGTCCACTCCCTGCCCACCGTCGTCCCGGCCGTCGGGGCGGTCATGGACTACGCGCGGATCGTCCGCGACGACGCACTGCTGCGCAGCCTGCTCTCCACCACCCGCGAGATCCAGGGTGAGGTGCTCGCCCAGCGCGGCGAGCCGCGGGAGCTGATCGAGCGCGCGGAGGCGGCCCTGTTCAAGATCGGCCACGACGGCGGCAGCGCCGAGATGAGGTCGATCGAGACCGTCCTGCACGAGGAGGTCGACAAGCTCGAGGAGCTGTCCCGCAAGGACATCGGGCTCACCGGCACGCCCTCCGGCTTCACCGACCTCGACGCCCTGACCGGCGGGTTTCAGCCCGGCAACCTCATCGTCGTCGCCGCCCGGCCCTCGATGGGCAAGTCCACTCTGGCGACCAACATCTGCGAGAACGCGGCCATCGACCACGGCGTTCCCGTCGCGCTCTTCAGCCTCGAGATGTCCGAGACCGAGCTGGCCCACCGCTTCATCGCCTCCCAGGCCCGAGTGTCCAGCGACGAGCTCCGCAAGGGCCGCGTGCGCGGCGATCGCTGGCCCAAGGTCCTGAACGCAGTTGAGAAGCTCGCCAGCGCCCCGATCTTCCTCGACGACTCGAGCGACATTGGCGTGCTCGAGATGCGCGCCAAGGCGCGGCGACTGCACGCCCGGCAGGGACTCGGCCTGATCGTCGTGGACTACCTCCAGCTGGTGCGCGCCGACACCCGCTCGGACAGCCGCGTCGAGCAGGTCGGCCAGATCAGCCGCGGCCTGAAGATCCTCGCCCGCGAGCTGGAGATCCCCGTGATCGCGGTGTCGCAGCTCTCGCGTGCGGTGGAGAGCCGCAACCCGCCCCTGCCGATGCTGTCCGACCTGCGCGAGTCGGGTCAGCTCGAGCAGGACGCCGACGTGGTCATGTTCGTCTACCGCGAGGAGTACTACGACAAGGAGTCCGAGCGCGGCGGCGAGGCTGACGTGATCATCGCCAAGCACCGCAACGGACCCATCGGGCAGGTGTCGATGAGCTTCCAGTCCCGCTTCCCGCGCTTCGCGAACCTGGCCCGCGACCACTCGGCCGACTTCGCGCCGAGCAACGGGGCCGGCTGACATGCCCCTCCGGCCCGTGCCCGCCTCGCCCGAGCGGGAGCGCACATGCCGCTTCGGCGAATGCGACGGCAGCGGCTGGCTCTTCGACGAGCACAGCAACACCGAGCGGCACTGCCGCTGCTTCGAACGCGTGGAACGCGGCGTGACGGGGCGCCTCCGAGGCGGCATCCCCAAGCGGATGCTGGGGGCGTCGCTCGACCGGCACCCCGACCTGGACCCCAGCCTCGTCCGTCACGTGCGGCGCTTCATGGCCGAGATCGAGCCCAACCTGGCCGCGGGCCGCGGCCTGTGGTTCCACGGCACCGTGGGCACGGGCAAGACCACCCTCGCGCTGCTGGTCGCACGGGCGGCGCGCGACGCGGGTCGGACCATCGCGGTCTATTCCGTGCCGCTGCTGTTCGCCGAGATGCGCGACACCTTCGGCGACGACAGCGACGACTCGCACCTCGCGCTGTTCCGCCGCCTGTCCGCGGTCGACCTGCTCGTGCTGGACGACCTCGGTGCCGAGCGCCAGACCGAATGGGTGCTCGAGCAGCTCTACGCGCTCGTCAACGAGCGCTGGCAGGACCAGCGCTCGATCATCGTGACGAGCAACGTGCCGGACCCTTACCGGGACGTCACGCTCGGCACGCTGAGGACGGAGATCGAGGAGCTGCGGCGACGGCGCCAGAACGGGGCCGGGAAGGACGAGCTGGAGGCGATCGCCGTAAGGCTGGAGCGGGTGGCCAACCAGCTTGCGGCCAGCGAGCTGTCAAACGACGCCGATCCCCTCACCTGGCTGCGTCAGCAGGTGGGATCGCGGGCGGTGAGCCGCCTGATCCAGATCTGCGACGACCCGCTTCTGATGATGGGCGCCGACCTGCGGATGCGGCAGGGCGCGTAGCCGGCGCCCGAGGTCCCCGCTCCCCACCGCCCTAGACTCGAACGCGTCATGCCAGGTCTCGTGATAGTCGGCGCCCAATGGGGTGATGAGGGGAAGGGGAAGGTCGTCGACCTGCTCGCGGAGCACGCCGACCTGGTCGTCCGCTTCCAGGGGGGCAACAACGCGGGCCACACCATCGTCCGGGACGGCGAGGTCTTCAAGTTCCACCTGATCCCGTCCGGGATCCTCTATCCCGGCAAGACGTGCGCGATCGGAAACGGCGTGGTGGTGGACCCCCGTGTGCTCACCGACGAGATCGCCGAGCTGAACCGGCGTGAGGTGGACATCAGCGGACTGCGTATCTCAGCCAACGCGCACCTGATCATGCCCTACCACAAGCTCCTGGACCTGGCCGGGGAGGCCAAGCTCGGGAGCCTCCAGATCGGCACCACCCGGCGCGGGATCGGCCCGTGCTACGCGGACAAGGCGGCCCGGCTCGGCATCCGGATGCAGGACCTGCTCGACGAAAAGATCCTGCGCAAGAAGATCTACGCCGCGATGGAGCCCAAGCGCCTGATGCTGCGCCCGTACGCGAAGGACCCGGAGCTCGACCTCCACACCATGACCGAGGACTACGTGCAGCTCGGCCACCGCCTCGAGCCCCACATCGCGGACACTCCCCCCCTGGCCTGGCGCGCGCTGGAGCAGAACCGGCTCGTGGTCTTCGAGGGCGCCCAGGGCACGCTGCTGGACATCGACCACGGCACGTATCCCTTCGTCACCTCGTCGAACCCGGTGGCCGGGTCGGCCTGCGTCGGCGCCGGTGTGGGTCCCCGCTCGATCGACGAGGTGTGGGGGGTGGCCAAGGCGTACACGACGCGCGTCGGCGCGGGTCCCTTCCCCACCGAGCTGGACGACGCCGTGGGCGAGCGCATCCGCGTGTCCGGCAACGAGTTCGGCACCACCACCGGACGCGCGCGGCGAACCGGGTGGCTCGATCTAGTGGCGCTGCGCTACGCGACCAAGGTCAACGGCCTCAGCGGGCTCGTGGTAACCAAGCTCGACGTGCTCACCGGCATGGACCCGCTGCATGTGGCCGTGCGCTACCTCGGGCCCGAGGGCGCGACCTTCGACGAGTTCCCCTACCACCAGTCGATCCTGCACAAGGCCCGCGGCGAGCTGATCGAGCTGCCCGGCTGGCACGAGGACATCACCGGCTGTCGCTCACTTGAGGAACTGCCGCGCAACGCGCAGGACTACCTCGACTACATCAGCGACTTCCTGGGAATCCCGTTGGTGATGGTGGGCGTGGGCCCCGCCCGCGACGAGATGATCTGGACGGGCGCGGCCGAGCGCGTCCGCCCCGCCGCGGCCTGATCGGCGAGCGGCTGAGTGTGGCTGGCCAGGAAGAGGTCGGCGACGCGTGCAGCGCACGCGAGCCGGCCGATGACGCCGCCAGGCGCGCTCAGCCGCCGCCGACGACGTGGGTGGTGACGACCATGTCGTGCAGCGTGCGGTTCTCGTTGTCCCACAGCGGCCACAGCCAGTCGACGAGCGTCGGGATCGACAGGAAGAAGCTCCCGACGAGGCCGAAGAGAAGGCCCTTGACCACGAACTCGCGCAGCAGGCCGAAGCCGAAGTCAACGGGCGCGCCGTTGTCCCGCACGACGCGGATGCCCACGATCTGCTTGCCGAACGTCTGGCCGTTGCGCGGCCCGCTACGAGCCATCAGCACTGGCGCATAGAAGAAGGCCACGGCCAGATAGGTCAGGAAGCCAAGGATCGCGGCCACGATCCCGCTCGTGTCGCTGCCCACGAACGCGCCCACCACGATCACGATCAGCACCGCCACGGGCACCAGCAGGATCAGGCCGTCGAGCAGCGTGGCGCCGACTCGGGATCCCCAGCTGGCGAGCGGAGTGCCGCTCCAGCCCGGCGCCTGCGGAGCGGGTTGCTGCCACCCGCCGGGGGGCACCGGGCCGCCGTAGGTGGGCGCCGCCTCGGGGCCGGGCGGCGCTTGAGGCGCCTGGGGGCCGGGCGGCGGCGGCGCGGGCGCTCCGGGCTGGTCCTGCGAGGGCCGTTCAGGGGGAGGAGCGCCGCTTTCCATGCGGGGAATCAAAGCACCCGGCCCGGCGACGGGTCTGCTCGGGGACGATCGCCGCTAACAGCCGCCGCCTACTCGCCCTCCAGCACCACCTGCTCGCCCTCCCGCAGCAGCCGCAGGGCAAGCGCCAGGACGGACAGCAGCGAGATCACGGCCAGCGTGATCTGCACGCTGAGCAGGCCCTCGCGGCGCCAGTACACGTCGTCCAGCTCGAGCAGCAGCGCGGACTCGTCCAGCGTCAGCCCCATGCCGATTCCGAACGGTACGGCGAGCTTGGGCTCCAGCGTCTCGTCCCGCGTCAGGATCGCCGCGATGCCGGCGGTGAAGGCCAGCACGATCCCGGGCACGAAGTGGTGGATCCGGCGCCGGCCGACCGTGAGGTTGCGGAACGGCCCGACGCGCCGGCGTTCGCGCAGCAGGTAGGTGATCCAGCGGGCCATCAGGAACGTGCCGGAGAACGAGGTGAGCAGGTTGAAGAGCGCGTTCTCTCGGGTGGAGACCTGGCGGTAGCCCTCCCGGGCCACCTGGGCGGTCTCGGCCACCGCCTCCTCGGCGGCGAGGATGATGCTGTCCGATCTCGAGATCTCGGGCGCCGAGCCGCGACGCCACACGCGGCTGACCTCACCCACCACGACGGCCGTCGCCGCGGCGGCGGCCACCGCGCCCAGCGCCAGCGTCCGCCGGTCGGCGGCCAGCGGGCCGTCACCCCGGCGGACCCTCAACCCAGCCGCTCCGCTTCCGGCACGTCGCGCACCCTTCGCGCCGGGACACCCATGACCACGGCCCCCGCCGGCACGTCGCGCGTGACCACCGCTCCCGCGGCCACGAACGCTTCCTCGCCGACCTCGACTGCGGGCAGGAGCACCGCGCCCGCGCCGATTCGACACGCGCGGCGCAGCGTGGCGCCCACCAGCGGCTGACCCTCGCCCCGCCGGCCGGCGGTGGGATCGTTGCTGAGCGTCGCTCCGGGAGCCACGAAGACGTCGTCCTCCAGAACCGACCAGGCGGTCACGTACGCATTGGTCTGCAGCTTGACCCGCGCGCCGATCCGCACGTCGTTGTCCACCGCCGCACCGCGGCCCACCACGCTCTGCGGGCCCACCTCCGTGCGCTCGCGCACGTGGGCCTGGTCGGCGATCACGCTGTCCTCCCGCACCGCGGCCCCGGCCAGCACCACAGCCCCGATGCCCACGACCACCCCCGCCCCGATCGAGGCCGGCTGCGGGGCCTCGCGGGAGGTGCGCGAATGCGGGCCGAGCGCCGGCGGACGGCCTACCACGCAGCCGTCCAGCAACACCGCGTTCTCGCCGATCCGCGTCCCGGCGTGCACGACGACGTTGGCACCCAGCGTGACGGAGTCAGGCACGACGGCCCCGTCCCCCAAGAGAAGACCGGGAGCGCGGTCGGAGGGCCGCAGCGTCCCCGGCTCTGACGCGCTCACAGCCGTACGAGGTTGGCCGCCTCGATGCCCCGGGTCACCCCGCGGAAGTCCACCACGAGCGGCGCAGACGCCACGATCGTCTCGACGTCCAGGCCCGGATGGGCGGTGACGATGACCGCGCAGTCGGCGTCCTCGAGCAGCTCCGTGAGCGGCTCCGAGGAAAGGCCGAAGTCCGGCAGCGAGGGAACGAAGTCGTCGTGGTAGACCACGTCCGCGCCCTGGTCGCGCAGCAGCCGGACTATCTTCAGGCCGGGCGACTCGCGCAGATCTCCCACGCCGGCCTTATAGGACACCCCGAGGATCGCGATCCGCGACCCGTTGATCGGCTTGGCCTGTCCGTTGAGAGCGCGCCCGATCTTCTCGACGCAGAAGTAGGGCATCCGCTGGTTGACCTCCCCGGCCAGCTCGATGAACTCGGTGGGCTGGTCGAACTCGCGAGCTCGCCAGGCGAGGTAAAACGGGTCGACGGGCAGGCAGTGTCCCCCCATCCCCGGCCCGGGCTGGAACGACATGAAGCCGTACGGCTTGCTGGCCGCGGCGTCGACCACCTCCCACACGTCCAGGCCCATGCGGTCGCAGAGGATCGCCAGCTCGTTGACGAGCGCGATGTTGACCGACCGAAAGACGTTCTCCAGCAGCTTGGTCAGCTCGGCCGCCTCGGGGGTCGACACGGGCACGATGTGGTCGCAGACCAGCTCGTAGAGGCCCACCGCGCGGGCCAGTGAGTCCGCGTCTATCCCTCCGATCACCTTCGGCGTGGTCCGCAGCGTGTGGTCGGTGCGGCCCGGGTCGATGCGCTCGGGAGAGAACGCCACGTGGAAGTCCCGGCCCGCGGCCAGGCCGGACTCCTCGAGCATCGGGACCAGGCGCTCTCGGGTGGTGCCGGGGTACGTCGTGGACTCGAGCACCACCAGGTGGCCCGCCTGGAGCACCCCGGCCAGGGACGTGCCGGCGGCGATGAGGGGTTGAAGGTCGGGCTCGCGGTTCCTGGTCAGCGGGGTGGGCACGGCCACCACGACCGCCTCCACCTTGGCCAGGTCCGCGTAGCGCGTGGAGACCTCGAAGCGTCCCGCGATCCCCGCCAGCGCCTCGTCCGACACGTCCTCTATGTGCGAGCGGCCGCGCCGCAGAGCCTCGATTGTCCGCACGTCGGTGTCGACCCCGGTCACCTCCTGGCCCGCCTCGCAGAAGGCCACGGCCAGGGGCAGGCCGACGTAGCCCAATCCCACGATCCCGATCCTCATAGGCGCTCAGTGTAGGCCGACACCACGTCGCGAACCCGCTCTGCCGCCCGCCCGCCGCCGTACAGCTCCGGCCGCTCCGAGGGCGGGCGCCGGTCCAGCGCCGCGAGAGCGGCCGTCGCGTCCAGGTCCACCAGGACGTTCCATCCGGCGTCCACGGTCTCGACCCACTCGGTGGTGTCGCGCAGCGTCACGCAGGGGACGCCGAGCAGATAGGCCTCCTTCTGCACGCCGCCCGAGTCAGTGAGCACCGCGCGGGCGTTGCGCGCCAGCTCGAGGAAGTCCAGGTAGCCGAGCGGGGGAGCCAGCTCGAAGCCGTCGGCGCCGGCCAGCCGGGCGATCAGACCGGTGTTCTCGAGGCCCTGTCGCGTGCGGGGATGAACGGGGAAGACCACCGGTCGCGGCAGCGCCTCCAGCAGGTCCACCAGGCTCTCCAACCGCTCGGCTCGGTCCACGTTGCCGGCCCGGTGCGCGGTGACGAGGAGGTAGCCGCCGGGGTCCAGGCCTCGGTCGGCCACCGCGGCGGACCGCTCGCGCGCCAGGCCCTGGAAGGTCAGCGACACGTCGGCCATTACGTCCCCGACGAGGTGCACCTCACCCGCCGCGCCCTCGCGGCGGAGGTTGTCCACCGCGGTCTCGGTGGAGCAGAGCAGGAGGTCGCCGGCATGGTCGGTGAGCACGCGGTTGAGCTCCTCGGGCATCGAGCGGTCGAACGACCTCATGCCGGCCTCCACGTGGGCGATGGGGATCCGGCCCTGAGCCGCAGCCAGGGCACCGGCGAGCGTGGAGTTGGTGTCGCCGTAGACCAGCACCAGCGACGGGGAGATCTCGGTCAACACAGGCTCGAGTGCGGCGAGGATCCGGGCCGTCTGCGAGGTGTTGCTCCCGGAGACCGCCTCGAGCTGGCGGTGCGGGGCGGGTATGTCCAGCTCGTCGAAGAACACCCGCGAGAGCTCGTCGTCATGGTGCTGTCCGGTGTGCACGATCAGCTCGTCGTGCGCCTCGCGCAGGCGCACCGAGACGGCGGCCGCCTTGACGAACTGCGGGCGGTTTCCGATGATCGTGACAATCGACACGTGGCAGAGTTGGGTGGTTGGGCTTAGACTGACCGGTATGCCCCAGAAGCTCCTGGGAGGCGCTCTAGGACTGGCGGCCGACGTGGTACGCCACATGGCCTGGTACGTCTCCCACCAGATCGACGGTCGCGCGCGACCGCGAGTCTAGAGTCCCAGCTCCTCCTCGATCCGCGCGTTGAGCGCGGCACTGACCTCGCCGGTCCGGGTGCCGGTGGAGAGCTGGATCTCGTCGATCGCCGATATGCCCTGCGCCTCGCGGTTGGTCGAGGTGAGAAAGGCCTCCGTGGCGTCGCGAAGGTCCTCCAGGGTGCAGGCGCGCTCCTCGACGTCGACCACCTTCATCACGCGGTCCCGGGTGATGGACGCGAGGATGTGCTCCGAGAGCGGCGGAGTGCAGAGGGTCCCGTGGTGGGTCACCCAGAAGAGCGAGGAGGTGGGCGCCTCCAGGACGCGACCGTGGGGGGTCACGAGCAGCGCCTCGTCGAACCCGCGCTCCTGCGCCAGGCGCGTGGCCAGCATGTTGGCCGCGTAGGAGAGCGACTTGACGTTGTCGAGGATGCGGGTCGGGGCGTATGTGACGGTGGCGAGCCGGATCGTCGAGGGCTTTCCGGGCACGGGCTCGGTGAGCAACAGCCGGCGGCCGCCCCGGGTGAGGACGATGCGCAGTCCGCCGTCGAAGGCCCTGCCGCCCCGGGCCTCCAGCAACCGCGGGATCTCGCTCTCGAGCTCTGTGCGGGGCACGGCCGGCATGCGCAGGTTCCCCGCCGAGCGCTCGAGCCGGTCGAGATGGTCGACGACGGCGAAGGGCCGCCCGTCGTAAACGCGAATGACCTCGAACACACCATCCCCCCGAAGAAGACCCTCATCGGTGGCCGGAATGAGGAGCTCATCGGCCGGGGCAATGCGGCCATCGAGGCAACCGAGGTCTTCCATCAGGTCATCAAGAAAGGGGCGGCTGGGAGTGAGCGTGGGGACGGGAGTGAGATTTCGCGCGGCCAGGAGGGCGGCTGGCAGGAAGAGGCCCGCGCCGCGTGCGAACGCACGCAAGCCGGCCGATGATCGCCAGACGCCCTCCTGGACCGCGAAATGGGCCGTGAAGGACTCGAACCTTCAACCTTGAGATTAAGAGTCTCCTGCTCTGCCAGTTGAGCTAACGGCCCGCGGTGGGCGATTCTAGAAGAGGGTCGGCCTCGGTCAGGCGGTGGCGACCGCGGCGAGGGCTTCCTCGCGGGACGAGTGGATCGGGAACACGCGATCCAGCCCCGTGATCTCGAAGATCTTGGTGATGTTGTCGTCGGTGCAGACCAGGGCGAGCGAGCCACCGGCCGGGCGCAGGCGCTTGACGCCGCCCACGAGCACGCCGAGCGTGGTCGAGTCGATGAAGGTCGCCTGGGACAGGTCGACCACGATCTGCTTCTTGCCCTGCTCGATCAGGTCCACCATCCGCTCCTTGAACTCGGGCGCGGTGTAGAGGTCGACCTCGCCACCGAGCTCGATCACGTGGGTGGAGTCGTCGACTGCCTCGTCTTCGATGTGGAAATTCACGCTTCTCCCCAGGTTCGTGCTGTGTCGCTTGCGTCCTGCTTGCGAGCTTTGAAGGGTACGTCAGCCGCTGGGCTGCTGCTTCGCGGCCTTCTTGATCTGCTCTGCATTCTGCTTTACCTCCTTGCGCAGGTTCTTCGGCGCGAGGTCCACGGCCTTTTGAGTTGCGAGATCCGCCGTGCGCGTGTCGCCGGCCAGCGCCGCGTACTGGACGAGCTGGAGGTACGACTGCGGATCGTTGGACGACTCGGCGACGAGGGCGGCGGCCTTGGCCGCCGCGTCAACGCGGTTGAGCGCGCCGACGTCGTAGATCCTCAGCGCGTAGTTGGCGAGCGCCGCGTCGGGGTCGCCGTCCACGACCTGAAGGTAGCGCTGCCAGTAGGAGGCGGCTTTGCGCAGGTCGTCCTTGGAGTCCTCCGAGAACGTCGTGGCGCCCGACGCCTGGCGGGAGACGGCGAGCGCGTAGTTGTCGCGCACGAGAGACTTGAGCAGCCGCTCGTCGCGGGGCTGGGCGGAGAGCCTCTCCTCGCTCCTGTCGATGCGGTCCTCGATCGTCTGGTTGCCGCTGCTGCTGGTGTTCTCGCTGAAGGCGTTGAAGAGGCCGCCGGACACGTCGCCGCCGATGCCGAAGAGCACCAGCCCGCCGCCCATCAGCATCGCGAGCACAAGGTAGGTGGCCTGCACCGCCCGGCGGCGGCGGCCTCTCAGGTCGAACAGCATGCGCGGCGGAGGCTAGCGGTCCTCGCCTAGCCACCCTCGGCGGAGGCGATGCGCTCGGCCACGTCCGGGGCCGGCCGGCCGAGTACCGTGGCCAGCCAGATGCTCAGCTCGTACAACAGGATCAGTGGGATCATCTCGAGCACCAGGGTGATCGGGTCGAGCGTGGGGAGCAGCGAGGCGAGCACGGCGATGGCCACGATCGCGTAGCGGCGTCCCTTGCGGAGCTTCGCCGGGGTGGTCGCGCCGATCTTGCAGGCGGCGAGCACGCCGACGGGTATCTGGAAGCCCAGCCCCATGGCCAGCATGAGCAGGGTCACGAACGAGTAGTAGTCCCGGGCGCGGACCTGGGTGTTGAACTCGTCCGCGTTGAAGTTGAGCAGGAACTCCAGCGAGGGCGTGAGCACGACGAAGTAGCAGAACACGACCCCGGCGATGAAGAGCACGGGGATCAGGAGGAGGAGCGGCAAGGCCACTCGCCGCTCGGTGGGGCTGAACGCCGGCAGGAGGAAAGCGTAGATCTGGTACAGGACCACGGGCAGGGCGATCAGCAGGGCGGCGTAGGCCGCGTTGGTGAGGGTGGAGTAGAAGGCCTCGGCGGGGCCGAGCGTGATCGGCTCGATGCCCCGCGGGAGCGGGCGGTTGACGATGGACAGGACCAGGTGGTTCTGCCAGCCGGTGAACGCCCACGCCACGCCGAACGCGATGGCGCAGATGACCATCCGCGTGCGCAGCTCGTCCAGATGCTCGACGATCGACAGCCGATCCTCGTGCGCGATCGGCCGGATTCGGCGCGCCATGGTGACCGCCGCTAGGGGCTAGGACTGCCGCTTGGCGGCCGGCTCAGGCTGGTCAGCGGTGGCCTGAACGGCCTCGATCTCCTCCTGCTCCTTGTCCTTGCCAGTCACGGAGTCCTTGAACTCCCTCATGCCGGAGCCGAGAGAGCGGCCGAGGTCGGGCAGTCGCTTGGGTCCGAAGATGACGAGGACGATGACGAGGACGATGACTATCTCGAGCGGACCAGGGGTCATGACCACGGATGGTAGCGGGGCGGCTGCTCAGTCCTTGAAGTTGAGGTGGAAGCGACTGGGGGTGGGCTCGTCCTGGCCCTGGTACTTGGATCCCTTGTCGCGCGATCCGTAGGGATGTTCCACCGGGCCGTCCATGCGCATGAACGACAGCTGGCCGATCGGCATGCCCTCGTAGATCGTGATGGGCAGGTTGGCGACGTTGGACAGCTCGAGCGTCAGGCGGCCGGAGAAGCCGCTGTCGACGAAGCCGGCGGTCGAGTGGATGAGCAGCCCGAGGCGGCCGAGGCTCGACTTGCCCTCGAGCCGGCCGACGAGGTCGTCCGGAAGCTGGACGTGTTCGAGCGTCTGGCCGAGCACGAACTCGCCGGGGTGGAGGATGAACGGCTCGCCGCCGCTGACCTCCACGAGCTCGGTGAGGTCGTCCATGGGACGCCGAACGTCTATGTAGGGATAGCGGGCATTGTGGAAGACGCGGAACTTGCGGTCCACCCGGACGTCGATGCTCGACGGCTGGATCAGCTCCTCGTCGTAGGGGTCGATGAGGATCCGGCCGGCCGCGATCTCGGCCCGGATCGTGCGGTCGCTGAGCACCACGGGGCGGCGGAGTCTAGGAGGTCGGCCAGCTCGGCCACGGGCGGGGCGCGGGGCACGCTCGCATTCATCGCGGAAGGTGCGCAATTTGGGTTCAAGTTCCGGCGGCGCGTGCCGATACCCGGAAATAGGGTGAGAGACATGGAGAGCAACAGCGAACAGACCCACTACGTGAAGCGCGTTGTGCTCCCCAGCGGGAAGACGATCGAGGTCGTCTACTTCCGTGAGGCCGAGGGTGCTCACGAGGAGATCCGGCCGGTCGAGCAGGCCCCCGTCGAGCCGCACCAGGAGCTCCATGTGTGCATGGAGTGCTTCTCGGAGCTGGTCTACCCGGTTCACTGGGAGGAGTCCGGCCCGGAGAACTGGAACGTGCTGCTGCACTGCCCCAACTGCGACGTCTACCGCGAGGGCGTGTTCGCCCAGGAGACGGTCGAGGTGTTCGACGAGGAGCTGGACCGGGGCGGCGACACCCTGGCCCGCGACTACAAGCGCCTGATGCGCGCGAACATGGCCGAGGAGATCGACCGCTTCGTCGGCGCCCTCGAGGCCGGCGCCATCCTCCCCGAGGACTTCTAAGCGCTAGGCGTAGCGGTCGGCCACGCCGTCCGCCACCAACGACAGTGACCGCTCCCGGTCGCCGAGGCCCAGCGCGGCCAGCTCCGTCTTCGCCCCGGCCACGTGGTCGAGCGCAAGCGCTCGCACCTCGTCCAGGACGCCGGTGGCCACGATCCGCTCGCAGACCGCCTCGGCCCGCTCGGCGGTGCCCACCTCCTCGCGCAGCAGCAGCGACCCGAGCTCCGGATCGCGAAGGCGGGCGAGGATGAGTGGGAGGGTGACCGTGCCGTCGAGCAGGTCGGCGCCGCGCGGCTTGCCCGTTCGCTCCTCCGGTCCGGACACGTCCAGAACGTCGTCGAGCAGCTGGAACGCCAGGCCGATCCGCTCGCCGAAGCGCCCGAGTGGGTCGGCGAGGGCCGGCTGGCCACCGAAGAGCGCCCCGAGCCGGCACGCGGCGTCGAACAGGCTGGCCGTCTTCAGCCGGCAGCGCTCGAGGTACCGCTCGGGTGTCACGTCGGGTGACCACGCGTCGGCGCGCTGCATCAGCTCCCCGCGGGCGAGGGCGGACGACGCCGCCGAGAGCCAGCCCACGCCGGGGACGCTGCACGTGGCGGCCAGCTCGGCGAAGGCGCGCGAGAACAGGAGGTCTCCCGTGGCCGTTGCGGCCGCGCGGCCGCCGGTGGCGAAGACGGTGGGCCGGCCGCGCCGCAGAGACGCCCGGTCGAGCACGTCGTCGTGCACCAGCGTGGCCATGTGCAGGAGCTCCACCGCCACGCCCGCCGCCACCAGGGGCTCGCCCGCGTCGTCGGCGGCGCAGAGGAATACGAGCATGGGCCGCAGCCGCTTGCCGCCGGCCGACAGCGTCCCGGTGGCGTGCGTGGCCAGGTCCTCCCCGTGGCTTTCCACCACGAGCGCCAGGCGCTCCTCGGCGAGTCCGAGCAGCCAGGTCAGCCGCGCGCCGCCCGCGTCCAAGACGGCCTCCAGACCACCGGCCTGAGCGGTCACCGGCGGGTGCCGGAGTGCAGCGCGATGATGCCGCCTGCGGTGAGGATGTAGCTCACGTCGGCGAGACCGGCGTGCCTGAGCTCGACGGCCAGCGCGGACGGCCCGGGAAAGCGCCGGACCGAGTTGGGAAGGTAGGTGTAGGCCTCGGGATCCCCCGCGACGCGGCCGAGTGCCGGGACGATCCGGTCGAACCACAGCGAGAAGAACAGCGACAGCGGGGGGCGCTGTGGCGTCGTTATCTCCAGCACCACCACACGGCCGCCGGGGCGGGTGACGCGCGCCATCTCGGCCAGGCCCAGGCGCAGGTCCGAAAAGTTCCGGGCTCCGAAGGCCACCGTGACGGCCTCGAACTGGGCGTCGGAATAGGGCAGCTTGAGCGCATTGCCCTGCCGGAAGGTCACGTCTGGGGCCTTGGCCCTCGCCAGGTCGAGCATCCGGTCCGAGAAGTCCAGGCCCGTGACCTCCGCCCCGCGTGCCCGCAGCGCCACCGCCAGGTCCCCCGTGCCGGTGGCTACGTCGAGCGCGCGCGAGCCGGGGCCGACCCGCGCCAGGGCCGCCGCGCGCTCGCGCCAGCGGTGATGCATCCCGGCGGTCATCACGCCGTTCATCCGGTCGTAGACCCCCGCGATGCGATCGAACATCGCGCGGACCTGCGTCTCCGGAAGCGTGCCGGAGTCCGGCCGGGCGGCCTTGGGCTTCAGGTCTGCGGGCGGAGCGCCCACCTCGGAGGGCGGCTCAGTCGCCCTTGAGCGAGGCGACGTACCGCACCAGCTGATCGAACTGCTCGGGCTGGTTCTGGCGGAACGACGCGTAGGAGGGCATGGGCGCAGTGGGGTTTATCAGCGTGCGCGCGATCGCGTCCCTGCCGAGCGTGTCACCGATCTTCGTGAGGTTGGGGCCGAGCGCGTTGCCGTTCTCGCCGATCGTGTGGCAGCCCAGGCAGCCGTTGGAAGCGGTGACCGCCCGGCCCTCCTCGAACTGCGGCTTGGTGGCCAGCTCGATCTCGGTGGGCGACCCGGCCAGCGCACCGAGCACGCTGAGGTAGGCCATGGCCGCGATCGTCGCGATTCCGGCGGTGGTGGCGATCGGGCGCCGTAGGGGGTGCCGCTCGGGCCCACGGTCATAGAACGGCAGCAGGAGCAGCAGCACCAGGCAGATCGTGGGGATGCCGATCGTGGCCATGAACACCAGCGCCGGCGGCTTGACCACGCGCAGCAGCTCGAACAGGAAGAAGAAGTACCACTCGGGGCGCGGCGTGTAGGTGGTGGTGGTGGGGTCGGCCTTGGGACCGAGCTCGGCACCGAAGAGGATCGCCATGAGGATGATCACGACCAGCACCACCGCGGCCATGGCGCTGTCCTTGGCGATCGCGTACGGGAAGAACGGCTTGCCCTGGCTCTTCAGGATGGAGTACTCGCGCAGGTAGTCCTCGCGCTCGCGGGCGTCCATCAGAGGGCCTCCACCTAGAGCTCCTCGGTCATGAGGTCCTTCTTCTGCGCCTTGAGCCAGGGCGGGGCGGTGGTGCCGAGCTTGGCCACGAGGTACAGGTGGGCGCCGATCAGCGCCGCGATCAGCCCGGGCACCGCCAGCATGTGCAGGGCGTAGAAGCGTGTGATCGTGGTGGGCCCGAACTCCGCCCCGGCGCGCAGAAAGTCGGCCAGGTAGGGGCCGACGATCGGCCCTGACGCGTTGATGTTCACGGCCACCACCGTGGCCCAGTAGGACCTCTGGTCGAACGGCAGCAGGTAGCCGGTGAGGCCCATGAGGAGCGTGAGGACGATGAGCACCACGCCGATGACCCAGTTCAGCTCGCGCGGGTACTTGTAGGCACCGAAGAAGAAGGTCCGGCCCATGTGGAGGAAGATCAGGATGATCATCACCGTGGAGCCCCAGCGGTGCATGCCGCGGACGAACTCGCCGAGGAAGACCTCGTTGGTGATGTAGGACGCTGAGGAGTAGGCGCGCGAGGCGGTGTCCGGGTTGTAGTACATGGCCAGGAAGACTCCGGTCACGGCCTGTGAGAGGAAGGCGAACATCGTGGCCGAGCCGAGCGTGTAGTACCAGTTGGTGCCCTTGGGGACCTTGCGGTAGAGGAAGCCGCGCAGGAAGGGGCTGAGGCCCGTGCGCTCGTCCAGCCAGCCGACCGCGGTGGCGGTGCCCTCCACCGCCTTCTCCTTGGGCGTGGGCTTGGTGGCGGGGCCGGCGCCGTTGCCGTCTCCGTTGCCGTTGCCGCGTCCCGGACGCGGGGGCGACGGGCGGAGGAACTTTGGTAGCGGGGGTGCGGGGAGCTTCATGTGGTGGGCCTCGACGGGTAGAGAAACTGCCAGAGCCCATCGATGTGGTTCGACGGGTCGCGCGGCGAGAAGCGGTCGAGCTCCGAGTTCACCGAGAACCGGTCGCCGATCTCCACGCGCCCTGCGCGCACGCGCGTGTAGAAGCGATCGAGCGGGCGAACCGGAGGGCCGCCCGCGACCTTGCCCTCGAAGTCATATACGCCTCCGTGGCACGGACAGACGAACTTCTTAGACGCCTGGATGTAGCGGACCGGGCAGCCCAGGTGGGCGCAGCGGGTGGATATTGCCACGTAGGGCTGGTCGTCGTTGCGGGCGTCGTCGAGTTCGGGGTCGAACCGGCGGACGTAGATGGTCGTCTTGCCGGGATCCCCGATCTGGGGCACGAGGTTGATCACCCGCTGCACATAGGCGTCGTCGGCGAAGTCCGCCTCGAGGCCCACGGACTGCCAGTTCTCGCGCGACGTGTCCTCGAACACGGGACCGAGCGCGAAACCCAGCGCCGGGAGGGCGAAGGCGGCTGTGGCGATGCCGCCGGCGGCCAGAGCCGTGCCCTCCATCAGCCGGCGCCGGGTGACGGTCTCGCCCTCGAAGGCTCCCGCTATGCCACGGCCCTCCGTGTAACGGGACTTCTTGTCGAACTTTGGAGGGTCGGCCACGCTCAGGTTGGGTTCTATCGCCCTTGAAAGGGTAGTGCCAACATGGTGGCGGAACGCACGTTTGGCGCGCGACCGCTAGATCGTCTACGGCCCGGGCAGACTATCGCGGGCCGCCGCCCGAGCGCCGGGTCCTCCGGCCTCCGACAGCGCCACGGCGGTGGCGTCCCAGAGGCGCTCGGCGTCGCCGCTGCGGCTCTCGGCCTGGGCCCGGGCCGACAGGGAGATCAGGTCGGAGAGCTCGCGCACGGCGCCCACGTCACCCGCCTCCGCAAGGCGGGCCAGGCCGAGCGCGTAGAGCGCGTCGCCGGCCAGCAGCCGCAGATCCTCGTCCATCCCGGCGAAGGCCCGGGGCTCGCCGTAGTGCATCAGGTAGCCCTCGTAGACGGCCTCGAGGACGAACAGCCGGGCCGGGTCCGAGATGACGTCACCGAAGCGGTCGGGGCCCGGGTCCTCGACCGCATGGCGGGCCAGCGTGGGGCCCGCAGCCCGGACGACCTCGCTGAGCGCGCTCACCGTGCGACCGCTCCGAACGCCTCGCGGGCAGCGTCGATCGTGGCTGCGACGTGCTCGTCGGTGTGCGCGAGAGACGGGAACCAGGCCTCGAACTGCGACGGCGGCAGGTAGACGCCGCGGTCGAGCATGGCCCGGCAGAACGCGGCATGAGCCTCCAGGTCGCAGGCCGCGGCTTCCGCGTAGTCACGTACCGGGCGATCGCAGAAGAAGAGCGTCAGAAGGCCCGTGGTCCACTCCAGGTGGACGGGAACCCCGGCTTCGGCGGCCGCGGAGGCCAGTCCGGAGGCCAGGTCGCGGGCGAGCGCGTGCAGGCGCTCGTACGCCTCGGCGTCCAGCAGCCCGAGCGTAGCCAGTCCGGCCGCCGTGGCCAGCGGGTTGCCGGACAGGGTGCCGGCCTGGTAGACGCTCCCCGCCGGGGCCACCAGCTCCATCGTCGCGCGTGGCCCCGCGTAGGCGGCGGCAGGAAGTCCGCCGCCCATGACCTTGCCCAGCACCGTGAGGTCGGGCAGCACGCCCTCTCGCTCCTGTACTCCCCCCGGAGCCACACGGAACCCGGAGATCACCTCGTCGAAGACGAGCAGCGTCCCGGCGTCCGTCGCGACCTGGCGCAGGAAGGCCAGGAACCCGACCTCCGGGGGCACGAGGCCCATGTTGGCCGGGAAGGGCTCGGCCAGCAGGGCCGCCACGGCACGTTCGTTCAGGGCCCGCTCCACCGCGCCGCGGTCGTTCCACGGCACGACGATGGTGTCAGCGGCCTGTGCGGCGGTGACGCCTGGGCTGGCCGGAATCCCATGAGTGGCCAGGCCGGAGCCCGACTCGGCCAGGAGCCCGTCCACGTGGCCGTGGTAGGCGCCGGCGAACTTGACCACGGCGTCGCGCCCGGTGGCGGCGCGGGCCAGGCGGACTGCGCTCATGGCCGCCTCGGTGCCGGATGAGGTCATCCGTACCATCTCGGCCGACGGCACCCTGGCCACGATCTCCGAGGCCAGCTCCACCTCGCGCTCGGTCGGCGCGCCGTAGCTCGTGCCCGCGGCGGCGGCTGCGCTGACCGCGGCGACCACCTCGGGATGGGCGTGGCCGGCCGCGAGCGGGCCCCACGACATCACCCAGTCGACGTAACGGTCGCCGTCCACGTCCACGATCTCCGCGCCCTCGCCCCGGGCCACGAACACGGGGTCGCGGCCGATCGCCCGCATCGCCCGCACGGGCGAGTTCACGCCGCCCGGCATCACCTCCAGCGCGCGGCGGTAGGCCTCCGCCGAGCGCGTGCCGCTCAGGAGTGCTCTGCCTCCCACCGGCGGTGCTCGTCGGTGAAGTACAGGAGCCGGGTCTTCTTGAACTCGGTGGACGAGTAGAGGGTCCGGCGGTCCGCGATGCCGGTGGACTCGGCGATCGAGTCGAGGATGGCGTCGCATTCGTCCTTCGAGCGCCCGTGGGCCATGGTGAAGACGGAGTAGGGCCAGTCCTCGTAGGTGGGCCGCTGATAGCAGTGCGAGATCCCGCGGAAGGCGGCCATTTTCGGGCCGAGCTCCGCCACGCGCTCCTCCGGCACCCCCCAGACGCCCATGCCGTTGGCCGAGAAGCCGGCGCGGCGGTGGAACAGGATCGCGGCCACCCGGCGGAGGGCGCGTCGCTGGCGCATCGACTCGAGGTGCTCCAGGAGGCGCTCCTGGGAGAGCCCGAGCTGGGCGGCCGCGGGGGCGAAAGGCTCGGGCTGTACCGGCATGTCGCCCTGCAGCGTTCGGATCACGGCCAGGTCGAGCTCCGAAAGCTCGATGGCCTCCGGCTCGTCCGGCTCCACGGCGACGGTCGGGGACGAGAGCGCGTCGGTATCGCCCTCCATCTCCAGGTCCATGCGGATCTTGAACAGGCGCAGCGTGGGCAGCTTGCGGATGGAGTCCGCACCGGTGAGCCGCTCCAGCACCTCCAGCGTGCCGTCCAGCCCGAGCCCGGAGCCCGGCTCGACGGCAATCGTGAACCACATGTTGAAGTCGTGGTTGCGCAGATAGTTGTGCGACACGCCGGGGTGGGAGTTCACGATCTTGGCCGCGCGCCACGGGTGCTCGGGGTCCACCCTCGCGGCCACCAGCATCGACCGGTAGCCCAGCACTCGCGTGTCGAAGATCGGCGTGACCTGCCGGATGATCCGGTCGGCGAGCAGCCGGCGGGTGCGCTCGAGCACTTCGTCCTCCGGCACCTCGGCTCGGCCGGCCACGGAAAGGAACGGCCGCCGCTCGAGCGGGAAGCTGCCCTGCAGCAGGTTCAGCAGCCTGCGGTCGGTGTCGTCCATGGGGACGGCCGAGCCGCCCCTGCGGCTCCTGACCTTGGCTACCGAAGCCATCGCGCCGCGTCCTTTGCGTGATAGGTCATGACCACGTCCGCCCCGGCGCGGCGGATGCCGGTAAGGGTCTCGAGGACCACGGCTCGCTCGTCGATGTAGCCGGCCGCGGCGGCGGCCTTGACCTGGGCGTACTCGCCGCTCACGTTGTAGGCGGCCACGGGCACCCGCGTGGCGTCCTTGACGCGCCGGATCACGTCGAGGTAGGGCAGCGCGGGCTTGACCATCACCATGTCGGCGCCCTCGTCCACGTCGAGCAGGGCCTCGCGCACGGCCTCGTCGCCGTTGGCCGGGTCCATCTGGTAGCTGCGCCGGTCGCCGAAGGCCGGCGTGGAGTCGGCCGCCTCGCGGAACGGCCCGTAGAAGGCGGAGGCGAACTTGGCGGAGTAGGCCACGATCGGAACGTCCTTGTGGCCCTCGGAGTCGAGCTGCGAGCGCAGCGCCCCCACCCGGCCGTCCATCATGTCGCTCGGCGCCACGGCGTCCGCGCCCGCGCCCGCATGGGAGACGGCGGTCTTGGCCAGCAGCTCCAGGGACACGTCGTTGTCGATCGTGCCGTCGCCCGTGACCACGCCGCAATGACCGTGCGACGTGTACGAGCAGAGACACACGTCGGTGAGCACCACGAGGTCGGGATGCGCCTCCTTGATCGCCCGGACGGCCAGCTGCACGACGCCCTCGTCGTCGTAGGCCCCCGAGGCCTGGAGGTCCTTCTCGGCCGGGACCCCGAACAGCAGCACGGCGGGGATCCCGAGGGCATGGGCCTCGCCCGCCTCCTCGACCGCGTGGGAGATGGACAGCCGGTCGACGCCGGGCATGGCCTGCACCGGGCTGCGGCGGTCCTCACCGAGCTGGACGAACATCGGCAGCACCAGGTGCGCCGGCGTCAACTCCGTCTCGCGGACCATGTCGCGCAGCACCCCGCTCTTGCGGAGGCGCCGCATGCGTGTGGCCGGGAACGCCATCGGTCTCAGTCTAGGACGTTGCGTATGCTCGCCCCCGTGCGTCACCTGGCCCTCTCCGCGATCGGGCGCGACCGGCCCGGGATCGTGGCCGACATCAGCGGCGTGCTCCTGGAGCATTCGGCCAACGTCGAGGACTCCCAGATGACCATCCTCCGCGGGCACTTCGCGATGATGCTCGTGCTGGCCGTGCCCGACGACGCCGACCGTGACCTGCTGGCCTCCGACCTGGACGCCGCCGCCCAGCGCCTGGGGCTCGAGGCGCTTTCCCTGCGTGACGTGGGCGACCTCACCGAGCTCGGCCCCGACCCCTCGCACATGGTGACCGTGTATGGCGTGGACCACCCCGGGATCGTGCACGCCGCCGCCATCGCCCTGGCCGAGCGCGACGTGGACATCACCGACCTCAACACGCGGCTGCTGGAAGAGGAAGGCGACTCGCTCTACGTGCTGATGATGGAGGTGGCGCTGCCGGACGGGCTCGAGCCGGATGACCTCCGCCGCACGCTCGCCGGCGTCGGCGAGAGCGAGGGCGTGGAGGTCACGCTGCGCGAGCTCGAACAGGACGCGCTCTGAGAGCGCCGTGCCCGTCCGCCCGGTTCTCAGATACCCGCACCCCGCGCTGAAGCAGCCCGCCCGGGCGCTCGCGGAAGGGGAGGACCCCACTCCCGCCACCGATGACCTACTGGACACCATGCGCTCACACCAAGGGTGCGTGGGGCTGGCCGCGCCGCAGATCGATGCTCCGGTGCGCATCGTGGTCGTCGACGCGAGCTGCCACCCGAAGGCGCGCGATGCCAACAACGGGCTCCTGGTCCTGGTCAACCCGGTGGTCGTGTCCTCCGAGGGCGCCGAGGTGGCCCGCGAGGGATGCCTGAGCATCCCTCACCTGACCGCCAACGTCCGGCGGGCCACGCACATAGAGGTGGAGGCGCGCGGCACCAGCCTCCGGTCCGAGGGGTTCGAGGCCCGGTGCCTCCTCCACGAGATCGACCACCTCGACGGCCTGCTGTTCCTGGACCGGGTGGACTCCCTGGCCACCGACGTGTTCCGGCGCAAGCGGTCGAGCGGCAAGTAGCTCGCTAGGACCCGAGCTCCTCGCTGAACCGGTCGGCCAGCAGCGTGAGGTTGGGCTCGCGGATCACGTCCGTGTGGTCGCCGGGGATGCTGGTGACGCTGAGACCGCCCTTCACGACTCGTCTCCAGACGGGCAGCGGGTCGCAGGTGCGCGCGCCGCGCACCTCGGCACAGAAGAAGCTCACGCTCCCGCCGTAGTAGTCGCCGGGGCGGTAGCGGGCGAGCGCCCGCCGGTTCACGCTCTCGACACGGCGCAGGAGCGGCGGGAGGGTGGGCGCCGGCGCGGAGGGCTCGCGCCAGCCCGTCGGGCCTGTAAGAGCCCCGCGGATGAGCTCCACGCGGCGACCCTTGCCGAGCCGGGCGAGGGCTCCGAGGCAGCGGAAGGGGCGAGCGGCGACGAACCGCGCGCGGGCGCCGCGCGCGAGGCAGCGATGGTCGACGCAGGTGTCGATCAGGCCGAGGAACTCCACGGATTCGCCGAGCCGCTCGAGCTGTACGGCCGTCTCGAAAGCCGCCAGCCCCCCGAAGGAGTGGCCGGCGAGCGCGTACGGGCCCTCCGGCTGGAGCGAGCGAATCGTCTGGGTGTAGGACTCCGCCATCTCCTCCACCCGGTCGTGCGGCTCGTTGCCCGGATCCACCCCCCGCGCCTGGATGCCGTACACCGGCCGGTCCGTGACCAGGCCGAGCGCGAGCGTCCGGAGCTGGAGCACGTCGCCGCTGACGGAATGGATGAAGAACAGCGGCCGGGCGCCGTTTCCGGTGCGCAAGCGCACCACCGAGGGCACGCGCTCCTCGGGCGGGCTGTCGATGACCGCAGCCATCGCGAGGGGCGTCTGGGCACGCACCAGAGTGGAGAGGGGGAGGTCGACTCCCAGCAGCTCGTGAACGGCCTGGAAGAGACGCACGGCGGCGAGCGAGGTGCCGCCCACATCGAAGAAGTTGTCGTCCGGCCGCAGCGGGGCCACGCCGAGAACGCCCTCCCAGATGGCCCTCAGCTTCTGCTCGGTGGACGCGTCATCGGGTCGTCCGGGCCCGGCCGTCAGCTCGTGTCGCCGCCGGTCGGCGTGCTGGACCGCCTGCCTGATCGCCTCGGCCGACCGCGGATTGGCGAGGGCCTCGGCGTTCACCAGCGGCCGCCCGTCCACCGCGTCCCGCACGGCACGGTCCGAGCGCTTGCCGTTGTGGGTCACGGGCAGCTCGTGGACCCGCACCACCAGCTCGGGCACGTGCGTGGCCGCCACGTGGTGGACGATCTCGCGCCGGATGCGCACGCTCAGGCGACCGTCCAGCACGGCGGGCTCGTGCAGCACCAAGAGGAGCACCACCCGGGACCTGCCGTCCGATGCCCGCTGCTCGACGGCCACCGCCTCGCGGACCTCCGGGACCCTGCGCAGGGCCCGGTAGATGTCCGCGGGCCCGATGCGGACCCCGTTGATGTTCAGCACGCCGTCGCTTCGCCCGTGGACGCGCGCGCCCCCGTCGGCGTCGAACTCGATCACGTCGCCGTGGGTCCACACTGCGGGGTTCGCGGCGAAGTAGGCCTCGTGGAACCCCCGCCCGCGGTCGCCCAGGAAGCCCAGCGGCCGGGAGGGGAAGGGGTTGCGGCAGACGAGTTCGCCGGCGTGCCCCGGCGGAGTGCCGGCCGGTGCGGCCTGGACGTCGAGGCCGAGGCTGCGGCACTGGATCCACCCACGCTTGACGGGCAGGTCGGGGTGACCGAGCACGAAGCAGCCGACGATGTCGGTGCCGCCAGAGATCGACTGGAGCGGCTGCCGGCCCACGTGCTCGCGGAACCAGTCGTACTGCCAGTCGTGCAGCACCGCTCCCGTCGACAGCACCGAGCGCAGATGCGGCAGCGCGACCTCTGTGCGGGGCGAGTAGCCGCTGTCCTGGCACAGCTGGAGATAGGCGGGGCTCGTGCCGAGCACGGTCACGTCCTCGGCCGCGGCGACCCGCCAGAGGGCGTCGGGCCCGGCGATGGGCCCGTCGTGGAGCACGATGGGCACTCCCACGGCCAGCGCGGAGAGCTGCCAGTTCCACATCATCCATGCCGTCGAGGTGCGGAAGAAGAGCCGGTCCTCCGGCCGAAGGTCCACGTGGAGGCGATGCTCCTTGAGGTGCTCGAGCAGCGTGCCCCCGGCCCCGTGGACGATGCATTTGGGCGCGCCGGTGGTGCCCGACGAGAAGAGCACGAAGAGGGGGTGGTTGAACGGGAAGCGTGTCCAGCCCCCGAGGTCCTCGGCATCGGCGCGGCCGTACGCGAGCTCGGCCAGACGCTCCACCGGGAGGCGGCTGCGCGGCGGGACGGGACCGTCGTCCAGGGCGATCAGCGCGGTCAGCGAGGGCAGGCCCCGCACCACGTCGCCCACCCGGTCGGCCATGGCCACCGAGGCGGGCTCGCCGTGATCCACGAGGTCCGCCATCAGCACCTTGGGCGCGAGCTGGGTGAAGCGGCTCAGCACCGCCGGGGCGCCCATGTCCGGCGCGGCGCAGGAGAAGGTTGCACCCACGGCGGCGGTGGCCAGCCCGGCCACCACGGCCTCCGCGTCGTTGCCGGCCATCGCAGCGACCCGATCGCCGGGCCCAACGCCCATCCGGCGCAGGTGGGAGGCGACGGCCAGGACCCGCTCGCGCAGCTCCGCGCGGGACAGCCGGGTGGGTGGCCGGAACGCGTGGTGGGCCACCAGCGCGGTCCTCGCGCCGGCCTCGGGGGAGTCGATGCGCAGCAGGTTCTCGGCATAGTTGAGCATCAGATGGGGGAAGAAGATCGCGTCCTCACAGCGGTCGTCGGTGCACACCGGCTGGGGCGCGCCGTGACACAGGAGCGCCGACCAGTCGAGGAAGAGCGACCAGAAGCGGCGGAAGTCGGCTACCGAGAAGGCCTGCATCGCGGCCGGCGCGGCGAGCTCGCGTCCGGTGCTCGACTCGCAGAAACGGGTGAACGCGGCGAGCTGCGACTCGGGCCGCTCCGAGGCCATGCCCGGAGGGAGCTCCAGCCGTGGCACCTCGGCGTGGGACGTCATCCCTACCCCTCTATCCCGCGGTCGCGAGGAGGGGCGAGGCCAACTGTGACGCGCCCAGGTCCAGCCCGGGCGGGACGAGGGGGCCGGCGTGCGCGGGGCCGAGGCCGCGGTACACCACGGCTCCGATCAGCCCCGGGCCAGGATCGACGGCGAGGACGCGCCACGCCGACGGGTCGTCGTCCGGCAGGGACACCAGGCGCCGCCGGTGCTCGTCCGTGCTGACCACGACCCGCGCGAGGTCGGCCGAGAGACCCGCGCCGGTGGCCTTGAGGTAGGCCTCCTTGAGGGTCCAGCACGTGTAGAAGGAGCGCAGGCGCTGCTCGCCACGGGCGCCCATGATGCTCGTGGCCTCCTCCGCGGCGAAGCGGGCGAAGCTGACCGACTCCAGGTCGAGGATCGGCACCACCCGCTCGACGTCGACCCCCACCGGGCCGGTTTCCGACAGCGCGATCAGGCAGCAGTCGCCGCTGCGCGTGAGGTTGAAGTGCAGCACGCGCCCGGACGTCCCACCCGCGACGAGGCCGGGCTTGCCGTGAACGGCGCGCATGAAGCGCAGCGCGGCGGGCGAGCAGCCGAGCCGGCGGGCCAGAGCCACGCGCAGGCCGATGCTCGAGACAAGCCGGCGGCGACGGACCTCCGGTCTGCCCCGCCGGCCTCGTTGCCGCTCATCCGGGGTCAGCCAGCGCCCCGCCGCCTCCTCCACCCAGGCGGACGGCTGTCGCAGATCAACCCTCCAGACATGCGGGTCCAATGCCACCCCCTGGCCACCCACAGATCCAGTATGCGCCCGTGTTTACATTTCCGCCACATGCGGCGGGCCCGCGGAGAACTACGCGGCGAAACGGCGGAGGCCCGCGCGTGCGCTGGCCCCGAACGCGGCCATCAGCAGCACGAGGTGAAGCAGCGCGCCGCCCAGGCCGCCGGTGTCGTTGAGCGCCGCGTCCAGGGCGTCGAGCGCCGGCTTGAAGGGGAACGCCGCGGACACGGCCCGGATCACGTCGTAGAGCGCGGGCGCCACCGCGCCGGAGGGCACCAGGGCGAGGAAGGCGAGCGGGAGCGAGAGCATGAAGGCCAGCAGGGAGGACGCGCGCACCTCCCGGGTGATCGCGCCGATGGCCAGCCCCAGGGCGGCGAAGGCGAGCCCGGCCACCACCAGCGCAGCCATCCAGAGCGGGAACCGCCCCCAGTCCAGCTCGACGAACAGGCCCAGCCCGGCGATCATCACGAGGCAGACCGACACCGAGCAGACGGCGGCCAGGCCGGCCTTCTCCACCAGCAGCCCGGTCCGCGAGACGAGGCCCCGCACGAGCCGGGGAAACGCGTTCTCCTCCCGCTCGAGGGCCAGCGTCCCGGCGGCCAGGAGCAGCGTGATGAACATCATCGAGACGCTCACGGCCAGTGCCACCGCGAATGAGCTGAGCGACGTGCGCCCGCCCTCCAGGGACCTCGCTTCGACCCGCAGGGGCTCGCCCACCACGGCCAACACGTCATCCGAGAAGGAAAGGTTGTCCCGAGCCAGCTCAGCGAAGGAGATAACCCGCTCGATGTCCTCGCGCTGGGGCGAGCCGGCGGGCAGGTCCTCCCGCGCCTCGCGGAGTATCCGCTCGCTCTCCTTGAGTCCGAGCACGCGAAAGTCCTGGCCCAGGAAGCTGTAGTCCCCGCCCTCGCTGACCAGGTCGAGCAGGTCCAGGGCCTCCTCGGCGATGCGCTGGGTCAGCGCGGCGTTGGCCGTCTGGACCTGAGCCTTGATCGTGTTCTCCACGAACTGCTTCTTGGCCGGGTCCTCCGCGTTGTAGAAGACCTCCACGCGCCCGGGTTCCAGGCCGGACTGCAGGTTCTCGGTCAGGTCCTCTGGAATGATCAGCGCCGCGAGCACGTCGCCGCTCTCGACCTTGTCGATGGCCTCCCGCCGGCTCTCGACGTTGACCGGCTCGATGTCGTCGAACAGCCGGCGCACCTCCACGTTGAAGTCGATCGTGCGTCCGCCGAGCTCCAGCCTTCCGGCCGACTCCGGCAGCGCGTTGTAGAACGCCACCTCCGGCTTGTCGGGGCCGCGCGAGAGCGCGAAGCCGATCAGCACAGCGATCACGACGGGATAGAGCACCAGCAGCGGTGAGCGCCGCAGGATGCGCAGGTCCTTGGCCAGCAGCCAGCGCATCTACTAGTGCCCGCGCTGGTGCAGGAACTCCACGAAGGCGGACTCGAAGTCGAGGCCGGAGGAGCCCACGACCCGCTCCAGCTCCCGCGGCGATCCATCGAAGAGGCGCTCCCCATCGGCCAGGACGATCAGCTGATGGGCGTAGCGGTCGGCCTCCTGGACGTTGTGCGTGGCGTAGACCACCGCGGTGCCCTCGTCGGCCAGCCGCCGGATGAACACCCACAGTCGTTCTCGCTGACGCGGGTCCAGCGAAGCGCTGGGCTCGTCCAGCAACAGCACCTCGGGGCGAGACAGCAGGCCGATCGCGATGTTCACCCGCTGCCGGTTGCCGCCCGAGAGCGTGCCGACCTGGTCGTGAGCGCGGTCGCGCAGATCGGTCAGGTCCAGCATCCCGTCGAGCGTCTCCCGCGGATCAGCCACCTTCTCCAGGCGGGCGAAGAGCAAGAGGTTCTCGGCCACCGTGAGCTTGCCGTAGAGCGCCGGCTGCTGGGGCACCCACCCGAGATCCCCGGGAGACTTGGACACGGTGCCCCCGTCCGGGCGCTGGATCCCCGCGAGGATCGAGAGCAGCGTGGTCTTGCCCGCCCCGTTGGGGCCGATGACGGCGACGAGCTCCCCCCGTGTGGCCGATAGGGAGACTCCGCGAAGGGCCTACCGCTCCCCGTAGCGCTTGACCAGGTCCCGGGCCTCCAGCACCGGGTTCGCCGCGACCGCGGGCGCAGTGCTGGCGGCGGTCGTCTCCACGGGCAGTCAGCTTGGCAGAATCGCAAACATGAGGCTCCTCTTCGTAGGCGATGTCGTGGGTGGGCTCGGCCGGAGGACGCTCGCCTCGCTGCTGGGTCCGCTGAGGGAGGAGCACGCCCTGGACTTCGTGGTCGTGAACGGCGAGAACAGCGCCGGCGGGGTCGGCGTCACCGAGCGCACCGGGCGCGAGCTGCTGGAAATGGGCGCGGACGCGATCACGCTCGGCAACCACGCCTACCGTCATCGCGACGCCTACGCCTGGCTGGACTCGGAGGACCGCGTCGTTCGCCCCGCCAACTACCCCAAGGGCAGTCCGGGGCGGGGGCACACCGTCGTGGAACGGGACGGGCGGCGGCTCGGGATCGTCAACCTCTCGGGTCAGCTCTATCTGAGCGCCGTGCGGTCTCCGTTCGCCGAGGTGGACGCGCTGCTGGCCGACCTGCGGGGGAGGGCCGACCACGTGCTGGTGGACATGCACGCCGAGGCCACGAGCGAGAAGGTGGCGATGGGATGGCACCTGGACGGGCGGGTCACCGCCTGCGTGGGCACCCACACCCACGTTCCGACAGCCGACGCGCGCGTGCTGCCCGGCGGCACCGCATACGTCACGGACGTCGGGATGACCGGTCCCCGCGGTGGAGTCATCGGGGTCAAGCGCGAGCAGGCGCTCGAGCGCTTCCTCACCCTCACTCAGGTCCGGTTCGAGACCTCATCCGAGGACCCGTGGCTCAACGCGGTGCTGATCGAGGCCGGCGACGACGGGCACGCCACGTCCATCGAGCAGCTGTTGCTGCCACCGCGGAGCGCCTAGGGGGAGGAGCGGAGCGCGATCGCTGATCGCATGAGCACCGGACCATTCAGAACCCGCACGGCCAGCGCGAGCACGGCTATCAGAACGGCGTTCCTGACGCACACCAGGGCGATCGCGCCCGGCTCGCGATCCACGACGTCGAAGTAGCGCGCGGGGAACTCCACCTGTGTCAGCACCGCGGCTGCCGCCACGGCAGCGGCGAGAGCGTTGAGGCCCCACGCCAGCGCCAGGGCCCCGAGCGGCACGAGCCAGATGAGAAACTGCGGAGAGAGGATGCGGCCCAGGCAGGCGAAGGCCGCGACCGCGGCCAGGGAGGCGAGCACCAGCCGCCGCGGCTCGCCCGGGCCCCGAGCGGCCAGGAGGCAGAGGATGGCCACGAGCGCGGCCACGGAGCCCACGGAGATCGCGGAGATCACGTCGTCCGCCGGGTGCACCAGCCCGTCGGACCGGTGGCTCTTGACCGACCTGGCCTGCCCCAGGCCGAGCCCGTCCAACACCAGGAGGACGGAGGCGGGCGTGCTCTCCAGCTGCACGGGGCGATCGCCCTGGTAGGTCAAGGCGTCGACCGCGCCCGATGGGGAGGCGGCGACGGCGAGCGCGACCAGCGCCAGGCTGACCGTGGCCATGGCCGCGGTCGACTCGAAGGCCGCACGGCGTCCGTTCGTGGCGGTCAGCCACGCCAGGGCGACCGGGGCGACCACGAGCGGGAAGCCCTTGGTCATGACCCCGAGCCCGAGCACCGCCATTCCCGCTCTGGGACGGCCCGACACCAGCAGAAGCAGGGCGCCCAGCGTGAGCGCGACCGGCGCGAGGTCGAAGTGGGTGCGCACCATGGCTCCGAGCAGCAGCGGAGCGCAGGCCACCGCCAGCATGGCGCGCGTCCGGTCCCCCCCGGTGCGCCTGGCCAGTGCGCCGCACAGCACGAGCACGGCGCCAGCCAAGGCGAGCGTCCAGCCCGCGAAGGCCAGGCGAAAGACCTCCTCCCCGGTTCCGAGCAGCCCCGGGGCGGCGATAGCGGGGGCGGCCAGCGGCGGGTACTCCAGGAACACGTCGCGGTAGGGGATCGCTCCCTCCAGGACCGGTGCCGCGAAGCTGCGGTAGACAAACAGGTCGTTGACGCTCTCGTCCGACCACGGCCCCACCGACAGCGTCGCCGCCCAGCCCACGGCCAGCACGGCACATGCCGCGCCCGCGGCGCATCTCACGCGGGCACGGCCTCCCGGGCGGGAGGCGCCGGTGCCTGCTCCGGCTCGCTCGGCGGCCGGCGGTACACCCCCATCACCACCACCAGCACGAGCGGGGTGAACCAGACGACGTAGAGGTAGAACCAGTGCGTGGCCACCAGCTGGAGGCCGATCACCACCACCGCCCCCAGCGCCGCGACCTGCCGCGGGCCGCCAGTGCGCGGGACCGCGGCCACGGCTACGGCGCCCAGCAGGACACCGGCCTTCGCGACGGTGTGCAGCCAGCCGAGGCCCGGCTCCTGGCCCCAGACGCTGAACGGCGAGCCACGCCCAGCCTGGTAGCCGAGCGTGCGGTCGTAGAGCTCTCGCGGGCCCCCGTCCGGCAGGAAGGGGACCAGCCCCACGGCGAGGGTCATCACGAGGGCCAGCGCGAACAGCGCGGGCGCTCGGCGGCCCCCGACGACCGAGCGGGCGAACAGGGGCGCCAGGACCAGCGGCGCGAACTTGGCCGCGGTGCCGAGGCCCAGCGCGATGCCGCGGGCAATCGCCGAGAGCCGCTCGCGCGGCGGGTCCAGGGTCAGCGCGAGCATGGCGCCGACGCAGGCCAGCGCGACGAGCGAGTCGTTGGAGTTCGACAGGAGCACGAACGCCGCGTACGGGTAGGCGGCCCAGGCGTAGGCCAGGGCGACGCCGAGCGTGAGTCCCTCTCGTCCGGGACGCAGGCGCCGCCCGAGCAGCAGGAGCCCGGCAGCCACCAGCAGGTCGATGGTGATCGCCGCAGCGCGAGCGGCGGGAAGGTCATCCCACCTCCCGCTCCACGGCATGGCCTGCTCGAACGGCACGTAGAACAGGTAGGTGAGCGGTCCGTAGGTGTCGCCTCGGGCCACGTCGTCGGAGAAGCCCTCGCCGTAGAGCGGATCGCCGTCCACGATCCGGTCGGCACCGATCACCCCGGCGTAGCCCACGTCGATCACGTTCGCGTCGATCACGTCGAGTCCGGCCCGGAACGAGAGGAGGAAGGCCAGTCCCACCATCAGCAGCGCGAGCGGGGCGTAGGGCACCAGCGCCTCCTCCCGGTCCGCCGGGCGCAGCCCGGCGGCCAGGGTGCGCACCAGCAGGTACAGCAGCACGGGGTACACGAGCGGCACCGACGTGTCGATCTCGCCGCGGTTGAAGAACACGTGCGAGGCGCCGAAGGCCAGCAGCACCAGCAGGTCCAGATGCAGGAGCCGAAACGGCCGGCGGGGGTCGATGAACGGTGCCAGGAAGAGGAGGCACAGCGGGATCCAGACGTACGGCGCGTTGAGCTTGCGGCCGAACGCACCCTCGTACCCGCGCGCCATGCTCCAGGCGACCTGGTCGCCGGTCCACTGCTCGAGCAGCGCGCCGGTGCGGTCGTCCACGATCACCTGCACGAGCTGGTCGCCGTCCCGGAAGAAGCTCACCTGCCAGCGACCCGGGCCCTTGATGTAGGCGGTCGGATCGAGGCCCCCGCGCAGACGCTCATCCCGCACCTTCGCGCCGCGCTCGGCGAGCACGATCACCTGCCGGGCGCTGCGCTCGAACAGTCGCGGGGGCTCGGTCTGCGAGGCCGGCGTCCGCAAGTCTGCCGCCGCAGCGGGGGCCGCGGCCAGCAGCAGTGCGGCCAGGGCCAGCGTCAGCGCAGCCCTCCGGCGAGGACCCCTCAGGCTCAGTCTCGCGACACCTCGATCGCGAAGCTCCAGATCTTGTTCCCCACGAAGTTGAGCGGGGTGGCCGCGAGGATGGAGATCGCCTGGGCCAGGAGCTCGGACAGGCCCGCGACGCTCACCAGCACCTCGAGGACGGAGGCCGCGACCAGGAACGTGGCCGCGCTGACCGCGAAGAAGCGCGGGGCCTGGAATCCGGCCCGCCCTCCGCGTGCCCGGAAGGTCCAGCTGCGGTTCCACCAGAAGTTGTTGGTCACGGCCACGACGAAGGCGGCCGTGGCCGCCACAAGGTGATGAGCGTCCAACAGCGCCACGCATGCGGCGAACACGCACAGGTTGACCACGTAGCCGGAGCCTCCGACCGCGCAGAACTTGGCCAGTTGCAGCCAGTTGTGGGGGCGGCGCATTCCGGCGCGCACCCGCACGTGCAAGGCACGGGGGCGCCGAGCGACGGCCGCCTCGCCCTCGTCGCTCATGGCTCGAACGGTACACCGAAGTGCCCCAGGACAAGGGGGGTCACGTCGGTGACCGACCACTCGGCGCGCTCCGGCACGTCCACGCCGCACAGCACCAAGGCACCCTCGGAGTCGTCGCGATGCAGCGATCCGTGACTCCCCCCGCCCACATGGTCGGCCCCGCCCCAGTCCACGAACTCGAAGCCCGGGGTGGCCGACACGAGCACGTCGCCGGCGTGAGGGCAGGCTGCCGCCGACCACAGGCGGCCGAGCGCATCCGGGTAGTCCGGGCTGGTGAGCGACCCCCCCTCCACCCGCATGTCGAGGACCTCGAGGTCACCGTCCACCGCCCAGGCCTGCCCGCGGCGGTCCGTCAGAGGTCCGCCGGGAGAGAAGCTCACCTCGCCGCGGCCGGAGCCGACGACCACCCGGCCATCCCGTCGATGGACCACGAGATCGATCCCATCGGTGCCCAGCAGCACCTCGACCGCACGGGGCGTCAGCTCTTCCCGTCGCGACTCGTCGAGCACGTACACCATCGCCGACCGGGCGGCCGGGCAGAGGGCCACCTCCGCCTCGCTGGGCGCCGGGTCCGACGGGCCGAGCACGCGCCAGGCGGAGAAGGCTCCGGCCAGGTTGACCCGGTCCTCCACCACCGTCTGGGAGTGGTCGGCCATGACCACCACGGCGTGGTCCTGGAGGAACTCGTCGACCCCGCCCGCGGCGTGGAAGATGCGCTCCAGAGCGCGGTCGGCCTCGCCGATCGACTCCACCTGGCCGTCGGGGCCGAACTTGTGGGAGTGGCTGTCGTTGTCGGGCAACGAGAAGAGCAGGAAGTCGAACAGGTCGTGCTCGACCAGGTACGCGCCGACGCAGCCCGTGTGCCGGTCCCGCTGTCCGGGCATGCCGAGCGCCGACGTGCAGCCGGAGTCGCGCGAGTCGAACAGGTCGGCGTAGAACAGCTCGCGCGCACCGTAGACCGGGTGCCGGAACTGGGCCGCCTCGGCGATGCGGCGGTAGACGCTGGCCCCTGAGGGCTCGTGGCGTGTCCGGCCGCGGTAGATGAGCCACGTGGTGCACGCCGTCCTCAGCCCGGCGTCGTCCAGGTGCTCGAACACCGTGCGGCGGCCCCGGCTCAGGTGGGCCATGTTCATGTTGTAGACGGTGTCGAACAGGGAGCGGACGACGCCGAAGGCGCGCGTGGCGGGCAGCGAGGACCCGTACTCCACGTAGCGCTCCTCGCCGCGGTGAAACCAGTTCATCGAGGGGATGTTGTGCTCGCCCGGCCCAGTGCCGGTCGCGATGGCCGCCGAGGCCACCGGAGTCACCGAGGGGAAGGTGGAGACGCAGTCGCGCACGTAGGTGCCGCGTGCGACGAGCTCGGCCAGCGCCGGCGAGCGGCCCTCCTCGATCGTCCGGTCCAGCATGGCGGGCTTGAGCGAGTCGATCACCGCCAGGACCAGCTTCTTGGGCCTGTCGGTCACCGGAGGATGCGCAGCCCGGCGTACTTCTCGTCCTCCCGCCGGCGGCCTCCGGCGAGCAGGACGGCGAAACCCCCCAGGGCCAGGAACGCGACGGGCGGCAGGAAGATCGCGACGGCAGCCAGGAGCAGGGCCGCCGCGTCGGCGTAGACGGCGAGCAGGCTCCCCGCGCCCTGGTCCAGGCGCCGGCGAGCACGGGCGAGCAGCCCGTTGACGGCCACCCAGCCCAGCGCCGCGCAGAGCGGGCCGGCCACCAGGCCGATCCAGACCGGGTGGCCCCCGTCGGCCAGCGACCCGGCGAACAGCATCCCGCCGAGCACGACCGCGGCGGCCAGGCCCAGCGTGGTGCCCGGCGACAGCAGTCCGTCTGCCGGGCGGGTTCGCTCCAGGCCGTAGAGGATCAGGGCCAGGCCGAGCAGCGCGAACAGGAAACCGGGCGACTCGAGGAAGCTCCAGTCGGTCCCGTCGAAGTCGATGGCCACGTCGCCCCGCGCCAGCGCCCCGGTCAGGAGCGGCGGGAGGAAGGGCCGGGCGCCTGTCGCGCCGGCCAGGCCGGCACCGGTTCCGATGTCAAGAAAGAGACTCATGGCGTCGTCGCGGGGCCCGGTACCCTGCGGGCGCATGACGATAGACCAGCCGGGAGGGCACCGGCCCCCAGCGACGAACCGGGCGTCATGAGCATCTCCCGCGACCTCGAGCGATACGCGGGCCTGTTCGCCTCGCGCACGCGCGTGATGACGTCGTCGGCCATGCGAGACCTGATGGCCGTCACGGCCCGGCCCGAGGTGATCTCCCTGGCCGGCGGCCTTCCGGACACCAGCACCTTCCCTCCGCAGACCTTCGCCGCCGTGACACAACGGATCGCCGAGGAGTCCTGCGCCAAGGCACTCCAGTACGGGCCCACCGAGGGCCTCCCGGAGACCAAGGGCTGCATCGCCGAGGCCATGGCGGCCGAGGGCATGCGAGTCGACGGCGAGGACATGATCGTCACCACGGGGGGCCAGCAGGTGATCGACCTGGTCACCAAGACGCTGATCGATCCCGGTGACGTGGTGATCGCCGAGGCCCCGACCTATCCGGGGGCCGTGCCCGTCTTCTCGTCCTACCAGGCCGACGTCGTCCAGGTGGACATGGACGCCGACGGCATGCGCATCGACCTGCTCGAGGAGACGCTCGACGCGCTCGGACGCGAGGGCCGGCGCCCGAAGTTCGTCTACACCGTGCCCAGCTTCCAGAATCCCGCGGGCGTGACCATGTCCGCCCCGCGCCGGCGGCGCCTCGTGGAGGTGGCGCACGAGCGCGAGCTGCTCGTGCTGGAGGACAACCCCTACGGCCTCCTGCGCTACGAGGGACCGGCGCCCGAGACCCTCTACTCGCTCGACGGCGGGGTCTACGTGATGTACCTGGGCACCTTCTCCAAGACCCTTTCGCCCGGCATCCGCCTGGGCTGGGTGGTGGCTCCCCCGCCGGTGCTCGAGAAGATCAACCTGGGCAAGCAGGCGGCCGACCTCTGCACCTCCACCCTCTCCCAGCTGATGGTGCAGGCCTACTTCGAGCAAGGCCACTGGGCGCCGTACGTGCAGTCGCTCACCGAGCTCTACCGCTCGCGCCGAGACACGATGCTCGACGCGCTGGCCGAGCACTTCCCGCCGCAAGCCGAATGGACCCGCCCGGCCGGCGGGCTCTTCATCTGGGCGACTCTGCCCGACTTCATCGACACCACCGACCTGCTGGCCCGGGCGCTGCGTGAGAACGTGGCCTTCGTGCCGGGCGAGGCCGCCTTCATGGACGGTCGCGGACGCAGCTCGATGAGGCTGAACTTCTCGATGTGCGACGAGGACACGATCCGTGAGGGCGTGCGTCGCATCGGGGAGGTCGTCAAGGAGCAGGTCAGGCTCTACGGCACCCTCACCGGTGAGCACCCGGCGGTCCGGCTCGATCCTGGCGACGAGCCCGAGGCGGAGAGCGCCAGCGTGGTTCGGCTCCCGCGCCGGCTGCCCGGACAGCGCCGAGCCGACCGACGGTGAGCCGGGTCGCCGTCCTCAAGGGCGGGCGCTCGCTGGAGCGTCAGGTGTCCATGCGCTCGGGCGCGCGGGTCGAGGACGCACTCGCGCGGCTGGGGCACGAGGCGGTGGGTATCGACGTGGGCCCGGACCTGATCGCGCGCCTGCGCGAGGCCGCGCCCAACGCGGCCTTCGTGGCCATGCACGGTCGCGACGGAGAGGACGGCACGGTCCAGGAGCTGCTGGAGATCCTCGGGATCCCCTACACCGGGTCGGGGGTGCTGGCATGTGCCCGGGCCACGGACAAGGTCCTGGCCAAGCACCTGATGATCGAGGCGGGCATCCCCACGCCCGACTTCCACTCCTTCAGCGAGTCGGCCTTCGCGGGCCTGGGCGCAGCGCAGGCGCTGCCGGCCATCGAGGAGCGGCTCGAGTTCCCGATCGTCGTCAAGCCGTCCAGCCAGGGATCGGCCCTCGGAGTCAAGTTCGCCCGCACCGCCGCCGACGTGCCGGCGGCGCTGATCGCCGCGTTCTCCTACGACTCCCGCGTCCTGCTCGAGCGCTACGTGGCCGGTCGGGACCTGGCCGTGTCGATCCTCGACGGCGAGGCGCTGCCCGTGGTCGAGGCGGTCCCGCGAGATGAGGAGTTCTACGACTTCGAGGCGCGCTACGAGATCGGGCGCACCGACTTCGTGTGCCCCGCCGCGCTCGATCCCGAGGTGGCCGAGCGCACCCACGAACTCGCCCTTCGCACGCATGCCCTGCTGGGATGCCGCGGGTTCAGCCGCGTGGATCTGATGCTTGATGGCGACGGCGGGCTGTTCGTCCTCGAGGCCAACCCGATCCCCGGCCTGACCGACACGAGCCTGCTGCCCCAGGCAGCCGAGGCCGGCGGCGTGGGCTTCGACGAGCTGGTGGGACGGATCCTGGAGCTGGCGCGACTGCCGCCTTGATGCTCCTCCCCGAGAGGGCTCGGCTCGATGACCCTGAGGTCGTCGCCCTCACCGCCGCCTCGGTCGCCGACCTCGAGGTGCGCTACGGAGGCGCGCCCGGCTCGGGCGACGAGCCGAGCGACGAGGACTTTCTCGCGCCGGACGGCACCTTCCTGCTCGCGCGGCTCGACGGGCGGCCCGCCGGTTGCGGCGGAATCTCGCGCATCGACGCCGCCACGGCCGAGGTGCGCCGGATGTACGTCGCGCCGGCCGAGCGTGGGCGAGGTGCCGGCAGGGCGATGCTCGGGTGGCTCCTGGAGGCCGCCCGCGAACTCGGCTACCTGCGGGTCAGGCTGGAGACGGGCCGCCGGCAACCGGAGGCGCTGCGTCTCTACCGGACCGCCGGCTTCAGGCCGATCCCGTGCTGGGGCCCGTTCGTGAAGGACCCGCGCAGCATCTGCATGGAGCTCGGCCTGTGACCCGCGCCGCGGCTACTGGTCCTCGCCGCCGGCGAAGTCCTCGGGGGTCACGTTGTCGAGGAAGTCCTTGAACTTCTCGACCACCTCCTCGGTGTCCTCCACCTCGTGCTCGAACTCGATGGCCGACTCCGAGATCACGTCCTCGGCCGCGAAGATCGGCGCACCGGTACGTACGGCCAGCGCGAGGGCGTCGGACGGGCGCGAGTCGATGGGGATCTCGCGGCCGTTCAGCTGCAGGGTCACCTCGGCGTAGAACGTGTTCTCCCGCAGCTCGGTGACGGCGACCCGGGTGCAGGAGACCTCGAGCTCGGACAGCATCTCGCCGATCAGGTCGTGGGTCATCGGCCGGGGGGTGTTGGCGCCCTGGAGCTTCATGAGGATCGCCGCCGCCTCGGGGTGCCCGATCCAGATCGGGAGGAACTTGTTGCCGTCCCGAGTCTTGAGCAGGACGATCGGCTGCTTGCCGACCATGTCGAAGCTCACGCCGTAGATCACCATCTCCTGCATGCCCTCGCGACAGTCTAGACGTGCGGGGCGCCGTTACGAGCGCGGTCGACACGGGGCTTCGATGGGCGATCCTGGACTCGAACCAGGGACCTCGTCCTTATCAGAGACGCGCTCTAACCGGCTGAGCTAATCGCCCGCAGGGCGCGATTGTAGCGGCGTGCCGCCGGCCGGCCGGCCGGTCTCAGGAGGGTCGCCGAAGCACCCGCTCGGCGAACTCGATCGCCTCCGCGGGCGTGTCGAAGGAAAGCTCGACCACGCACCGGTTGCCCCTGCCGCGCACCTTCACGTCCCGTCCGAGGGCCGCCCGCAGGGCGTCCTCCGCGGCGGCCAGACCGTCGGCCAGATCGGGATGGACTACGACGGGAGCGCGCTCCGGGCGGACCGGCACCCCGGCCGCCTCGCGAGCCCGCCGCTCGGCCTGGCGCACCGACCACCCCTCGTCGCGCGCCGAGCGCGCGAGCTCCCGGCGGTGGCCGTGGTCCTTGCAGATGAGGATCGCGCGGCCGTGACCCTCGCTGAGCTCGCCGCCCTCGATCATCTCGAGCACGTCCTCGGGCAGTGCGAGCAGCCGGATGAGGTTGGAGATGGCCACCCGGCTGCGCCCCACCCGGCGCCCCACCTCCTCCTTCGTCAAGCCGAGGTCCTCCACGAGCATCGCGCACGCGCGCGCCTCCTCGACCGCGTTGAGGTCCTCACGGGCCATGTTCTCCGCGAGGGCGAGGTCAAGGCCCTCCCAGTCCTCGGCGTGGCGGACCACGGCGGGGACGACCTCCAGACCCACGATGCGAGTGGCCCGTAGGCGGCGCTCGCCGGCCACGAGCTGGTAGCGGCCGCCGGGAAGCGGCCGCACCACGATCGGCTGGAGCACGCCACGCGATCGGATCGAGTCGGCGAGCTCCTCGATGCTGCGCTCGTCGAAGCTCTGGCGGGGCTGCCGCGGGTTGCGGTCGACGAGGTCCGGTGGGATCTGGCGGAGGCCCTCGGCTCCCTGCTGACCGCGCGGGAGAATCGCCGCCAGGCCGCGACCCATCCCGCGGCGGTCGCCCGGTGTTCGCGACGAGGGCTCGCCCGGGACCCGCTCGTGGTCGGGCACGTCGATTCCCGGCCAGCCGGGTGGTGGCCGGTCAGCCACGGGCGGCCACCTCGCGCGCGAGCTTCAGGTACGCCGCCGACCCGACGCTGCGGGGGGCATGACGGAGCACGGGGAGTCCGAAGCTCGGCGCCTCTCCCAGTCGGACGCTACGGGGTATCACCGTGTCGAAGACGAGCTCGGGAAAGTGCTCTCTCACCTCCCGCTCGACGTCACGCGCGAGGCGCGTGCGGCTGTCGTGCATCGTCAGGATCATCCCCGCCACGGTCAGGCGGGGGTTGAGCTCGCGCTGGATCAGCCCGAGCGTGTCCAGCAGGCCCGCCAGGCCCTCGAGCGCGAAATACTCGGTCTGGACCGGCACGATCACGCTGTCCGCGGCCACGAGGGCATTGACCGTTATCGGGCCGAGCGACGGCGGGCAGTCGAGCAGGGTGAGCAGGTAGCGCTCGCGCACGTCGGCCAGCCGGTCGCGGAGACAGGTCTCCGACCCGGCGATGCGGGGCAGCTCGACGTTCGCGCCGGCCAGCTCCGGCGTCGAGGGCACCACGTCCAGGCGGTCGAGGCCGCTCGGCTGCGCCGCGCCCGGGAGGTCGAGCTCGCCGCAGAGGCAGTCGTACACCGTCCGGGGGGCATCCTTCACCAGTCCGAGGGCGACGGTCGCGTTGCATTGAGGGTCGAGGTCGACCAGGAGGGTGGGGTAGCCCGCGTCGGCCACGCTCGCGCCGAGGTTGACGGCGGTGGTGGTCTTGCCGACCCCACCCTTCTGATTCGCGATGGCGACCACGTTGCCCATTTGCGGCGAGAGTAGGACCGGGCCCGGTCGGAAGGCGGGCCCTCTGAATGGTTCGGCCCCGAACCGGGACATCCATTCGGGGAACCTCGGTGCGGACCCGGGCCGAGCGCCGAGTGCTGCCGTGGGTCAGGCCAGTGGCCGCTTGACAGCCATGCCCGGCCGGCGCGGGATGGCCGGCGGGGTGTCCGACACCTTGCGCAGAACGTGCAGGTGACGGTTGCGTGCCCCCCCGAACGGTTTCACCGCCCGTACCTCCAAGGGTTCCATCCCGACCGCTCGCGCCGCCTCGTCGCCCGATCGCTCCTCGCCGCCGTCGCGAGCGCCCTTGTAGGCCACCAGCACTCCCCCGATCGTGAGCAGCGGCGCCGCGTACTCCACCAGCACGGCCAGGGGCGCCAGGGCGCGAGCCGTCACCGCGCCGTAGTGGCCGGCGCCTCCTCCCGCCGCGGCGGGAGCCCTGCCCCACTCCTCCGCACGCGCCACGATCGCCCGCGCGTTGTCGATCTCCGCGGCACGGGCCAGGCGCTCGATCACCACCGCCTTACGGCGCGCCGACTCGACCAGGTCCAAGATGGCGGCGGGGAGCGCCACCGCCAGCACCAGACCGGGGAATCCGGCGCCGGCGCCCAGGTCGGCGATGCGATCGGCCTGGGCCAGGTCTTCGATCTCGAGACCTGACAGGGCGTCCGCCACGTGCGCGCGAGTGGCCGCCTCGCGGGAGCGCTCCGTGGTGGGTGGATCGGGCTCCGCCTCGAGCGCGTCCAGCAGCCGGTCGAGCTGTCCCACGGTCGAGCCCGGGAGCCCGTACCGGGCGGCGAGGGCGGCAGGCGTTTCACGCGAAACGCCCACGGCGGAGCTATTGGTCGCGGAAGACCGCGACCGGGCTGATCACAAGACGGCGGTCGGGCTCGTCTCCCTCGCTGTGCGTCTCGATGTCGTTGCGCTCGCTCAGGTAGGTGTGGACCACCTTGCGCTCCCCGGCGCGCATCGGCTCGAGCTCTACCGGCCGGTCGTCTCTCAGCGCCTCGGCCGCCGCGCGATCAGCCATCCGGTGCAGCGCGGCCTCGCGGCGCTCGCGGTAGCCGGCCGCATCCACAGTTACCTGCTTGCGCTCGTCGCGGCCGCGGAAGGCGGCGCGGTAGACCAGGTGCTGGAGCGAGTCGATCGTGACCCCTCGCTTGCCGATCAGAAGCCCGAGGTCGTCGCCGTTGACCGTCGCGCGAATCTCCTCATCGGTCTCGGACATATCGACCGTCGCGCGCAGTCCCAGGGCCCCTACCACGCGGGTCACGATCGCCCGGACGCGCTCTGCCGGCTCGTCAGGAAGCCGCTCCGCGGCCTCCCGCCATGCCTCCAGGTCCACCTCGGCGCGGACACGCGCAGGGTCCCCCGTCCCGGGCTCGGCCAGCACCTCGAACTCGACGCAGTCGGCCGTCACCCCTGGGAACCGGTGCTCGAGCTGCTTCATCGCCTCCCACTTGGCCTCGCCGAGGGTCGCTCCCTCACCCTCCGCCGTGCGGTCGCGTTCCTCCTCGGTCACGGTTCGAGTTCCGCCCTCCGCCTCAACGGCGGCGCCCGGACCGCTTCTTCTTCTTGCGCGGTGACGGTGGTGGCTTGCTGCTGGCTCCGTTGCCGCCGCCGGCCTTGGCCGCGACCACTCCCGCCGGAGCCTTCGCCGCGGCCGGCTTGCCGCGCGCGGGCCCACCATCCGAGCCGTTGCCCTCAGAGCTCAGCTCGCGGGGCTCCGGCTTCGGGTAGAGCTTGCGGACGAGCAGCTGCTGCCCGATCGTCCACACGTTGGTCGTGATCCAGTAGACGATCAGACCGGCTTCGAAGTTGATGATGAAGATCGAGAAGACGAAGGGCAGCGCCAGCATGATGCGCTTCTGCATCGGATCGGCGCTGATGGCGGTGACCGCGCTGGCGGCGAGCTGGGTCCCGATGTAGAGCACGATCAGGACCCCGAGCAGCACCGGGTCGGTGACCTTCTCGGCGAGGTCGTCGATCACGAGGAAGCCCGGGTTGTCCGAGATGTCCTCCTGGAACGAGTCCGAGCGCAGCAGGTAGAAGAGCGAGATGAAGAAGGGGATCTGCAGCAGCAGCGGCAGGCACGAGCCCAGTGGGTTCACCTTCTCGCGCTGGTAGAAGGCCATGACCTCCTGGTTCTTGCGCTGGGCGTCGTCCTTGTAGCGCTCCGTGATCTGCTTGATCTCGGGCTGCAGCTGCTGGAGGCGCTGCATCGACTTCACGCCCTTGAACGTCAGCGGCAGGATCACCAAGCGGACCGTGAAGGTCAGGAGGATGATCGCCACGCCCCAGCTCCCGTCGAAGTCGCCGATCAGGTCGTGCCAGAACCTGAGCACCGCCTCGCAGGCATCGATCAGTGGCTGTAGGACGCTTTGCATGGGTTAAGCGCTCGGGCGGGGTCGAAAGAGCCTCTGGTCGTCCACGAAGTCCACGCCGCCGTGGCTCCACGGGTTGCAGCGGAGCAGCCGCCAGGCCGCCAGCACCCCTCCCCGCATGACCCCGTAGCGCCGGACCGCCTCGACGGCGTAGGCCGAGCAGGAGGGATGGTACTTGCAGCGCGCGGGCAGGCCTGGCGAGATGGCCGACCGGTAGACCCGCACGGGGGCGGCGACGATCTCGCGGAGCACGGTCACGAGCGCTCCGGCTCGCCGCCGGTTAGTCCGGCGTCGGCCAGCACGGCTGACAGCGCGTCGCGGATCGCCGGCTCGCCGCCGTCGCGGGCGAGCTCACCCGCGGGCGGGCGGGCGACGATCACGAAGTCCAGGCCCTCGGGCAGCCCGGCGGCCTGACCCCAGAAGGCCTCGCGCAGCAGGCGCTTGACTCGCGTACGCTCCACCGCCCCGCCGAGCTTGCGGCCCACGGAGACCCCGAGCCGAGGCGCATCCGCGTCGGCGCGGGGAAAGGCGTAGATCACGAGATGGCGACTCGCGTGGGAGCGGCCCTCGCGATAGACGCGCTCGAACTCCCCGCTGCGCGAAAGCCGGCGGCGCTTGCGGCGCGCGCGGTCGGCCATCCCGGCTACGGCGTGAGCCGCTTGCGGCCCTTGTCCCGGCGGCGCTTCAGCACCGCGCGGCCCGCGCGCGTGCGCATACGTGCACGGAACCCGTGGCTGCGGGCACGCTTGCGCTTCTTGGGCTGATAGGTGCGCTTCATGGACAAGGCGCGGGTGGAGGGGCAGGCCGCGCGCAGGCAGGGTACAAGATGAAGGGCTCGCCTCCGCCGACAGACCGCGCGGCGGAGACCTCGCAAACGGTCCGCCGAATGGCCCGCCGGGCTTTTTCCCGTCTTTGCGGGCTGACCTCGGAGGACCGAAGATGGCCGCTCCAGGCCGCGTGTAGACTCGGCGCCCCGAGGGCAGCGGGGTCAGTGCTTCCGCCGGTTCCTCCCTTGTGAAAAGTTCGGTTCACGGCCCCGCCGAGGAGGGTTGCGCACGCCTGTGGGCGCACAGCTCGAGAGCATCTGGGAGGAGATCCGCGCCGAGCTGCGCCGGGATGTCCCGGACTTCAAATTCAACATCTGGCTCGAGCCACTCGAGCTGGTGGCGGTCGAGGCCAATGCCCTGTACGTGCGCGCTCCCGAGCACATCCGGACATCGGTGGCCGAGCGCTACCTGCCGCTTCTCCGCCGCGCGGCGGAGACCCGCTTTCATCCTCGCGCCACGGTCGAGATCGTCGGACAGGACTGGTCGGGGTCCGAGGCTCCAGGGGGCTCCCCGGCGGCAAGGCCAACCACAGGACTGAACCCCAAGTACACCTTCGAGCAATTCGTCATCGGGGAGGGCAACCGCTTCGCCCACGCCGCCGCGCTTGCCGCTGCCGAGTTGCCGTCACAGGCCTACAACCCGCTCTTCCTCCACGGCGCCCCCGGGCTCGGCAAGACCCACCTGTTACAGGCGATCGGGTGCTACGTGGAGCGCTATGGTGGCGGGCTGAGCGTCCGCTACGCCACGATCGAGGAGTTCACGAGCCAGTTCGTCGGTGCGCTGCGGGAACACCGCACCGATCGTTTCAAGGACGGCTTTCGCAACGCCGACGTCGTCCTGATCGACGACGTCCAGTTCCTCGCCGGTCGCATGCGGACCCGCGAGGAGTTCTTTCACACCTTCAATGCGCTCCTCGATTCGGGCCGGCAGCTCGTGATCACCTCGGATCGGGCGCCCGACGAGATCCCGGAGCTCGAGGACCGTCTGGCCGAGCGGTTTCGCTCCGGTCTCGTCGTCGAACTGAAGGCGCCCGGACCCGGCGTCCGCGAAGCCATTCTCGCCAAGCGCGCGCGGGTCGACGGCGTGGAGGTCTCCCGCGAGGTTCTCTCGGAGATCGCGGGCGCGGTCAGCACCAGCGTTCGTGCCCTCGAGGGCGCGCTGATCCGGGTGGTGGCCTACGCCTCGCTCAAGGGAGAAGAGCTCACCCCATCCGTGGCCCGGCACGTGCTTGGCCAGCTGGGCCCGCCCGCTCCGTCCCGGGCCTGCGGGATCCCCGAGATCCTGAACGCCTCGGCTAAAGAGTTCGGGGTGGAACGACCGGCTCTGCTGGCCCGAGACCGGCGGGCCCCCGTCAGCCTCGCCCGCCAGGTCGGGATGTACCTCGCGCGCGAGCTGACCGATCACAGCCTGCCAGAGATCGGCCACGGCTTCGGAGGGCGAAACCACGCGACGGTGATACATGCGATCAACCGGGTCGACTCCGCCCTGGCCAACGATCCCGCCCTGCGGGCGAGTGTCGACAAGCTCCGCGGCCAGCTTGACCGGTCCCGGTAACGGCCGTGCCGACTGCGACAATCCACAGCCCACGGGCCCGTTGCCAACAGGCTCCCACCCCAGCGGGGAGCGAACTCCAAGCGGTTGTCGACTTCCGAACAGGCCCAACAACTTCAAGCTGAGATAGGAAGAAATTGAAGCTCACCGTTTCCCGTGAAACGTTCCTCGCCCGGCTAGGCATCGCCGTGCGGGCCGCGTCGACGCGTAGCGCCATCCAGACCCTCGCCGGCGTTCTGCTCAAGGTCGAGGAGGACAAGGCGGAGCTTCAGGCCACGGACATGGAGCTGGGCCTGCGGGTGGCCCTGGAGCCCGGGTCGTCGGCCCCCGGGCAGGCGGTGATCCCTGGCCGGCTGCTGCTCGACGTTGTGCGGTCTCTACCTCGGGACGACCTGTCCCTGGAATACCGCAGCGCCCAGCAGGACGTCGAGGTCAAGTCGGGGTCGGCCAGCTTTCACCTGCGCACCCTTCCCACCGAGGACTTCCCCAAGCTCCCGGAGGCCCCGGCAGAGGGCACGATCACGATGCCGGCCAAGGCATTCGTGGACACGATCTCGCGTGTGGCGCGAGCGGCGTCGCGTGATGAGACCCGGCCGCACCTGACCGGGGTGCTCGTCACCGCGGAGGGCCGTGACCTGCGAATGGTGGCCACGGACTCGTACCGGCTTGGCGTGAAGGAGACTACGCTCGAAGAGCCCCTGGACGGCTCACTGGAGGCCAACGTGCCCGCCCGGACGCTCCAGGAGGTCGGGCGGATAGCCAGCGCCGGCGGGGCCGAGGCCATCGGCGTGGCGGCGCTCGAGAACCAGGTCATCTTCACGGTGGCCGGCGTGGTGCTGTCCTCGCGCCTGGTCGAGGGACGCTTCCCGAACTACCAGCAGCTGCTGCCGGACACGTACGAGCATGAGCTGCGGGTGGAGCGTGACGAGCTCCTCGAGGTGGTCCGGCGGGTCGGTCTGCTTGCCCAGAAGAACGCCCCTCTTCGCCTGCGGTTCTCCGAGGGCGCTCTGGACGTCTCCGCCCAGACCCCCGACGTGGGCGAGGCCAGCGAGTCGCTGCCGGTGCCCTTCGGCGGTGAGGAGCTGGAGATCGGCTTCAACCCCGAGTTCTTCCGAGAGGGGCTCGAGAGCGCGGAATCGGACGAGCTGTCGCTCAAGCTCATCAGCCCCCTCAGGCCAGGCCTCATCCAGTCCGGCGACGAGGGCTCGAGCTTTCGCTATCTCGTTATGCCGATCCGGCTGAACGTGTAGCCCCCGCCGTGCAGGTCTCCCGCCTGGAGCTGCGCGACTTCCGCAACTACGAGCGGGCGGAGGTCCGGCTGGCCGCGGGCCTGACGGTGATCTGCGGGCCCAACGGAGCCGGCAAGACCAATCTGCTCGAGGGGATCTACTTCGGGTGCACGGGCCGGTCTCCTCGCACCTCCAACGAGCGCGAACTGATCCGTAGGGGGGCGTCGGTCACGCGTGTGACTCTCGACGTCGAGGACCAAACCGAGCGTCACCGGCTCGAGGTCGGCTTCGAGCCGGGGGCCCAGAAGCGCGTCAGCCTTGACGGCAGCTCGGTGGAGGGCGCTCCCGGAGCGGAGTCCCGCCCGCTCGTCAGCGTCTTCATGCCCGAGCGGCTGGAGCTCGTGAAAGGGGCTCCATCGGCGCGCCGCGCCCACCTCGACCGGTTCGTGGCGGCGCTCTGGCCCTCCCGCGCCGAGACCCGCGCCGCGTACTCGCGCGCGCTCGCCCAGCGCAACGCCCTGCTCGCTCGCCTGCGTGCGGGCGCGTCATCGCGCGCGGCCCTCGCGGCCTGGGACGCGGAGCTGGCCCGGCACGGGACACAGCTCATGGAGGACCGTCGCGAGGCCGTGGACGGCCTCCGTCCGGAGTTCGCCGGGCTGGCCGCCCGACTCGGACTGCCCGCTGATGCTGAGCTGCGCTACCGCCCGCGCTCGGTCGCGACCTCGGCCGAGGAGCTCACGGCCGAGCTCGGGGAGCGCCACGGGGCGGATCTCGAGCGGGGCTTCACTGCCCACGGGCCCCACAGGGACGAGCTCCAGCTCCTGCTCGCGGGGTCCTCGCTGCGGTCCTACGGCTCGCAGGGCCAGCAGAGGGTCGCGCTGCTGGCCCTTCTCTTCTCCGAGCGAGCGCTGCTCGAGGAGCGGCGCGGGCGCCCTCCCCTGATGCTGCTCGACGACGTCATGTCCGAGCTGGACGCCGAGCGGAGGGATCTGCTGGCGGGCCTGCTCGCCTCGGGCGGGCAGGCGGTGGTGACGGCCACGGAGCCCGAGCACGTTCCGGGCCCGCCGCCGGGCAGGGTGGAGGTCACCGACGGCCAGGTGGTCCGCAGCCTCGACTCGGTCGCCGCGTGAGGCGCCTGGCCCCGCGGCCGCTGGCTCACGCCCTGTCGGTCGCGATCGGCGACGTCCGTCCACCCACCCTGCTTGCGCTGGTCCAGGCGCATTGGACCGAGGCCGCGGGGCCGGTCCTCGCTGCCTCGGCGCGGCCGGTGTCCGAGCGCGACGGGGTGGTCACGGTCGCCTGCGACTCGGCGGTCTGGGCCCAGGAGCTCGACCTGCTCCAGACGGAGCTCGTCGGGCGCTTGACGGAGCTCCTCGGGGGTGAATTCGGCCGCGGCGTCGACCGCCTGCGCTTCACGGTTGGTTAAGGCCCGAACCGCCTGCCCGTCGCCGGTTGTCACATTCAGCGCGCGAACCGTGGTCTGACCGCCCCATTTTATGCTGATTTGCGGGCCTTTTGTGCGGGTCAGAGATGTCCGGTGCGGGGGGTAGCCTGCTAGTATCGAGGGCGGTCTTATGTAACGCCCCGGCCCGTGCCGACCGCAGGCACGAGACCGGGGCTTTTCACGGAAATGCGGCAGCGAAGGGGACGGCTTGGCAAACGGCGAGGACTCGAGCTACGGCGCAGAGGACATCACGGTCCTCGAAGGCCTGGAGGCGGTGCGCAAGCGACCCGGTATGTACATCGGATCCACGGGAGCGCGCGGGTTGCACCATCTCATCTACGAGGTGGTCGACAACTCGGTCGACGAGGCGCTCGCGGGCGAGGCCGACGCCGTCGAGATAGTGATCCACCCCGACAACGGCGTGACGGTGACCGACAACGGCCGCGGCATACCCGTCGGCATGCTCGAGAAGGAGGGGCGTCCCGCAGCGGAGGTCGTGCTCACGGTCCTCCACGCCGGCGGCAAGTTCGGGGACGGAGGCGGCTACAAGGTCTCCGGCGGCCTCCATGGCGTGGGCATCTCGGTGGTCAACGCGCTGTCGGAGAGCCTCACGCTCACGATCTGGCGCGAGGGGCACGAGTGGACGCAGTCCTACGAGCGCGGCAAGCCCATGGGCGAGCTCCTCAAGGGCGCCGAGTCAGACCGCCACGGCACGCAGATTCAGTTCATGCCCGACCTCGAGATCTTCGAGACGATCGAGTACGACCGCTCGGTCCTCGAGCAGCGGTTCCGCGAGATGGCCTTCCTGACCCGCGGCCTCAAGATCGACTTCCGTGACGAGCGCGGCGAGAAGTTCGAGACGAGCTTCCAGTACGAGGGGGGAATCGTCGACTTCGTCAACTACCTCCACAACCAGGGCACGCGCGAGGCCCTGCACCCGAAGATCGTCTACGTCCAGGAGACCAGTGAAGTGGGCGAGGTCGAGGTGGCGCTCCAGTGGAACAACTCCTACCAGGAGGCGCTCCTCTCGTTCGCCAACAACATCAACACGCACGAAGGCGGCACGCACCTGTCGGGCTTTCGCTCGGCGCTCACCAGCACGATCAACAACTACGCCCGGCAGACCGGTGAACTGAAGGAGAAGGACCAGAATCTCCAGGGCGAGGACGTCCGCGAGGGGCTCACGGCCATCATCTCGGTGAAGCTCCGCGAGCCGCAGTTCGAGGGGCAGACGAAGACGAAGCTCGGCAACCCGCCGATCGCAGGCTTCGTGCAAACGGCTGTCAACAAGGGGCTGGCGGAGTTCCTCGAGGAGAACCCCTCGGACGGCCGCACTGTGATCCGCAAGTCGGTCGAGTCCGCCCACGCCCGCGACGCCGCGCGCAAGGCGCGCGATCTGACCCGACGTAAGTCGGCGCTCGAGAACTCCACCCTGCCGGGCAAGCTGGCCGACTGCTCGGTGCGGGACCCCGCGCTCACCGAGATCTTCATCGTCGAGGGCGACTCCGCCGGCGGCTCCGCCAAGCAGGGCCGTGACCGCAACACGCAGGCCATCCTCCCGCTACGCGGCAAGATCATCAACGTCGAAAAGAACCGGATCGACAAGGTCCTCTCGAACAAGGAGATCCAGGCGCTTATCACGGCGATCGGCACCGGCATCCGGGAGGAGTTCGCGCTCGACAAGGCCCGCTACCACAAGGTGGTGGTGATGACCGACGCCGACGTCGACGGCGCCCACATCAGGACGCTCGTGCTCACGTTCATCTACCGGGAGATGCCCGAACTGATCGACGCCGGCTTCGTGTACATCGCGAAGCCGCCGCTCTACAAGGCGAAGGTGGGCAGCCGCGAGGTCTACATCGAGAAGGAGTCCGAGCTCGAGGAGCTGCTGCTGCGGGACAAGCTCGAGAACATCGAGATCACCGGCCGTAATGGAAAGGCGCTCAGCTTCACGCACGCCCGCTGGCAGAAGTACAACCGGCTGCTCAAGCAGTACGAGGGTTGGGCCTCGGCCCTCCGGGCGGAGTTCGGCACGGACACCGTGACCTTCCTCGAGGAGTCCAGGCTGCTCGGGGAGGGTGTCACCGATCCCGCTGGCGCACTGCGGCTCCTGGAGGCCACGGACGACTCGGACCCGCCGTACTCCACGACGATGGTCAGCCAGGACGACGGCGAGATCGTCGGGCGTGTGATCGAGCGCAAGACGGGCACGGCGGCGACCTACCGGCTGCGGCGCGAGATGTTCGAGCGACCCGAGTACCGCGGCTTCGTCAAAGCCCACGCGGAGCTGGAGCAGCTGGCGGGCGACGCGCCCTTCGACGTTGTCCTGGGCGAGAATCCGCCCGCCGAGGCGCGGTCGTTCGAGGGCCTGCGCAAGGCCGTTCTCGACGTGGCGCGCAAGGGCATCGTGCTCCAGCGCTTCAAGGGGCTCGGCGAGATGAACGCCGATCAGCTCTACGACACGACGATGGACCCCGAGCGCCGCACGCTCCAGCTGGTGACGATCGACGACGCGTCCGCCGCGGACCAGATCTTCTCGATGCTGATGGGGGATGCCGTGGAGCCGCGGCGCGCGTTCATCGAGGCCCATGCCAGTGAAGTCACCAATTTGGACGTCTAGGGGGCGACGCTGATGTCCTTTGACCAGCTGACCGGCGGCAACGTCGAGCCCCGCGGGCTCGAGGAGGAGATGCGCTCGTCGTATCTCGACTACGCCATGAGCGTGATCGTCGGGCGGGCGCTGCCCGACGTCCGCGATGGCCTCAAGCCCGTCCACCGCCGCGTCCTGTATTCGATGCACGAGGCAGGGCTTCAGCCCAACCGTGCGTTCCGCAAGTGTGCGGCCACCGTAGGCGACGTGATGGGCCGCTATCACCCCCACGGGGACTCGGCCGTGTACGACACGCTCGTCCGCCTGGGTCAAGACTTCGCCATGCGGTATCCGCTGATCGAGGCGCAGGGCAACTTCGGCTCGATCGACAACGATCCGCCGGCGGCCATGCGCTACACGGAGGCCCGGCTCGCGCGGCTGGCCACGGAGATGCTCCGGGACATAGACGCGGACACCGTCAACTTCGCGCCCAACTACGACGAGACCAGGCAGGAGCCGCTCGTTCTCCCGGCGCGGTTCCCGAACCTGCTCGTCAACGGCGCCTCGGGCATCGCCGTCGGCATGGCCACGAACATCCCGCCCCACAACCTCCGCGAGACGATCGACGCGACGATCGCCTACATAGACGATCCGGACATAGACGTGGGCGGCCTGACGAAGCACATGAAGGGCCCTGACTTCCCCACCGGAGGCATCATCGTCGGCTACGGGGGCATCCGCGACGCGTACGAGACCGGCCGCGGTCGTGTGGTGGTCCGCGGGCGGGCGCACGTCGAGCCTCTGCGCCAGGGCAAGGAGGCGATCATCGTCACCGAGCTGCCCTACCAGGTGTCCAAGGGCGACGGGCGAAACGACGGCAGCGGGCTCATCAAAAAGATCGCCGAGCAGGTCCAGAACGGGCGCCTGAAGGAGATCTCCGACCTGCGGGACGAGTCGGACAAGTCGGGGATCCGGCTGGTCATCGAGCTCAAGCGCGACGCGATACCCAAGGTCGTGCTCAACAACCTCTACAAGCACACCTCGCTGCAGAACACGTTCGGCGTGAACATGGTCGCCCTGGTCGACGGGGTGCCGCGGACCCTGGGACTCCTGCCGCTCGTGCGCAACTACGTCGACCACCAGCGCGACGTGGTGGTTCGCCGGACCAAGCACGAGCTGCGCGAGCGCGAGGCTCGCCTGCACATCCTCGAGGGCCTCCTCATCGCGATCCAGGACATCGGCGCGGTAATCGAGCTGATCCGCGGCTCACGAGATCCGGACGCCGCCCGGCAGGGGCTGATCGACCGGTTCGAGCTGTCGCGGATCCAGGCCCAGGCCATCCTCGACCTGCGCCTCCAGCGGCTCACCGCGCTCGAGGCGGACAAGGTCCAGACAGAGCACGACGACACCCTCGAGCGCATCCGCGAGCTGCGCGAGATCCTCGGCGACGAGGCCAAGGTCATGGGAATAGTCAAGGAGGAGCTGATCGAGATCAAGGACCGCTATGGGGACGAGCGGCGCACCGAGATCACTCACTCCGAGGATGAGATCGACATCGAGGACCTGATCGCCGACCAGCAGATGGTCATCTCAATCACGCGCTCCGGCTACATCAAGTCCCTGCCGCTGGCGACCTACCGCCAGCAGAAGCGCGGCGGCGTGGGCGTCATGGGCATGGACACCAAGGACGACGACTACATCGAACATCTCTTCGTATCGTCGACACACGACTACCTGCTGTTCTTCACCAACCGCGGCAAGGTCTACCGCCAGAAGGTCTATGAGCTGCCCGAGGCGTCGCGTACGGCCAAGGGCCGGGCGCTCGTGAACATCCTGCCGCTGCGGGATGACGAGCGCGTGCAGGCGGTCCAGGCCACACGTGACTTCACGGAGGGCAAGTACCTGGTCTTCGCGACCCGCAAGGGCCAGATCAAGAAGACCGAGTTCCTCGCCTACAACACGCCGATCAAGGCGGACGGGATCATCGCCATCAAGATCCGCGACGACGACGAGCTGGTCGCGGTGCGGCGGACCGAGGGCGACGACGACATCATCATGGTCTCCCGCTCGGGCCAGGCGGCGCGCTTCAACGAGGGACAGGCGCGGCCGATGGGGCGCGACACCGGCGGGGTGCGCGGGATGAACGTCGCGCGTGGCGACAACTGCGTGCTGGCCATGGACGTGGTGCGTCCGGATACCGAGCTGCTCGTGGTCACCGACGCGGGGTACGGCAAGCGCACCGACATGGACGAGTACCCGGTCAAGGGACGCGGCTCGATGGGCGTCAAGACGATCGGCCTGACCGAGAAGAAGGGTGGCCTGGCCGGGGCGCTGATCGTGCGCGAGCACCAGGACCTGGTCTTCATCTCCCAGAACGGCATGGTCCAGCGCACGGGAGTGAGGGGCATCTCCAAGCAGGGCCGCCCGGCCCAGGGCGTGCGAGTGATGAACCTGCGGGAGGACGACCAGGTCAGCGCCGTCGCGCTGGTCATGGAGACCGCGGCAGATACCGCAGCCGTGGTCGACATCCCGGTGAACGGGGACGACCCGGCCGAGGAGGAGCCCACGAGCGAGACCACCGACGACCTGCCCACGGGAGAAGAGACGCCCGAGGAAGAGCCGCTCGACGAGGAGTGAGGCCGCGCCCGAAAGGACGCTGTCGCGACCTAGGGCCCTCGCCCGCCACGACCAAACCGGGCACTAACTACCAGAGCCGCCCCGTCTGCTTCAATGAGATCACCAGGGAAAGGAGGTGGTCCAAACTGAGTGACAGATTCTTTGGGACCCTGGAGGTGTCCGGCCGCTAGACGACCGGTGCTGGGCCCCGTCTGACGGAGTCCAACCGAGACACCGTCGGTGATGTGGCCGGGAATTGGTCCCTCCGGCCGAAGGGCATCGCCGATCAGAGTCCAGCAGTCGTTGCGAGGGGCGCCTTCGGGTGCCCCTCGTCTTTGCTGAAACGTGCCGCTAAGGCGCTGTTGTCGTCTCGCCGCTCGTCGTGGTGGGGGCCGCCTCGGGTGCCTGTTCCAGTGTTTCGACCCGCTCGATTAGGGCGCGTATTAACCGCAGGAGACCTCGCAGGCGGTCGTCGAACGAGGCGTTGGCGCGCTCGACGACCTTGAGACGCTGCTCGACACGGGCCAGCACGCCGGGCGTCGGCAGGCGAGCGACGCGCGTGTCGAGGGCGTCGAGCCCGCGGTCGAGCTGACGCAGATCGCGTGCATTCGCGAGTACAGCGCTGTCAGCGCGTTCCCTCATCTGGTCGTCATCGCTCGCGATCACGAACGCCACCACCGCGATGGCAGTGGCCGCCATCGCCCAGGCGGCCGTCACCGCGAGCCAGCGTTTGACGCTGCGCAGGTCGTCCTCCACGTAGTCCGTGCGGGACGGCTCCTGTGGCGGGGGCGGCGGAGAAGGGGCCGGGTGGCCCGGCGGCGGCGCTCCCTGGGCCGGCTCGGTCATTCAGGCGGCCACCAGGTACTGCTCCCAGGCGACCGGGATGGTCGGGGTGGCCACGTGGATGAACACGGTGGGGCTCGGTGCCCGGGGGGCGCGCGCGGGGACCATGTTGGCCTGACTCGGCAGGCGGTCTCCCTTGCGGCGGTTGCACGGGGCGCAGCAGGTGACGATGTTGTCCCAGGAGGAGGGCCCCCCCTTCGAGCGGGGGATCACGTGGTCCACGGTCAGGGTCCCGCGCTCGTGGCCGCAGTACTGGCAGGTCCAGCGGTCACGGGCGAAGACGGCGCGGCGTGTGATCTTGCGCCGGTGCGCGTCGCGTGGGATGCGCACGTAGGCAAGCAGGCGGATGACGGTGGGTCGCGGGAGGGTGAGGCTCTCGGCGTGCAGGGCCCACTCGCCCTGCTCGAGGATCTCCGCTCGTTGCTTGAGGATCAGGACGGCGGCCCGTCTGACGGTGCATACGTTGATCGGCTCATAGGAGGCGTTCAGGACGAGGACCCGGCCGGAGGGACGTGAGCGCTGCTGGGGCCGGCCGGCCCCCGGCAGCGCGCGCACAGGGCGTGGCTCCGAGACCCCTGACTCGGTTGCCAGCAGCGGTTCCGCGCGTGCTGCCACTCTGCGGCCAGTCTACCCGCCGCCGCCTGCCGCCTCGCCGGGTGCAGCGGGATAGGAGCCGAGCACGCGGATCTCTGCGACGCGCTCCCGAAGGGCGTCCAGGGCTTCACTGACCGGGGGCCTGCCGGCGGCGCCCTCGGCGTCGACGAAGAACATGTAGTGCCCGAGCCGGACCCGCCGCGGCCGCGATTCGATGCGGGTGAGGTTGACCCCGCGGTCGGCGAACTGGCGCAGTACGTCCACCAGCCATCCGGGCGACTCGTCACCGGCGCCCCAGAACACGAGCGAGGTCTTGCCGTCCGTGTCCGGCTCGGCCACCTCGCCTGCCGGCGCGAGCCACACGAACCGGGTGACGTTGTCGGGTCGATCCTCGACGTTCTCGGCCAGCACGCGGCACCCGTAGAGCTCGGCGGCCAGCCGCGAGCCCAGCGCGGCCGAGCCGTCCGCGCCGTTGCGTACCGACAGCACCGCGTCGGCGGTGGAGGGAGCGGTCACGCGCTCGGCCCATGGCAGACGCTCGCGCAGGAAGCGCGCGCACTGGGCGCTTGCCTGGGGGTGCGAGACCACCCGCGTGACGTCAGGGAGATCGAGATGGCCCGCAGAGACCAGGCAGTGGTGGATCGGATGCACCACCTCGCCGGCGATCCGCACCCGGTCGGCCTCCCCCGCCAGGGCGTCGAGCGTGGCCGCCACCCCGCCCTCGAGCGCGTTCTCGATCGGCACCACGGCCCGGTCGGCGCTCCCCTCCTGAACGGCCATCACGGTCTCGTATACCGAGGCGCAGGCAAGCTCCTCGATTCCGTGTGGGGCGGACGCTCGCAGCGCCTCCTCGCTGTAGGTGCCGGCAGGCCCCAGGAAGGCAACTCGCATCAGGCCTGGGCCCGGACGCCGGACATGGCCGACTCCACGGCCTCCAGCTCCTCCGGCGACAGCTCCAGCTCCGAGCTGCCCTCCCGCACCTGCTTGACGTAGACGCGTGCCTGGTCGCGGTGGTGGATCGCCGTGACGACGATTCCGGTGCGATGCGAGTCGAGCAGCGCCAGACTGCTGGACTGCCGGCCCGACATCTCGCCGTAGGCGTCATACCGGACGAGGGACGTATAGGCGACCGACCCGTCGATCCGATGCTCGGCCGCCGTCATGCGCTCGTCCAACCGGGTCGCGGTCTCCTCGAGCCAGTCGCGGAGCTGCACGAACCCCTCCTGAAGGCCGGCGGCGTGGGCGACCAGATCCGCCCGGCCGTCGCCGAGCACCGTTCGCTGAGCGGCCCGGAGCCGCCGCAACCGCCACGAGTTCACCGCGGCCCAGAGCAACGCCACGACAGCGACCCCGCCCGCCGCCAGCGCGGCGATTCCCTGCGTCGTGGTCAGGTCGTCCACGGCGTGAGCGTACCGACGCCTACCGCGTGAAGATGACGCTGAAGGTCTGCGAGTTGTTGTCGGTCTTCCCCTCGCCCGGCACCGGCTGCACCGTCACCGTGATGGACACGTTCTGGCCGGTCGGGGGCTGCTCCTCGAGCGTGACGGGCACCGACTTGGTCTCTCCGGCGGCGATGGTGTCCAGGGTTCCCTCGAGCGTGATGGCGTCGTCGCCCTCGCCCACCTCGACCTCGACCACCACGTCGGTCTCCGTGCTGTCGCCCTGGTTGGCGACCTGGACATCGAAGGCCAGGTCAGTACTCAGCTGGACCGAGGCCGAGACGCCGGGGTTGAGCGTCGTCCCGCCGAGCGTGACGACGCCCAGCCCGTTGCCATGCAGGCCGCCGGTCTGCTCCTCGCCGGTTGCGCCCTGCCCCGTCCGCACGCTGGTCACCGCGTCGCGCACGCGCGCGGGGTCGAGCCACTCGATGTCGGGGATGAACTCGCTGGGGGGGATGCTGATGCCGGCGATGTCCTGGTCCTCCAACACTCCGTTCAGACTGGGCTCGAAGCGGCCGGCGTAGATCACGTCACTGGCCAGGAACACCTGCATCTGAGCCGTCACGCCCTCGGAGCCCTGGCGCCGCGACTCGTCTCCCAGCGCGTTGGGCAGGGCCTCGGCCACGCGCGCCAGCCCGTCGCGCCGGAACTCCAGCGTCTCGAGCAGGTAGCGCTGCGCCTGGGAGGCGTCGTCGGGCACGTCGAGGTCGCGGGCGCGATCCACAATCTGGGCCGACTGGACGCGGAAGCCGTTGACGGTGTTCTGCGCGTCCACGACCTGGTCGGGCCCGCCGGAGCCCTGAAGCAGCTGGAAGAGCTGCTCGCTTTGCTGATTGGACTCGCGCACGAGGGCAGACGCGCTGTCGGCGTAGTCCTCGATCGCGCGCTCCTGGCGCGCGTCCAGGCAGCCGCGTACGAGGAAGACGAACAGCAACAGGACGACCAGGCCGGCGGCGATGGCTATCGTCCGGCGGGTCATGAGGGTCTGGCGGTCGGTCCCCGCGCCGCCACCGGAGCGGCGTGGTGGGCGGCGTGTGGGCTCGTCCGGTTCGTCGAGGAAGGACAGGGTTGAACCTCCGAGGATCCAGGGGACGGGCTTCCCCGGGTGCTGTGGAAGTATGACCGGGACGCAGGACGCGCCGATCACGGACCGAAAAACGAAGCCGAGATGAACCGTCCCCAGACCAGCGCGACCGACGAGTTGCGCACCGTGCCGCTTCGCGCCCATGAGGACGCAGCGAACCCCGCTAGCGTGCGGGTCGTCCTTGGCCGCTACCGGCTGGAGCGCCGCCTGGGAGCCGGGGGCTTCGGCGTGGTCTGGCTGGGCTGGGACCAGAAGCTGGAGCGTGAGGTCGCCGTCAAGGCGATCCCGCTCGAGCGGGGAGGCGGCGAACGCGTCGAGCGCGAGGCCCGTGCCGCGGCTCGGCTCAACCACCCGGGGATCGTGTCGATCTACGAGCTGGCCTCCGACCAGCACGAGATCTACCTGGTCTCCGAGCTGGTGCGCGGCCGGACCCTGGCGGAGCTGACACAGGCCGGCGCGGTGTCGGACCGCGATGTCGCGCGCATCGGCGTGGAGCTGTGCGACGCGCTGGAGCACGCCCACGCGCGCGGGGTGATCCACCGTGACGTCAAGCCCCAGAACGTGATGGTCGTGGCCGACCCCGCCGCGGGAGCCGGCTTTGCGAAGCTCGCCGACTTCGGTGTCGCGCACGTCGCCTCGGGAGACCCCCTCACTCGCACGGGTGACGTGATCGGCACCTTGGCCTACATGGCTCCCGAGCAGGCGGAGGGCCGCCCGGTGACGGCCGCGAGCGACGTTTACTCGCTCGCTCTGACCCTCTACGAGGCCTGGACGGGGTCGAACCCGGTGCGGGCGGGAGGCCTGGCCGCCACCGCGCGTCGCCTGGGCCGCCCGGTGCCCCCGCTCGCCGGCCGGCGCCGCGACCTGCCGCGGGACCTTTGCGGTGAGGTGGACGCCGCGCTGGACGGCCGCCCCGAGGATCGGCCGGAGCCGAGCCGTCTGCGCGCGGCTCTCTCCGTGGCGGAGGGCGAGATGAGCGACGATGGCGGCCTGGTGGAGCCAGCCACGCTGCGGCGGGTTGGCCTACCCGCCACCCGGCGGCTCGCGCCCACAGCGCTCGGGCGGCGCCCTCGGCGCTCGCCGCGGGCTCCGAGGCCGCTCCCGATGGCATGGCCCGGCGATCAAGCTGCGGAGCCGTTACGGGGCGTGCTCGGCCGCCGCCGCCCGGTGGCAGGCGGCCGTGCGCTCTCCGGCCGCCTGGCTGGCCGCGCCTCCGCCGGCCTGGGCGCGGGCGTCGCTGCCCTGGCCGCCGCCGTCTGGCTCGGCCCCGACCTGCCCGGCTCCCCGCTGGCGATCGCCGCCGTGGTGGCGCTGGCCGTGGCGCTGCTGCCGCGAATCGGATGGCTCTGCTGCGCCGCGGTGCTCTGCGGCTGGCTGGCCACCCCGAACGCCGACGTGCCCGGCTCCGCCCTGCTCGTGGCTGCCGCCGCGGTCGCGGTGCCCCTGCTGCTGCCCCGCGCCGGCGCTGTCTGGACCCTGCCCGCGCTCGCCCCGCTATTGGGCACCGTGGCCCTCGCGCCCGCGTTCGTGGGGGTGGCCGCCCTCGCGCCCACTCCGCTGCGCCGCGCCGGACTGGGTGCCGCGGGCGGCCTCTGGCTGCTGGTGGCAGAGCCGCTGGCCGGCCGGCCGTTGCTGTTCGGCAGCCCGGAGGGCACGCCGGGGCGAACGGAGTTCCAGGGCTCCCTGGGCACCACCGCAGCCGATGTCCTGGAGCCGCTCGCCGCTTCACCGGTGCTGCTCGTTCCGGTGGTTTTCGTGGTCTTCGCCGCCGTTCTGCCGCTGGTGCTCCGCGGGCGGTGGCTCGCGGCTGACCTGGTGGGCGCCGCGGCCTGGTCGATCGGCCTGATGGCCGCCCTGGCTGCGGTCGGCGACCTCGTGGGAGCGACGGGAGCCTCGGCCGAGGCCCGCGGGGCCGTTGCGGGGTCGCTGGCAGGGGCCCTAGTGGCCGTGGCGATCTCCCAGACCAACCCCCCACCGGAGTCGTGGCGGGCACAGGCCGTCACCACCTCCTAGTGGCCCACTCGGGTTACCCTGCGGTGCGGTGAGCATGCTGCGCAACCTCGAAGCCAAGCTGGGCGGGCTGGTGGAGGGTGCGTTCGGGCGCGCCTTCAAGTCCAGTGTCCAGCCCGTCGAGCTGGCCCACAAGCTCGCGAAGGAGATGGAGGAGAACCAGATGGTCTCCGTCTCCCGCTCGTACGTGCCGAACCACTACCGCGTCTTTCTCTCTCCCCCTGACCGCGAGCAGTTCGCCAGCTACGAGCCGGCGCTGCGCAAGGAGCTGTCGGACTATCTGCTCGAGCACGCCCGCCAAGAGCGCCTGGCACTCACGAGCCGCCCGCAGGTCGAGTTTCATACCGACGAGCGGCTCGCGCTCGGCGAATTCGGCATCCAGGCGCAGCTGCTGTCGCCGCCCGAGGAGGAGGCGCCGGCAGCCTCGGCTCCGTCGGCGGGCGACTTCGGCCACACGATGGTCTACACACCTGCCGGCGATTCCCGCCTGCTCGAGCCCGTGGACGACCGGCGCCAAGTGCTGCTCGCGGGGGACGGGCGCCGTAGCCGGCTGAGCGGGAGCCGGGTCGTGGTCGGCCGCAGCCGTGACTGCGACGTGGTGGTCGACGACCCCAACGTGTCCCGCCGGCACGTGGAGCTCCGTCGCGAAGAGGGCGGATGGTCGGTGTTCGACCTCGGCTCCACGAACGGCATGAAGGTCAACGGCCGGCGCGTGGAGTCCTCGGCGCTGCGCCCCGGCGACCACATCACCGTCGGCGTCACGGACCTGACCTTCGAGCTCGAGTAGGCGGCCGTGGACGAGCCGCTCGCGGTCGCGCTGAAGTTCGGCTTCCTCGCCGTCCTCTACCTGTTCCTCCTCTGGGTGGCGCGCAGTGCGATGCGCGATCTGGCTCGCTTCGAGAGCTCGGGCGGGGCCGCGGAGCCCGCGGAGCCGCCGGGACCGCGAAGGCGGGGGTCGGCCCTGCCCGATCTGACCGCCGCTCTGGACCCGGAGCTCGAGGTGGTGGCCGCGATGGGATTCGAGCCGGGCACGACCTTCGATGTGCGTCACGGTGCGACGCTGGGACGCTCGGACACCGCGGACATCCCGATCGACGACCCGTTCGCGTCGTCCGCCCACGCGCGGATCTTTTCCCGCGGGGAATACATGTACGTGGAGGACATGGCGTCCACCAACGGCACTTATCTCAACGGGAGGCAGCTCAAGACCGCTGAGCGCCTGAAGATGGCCGACGTGATACGGATCGGCGACACCGAGTACCGCTACCGGGAATAGCGCCGTGACCCTGACGATCACTGACCAGGCTGGACGCACCGACGTCGGCCGCCAGCGAAGCGCCAACGAGGACGCCCTCGTCCTCTCGCCGCCGTTCTTCGCCGTGGCCGATGGCATGGGCGGCGCGCGCGCCGGCGAGGTGGCCTCCGCGCTCGCCGCCGACGCCTTCGGGCAGGAGATGGCCGAGTCCGACGAGCCGGCCGAGACTCAGCTGACGCGCATCGCGCAGGAGGCCAATAGACGCGTGTTCGAGCTCGCCTCGACCGACGACGCCCACCGCGGCATGGGAACCACGCTGACCGCGGCCAAGCTCCACGGCCACGAGGTCAGCCTCGGGCATGTCGGCGACAGCCGCGCTTACCGGCTCCGCGAGGGTGAGCTGGAACAGCTCACGCGCGACCACTCGCTCGTGGCCGAGCTGCAGCGCACCGGCCAGATCACCGCCGAGGAGGCCGAGCACCATCCGCAGCGGTCGATCATCACCCGGGCGCTCGGTCCCGAGCCGCGGGTGGAGGTGGACACGCTGACCGTGGCCGGCCGGGACGGAGACGTCTTCCTGATCTGCTCCGACGGCCTGACGAGCATGGTCGGCGACGAGGAGCTGGCCGGCCTGCTGCGCTCGTCCTCGGACCTGGACTCGGTGGCCGAGGCGCTCGTGCAGGCCGCCAACCAGAGCGGCGGCAAGGACAACATCACCGTGGTCCTGTTCCGCCTGGGTGACGACGGTGCTCCCGAGGACCAGCCGACCGCGGACCAGACCATCGCCGGCACGATCGACGCGGATGAGGTGCGCCGGTCGGCGGAGGCCGGGCCCGAGCCGGAGCCCGGGCCCGAGCCCGACGGCCCGCCGCCCGCCTCCGCTGCCCCCGCCGCCCGTCCCAAGGGGCGACGGCGACGCGTCCGGGCGGGGGTGGTGTTGCGCGGGCTCGTGGCCCTTGCACTGCTCGCCGGAGTGGGGGCGGGCCTGTACGCGCTCAGCCGGCAGGTCTACTTCGTGGCCACAAACGAGGGCGGCCTGGTCACGCTCTACCGCGGGGTCCCGTACGAGCTGCCCTTCGGCGTCGACCTCTATGAGCAGGAGTACGCCAGCGGCGTCCCCGCGCGCGCCATCCCCTCGGCCCGCCGGCGGGCCGTGCTCGATCACAGCTGGCGCACCCATGAGGACGCCAGCGACCTCGTGCGTCAGCTCGAGCGCGGGCAGCTGGACCCTGGCCGGAGCGGCTGATGTCCACTCGCGCGAGGGAGCTGTTCGGGCTGCTGCCCGTGTCAATGCTGGTCGCGGCGGGGTTCGCGTCGGTGCTCGCCACCCGCACGGAAGACGTGAGCGAGGCGACCCTGACCTACGGCGCCGTGTTCCTCGGGCTGTGCGTCATGGCGCACCTGTTCATCCGTGCCCGCCTGCCCTACGCCGACCCGTACATGTTCCCGCTGGTGGCCCTGCTGGCGGCGGTCGGGCTCGTCGTGATCTACCGGATCGATCCCGAGCTCGCCCGCGAGCAGGCGCAGTGGTTCGTGGTCGGGCTACTGCTGTTCTGCGGCACGATCCTCGCGCTCGGTGACCACCACGTGCTGGAGCGCTACAGGTACACGATCGCAGTGGCGGGGATCGCCCTCCTGGCCATGCCGCGGCTGCCCGGCATCGGCGAGCAGGTCAACGGCGCGTTCCTGGCTATCAAGCTCGGCCCAATTCAGTTTCAGCCGGCCGAGTTCGCCAAGCTCGCGATCATCGTCTTCCTCGCCAGCTACCTGCGCGAGACGGGCGACATCCTGGTCCGGCCGCGGCTGCGCCCGCTGCCGTTCCAGACCCAACTGCTGATGTTCGGGGTCCCGGCCCTGCTCACCGTGCTCGCGGTTCTCGTCCTGGACCTGGGCGCCGCCGGGTCGGTGCTGCTCGCCGTGTTCGTGGCGTCGCTCGTGGCCGTGATCCGAGAGCGGCCGTCGCTCAAGCACTTCGGCCCGCTGCTGCTGATCTGGGGACTGGCCATGCTGATGCTGATCTTCATCCGCGACCTGGGCAGCTCGCTCATGTTCTTTGGCGGCTTTCTCGCGCTGCTCTACGTGGCCACCGGGCGCCTGTCGCTGATCGGGGTGGGCTCGACGATGTTCCTCGGCGGCGCCACGTTCTTCGCCGGCAACGTCTCCCACGTGAGCGACCGGATCGACACTTGGCTGGACACCTTCTCCGAGCGGCGGCTGGTCTGCCCGGGCACCGGCGAGGTGACCGAGTTCGTGAACTGCCAGGGCTACCAGATCGCGCAGTCGCTGTTCGCGCAGGCCGACGGCGGCCTGTTCGGCACCGGGTTGGGCCGTGCCCTGTTGGAGTCCTCCACGGGGCAGACGCTGATCCCCGCTCCCCACACGGACCTGATCTATGCGGTGATCACCAACGAGATCGGGCTGTTCGGCGCCGCCGGCATCCTCGGCGCCTACCTGCTGCTCACCCACCGGGGCTTCAAGACGGCGATGCTCGCCAACGACGGGTTCTCCAAGCTGCTGGCCGTGGGCCTGACGTCCGTCATGGCCCTGCAGGTGTTCGTCATCGTGGGCGGGGTTACGCGCGTGATCCCCCTGACAGGTGTGACCCTGCCGTTCGTCTCGTACGGCGGCAGCTCGATCGTGGCCAACATGGTGCTGCTGGCGCTGCTGCTGATCGTGTCCGACCACGCCCGGTCGGATCGGCTGCGGCGTGGGGGCCTCGTCTGAACCGCCAGATCACACAGCTCTTCGGCCTCGTGGCCATCCTCTTCGCGCTGCTGGTGGCCTTCACGTCCCGGTGGACGGTCTTCGAGGCCGAGAGCCTGGTGGACAACACCAACAACCGCCGCCCTCTTCTGGAGGAGCAGCGCGTCCCGCGCGGCAAGATCTTCGCCAACGACGGCCGAACGGTGCTGGCCACCAACCGCGGCCGGGGCCAGGGTGACGACCGAACGTTCACGCGCGTCTACCCGCCCGGCGGGCTGTTCTCCCACGCGGTGGGCTACTCGTTCCTGTTGAACGGGCGGGTGGCGCTGGAGCGGTCGATGAACGACGACCTGACGGGCGAGGAGAACGAGTTCGCGTCGATCCTGTCCGGCATCGAGGACCGTACTCGCGAGGGCTTCGACGTGGTCACCAATCTGGATCCGGAGGGCCAGCAGGCCGCCGTGGCCGGGCTGGGCGGCCGCAAGGGCGCCGTGGTCGCCATCGAGCCGCAGACCGGCAAGGTCAGGGCGATGGTGTCGATCCCCGAGTACGACGCCAACCGCATCCCCGACGACTTCGAGGCGCTGAACCGCGACCCGAACAAGCCGACGCTCAACCGGACCACGCAGGAGGCCTACCCGCCGGGATCGACCTTCAAGGTCGTGACCGCCACGGCCGCTCTGGACACCGGCAAGGTCACGCCCGAGTCCATCATCGACGGCTCGTCGCCCCGCACGGTCAGCGGCGTGCCGCTGGCCAACTCGGGCGGCACGGACTTCGGGCCGATCACTTTGACCACGGCGCTGACCAACTCGGTCAACACCGTGTTCGCACAGATCGGGGAGGACGTCGGGCGGGACACACTGGTGGAGTACATGGACCGCTTCGGCTTCAACGAGGACCCCAAGCTCGACTACCCCGAGAGCCAGATGATCGCGAGCGGCATCCGTGACGCGAGCGGCGGTCTGGTGGGCGGGGACGGCGGCTTCGACGTGGGCCGCGTGGCGATCGGCCAGGGCGGCGCAGAGGGCGAGATCCGGGCCACGCCGCTGCAGATGGCCCAGGTGGCGGGCACCATCGCCAACGATGGCCGGCTGATGAAGCCGCGGCTCACCGACAAGGTGCTGAGAAAGGACGGGCGGGTCAAGGAGCGCGCCGAGCCCGATCTCCAGGCGCAGGTGATGAAGGAGAGCACGGCGAAAGCCCTCACCGAGATGATGGGACGCGTGGTCGACGAGGGCACGGGCACCGCCGCGGCCCTCTCGGGCATTCGGGTGGCGGGCAAGAGCGGCACGGCCGAGGTCGGCGCCAACCGCGAGTTCACGCAGCCGTGGTTTATCGCCTTCGCGCCGATCGACGCCCCGCGCATCGCTGTGGCAGTGACGCTGGAGCGCACCACGGGCCAGGGGGGCACGGTGGCCGCCCCGATCGCGCGCCAGGTGATGGAGGCGCTCCTGTGACCGAGGTGGCCGACAACACGGTGGTGGACGGCCGCTACCGCATCGTCCGCCGCATCGGGTCGGGCGGCATGGCCGACGTCTACGCGGCCGAGGACACCCATCTCGGGCGTCAGGTGGCCCTCAAGGTGCTGCACCGCCGCTTTGCACAGGATCAGGAGTTCGTCGAGCGCTTTCGCCGCGAGGCCCGGTCCGCCGCCGGTCTCCAGCACCCGAACGTGGTCGGCGTCTTCGACCGCGGCGAGCACGACGGCACCTACTACATCGCGATGGAGCACCTGCCGGGACGCACGCTCAAGGACGTCGTCTCCCACGAGGCGCCGCTGCCCCAGGAGCGCGTGATCGACCTGGGCCTCCAGATCCTCGCCGCGGCGGGCTTCGCCCACCGCCACTCGGTGATCCACCGGGACTTCAAGCCCCACAACGTGATGGTCGACGACGGGTGGAACGCCAAGGTCACGGACTTCGGGATCGCCCGGGCCGGCGCGTCGGAGATGACGGAGACCGGCTCGATCATGGGCACCGCGCAGTACCTCTCTCCCGAACAGGCTCAGGGGCACGCCGTGGGCGGGACGGCCGACATCTACTCGATCGGCGTGATGCTGTACGAGATGCTGGCCGGCCGGCTGCCCTTCGAGGGCGACAGCGCCGTGTCGGTCGCGCTCAAGCACCTGTCCGAGACCCCGGCGCCGATCTCGCAGCTGAGGCCCGACGTACACCCGGCGCTGGAGTCCGTGGTGATGGCGGCGCTGGCCAAGGACCCGGCTCACCGGTGGCAGTCGGCGGAGGAGTTCGCCGGGGGCCTGGAGGCGGCGCGGGCGCAGATCGAGTCGGGTGAGCCCGTGGGCCGCGACACCGCCGAGTGGGCGCCTGCCCCGGTGGGTGTGGACAGCAACGGGGACGGCCCGCCGGGCGAGACGGGCCACCCGGTGCGCGAGGGGGAGTCACGCTGGCCGTGGTTCACGATCGGGGCGATGGCCCTGGCGCTCCTCGCGCTGCTCGGCTTCCTCGCCCTCAGCGGGTTGCTCACGGGGGAGAAGAAGGACGTGCCGCGGGTGGTGGGCAAGCCGCTGCTCCAGGCCCGGGCCCAGCTGGAACGCGCGGGCTTCGAGGTGCAGACCGAGCGCGTCCGCAGCGACCGGGACTTCGACCAGGTGCTGGACCAGGATCCGGATGCGGGAGAGGAGGCCGACGAGGGCTCCACAGTGACCGTCGAGGTCTCCAACGGTCCCGGCAACGTGCTCGTGCCGCCCGTGGAGGGCCTGACGCGGGAGCAGGCGCTGCGAGAGCTCAATCGGTCGGATCTCAAGGTGACCACCGAGGACAGGCCATCCGACAGCGTGCCCGAGGGCCGCGCCATCCGCACGGTGCCGCCCGAGGGCACGTCGCTCGAGCGCGGCAGCCGCGTGCGGCTGTTCGTGAGCACCGGTCCGGAGCTGGTGGCGGTGCCCGACGTGACCGGCCTGTCGCGCGAGTCCGCGACCGACAGCCTCGAGAGCGAGGGTTTCCGCGTCTCGGTCACCGAGGAGGCCTCCGACGAGCCTGAGGACCAGGTGACCGCCCAGGACCCCGCCGGCGGCTCCGAGGTCGACGCGGGCACCAGAGTGACCATCACGGTTTCCACCGGACCCGAGCAGGTGTCGATACCGGACGTGACGGGCCTGTCGCCGGCGGACGCCGTACGTGAGCTGCGCGACGCGGGGCTGCGCGCCGTACGGCGCGAGTCGCCCGTGCTGGAGGAGAGCCAGGACGGGATCGTGGTCGACCAGGCGCCCGACGTCGGCGTGGAGGCCGACGAGGGCAGCGCCGTGGTGATCTTCGTGGGCGTGCTCCAGGAGCAGGACTCCCTCGTGCCGGAGGAGCCCAAGACGCCGTGAGGGTGGCCGTGCTCGCCGGCGGGCGGTCCAGCGAGCATGAGGTGTCCCTCGCCTCCGGCGAGTCGGTGCGCACCGGCCTCACGGAGGCGGGTCACGAGGCGGTGGACGTCCGCATCGCCCGCGACGGCAGGTGGACCGCGGACGGCGAGCCGGTGCGCCTGGAGCCGGGCGGTGGCCTCCTGGGCGCCGATGCCGTCTTCCCGGCCCTGCACGGGCCCTTCGGGGAGGACGGGACGGTGCAGGGCCTGCTCGAGCTCCTGGACGTGCCCTACGTGGGCGCCGGGGTCGCGGCCTCCGCCCTGGCGATGGACAAGGCGCTGTTCAAGGAGCTGCTCTGTGCGCACGGCGTGCCCCAGGTCGAGTACGCGGTGGCCCGGGATGGAAACCGGCCCGACCTCGGCGCCCTGCGCCCCCCGCTGTTCGTCAAGCCGGCCCGGCTCGGGTCCTCGGTCGGCATCTCCAAGGCCTGGTCGGAGGCCGATCTCGACGGCGCGATCGCCCGTGCGTTCGAGCACGACTCCATCGTGCTCGTGGAGCGGATGGTGCAGGGCATGGAGGTCGAGTGCTCGGTGCTCGGCCACCGGGAGCCGATCGCGTCACGGCCGGGCGAGATCGTGCTCCAGGGCCCGGAGGAGGGCTGGTACGACTACGAGGCGAAGTACCGCAGCGGTGGCATGGACCTGATCGTGCCCGCGCGGGTGGGGAAGACGACGCTGGAGGACGTGCGGCGGCTGGCCCTGGAGGTCTTCACGATCGTCGGCTGCTCGGGGATGGCCCGCGTGGACTTCTTCGTCGAGGAGGACAGGGTGCTCGTCAACGAGCTCAACACCATCCCGGGATTCACGGCCACGAGCGTGTACGCCAAGCTGCTCGAGATCGACGGCATCGCCTACCCTGAGCTGCTCGACCGCCTCCTCGCCCTGGCCGCTGAGCGCCACGCCGAGCAACGCGGCTACGCCCACTGAGCCCGGCCCCTACTTCTTCAGCGACAGCTCCAGGAGCTCGGCCTTGCCCCGGTCGGGCAGCTCCGTGATCCAGACGAGGTAGTAGCGGAAGCGCTGGCGCGCCGTGCGGAGCCGGAATTGCTGCTCCTCGCCCACGGTCACCTTGGGGGTCAGCTTGGTCCAGCCCCCGATGCCCGCCGGCACGCCGTTGGCCGACCCGTACACCGCGGCCTTGAAGCCCGGCGTGGACGTCACCAGATCGAGACGGCGAGCCTGGATCGGGGAGTCGGCGTCCAGGTAGAGCCCCACGCCCGTCTTGTCGCCGGGCCAGACGCCACCGGTGTAGGTCTCGGTCTCCCACTTGGTGGGCCGCTGGCCGTCGATGGCGTTCCGTGCCGAGACGCTGTACTCCTCGCCGTCGCCCTCAGGGTCATAGTCGGTGGCCCCGTCCTGGGCGAGGTTGACCTCGGACAGCCCGCCCGCGCCCGGCGTCACGCTGCCGCCGGCACCCTTCTCGGTCCGCGTGGCCACGAAGCCGATGCCGCCGGCCACCAGGGCCAGCGCGGCGATGCTCGCCACGAGCGCTCGGCGGGGATGGCGGATGCGCTCGGGTGCGAAGTCCGCGGTGTCGCCCAGCGAGCGCAGGATGGTTGTGGCCTCGCCGGTGGTCTCGCCCGTGCGGGCGGCCTCGATGCCCAGGACCTGCTCCAGGTCGTGCACCATCTCCTCGACGGTCGCGTAGCGGTTGCGCGTCTCCTTCGCCGTGGCGCGCTCCACCACCGCGGCCAGCGCCGCGGAGATCTCGGGTCGCACCCGCTGCACGTCGGGCAGCGGCTCCCTGACGTGCTTCATCGCCACCGCGACCTGGGTGTCCGCGCGGAACGGCGCCTCGCCCGCGAGCATCTCGTACAGCACGATCCCCAGCGAGTAGATGTCCGACTGCTCGGTCACGTCGTGACCCAGGGCCTGCTCGGGGGACACGTAGTCGGTGGTCCCGAGTACGCGCCCCGTAGCCGTGAGCCCGTGGGCCTCCAGCGAGCGCGCGATCCCGAAGTCCGTGACCTTGGCCCGCCCGTCGGGATCGATCAGGACGTTCTGCGGCTTCACGTCGCGGTGCACCAGCTTGTTGGCGTGGGCACTCGACAGCGCCCGCCCCACCTCGATGGCGTAGGCCACGGCGTCGGACACCGGCAGGCGCCCGAGCCGCTTGATCCGGTCCTTGAGCGTCTCCCCCTCCACGTACTCGAGCACGATGTAGGGCGTGCCGTCGTCCTCACCGGCGTCGATGACCGTGACGACGTGCGGGTGGTTGAGCGACGCGACGGCCCGGGCCTCACGCCGGAACCGCTCGAGCTGGTCGGGATCGGACGAGATGTCCCGGTGCATGAGCTTGATCGCCACCCAGCGCTCGAGCGTGGGGTCGAAGGCGCGGTACACCGTGGACATGCCGCCGGACCCCACCTTTTCGTCCAGCCTGTAGCGATCGCCTATGAATGTCCCCGTCACCGTCATCTATTTTCCGCTTTCCGATGCCTCTTCGTGCCCGTTACTACACCGACCCGGCCTGCGTCGCGTCCTGGGCCGCGGAGCCCAGGCTGCGAAGGCTCATGGTGGAGTTCGGCACCGACCTCGCATTCACCTACGTCATGGGCGGCCTCGCGCGCGACTACGAGTCCGGCTTCAGCGACCCTTCCGCCGGAATCGAGGCCGCCCGCCCGTACCCGACGCTGCTCCTGCACTGGCTCGACCGCGCCGGCAGGTCGCGCATGCCGATGGACCCGCGGCTGTGGTCGGAGGGTCCCATACGGTCCACCTTCCCGGCCTGCATGGCGGTGAAGGCCGCCGCCGAGCAGGGGACGGGAGCGGCGGAGCGTTACCTGCGGGCGGTGCGCGAGGGCCTGTTCTGCTTTCGGAGAAAGCTCGACACGACCGAGTCGCTGGTGGAGACGGCCCGCGAAGCCGGGCTCGACGCCCGGCGGTTTCGCATCGACCTCCAGTCCAACGCCATCGTGGAAGCCTTCAGCGCCGATCTCGAGGAGGTGCGCTCTCCGCCGGAGGAGGCGCGCGCGGCCGGCGCCGTCACCGAGGGGCAGGGCGGCGAGCGCCTCACGTTCCCGGCGATCCGCTTCGAGGGCGACGGGGGCACGGCCTGGGCCTTCGCCGCCGCGGATGACAGCGCCCACTGGCCCGAGGCCGCCCGGCGCGCGGGTGGGCGGCCGGCCGATGGGTTGCGCCCGGACCCCCTCGTCGCCCTGCGCCGGTTCGGGCGCATGGCCACGGTCGAGGTCGAGGCGGTCTGCGACCTGTCTGAGCAGGCCGCCTCGCAGGAGCTCTGGCGGCTGGCGGCGGAGGGCCGGGCGCGCCCGCTCCGGGTGCTCACCGGCACCCTGTGGGAGCTCGCGTAGGCCCTCAGGCGGGCCGAAACCCGCCGTCACGGGTGGCCACGAGTCCGGGAACCGACAACTCCACCACTCCGGCATCCGCCGTGGCGACGCCGACTGCGGCCGCCCCCGGGTGGTGGGGGGACATGATCTCCACGGCCGCGGCCGCCGAGCCGGCCGGCACGACGCAGCAGAAGCCGCAGCCCATGTTGAACACCTCATGCATCTCCGTGGGGGCCACTCCTCCGCGCTCGGCAATCAGCTCGAACACCGGAGGCACGGGCAGGGGGGAGTCCAGGCGGTAGCCCACGTCGGCCTCCAGGCGCACCAGATTCAGGAAGCCCTCGCCGGTGATGTGGGCCAGGCCGCGAACCTCCACGTCGGACGCGAGCAGCTCACGCACCGCTCGCACGTAGATCGCGGTGGGCTCCAGCAGGGTCTCGCCTACGCTCGCGCCTCCCAGCGCCGGCGGCCGTTCCTGCAGGTCGGGCAGCGCGGCGCGGGCGAGGCTGAGCCCGTTGCTGTGGATCCCGCTCGAGGGTAAGCCGATCACCGTGTCGCCGGGCTCGACCAGAGCGCCGGTCACGATCGAGTCGAGCTCCACCAGGCCGACGCAGAAGCCGGCCAGGTCGAACCCGCCGGGCGAGGGGTGACCCTGGATCAGGTCGGGCAGCACGGCCAGCTCCCCGCCCGGGATCTCCACCCCGGCCAGCTCCGCTCCGCGGCGCAGCCCCTCGCCGATCTGGGCCATCCGCTCGGGGTCGGCCTCTTCGACCGCCACGTAGTCCAGCAGGGCCACCGGGTCCGCGCCTACGCAGATCACGTCATTGACGTTCATCGCCACGAGGTCGATGCCCACCGTGTCCAGGCGCCCGAGCACCTCGCTCACGACGAGCTTGGAACCCACGCCGTCGCAGGACAGCGCCAGGCCACGGCGGTCGTCCAGCCGGATGACGTTCGCGTAGTGCCCGGAGCCGATGACCGCGCGCGAGGGTCGCCCGGTGTCGATGGCGGCCAGCGCCGCCACGAGGGAGGCGACCGCCGAGCCCGCCTGCGACTGGTTGACGCCGGCGCGTGCATAGGTGCCTTCGGCCATCGCAGCCATTGAAGCGGATCCGGTGGACCTTCGGGGGGCGGGCGCTCAGGGGCGGCGGCGCAGCGCCAGCGCCGCCACGTCGTCGGTCAGGCCGTCGGCCCAGCCGGCCACCTCGGCATGCGCGGCGCGGACCAGCTCCCCCGGCGCGCGGCCGGGCCCCAGGCGGCCCACCAACTCGGCCAGCCGCTCGTGCCCGTACACCCGTCCGCCCCGCCGGGCCTCGACCAGGCCGTCGGTGTAGGCGAAGACCACCTCACCGCCGCCCAGCTCGAGCTGGGTCTCGCCGTACTCGGTGGCCGACCCCACGCCGAGCGGAAGGCCGTGCCCCTCCAGCCGCTGGGTCCCCTCACCGCGGAGCAGCAGGGGCGGCAGGTGGCCGGCATTGCAGTACCGCAGCGATCCCTCCGACAGGATGCCGAGGAAGGCGGTGACGAAGCGGTCGCTGGGCAGGCGCCCGATCAGCATGGAGTTGGCCTGTCCGAGCACCGCGGCGGGAGATGACTCGTCCCAGCTGCGCGCCTCGACGAAGAAGCGGACCATGGCGCTCAGCGCGGCCGTCTCGACGCCCTTGCCGGCCACGTCGCCCAGCAGCACTGCGATCTCGCCGCCGGGCAGGCGCCAGACCCCGTACACGTCGCCGCCGGTGGTCTCCCCGGAAGCCGGCTCGTAGAGGAGCCCGGTCTCGTAGCCCGGGAGCTCGGGCAGCGACTCGGGCACGAACCCGAGCGTCAGCGCGGTCGCGATCCGCCGCTCGCGCTCGAAGTCGATGGCATTGGCGATCGCGGCGGCCGAGGACCGCGCCAGGCGCACCAGCAGCTCCAGGTCGTCCTCTCCGAAGCGGTCCGGATCCTCGTGGGCCACGCTGAGCACTCCGTAGAGGCGGGGCCCCAGCTCGATCGGAGCGTGCATGAACGATCCGATGCCCTCCCCCTGCATCATCCTCCGGTCCGCCTCCTCGGCGTCCGCGTGCCGTACCAGCACGGCCGAGCGGGTGCGCGCGGCCTGTCCCGCCGCACCGCCGTCGAGCGATAGCCGCGTGTCGTCCAGGTCGAGCGAGAAGTCGGCGCTGGCCGCGACCCGCAGCTCACGGGCGCGGGAATCCAGCCGGGACAGCATGGCCCTGGTCGCGCCGGTGACGCTCGTGGCCTGGTCCACCACGCGCCGGTGCACCTCGTCGGGCTCGAGCGTCCCCGACACGGCCTCGGTGGCCCGCTTGAGGCGCAGCTCGTCGCGCGACCGCCGGGTCTCGGCCTCCAGCATCGCCGCACGTTCGAGCGCCATGGCGGTCAGGTCGGCCACCACCTCGACCGCGCGCAGGTCCCGGGCCCCGAGGGGGCGCCCCGACTCGGTGGAGGCGATCAGCACCACGCCCAGCGGCCGGCCTATCGCCGAACGCAGCCGGCAGGCGATCACCGACGCCTCGCCGAACACGGCCCAGACGCTCGTCGCGCGCTCCTCGCCGAGCGCCTCACCGAGCTCGGCGCGCAGGTCCGTGGCCGCCTCCCACGCCTGCACGCGCGGCAGCAGCAGGGGCCGGGGGCGCTCGAGCGCGGCCTCCATCAGCCCTCGCCGGTCGTCCAGCTGTCGCCGGCCGGCCGGCTGCAGGGCCTCGTCGAGCTCGTGCGAGGCGAACCAGCCCGCCTGGCGTTCGACGAAGCCGCCGGTCTCGTCCACCTCCACGAAGGCCACGGCATCAGCGTGCATGAGGGCCCGCACGTCGTCCAGCAGGCGCCCGATCGTGCGCTGGGTCGGCCCATCGGGTTGACCGGCGTTGGCTGTTGGCAGGATTCCCGAGCTCATCGTGGATGGGCCTGGTCGAAACCCCCGCCTGCACCCACTGTAGGCGCGAGCGGCGCCTGCCGCTACGGCCATCCGTCCAGGCGCCTCGTGGCGAGTGACACTGCGCCGAACAGCATCCGATAGCCGCCCAGGACCGCCCAGGAGCGCTCGCCGGCAAGCGCACGCGTGGCGCTGAGCGACGCCAGCGCGGAGGCCAGGGCCGCCGCCGCTCCGGCGGCCGCGGGCGCCCTCATGTCCGCGGCGATCTCCCCTCGCGCCGCGCGCGCCGCCTTGAGCGCAACCGCACCCGCGGTCACCGGCAGGGCCGCCTGGAGGGCCAGCCGCGCCGACTCCGCGCGGGAGAGCCCGCGGACCCGCGCGGCGGTGAGAGCGGCGCCCAGCCGCGAGACGCCCGGCACCAGAGCCGCGGCCTGTGCCACGCCCACGGCGAGGTGGTCGGCCACGCCCGGCGCGCCGCGGTCGCCCCCCACCCGGTCGGCCGCCATCAGGGCGGCCCCGGCAGCGACCTGCGCCAGCGCCACGCTACGGGGGCCGCCGAGCTGCCGCTCGATCGGGCCCTCCAACGCCAATCCCATCAGTGCGGCGGGCAGGGCGGTCAGCGCCAGCATCGGCATCGGGGGCAGCGGCTCACGCAGCGCGGCCACGGCCAGCGCGGGAGCCGAGCCCGCGTGCAGGGCCACGTCGAAGAACTTGCGGTCGCCGGGCGCCAGGCTCGGATAGCTCCACCCCAGCAGCCGCGACACGAGGGCAAGGTGCGCGGAGCTGGACACGGGAAGCAGCTCGGCGGGCCCCTGGAGGGCGCCCAGCACCACCGCCGCGCGGAGTGGCAGGCCTTCGCTCAGGTCGTCTCGGCGGCGGGCTCGTCGCCCTGGGCGCCCGCGTCGCGTCTCCTGCGGCGGGCGCGGATGAAGAGGTAGGCCACCCCCAGCACGATCGCCGCGGCCACCACGTAGTCGACGTAGTGCAGGCTGTCCTTCCAGTCCTCCCAGTTGTCGCCCGCCTGCTTTCCGATGTAGGTCAGCATCAGCACCCACGGCACGCAGCCCAGGAGGGTCAGCGCAGAGAAGCGCCAGAACGGCATACGGGCCACACCGGCAGGCAGCGAGATGAAGGTGCGGATGATCGGCAGCATCCGGGTGAAAAAGACCGTGGCGTCGCCGTGGCGCTCGAACCAGCGATCGGCCCATTCCAGGTGGCTCTTCTTGATGTGCAGCTTCTTGCCGTGCTTCTCCAGCAGGTCCACGCGTCCCGCGTAGCCCACCCAGTAAGCGATCCAGGAGCCGAGGAGGTTGGCCAGCGAGCCCGCGGCCACGGCCGCGAACAGGCTGTATTCACCGCGCGACACGTTGAACCCGGCGAAGAGCATGGTGGCCTCGCTGGGAACCGGGATGCACGCGCTCTCGAGGACCATCAGGAGGAACACTCCCGGCAGTCCCAGCGCGTCCACCACGTCCACGGCCACCTCGACGATCGGATCCGTGATCGAGGCGAATACCGGCATGAGAGCGAAGTAGGGTAGCGGCCGCCGTGCGCGTCTGGGCCGATCTGACCAACAGCCCCCACGTGCTCGTCCTTCGCCCCCTGATCGCGGCGATGCGCCTGCGTGGCCACCACGTGGAGGTCACGGCGCGCGACTTCGCGCAGACCCTGGAGCTGTGCCGGCGCTTCGGGATCGAGCACACCGCCATCGGGCGGCACCGGGGCGGGAGGCGGGCCGACAAGGCGGTCGGGCTTCTGTCCCGCAGCCTCGCCCTGGTCCGCTGGGCCCGCGGCCGCGACTTCGACCTGGCCATCGGCCATGGGTCCAACGACGTGACGGTGGCCGCCCGGCTGCTCGGCATTCCCAGCGCCACCGCCTTCGACTACGAGTGGGCGACGGTGCAGCACAGCGTCAACTGCCGGCTGGCGCGGGCCGTCGTGGTGCCCGACGCGATCCCGCCCGAGCGCCTGTACCGGTACGGAGCCCGCGGAAAGCTGCGCCGTTATCCCGGCCTGAAGGAGGAGTACTACCTGGCGGACTTCGAGCCCGACGCGGCCGTCCTGGCGGAGCTTGGGGTCGATGGCGACGGCCCGCTCGTGGTGGTCCGCACCCCGCCCGACGTGTCTCTCTACCACCGCTTCGACAATCCGCTCTTCGGCCGGGTCCTGGCGCGGCTCGAGGCCGAGGGCGCCCGGACGGTCGTGTTGCCCCGCACGCTGGCCCAGAGGGAGGAGCTCGCCGGCCGCGAAGCCTTCGTCGTGCCCGAACGCGCCGTGGACGCTCAGAGCCTCGTGGCCCTCGCCGATCTGGTCATCTCGGCGGGCGGCACCATGAACCGCGAAGCGGTGGCGCTCGGGACCCCCGTCTACACCACGTTCGAGGGGCGTCTCGGGGCGGTGGACGAGCGCCTGCTGTCCGAGGGCCGCCTGCGTAAGCTCGTGGACCCGGGCGAGATCAGCCTGGAGCGCCGGCGAGCGCACGGGGGGTTGCGCGTCCGGCGCGACCCGGGCGAACTCGTCACACTTCTGCTCTCGGCCACGGACCCCTGATGAGATCCATCCCCTCCTCAGTCAACGCGCGCCGCGTGGGCCAGGTCCTCGTCGACGCCGGCCTGCTCGCGCTCGCGTACTACCTGTCGTACGTCCTGCGCTTCGACGAGGGCGTCCCCGGGCGCTACGAGAACCTCCTCGAGCAGACGATCTTCGTGGTCGTGTCGATGAAGCTGCTGGTGTTCGCGCTCTTTGGCCTCTACTCCAAGCTCTGGCGCTTCGTCGACCAGAAGGACGTGGAGGCGATCGTCAAGGCGGTGGTCACGTCGACGTTTGTCCTGATCGCCGCCCTGTTCCTGCTCTCGCTCGGGCGCACCGATCCTCCGCGTGGAGTGATCGCGCTGGACTTCCTGCTCACCCTCGCGTTCGTCACCGGCTCGCGCTTCGTCGTGCGGGGCTTGACCGAGCGGCCGCTACGCGGCCCGATCCTGGAGCGCGCGGCGCGGGAGGTGCTGATCGTCGGCGCCGGCAACGGCGGCCAGCAGGTGGCCTTCGAGCTTCGGCGCAACCCCGGCCTGCGCTCGGCCCCGGTGGGCTTCGTGGACGACGACCCGCGCAAGCAGGGGATGCGCGTGGCCGGTCACAAGGTGCTGGGCACGACCGACGACCTGCCGCGGGTGCTCGACGATGCCCAGCCCGACGACGTGATCATCGCGATTCCCTCGGCCTCCGGCCTGCTGCGCCAGAAGGTGGTCACCGCCTGCCGCGAGCGCGGCATCCCGGTGCGCACCCTTCCCACCACGTTCGAGCTGCTGTCCGGCGGGGTGAACCTGATGCGCCAGGTGCGCGAGGTGCGGGTCGAGGACGTGCTGGGCCGCGAGCCCGTGCGCGTGGAGATCGACCGCGTCGGCGCCTACCTGCGCGGCCGCGTGGTCCTGGTCACCGGCGCCGGCGGGTCCATCGGAGCCGAGCTGTCCCGGCAGATCGCCCGCGTGGGGCCGAGCCGGCTGGTACTGGTGGAGAACGCGGAGAACTCCCTGTTCGAGGTCCGCCGTGAGCTGGAGGAGGAGCGCCATTTCACCCGCGCGACCGCCGTGCTGGCCGACTGCAAGGACGCCACGCGGATGCGCGAGGTCTTCGACGAGCAGCGGCCCTCGGTGGTCTTCCACGCGGCGGCCTACAAGCACGTCGGGCTGATGGAGGAGAACCCCGTCGAGGCGGTGCGCAACAACGCGGTGGCCACGCGCATCGTGGCCGCGGCCGCGGGCGAGGCCGGCGTGGAGCGCTTCGTGCTCGTGTCCACCGACAAGGCGGTGACGCCGGCGACGGTGATGGGCGCTTCGAAGGCGCTGGCCGAGTGGGCGGTCGAGGCGGCGCAGAACCGGTACGCGGGCACGCGCTACGCCGCCGTCCGGTTCGGGAACGTGCTCGGCTCATCCGGGTCGGTGGTCCCCATCTTCCGGCGCCAGATCGCGCAGGGCGGGCCGGTAACGATCACCGACGAGAAGATGAGCCGGTACTTCATGACGATCCCCGAGGCCGTCCAGCTGATCATTCGATCGGGCGAGCTGGGCGTGGGCGGGGAGGTCTTCGTGCTCGAGATGGGCGACCCGGTGAAGATCGTGGAGCTGGCGCGCAACATGATCCGGCTCGCAGGGCTGGAGCCGGACGTGGACATAGCGATCGAGACCGTGGGCCGCCGCGCCGGCGAGAAGATCCACGAGGAGCTGTTCAACCCCGGTGAGCGCCCGCAGCCCACCCACGCGGAGAAGATCGTGTGCGCTCTGCGCCCGCCGCTGGGTCCGGAATGGGTCGAGAGCGCGTTCGCCCGGATCGAGGAGCTCGTGTACGGCGGCGACGCCGCTGGGCTGGCCGGCGCGGTGGCCGAGCTGTCCACCGAGCGCGCCCTGGCCGCCTCCGGGCCGGCCGAGCCGCTCGCCTGAGCGACTCGGGGGCGGATCCCGCCCTGCCGACCACTAAGGTTTTCCCTCCTCCATGGACGTCATAGAGCAGATCGGCTCGTACGCCGGGGTCGCTGCCATCGTGGGACTGGCCGTGCTCTCGGCGCTGTACTTCTCACAGGCGCGCGACGTCAAGCGTCTCCGGGAGTGGGCGGGCCGGGCCCCCGAGCGTTCCGACAGCGCGACCCCCTCGCGCGTGGTCGCCACGCCGCAGCCCAAGCCCGCGGCCAAGACTTCGCCGGTCGCCTCGGCCCCCACGCCGGCGGCACCGAGCTCGCCGTCGCCGGCCGGCGGCACTCCCGCCGTTCCGGCGCCCCCCGGCGGAGGAGGCGCTGCCACTCCGTCACCCGCCGCCCCCCCGCCCGTGCCCGGCGTGCGACCGGCTCCGGTGACCGCCGCCGCGGGTGCGCGCCCGGCGACCGCCGCTGCCGCTACCGGGGTGCCGGACGCCCCCACCGAGGTCGAGCCGGCCACCGATGATGACGACGACCGCGAACCGGCCGAGGCCACGGGCGATGGCCCCGCCGTGCCCGAGGAGTCCCGGGCGGGCACGGACGCTGAAGGAGACACGGGGGAGCAGGAGGCGGCACGACCTCCCGGCCCGCCCGCCGCCACTCCGGCGGCGGAGCGCAGGGCCGGCCTTGAGAGCACCAACGGCGAGGTGGACGCCGGGGCGGCGTCCTCGGAGGAGGGCGAGGAGTCGTCCGACGACACCGTGCTGCCCCCGGCCACCCCCGCGGCGCAGTCCCGCCCACCCGCGCCCCCGCCGCCGCAGTACGTCCGGCCGCTGCCACCGCGTCCGAACGTCAAACCCCGCCCCACCGGGCAGCGGACGGCGATCGTCCCGCCGTCCGCTCCGCCCGCCGTCGAGGCCCCGGGGCGCGGGCGCTTCGTGGCGCTCGCCATCGTGGGCCTGATGATCTTTGGCGCCGGGGCGGTGTACGCCGTGACCGAGCTGACCGGAGACGATGACCCGTCCTCGACACCTCAGGCCGCGGACGCGCCAAACGGCGACGCGGATGACCGGGACAGCCGAGGCGGGCGCCGCGCGGTCAACCCGGCCAACGTGACCGTGGCCGTTCTCAACGGCACGACCGTGCCCGGGCTGGCCAAGTCACTGGGCGACGAGGCCGAGCGGGTGGGCTTCGAGGTCGGCACGATCGCCAACACCCTCGACCAGACCGAGCAGCGGGCGGAGTCGGTGGTGCGCTACGCCCCCGGACACGAGCGCGACGCGAGGGTGGTGGGCCGCCGGCTCGGGATCTCGCAGCGCGAGGCGATCGATCCGGATACGCAGGCGCTGGCCGGTGACGCCACCGTAGTGGTCATCGCCGGCGCAGACCAGACGCCCTGAGCTCTGGTCTCTGGGCCGGCCCCCCGGTCCGCTACCCCGGCACCAACGCCCGGGCCCGCCGGGCCAGGTGCGGTACGCCCAGCCGCTCGGTCTCTTCAGCCGCCTGCTCCAGCAGCTCGCGCGCGAGCCCGGGATTGCTCGCCGCCGCCTTCTGCCCGGCCAGCACCAGGCAGCGTGCGGCCTCCAGCGGCCGGTCGAGGTCCCGCCACGCCTGCCGCGCCTCCTGCAGCAGGTCCACACCCTCCTCGGGCCCCTCGGCGGAGATTCCCCGGGCCTCCAGCGCCGCGGCCCGGCCGATCGGGTAGTGCAGCCGCTCGGCCAGCTGGGCGGCCTCGGCGGCCGCCTCGCGCGCCGCCTGCGGCCGCTGGGCGAGGGCCAGGACCACCGCCCGGGCGCCGGTAGCCTGGATCGACTGCGCCAGCAGGCCGGCGCGCTCGCACGAGTCGATGGCCCGATCGAGAGTGGCCGCCGCGGCCGTGAGGTCGCCGGAGTCCCGCAGCGCGAGGGCAAGGCCGAACAGGGCCTGGAAGGCGATCTCCGACCACCCGACCTGCTCGGCCAGCTCGTGCGCACGGTGGAACAGGACGGTGGCCTCGTCGAAGTGTCCCTCGCGCCACTGGAGCAGTCCCCGCAGGGCGTAGGGCAGGCAGAGCTTGCCCACGAACCCCTCGCGCTCGGCCAGGTCGGCGCTCGCCGCGGTTGAGGTCTCGACCGATTCCCAGTCGGCCTCGTAGACCGAGAGCTGCGCGAGCCAGGCGTGGAGCTCCACCTGCGCCGGCAGCATCCCCACCCGCTCCGCCAGGTCCAGCGCGTCGCGGTACGCGGTGCGAGCTCCGTGGACGTCCGCCTCGGCGATCTCCAGGTGCCGGCCCAGGGCGGACAGGGCGAGGATGGTCTCGCCGTCGTCCGAGCCGCGCGCCAGCTCCACCGCGCGCTCCAGGTTCTCCCTCGCCTTGGCCGTGTCGCCAATGCGCCCGAACACACGGCCGAAGATCCCGTGGGCGCGGCTGGCCGCCCGCGTCTCGCCCAGGCGCTCGGCCAGGCGCAGCGCCTTCTCGGAAGCGTAGATGGCGAGCATGTTGTCGCCCGTGTGGAGGTAGAGCCAGGCCGCCTCTTCGTAGAGCCGCACCAGCTCGATTCGCGGCGGCCCGTCCTTCAGCAGGTTGATGCCGCGCTGGTAGTGCTCGATCGCGGTCCGGCGCTCGCCCTGGTGCACCAGCGCCGAGCCGGTCTTGCGGTGCAGGTCGGCCACCCGCTCGAGGTCCTCCTGGCCCCGATGCCAGTCCAGGCACTCCTGCCAGACGCCCACGGCCTCGTCCAGCCGGCCCAGGCGCAGAGACACGTCGCCCAGCTTCTCCGCGACCCGGACCAGGTCGGCCCGGTCGCCGGTGTCGCCCACCTCGCGCGCGTGCCGGTAGTGGGCCGCCGCCTCGCTGTTCGAGTACAGCTGGGCCGCCGCGTCACCGGCCTCCTCCAGGACCCTCACCGCGCGGTCGCGCATCGGAGCGAGCTCGTCGGGGTCGAGCGAGCCCTCCTTGCCCAGGGCGGCGGCCCGGCCGTAGTGCTCGGCCAGCAGCGCCACGACCTCGTCCGTCCGGTCGCCCGCACGCTCCTCGATCAGCGCGCCCACCTCGTAGTGCTTCCGGGAGCGGACGACCTTGGGAAGCATCCCGTAGGCAACGTCGCGGATGAGGACGTGCTTGAAGGCCAGCTCGCGCTCGCCGATCATCGGCCCGTCGGCGGCGAACAGGATGTCCTTCTCCTGCAGCGAGGTCAGCGCGCGCGACAGCTCGCGGCCCTCGGCCTCGGCCAGGGGTCGCAGCGAGCCCTCCCAGAAAGTGCTCCCCACCACCGAGGCCTGCTGCACCAGCCGGCGCTCGAAGGGGTCCAGGTCGTCCAGGCGCGCGGCCAGGACGGCCTGCACGGTGTCAGGCAGCTCGGCCGAGCCGGCGCTGCCCTCCTCCGCGATGCGCCGCGCCATCTCCTCGGCGAACAGCGGGTTTCCCCCGGATCGCTCGGCCACCTTCGGCACCACATGGGCCCCGTCGGGCAGCAACGCCGCCACCAGCTCCCGGGCGTCCTCGGCGGTCAGCGGGCCCAGCATGAGCTGCGTGGCCGCACGGCGACCCCCGCCCCACCCGGGCCTGCGGTCGAGGAGCTCGTCCCGGGCCAGGCAGACCACCATCAGCGGGGCGCGCACCCATTGCGCCAGGTGCTCGATGGCGTCCAGCATCCCGTCGTCGGCCCAGTGGATGTCCTCGAAGGCGATCACCAGCGGCTTCCTCCGGGCCCGCGCCTCGATGCCCGCCCTCAGGGCGGAGAAGAAAGCCTCGCGCAGGCGCTCGGGGTCCTGCTCGCTGGGCGCCATCTCGGGCGGGACGTCCACGCCTAGCAGCAGGCCTATCAATGCGGCCTCGCGCTCGCCGGCGCCCGACAGCTTCGTGCCCGCCGCGCCCATCAGGTCGGCCACGTAGGCCAGCAGCTTGCGCCAGGCCTCGTCCGAGGAGTCGGTCTCCACGATCCCGCACTCGGCGCGCAGCACCTCGCCGAGGGCCCAGAAGACGAGGCCCGAGCCGTACGGGAGGCAGCGCCCGGTGCGCACGGTGGGGGCCGGTGAGCGCTCACCGAGACGGTGCTCCAGCTCGCGCAGCAGGCGGGACTTGCCCACGCCCGCCTCGCCCACCAGGGTCACCAGGTGCGGCGCCCCCTCGCGGACGACCCGGTCGTACAGCGCGTCGAGGGTGATGAGCTCGTTGTCTCGCCCCACGAGGGGCGACTCGCGAGCGGCCGCCGCGCGGCCCATGGCGTGAGCGGCGATCAGGTGGACGGCCTCCCAGGCGGGCACCGGTCGCGCCTTGCCCTTGAGCACCAGGGCCTCCAGCGCCACGTACTCCACGGCTCCGCTGGTGGCGCGCATCGTCCGCTCGCCCACCGTCACGCTGCCGGGACGTGCCGCGCTCTGGAGCCGGGCGGCCACGTTCACGGTGTCGCCGATCACCGTGTAGTCCTCACCGACGGCGCCGGCCAGGACCTCGCCGGTGTTGATCCCGACACGCAGTTCGAAGTCCACGCCCGGCGGCAGCCCCTCGTTGACCTCGCCCATGGCGGCCTGCATCCCGAGTCCGGCACGCACCGCGCGCTCCTCATCGTCCTCGTGGGCCCGCGGGGCGCCGAAGAGCGCCATCACGTTGTCCCCGATGTACTTGTCAACGGTCCCGCCGAAGCGCTCGACCTCCTGCCCCAGCCGCATCAGCGCCCGGTCCACGAGGGCCTTGACGGCCTCCGGATCCATCCGTTCCGCGACGGCGGTGTAGCCGGAGAGGTCCGCGAAGAGGACTGTGACCTGGCGCCGCTCCTCGGGCGGCGCCTCCGCGTGTGGGGTCGGTGGTGGAGGAGGCGCCCTGGCGATCGGCGTCCCGCATGCCACGCAGAAGCGGGCGTCCGCCGTGGCCGGTGTCGCGCACGCCGGGCAGACCCGCTCGAGTCGCGCCCCGCAGGCCATGCAGAACCGCGCGTCAGGCGGATTGGCCGCCGAGCAGGCCGAGCAGGCGAGTCCGCCCATGCCACGAGGGTACTCCGGTGCCCACCGCTCAGGGCACGGTGCCGGCGGCGCGATAGACGCCGGCCAGCTGCTCGAGCAGGGCTTGGTCCACCAGCGTCAGCGTTCGTCCCTCGACGTCCACCACGGCGCCGGGCCACGGCGGGTACCAGAAGGCCCGAACCTTGCGCTCCACGTCGTCCCCGGCCCGGATCGTCCGCAGCGCCTCGAGCTCCTCCCGGGTGACGTAGCGCCCGTCGCCCTGAGGCGTCCGCGGCAGGGGCTCGCCCGACCGGACGCGATGGGTCACGCGCCGGAACATCTGCAGTAGCCGCTCCTGGCTCGCCACGTCCAGGGACAGGGCCGTCTCGCAAGCCGGATCGATCGCGAAGCGCTCGACCTCCACCAGGTCGCCGGCGTCGAACCGCTCGTCCACGAAGTGACAGGACACGCCCCAGCGCTCGAGCCCTTCGAGTATCGCGACGTTGTAGCCGCCGACGCCCCGGAAATCGGGTAGCGGCGCGGGGTGGAAGTTCAGGCAGCCCACACGGCCGAGCGAGATCAGCGGCTCGCGAATCCGCTTCCAGAAGAGGAAGGAGATCACCAGGTCCACGTCGCCGAGCTCGCCGTGCTCGGCCATCGCGTAGAGGTCGGCGTCATCCACCAGCGCGATCTCGTGGCGTTCGGCCACCAGGTCCAGGCGCTGCTCGGGCGTCGTCCACTCGTCCGGCGCCGCGGCCACGACCGCGGCCACGTCCCAGCCCTCCGCCACGAGTCCGTCGAGGGCGCGCGCGGCGGAGCGCTTGCACTTGCCCATGAACAGTGCCCTCACGCCGCGACCTCCCGATACAGGGCGTGCGTCTGCTCGGCCACCCGGCTCCAGGAGTACGGCCCCGCGGCGGCCGCCCGGGCGCTCGCGGACAGCCGCTCGCGCGCCGCCGGGTCGGCCAAGAGGCTGGAGAGGGCGGCGCCCAGCGCCCGCGGATCCCCCGCGGGCACGAGCACGCCGGCGCGGTGCTCGCGCGCCACGTCGGTGAAGCCGCCCACGGCGCTCAGAACCATCGGCTTGCCGAAGGCCAGGCCGGCGTAGAGGACGCCCGACACGTCCACGTTGCGGTGAGGCAGCGCCAGCACGTCCGCGCGCCGGAAGTAGGCGGGCAGCTCGCGGTCGCTCACGTAGCGCGGCACGAAGCGGACCTTGCCGGGCGGCGCCAGCCGCCGCAAGCGCTCCATCGATTCGCCCAGGGGCCGGCCGACCACCCACAGCTCGGCGTCCACCTCGGCGAAGGCGTCGAGCAGCACGTCCACCCCCTTGTAGGGGCGGATGACCCCAAAACAGAGCACCACCGGGCCAGTGACGCCGGCCAGCTCGGGGGGCAGCGGCAGCTCGTCCCGCTGGCGCGTGAGGTGGTCGAACGCACCGTGCGGGATCACCCGCACCCGTTCGAAGCCCAGCTCCGCCAGCCGCTCCGCTCCGGGTCTGGTGTGCACCACCACCGCGTCCATGGCGTCCACCAGCCGGCGCTCGGTGCGCTCCGCGCGCAGGACGTTGTGCAGCGTCAGCACTCGCGGGCGGGCGGGCGCAAGCAGGCGGGCGTCCACGCGCGGTACCGGGAGCCATTGGTAGTGACGAACGTCGGCACCCCCCGCGCGACCCCGGTGACGCAGCATCCCGGGCACGTGCTCCACCAGCCGGAGCGCCCGCCTCAGCCGCGGCGCATCCCGGGCCAGGCGGGTGGCCAGCGGGTAGAAGTCCTGCCGCACCGTGTAGCCCACCGGGTCCGCCGACGGGCCGTGCACGAAGGGCGACGTGACGAGCTCCACGTCCAGGCCGCGCTCGCCGAGCGCGGTGGCCAGCGCGTGGTCGTAGGGCAGTACGTCCCCGGACGGGTCGATCAGCTGGACGCGCATCGGGCGGCATTGTCTCCGTTGCCACCCCGCACCCGGCGCCTCGGCGATCCCGGCCGTACCTCCGGACGCTTGCAATAGCTTTCCGCGCGCCATGACCCGGCCCCTCGTGCGGGTGGTCTTCGCGCTGCTGGTGGTCGCGACGATCGCCGCCTTCCTCGTGACCCAGCAGCTCAAGAGCGAGCTGCCCCTGGTGCTGCGCTTCGCCACGCAGTACAAGACCTTCTCGCCGAACCGCGACGGAGTCAAGGACACGACCCGCATCGGGTTCGACCTGACCGAGACTTCGCCGATCACGTTCTCGGTCCACGACAGGGAGGGGCTCGAGGTGCGGAGGATCGTCGACGATCGCCGGCTGGCCGGGTCGACGGACCCGCGCTCGGTCCGGCATCGCTTCAGCTGGGACGGCACGGACGAGGCGGGCCGTGTGGTGCCGGACGGGATCTACCGGATGCGGGTGGTGCGCCGTGACGAGGGGCGGGTGATCGACTCGATCAAGGACATCCGCGTGGACACCAGCCCTCCGCGGGCGACGCTCCGTTCCGCGCGCCCGTCGGTCATCGCCCCGGGCGAGCCGGGGCAGCGGCCGGAGGTCCGCATCCGCTACTACGGGCCCGTCAACCAGGCGCCCGAGTTCCGCGTCTTCCGCACCGATGACGGGTCGCCACGTGTGGTGACACGCTTCCGCGGCGACGACACCCGCAGCGCGGTGTGGGACGGCAACGTCCGGGGCGCGCCCGCGCAGGCGGGCGACTATGCCTTCACGGTCACGGTGCGCGACAGAGCCGGAAACGCGGCGGTCGCGCCCGCCGAGATCCCGAGCCGCGCCAGCGCCAGACCCGGGACCGCGGTGTCCGCGCGACCCTTCACGCTGAGCGGCCCGCTTCGGGTGATCTCGGCCGGGGAGATCGCCGAGTTGCGTGTGGGCCCGGTCGAGCGCTCGTTCGACTTCGTGCTCTCCCGCCTCGGCGACCTGGACCCGGTGCGGCGTGGAGAGCGCATCGGGGGCCGGCTGCGGCTGCGGGTGCCGCGCGACGCACGGACGGGCGTCTATCTCGTGCGCGTACGGGCCAGGGGTCGCAGGGCGGTCTGGCCGCTGGCGGTGGCCGGGCTCCCACAGAGCCGCCGCGCCGCCGGCCGCCCACGCCCGCTGCTCGTGCTGCCGGCGATCACGTGGCAGGGCCTCAACGACCTCGACTCGGACCACGACGGCTTCGGGGACTCCCTGGCGCGATCGCGGCGAGTGCCCCTGGACCGAGCCTTTCGCACCGGGAGGCCGCCCTTGTTCTCGTCCCAGGCCGCGCCCCTCCTGGACTTTCTCGACCGGGCCCGGCTGGGGTATGACCTGACCACGGACCTCTCCCTCGCGCTCCGCGAGGGCCCGGCTCTGGGCAACGCCCCCGGCGTGGCCTTCGCGGGCAGCCCGCTCTGGCTGCCGGCCGAGTTGCAGCGCCGCGTGCGCCGCTACGTGGACGACGGCGGTGTGGTGGCCTCCTTCGGCGCTGACGCCTTCCGCCGCAGCGTCCAGCTGTCCGGCGATGCGCTGGTGGGTGCCTCGCCACCTCGCCCGGAGTCGGTGTTCGGGGAGCGCACGTCGCCCGCGCGCACCGGGCTCGCCCCACTGTCGGTGTTCGAGGACGACCTGGGCCTCTTCCGTGACGTGACCGGCTTCGTTGGGGAGTTCACGAGGCTCGAGGTCTCCGAGGCCCTGCCGGCCGGGTCCAGCCTGCGCTCGGCTGCGGGCCGCGAGGCCGGGACACCCGCCTTCGTCGCCTTCCCGCTCGGTGAGGGCCTGGTGGTGCGCAGCGGCACCCCGCAGTGGGCGCGTGAGCTCTCCGAGAAGCGGCTGGGCGTGGAGGTGGCGCAGGTGACGCGGCGGATCTGGTCCCTGCTGGCCCGGGGACCGGGCAGCGGCTGAGCCCGAGCGCCTCCGGGGCCGCTGGGGCCTCTGCCATCCTTTTCCGCGATGTCCAGACGTCGCCGCGTCCTGATCGGCGTCGCGCTCGTCGTGCTCGCCCTCGGGGTGGCCATGGGTGTGTACGCCTACAACGAGAACCAGCCCACGCAGAAGCGCGGCTCGGCCGACGAGGAGTTCGTGGTCACCGAGGGTCCCGAGACCGAGTCGCCGCCCCGGCGCGAGAGCAGACGGCCGTGGCCCACCTATGGCTACGACGCCGCGCGCGCCCACGTCGCCCCGTTCGATCACCGGCCGCCCTACCGCCGGCTGTGGGCGATCGACGCTCACGACACGATCGAGTTTCCCCCTGTGGTGGGCTACGACACCGTCTTCGTCGCGCAGCAGAAGGGCCTCTTCTTCGCGCTCGACTCCGCCACCGGCAAGGTGCGGTGGAAGAAGAGCCTGCGCCGTTGCGCGGCGTCGTCCCCGACGCTCGGGGACGGGGTGGTCTACCAGTCGTACATGCACCCGGTCGAGTGCCTTCAGGGCCAGGCGGGGGCGGACGGCTTTCTGGTGGCCTGGGACGTCAACAACGGCCGGGAGCGCTGGCGTTTCAAGGCCGGGCCGGTGGAGTCCTCGCCGCTGTTGCGCAACGGGCGGCTCTACGTGGGGTCGTGGGACCGCAACGTGTACGCGATCGATGCCCGAACGGGGCGCAAGGTCTGGAGCTTCGGGACCGATGACGAGGTCAACACCTCGCCGGCCTACTTCAAGCGCACGATCTACATCGCCACCGATGCGGGCACGCTGTACGCCCTGAATGCCCGGACGGGAAAGCTGCGCTGGCGAGCCCAGTCCGACTCCCGGTTCGGCTCGCGGGAGTTCTTCTACGCCACGCCCACCGTGGCCTACGGGCGTGTGTACATCGGGAACACCGACGGCACCATGTACGTCTACGGCGCGCGCACCGGCAAGCTGCTGTGGGCGCGGCCGCTGGGGTCGTACATCTACGGGGCGGCCGCCGTGTTCCGGCGGCGCGTCTACGTGGGCACCTACGACGGCAAGTTCTACTCCCTGGATGCGGCGACGGGGGACACCGTGTGGGACATCGACGTGCCCGGCGCGGTGCACGGCGCCCCCACCGTCATGGGCGGCCTCGTGTACTACGCGACCTGCTCGAGCTGCGGGTCCGAGGCCCAGCGGGCGGTCAAGCAGGGTCCCGACGGCACCTACGCCGTCAAACCGCGTAACGGCCGCGAGGTCTGGCGCTTCCAGGCCGGCAAGTACGCCAACCCGGTGGTGGCGGACTCGACCCAGGTCTACGTGACCGGGCGCGCGCACCAGTTCGCGATGGCGCCGCGCGGCTCGGCGGCCGCGAAGGCGGACGCCCGCCGGGACCGGAAGGCCAAAAAGAGGGCGGCGCGGCGGTAGATCGGGACGCCAGCGCCGGGTCCCCACCGTCAGATGTCCCTGGCCGGGGTTGCTTCCGCGGAAGCGCCTGGGCCGCGCACCGCCAGCAACACCGCAACCAGTGCCCCGGTCAGCGGCCACACGAGGTAGTAGTTGTTGAAGGTCCGGCCGATGAACATCAGCCAGAGGATCGAGATCGCGAATCCAGCGGCTCCCACCCACAGCTCCTCGGCCCGGCGCTGGGCCAGCAAGAGCCACACCGTCAGCGGCACCCAGGTCAGCAGCGCCAGCGCGGCGAAGGGGTACGCCCCATCACGGTCGTCCACGATCCCCAGACGCACCAGGATCGCCGACAGCCCGTAGCCCACGATCCGATAGGTCCCGGCGCCGAACTTCACGGTGTCCTCGTAGAACGCCACCGGGTCGGCGACCAAGAACGGCAGCACGCCGGCGACCACTACGGCCGCGAACACCGCGCCGGCGCGGCGCGCCTCGCCCCGGCTCGCGCCGGCCTTGAGCATCATCAGCGCCAGGAAGGGCAGCGCCACGAGCGCGAACTGCTTGAGCAGCACCGCGAGGGCCAGGCTGGCCGCCGCCCAGCCCCAGCGCGAGCGGGTCAGCAGGGCGAACGCCAGGACCAGCAGCAGCAGGCTCACCGCGTCGTTCTGACCGAACCACGCCGAGCGCACGGCGACCGGGTTGCACACGAGCAGGGCGCCCACACCGAGCCGCCACGCGAGGGGGGCGCGGAAGGCCAGCGCGGCGCCGAGCGCGCCCAGTGTGCTGAGCAGCACCAGCAGGCGATAGTCGTCCCACGGCTCGGGAAGCAATCGCCAGGGCGCGGCGGTGAGGACGGTGCCCGGGAAGTAGGCGAAGTGCTCCAACGCCACCTCCCGGTCTCGTACTCCCTCCGACACGCTGCCGTCGCGGGTGTAGAAGCGCTCCAGCCCCGACTCGCGGTAGTCGTGGCCGTAGGGGTTGTCCCCGTCCAGCACCAGGTCCCCGGCCAGGTCGATCTGGTAGGTGGAGTCGTTGTCGAAGAACCAGGGCTCGGTGGACTGGCGCAGGCCCAGCTGGAGCAGCGTGGAGGGCAGCGTGAGCAACGCACCCACGGCCAGCACCAGCGCCACACCCGCCCAGGAGGGCCAGGTGCGCCGGCGCAGCAGGGTCAGGGCCGCGCCGCCCACCAGCAGGCCGGCCAGCAGGGCCGCCGCGCGCGCGATGCCCACGTCCCATTCCTCACCCGCCGCCCGGACGAGCGGCGCCAGCGGCCCGGAGGGCTCCACCGGCCCGGGGCGGAACCGCCATGGGTCTGAGCCCAGCTCGGGCAGCGTCACGGCCACGAGGGCCAGCAGCACCACCGTGAGGGCCAGCGCGCCGTGTAGCCCCAGCCTCTCGCCCCCGGCGGTCACGTGGCCGGCGCAGGCGTCGTCCGGCGCCGGGACGGCTGCGGCTCATCGGCCTGCGCCGTGGCCAGCCAGCCGGCAGCCACGCCGAGCACGACCCACGTCAGCGGGTCCTCGAGGAAGCCGCTGTAGAAGAGCGCGTGCACGAACAGCGCCAGGAAGCTGGCGGCCAGCGCCAGGCCAAGCGTCGGCTCTCGCCGCCGGACCCCTTCGATCACCCGGGCGCCGCCCGCTAGCAGCCAGACGTAGAGCCCCAGGCCGATCGCGCCCAGCTCGGCCGCCACCGTGAGCGGGGTCGTGTGGGAGACGAAGTTCGCGTTCGGCCGGTCGCTCCCGGCCAGCAGGCGGCTGGCGCGCGGCTGACCGCCGATGCCCACGCCCCTCAACGGCTCCTCCTCGATCACGCGGACGGCGTCCTCCACCCTCTCGGTCCGGTCGCTCGTGATCTGATTCAGCGACTCGCCCCCGATGACCTTCACGGCGGCGAACCCGATGGCCAGCAGGGCGCCGGCCAGGGCGAGCACCCCCACCGCGCGGCGGACGCGGCGGTCGCCGGTCACAATCGCCAGCGCCGCGATCACGAGCAGCAGGGCGGCCATGCTGGACTGCGAGTAGGAGAACAGCAGGCCGGACCACATCAGCGCCAGTGCGGCCACCAGTGGCCAGGTACGGCTCCGTGACGTGGCCAGCAGCACAAGTACGACGCCGATTCCCAGCACGACGTGCCGTCCGTACAGGCTCGGGTCCCCGAACAGCGAGGTGACGCGGAAGTAGTCGGTGTTCGCGTTGCTCACCGCGAGGTTGGGCGCGTAGAAGAACAGCTCGTGAGTTATCGCCTGGCCGATCCCCACCGCCGCGAAGCCGCAGGCCAGGGCGATGGACACACCGGCCAGCACGCGAGGCGACCACGGGGGAAACTCGGCCCTGGCCACCGTGGCCAGCAGCAGAGCGAAGGGCAGCGTGAAGAAGAGGAGCAGGTTCGTGCCCGCCTCCACGTCCTCGGCCCACAGCAGCGAGAGGCACGCGAACGCGAAGAACCCCGCCGCGGGGAGCGCGAGCGTGCGGGGCAGCGGACGCGGCGACTCTCTGCGAAGAGCGCGCCAGGCCAGGGCCGCGGCGCCGGCGGCGAGGACGAAGTACAGGGGAAGCAGGCGGCCGAGGCGCCCGTCCTCGGCGACGGACACGAAGAACTGGTTGGAGCTCGAGAAGGCGAGCGGTGGGCGAAACGGCGCGACGGCGAGCACCGCGATGGGCAGCAGGGCGGGCCGCCGAGCCAGCACGGCCGCGGCGAGCCCTACCAGCCCCATCCCCGCGGCTGCGGCCACGGCGCCGGCGCTGCTGGCGAGCTTGTCAAGAACGTCGCCGCCCAGCGACGCCGCCAGCGTCGTCTCCGCTGCGGCAAGCACGACCAGGCCGGCCACGAGCGCGGCGCGGCCACGCGCGAGGAGCACGAGCACCGCTCCGATCGCGCCACATACCGCGGCCAGCTGGGCGGTTTCGGCGTGCTCCATGGGCGCGCAGCCTAAGGCGAAGCCAGGCGGCGGTTGTGCTCCTCGGCCGCCTCGCGCAACCCGATGCCCGTGCGGGGTAGCAGCTGCTGGCGGGCGTGCAGCAGGTACCGCGCGGGGTCATGTCCGGGTGCGGCGAGCGCGAAGGCGGCGCGGAGCAGGTAGGCCCAGGCCCAGCACGCCTTCCAGAGCAGGGCCGTGCCCGCCATCCCGTGCTTGCGGAAGTAGAGGTCCCGGCCGCGGTGGAACTCGACGATGCGGCGGCTCATCGCGCCGGCGTCCGTGGACAGCTGGTCGTGATGGATCGCCCTGGCCTGGGGCACCCACAGCACGCGCCAGCCCGAGTCGTGCAGTCGCCGGCAGAAGTCGGTCTCGTCCGAATAGACGAAGAAGTCCCCGTCCAGGCCGCCCACCGACGCCGCGGCGTCCCGGCGCACGAGCATCGCGCTGGATTGCACCCAGCCGACCTCGCGCACCTTGCTCCCGCGGCTCTGGACCGCGTACCGGCGGTGGGCGAACACGGCCGCGGCCAGGGCCCACCCCGCGTCCGGGAGTCGCCACGCGCAGGCGGTGGGCGCCCCGTCGGGGTCGAGGAGCTGAGCGCCGGCCACCGCCGCCGCGGGGTCGCGCTCCAGCGCCTCGACCAGGCGCGCCGCGCAGCCGGGCTGCAGCTCGGTGTCCTCGTTCAGCAGCAGGCAGAAGCGCCCCCGGGCCTCGCGCAGCAGGTGCGAGTCGTTGGCCGCCTTGCCGTCCCGCCGCGTCAGGGCAATCAGCCGCACGTCCCCCCCCGCGGCCCGCACGGCGCCGGCGGAGCCATCTTCCGACGCGTTGTCCAGCACCAGCACCTCGCGCTCGACCTCCTGCGGATGCGTGCGCTCGATCGCGTCGAGGCAGGCCATCAGATGTTCACGGCCGTCGGTGTTCACGACACAGTAGGAGAGGTCGATCACCCGGCGGCCTCCTCCAGCACCACGAGCACGCGCCCGGCCAGCCGGTCCCGATCGAACTCGCGCTCGGCCAGGCGCCGGGCGTTCACCCCGTATGCCCGGGCGGCGTCCGGGTGGTCGCGCAGCCAGGCGAGCTTCTCCGCCAGGTCGGCGGGATCGTCGGGGCGCACGTATACCCCCGCCTCGTTGGCCTCCACCAGCTCGCGCATCCATCCCGACGTGTTGACCACGGCCGGGCGGCCGGCGGCGAAGGTGTCGAAGAGCTTGTTGGGGGAGTTCGTGGCCAGCACCGGCAGGTCCTTGAAGATGGTCAGGCAAGCGTCGGAGGCGGCGGCCAGGCGGGCCACGGCCGCCTTGTCGGGAACGGGATCGAGAAAGCGCACGTTGGTCGCGCCGAGGTCACGTGCCTCCGCCTCGAGCGCGGCGCGCTGCTTTCCCTTACCGAGCAGGGCGAACGTCACGTCGGGCACCAGCGGCGCGGCGCGGATGACCTGGCCGAGGTCGTTGGCCTCGCCGAGCGTCCCGAAGTAGCTGCACACGAAGCCGGGGCCGAGCCCCAGGCGCTCCCGCTCCGCCGCTCCGTCCAGGTCGGGAGAGAAGAGCTCCAGGTCGGACGCGTTCGGCACGAGCGCGATCCGGTCGGCGGCCACCCCGGCGGCGACCACACCGTCCCGGATGCCCGGGGACAGGGCCACCACACTGCGGCTCGCGCGGTAGGCGAGCCGCTCCAGGCCGCGCGCGGCGCGCAGGAGCAGCGGGTTGCGCAGGGCCCCCATCTGCGCAGGCGCCTCGGGCCACAGGTCCCGCACCTCGAACACCAGCGGGGCGCGGTGCCGAAGCGAGGCCAGGACGGCGGGAAGCGCCATCGTCAGCGGCGGGGAGGTGGCGTACACCACGTCGGGCCGCGGCCCCCTTAGCGCGGCGGCCGAGGCGGACAGCGCGAAGCGGGCAAACGCCAGCATCCGCCCCGGGTAGGGCACCGCCGTGGCGCCGGCGTAGTCGGAGTAGCCGCCCCGGGCGCCCATCACCTCGATGCCGTCCACCATCCGTCGGCCCGAGCCCGCGGTTACCATCCGCACCTCGTGACCGCGCGCCACGAAGCGACGCGCGAACTCGTAGGAGCGAGTGCCGCCCACGCCGTCGCGCGTGATGAAGAACTGGTGCAGGTAGAGAATCCGCATCCGCCGCCGCCGAAACCGTAGTGCGCCGTGAGCCGCGCCCTCGACCTCGCCCTCGCCGTGCTGCTGCTCGTCGTGGCCGCGCCGGTGCTCGCCGTCGCCGTTGTGGCCATCCGTCTGGAGAGCCGGGGACCCGCGCTCTATCGCCAGCGGCGGGTGGGGCGGCACGGCGAGCCGTTCGACCTCCTCAAGCTGCGGACGATGGTCCGGGGGGCCGAGCGGATGGGCGCGGGCATCTACGTGCTGGAGGGCGACGCCCGCATCACCAGGAGCGGCCGGCTGCTGCGCCGGCTGTCGCTCGACGAGCTGCCGAACCTGGTCAACGTGGTACGCGGCGAGATGTCGATCGTCGGCCCACGGCCCACGGTGCAGGAGCAGGTGGACCGCTACACCGAACGTCAGCGGCGGCGTCTCGAGGTCAAGCCGGGGATCACGGGGTGGGCGCAGGTCAACGGCCGCACGTCCCTGCCCTGGCCCGAGCGCATCGAGCTCGATGTCTGGTACGTGGACCACCGTTCGCTGCTGCTTGACCTGCGCATCCTGGCCCGGACGGCGTGGATGCTGGCCACGGGGCGTGGCCTCTACTCGGACACCCTGAACCAGGGCTGGTAGGGCCCGTACTGCCTACCGCCGTGAGACGCGGACCACGCGTGCCGGTGAGCGGCCCCGGCCGGTGGCTGCGTCGGGCTTGGCCACCACGTACACCCGGTAAAGGGCCGAGTAGGCGGGAGTGAACGATCCCGAGAAGCGTCCCGCCCGAACGGGGACGGCGCGGACGCCGACCTTGCGGTACACGCCGCGAATCCGCTGCTGGAGAACCTGGTAGACCACGCGCTTGCGTGGCGTTACGCGGCCCGGAACGCGCACCGGGCTCCCACGGGTCCCTCGCGTCGCGGTGGGATCCAGGGCCAAGACCGGGCGGACGCGGAACAGCAGCTCCACGCTGAAGCTCGGCCTCAGGTCCGTGCGCCCGGCGAACGTGGCGCGCAGCAGCCGCGTGCCCTTCGGCCGCAGCGCCGCGTACCAATGTCCGGTCGCGTCGGTCACGGCGGTGACCACGTCGCGCCAGCGGCCGGTGCGGAGGGCCTGGACGCGTACCTGCTCTGCGGCCAGGGGCGCGCCCAGGCCGGAGGTGAGCGTGCCGTTCAGCTCGACCCCGCCGCCGTAGCGGGCTACCGAGCGAGAGAGTGTGGCGGTGGTCAGCGTCGGCAGTCCGGGCAGCGGCTCCCCCGTGGCCACGCGGGAACGCAGGTCCTCCAGCTGCACGTAGAGCCCAGAGCCGGGACAAGCGGTGGCGTTGGTGTCGCGATGGCCGAGCACTCGCGGCACCGTCACCCGCCGGCCCGCGGGGTACCGGCTGGTGGCACCACCGGCGCTGAACAGGCTCACGTCGCCGGTGAGGGGGCGGCCGTGAACGCCGAGCTTCCAGCGGATGTACCCGGCCAGCGACTCCAGCGCCGGATCGCTCAGCCCCACCGACGTGTTGTCCCCGACGCTCGCGATGCCCGTGCTCTGTTCGTTGAAGCCCTGCGCGTGCGCTCCCAGCACGGGCCGGTCCAGCCCGCCCGCGCGGCCCTCGTAGAGCACCCCGTACTTGTCGATCAGTGCCTGGTAGCCGATGTCGTTCCAGCCGTTGCTGTTGCGGTGATAGCGGCAGATGGCCAGCACCACGCCGGGCGCCTCGGAGCGCGAGTAGTCGCTCAGCGAGACGGTGTGGTGCACGTGCACGGACTCCACCGTGCCGTAGCTCGGGGCCTCGCGCGGCTTGCACGACGACGCGCCCCACTGCCGCCGGGTGACCACTGCAGGCTGGGACGACTGCGCCCGTGCCCGGTCCGTGCCCAGCATTCCCGTCACGGTGCCCGCGGCCACGCTCACGGCGCGCCGCAGCACGGTCCGTGCACGGTCGGTGGGGGTGGCCGTCCCGGCCACGTTCACGAAGTGCAGCCGCAGCCCCGGCACGCTGCGGCTGAGGCGGTACTGCACGTCGTCGGCCTCGCCCACCCAAACGGGGTCGGAGGCGGCCACCGCGGGCTCGCCTCGACGAGCGTCGGGATTGTGGCCGGCGTCTGCATCAACGCTGCGCCATCGGCTCCAGCGCCGCCCCTCCCGCTTCACCCGCAGCCGCACCTCGGGCTCGGCCCGCCCCCGCCAGCGCAGGCCCACGAGGTTGAAGCGTCCCGGTGCGCGCAGCGGCCGAGAGCGCACCGGACCGCTGGAGGCCGCCGCGGCGGGCTCGGGGGAAGGGGACAGCTCGAAGTCGACGGGCTCGGGGCGCCAGCGCTCGGCTGACAGGGCGGGCGCGACTACGGCGAGGGCGGCGGCGCAGACGATCGCCCCCGCTGTGGCCAGCAGCTTCACGGTCCCGGAACACGGTGCCACGCGGCGGGTTGCGGCTGTGGGAGAAACCGTGCAGGAGGCGGATGCGCACGACCGCTTGCGCCCCGGCGGGCGGGAGCGGTCGCTAGGGGATGGGCTCCGGGCCGTTCGAGCGGTGCTCGTCGCGGAACGCACGTAGGGCGTCCCAGAGCTCCGGGTCGGCGCGGTCGCAGGTGATCAGCCGGCCGGTGCCGTTGGGCGCGGGCTCGGCGTTCCATGCGCTTGCCGCGATCTCGTACGGGATGTTGCGCCTCGGGGCCAGGACCATCTGGTAGGTGTCCTCGTCGTAGAGGGCCTTGAGGTCGGCGCGCGTGTCGCGGGACAGGCCGGGCTTGAACCAGATGACCACGCGCCCGTGCTCGAGGTTGTGCACGAGTTGCTCGTCGGTGGGAGCTTCGCCATACGCCTCGTCCCCCACCGGCTCGATGAAGTGGCGGCCCGTGGTCGGCGGGTTCGAGTTGTACTTGATGCGCTCGTTGATGTCGGTGGTGTGGTCCGCGGTGCCCGAGGCCTTGACGTCGCGCAACTCGCAGCCCGCCGCCCCGGCAGCGGCGGCCAGATCGAACTCCTGCTGCTCGGCCACCTCCCCCCCGCTGGGCAGCAACTCGGCGACCTTGCCCTCGTCGCCGCCGCCCAGCGCCAGAACGGCGACCACGATCGCGGCAGCTGCGGCCATCGCGGCGGCCACCCCATAGCCCACCATCCGCTTGCGCCGCTGGGCGGCCTTGACCTCCCGCTCCCGCTCCTCGCGCTCCCTGCGCAGGGCCTCCTTCTGCTCCTTGCGGCTCGCCATCGGGCGGAAGCGTAGTGACCGGCTGGGCGCCTAGGCGGAGTGGCGCCGAGCCGTCTGGCTGCGGGGCGCGGCGCCCCCGCGCGGCCGCCGTGACGTGGGGGCCCGGCGCGCTCGGAAGCACTGCTCGATGAACGGCACGATCTCACCCGTCAGCCGTTCGGGACTCGACCAGAGCTCCATGATCGACTCGGCCTCGACGATGCGGGCGTTGGGCAACTCGCGCACCAGCATGTCCGAGTCCGAGAACGGGTGGACCGGGTCCCGGTGATGGCCGATCACGAGCGTGGGCTGCTCCATCCGGCGCCGTTCCAGGGCGGGGGGAGCCACGCGCCCGAAGAACAGCCCCTGGAGCACGGAGGCGGACGGCTTGGGATCCTGGCTCATCCAGTCCAGCAGCGAGTCCCCGAGGTGCGAGAAGCCGCGGGGCACCAGCCGCGCGCCCTGCCCCACCAGCCGGGCCACCGGAGCGCCGAAGGTCAGCCCCACCATCAGCGGGGTGAACGCCAGGGCGCATCCGAGCAGCGCGTTGTCCAGCACGGGCATCTGGATCAGGAGACCGCGGACCCGCTCGGGGGCGGCGGCGGCCACCTCCAGCGAGGCGTTGGCGCCCAGGGACGGGCCCCCCACCACGGCGCGGTCGATCTCCAGCGCGTCCAGCAGGCCGACGGCCTGGTGACCGAAGATGGTCATCGAGTAGTTCCACATCTCCGGCGGCCGGTCGGAGTCCCCGTGCCCCAGCAGGTCCAGGCACAGAACGCGGTGGCCGCGAGCCGCCAGGGACTCGGCAAGAGGCCCGTGGATGCGCCGCGAGAACAGCAGCGGGGGCAGCAGCAGGACGACCCGGTCGCCCTTGCCGTACTCCTCGTACACGAGGGTGTTGCCCTCGAACTCGATCTGGCGCGTTAGGCCTCCTGCCATGGGCCGCGCAGGATATCCGCGGGAGGTAGCATCACGCGCCGAGGGAGTCGGGCGATCAGAGGGAGGCATGGATGAGTGAGACCGTGCACGTGCAGGTCACCGTCAACGGTGAGCAGCGCGCGATGGAGGTCGAGCCGAGGCTTCTGCTCGTCCACCTGCTGCGCGACACGCTGGGGCTGACCGGCACGCATGTGGGCTGCGACACCACGAACTGCGGCGCCTGCACGGTTCACATGAACGGCGAGGCGGTCAAGAGCTGCACGGTGCTCGCCGCTCAGGCCGACGGCGCCGAGGTGACCACGATCGAGGGTCTCGCGCCCAAGGGCAACGGCGCGCTGCACCCGCTGCAGGAGGCCTTCTGGGAGCACCACGGCCTCCAATGCGGCTTCTGCACCCCGGGCATGATCATGGCGGCGGCCGACCTGCTGCAGCGCAATCCCGATCCGTCGGAGGAGGAGGTCCGCCACGGGCTCGAGGGCAACCTCTGCCGCTGCACCGGCTATCACAACATCGTCAAGGCGGTCCGGTCGGCCGCGGGCAGCGAGGTGAAGGCATGACCGCCACCCACGTGGGGAGATCGATCAGGCGCAAGGAGGACCCCCGGATGATCGCCGGGCGGGCCAACTACGTCGACGACATCGTGCTCCCCGGCATGCTGCACGCCGCGATCGTGCGCTCGCCCGAGGCGCACGCCGCCATCCTGTCGATCGACAAGTCCGCCGCCGAGGCGCGGCCGGGCGTGGTCGGGGTCTTCACGGGGGAGGACCTGGCCGAGGACTTCGCGGCCCCGCTGCCGATGGCGTGGGACCCGCCGGGCGTGGACATCAACGTGCCGGAGCACTGGCCGGTCAAGCGCGGCGAGGTCAAGCACGTGGGCGACCCGGTGGCCGTGGTCGTGACCACCGACCGCTACACGGCCGTCGACGCCGCCGAGGACGTGATCGTCGACTACGACCCCAGGCCCGCGGTCGTGAATCCGGAGAAAGCGCTGGAGGACGGCTCCCCGCTGGTGTGGGACCAGTTCGGCACCAACAAGACACACGAGTGGTCGGTGTCCGGCGGCGACATTGAAGCCGCGCTGGCCGAGGCGGAGGTCACGGTCGAGCAGCGGGTGGTCAACCACCGGACGTCGGGTGCGCCGATCGAGCCCCGCGGGTCCATAGGCGAGCCGCGGGCCGAGAGCCTGACCCTGCACAGCTCCACCCAGATTCCCCATATCGCCCGACTGCAGCTGGCCGGCATGCTCGGCATGCCGGAGGACAAGGTGCGCGTGATCGCCCCCGACGTGGGCGGCGGCTTCGGCGCCAAGCTGCAGATCTACGCGGAGGAGGCGCTGGTGCTCGCGCTCGCCCGCCGCCTTGGTCGACCGGTCAAATGGACCGAGTCGCGTTCGGAACACATGAGCAACTCTCACCACGGGCGCGACCAGGTGGCCCACGTGACCCTCGGAGCCAAGCGCGACGGCACGCTCACGGGCTTGAAGGTCCGCGTCGTCGCCGACCTCGGCGCGTACATGCAGCTGCTCACCCCGTTCATCCCCGAGCTCGGGTTCCCGGTGGCCGGCGGCTGCTACAAGCTCCCGGCGATCGACTTCCACGTGACCGGGGTGTTCACGAACAAGATGGCCACGGACGCCATCCGCGGCGCCGGCCGCCCCGAGGTCACGTACTGGATGGAGTTGATGATGGACAAGCTCGCGCGGGAGCTGGACATGGACCCGCTTGAGCTTCGCCGGAAGAACTTCATCCCCAAGGACGAGTTCCCCTACGAGACCGCGCTCGGGATCTTCTACGACTCGGGCGACTATGCGGGCTCGCTCGACCGCCTGCTCCAGAACTTCGACCTGGACGCGTTCCGGGCCGAGCAGGCCGAGCTGCGGGAGAAGGGGATCCACCGCGGCGTGGGCTTCTCCACGTGGGTCGAGGTCTGCGGCCTGGCCCCCTCGCGGGCCGTGGGCCCACAGGGCGTCGGCCTCCAGGCCGCCTTCTGGGAGTCCGCGATGGTGCGGGTACACCCCAGCGGATCGGCCACGGTCTATACGGGAACGTCGCCGCACGGCCAGGGGCTCGACACGAGCTTCGCCCAGATCGCGGCCGACCGGCTGGGAATCGACCCGGAGAACGTGGACGTGCTTCACGGGGACACCGACCAGGGACCATGGGGCTGGGGTACCTACGGCTCGCGCTCGCTCTCGGTGGGCGGCGAGTCGGTGGCCCGTGCGGCCGAGAAGGTCCAGGCCAAGGCCAAGAAGATCTGCGCCGCGATGCTGGAGGCGGCGCCCGAGGACATCGAGCTGGCCGACGGCAAGTTCCAGGTCAAGGGCTCGCCCGGCAAGTCGATGGCCATGGCCGAGATCGCCTTCGCGGCCCACGTTCCCCCCCAGGAGCTGTCGGCCGACATCGAGCCGGGGCTGGAGGAGAACGCGTTCTACGACCCGGAGAACTTCGTGTTCCCCTTCGGCGCGCACGCGTGCGTGGTGGACGTGGATGTGGAGACCGGCAAGGTCAAGGTCGTGCGCTACGTGTCCGTGGACGACTGCGGACCGGCGGTCAACCCGCTCCTGATCGACGGCCAGGTGCACGGCGGGATCGTGCACGCCATCGGCCAGGCGCTCTACGAGCAGATCGTCTACGACGAGGAGGGCCAGCTCGTGACCGGCACCTTCGTCGACTACGCGCTGCCCACCGCCGCCGAGGTCCCGAGCTTCGAGACCGACCGCACGGAGACGCCGTCGCCGGTCAACTCGCTCGGCGTCAAGGGCGTGGGCGAGGCGGGCACGATCGCCGCCACGCCGGCCGTTGTCGCCGCGGTGCTGGACGCCCTCTCCGGCCACGGGGTCGAGTGGATCGACATGCCGCTCACCCCGATGCGCGTGTGGGAGGCGATCCAAGGCAAGGACGGTGCCCCTGCGGGTTCGAACGGAGGGGGTGGGGCATGATCCCGCCGGAGTTCGAATACGAGCGCGCCGGCAGCGTCGATGCGGCGATCCAGGCGATCGCCTCCGGCGGCGAGGACGCCAAGCTGCTGGCCGGCGGGCACTCCCTGATCCCGCTCATGAAGCTGCGCCTGGCCGCGCCCACGTTGCTGGTGGACATCGGCGGCCTCGAGGAGCTGCGCGGGGTGGAGCGGTCGAACGGCGGCTGGCGGATCGGCGCCCTCACCACGCACGCCACTCTGGAGGACAGCCAAGAGCTGGGGCTGCTGGCCGGAGCCGCGCACGAGATCGCCGACCAGCAGGTGCGCAACCGGGGCACGATCGGGGGCTCGCTGGCCCACGGTGACCCGGCGTCGGACCTGCCGACCGTGGTCCTCGCGATGGAGGGCGAGATCGCCGCGCGCGGGGCGAACGGTGAGCGCCGGATCGCCGCGTCCGAGCTGTTCCAGGACTACCTGACCACGACGCTGGATCCGGGTGAGGTGCTCACCGCCATCCATGTCCCCGCCCTCGACGACTGGGGATGGGGCTACCGGAAGTTCACCCGCCGGGCGGAGGACTGGGCCATGGTGGGGGTGTGTGCCCTGGTCAAGGCCGCCGGAGACACCTGCGAGGACGTGCGGATCGGGCTGACCAACATGGGCTCCACCCCACTGCGCGCCACCGCCGCCGAGGAGGCCCTCCGAGGCGGTCCGCTCACCCCGGACGCCATCTCCGCCGCCGCCGAGCAGGCGGCGGAGGGCACGCAGCCGCCGGCCGACGCCAACGCCAGCACCGACTACAAGCGCCACCTGGCGCGCACGCTGACCAGGAGGGCCCTGGAGGCCGCGGTGCGCCAGGCCGCGTGAGCGGCTCGGGGGGCGGCCTCGACAGTCCTCAGGCTGTGGCCAGTGCCCTGGCCGGCCAGGGCTACCTCGCGGACGAGGGGCTCAGCACGTCCATCTACCTGGCCGCCACTCTCGAGCAGCCGCTGCTGCTCGAGGGCGAGGCCGGGGTGGGCAAGACCGAGGTGGCCAAGGCCCTGGCCGCCGCGACCGACGCACGGCTGGTGCGCCTCCAGTGCCACGAGGGCATCGACCTGCACCACGCGCTCTACGACTGGGACTACCCGCGCCAGTTGCTGCACCTGCGCGCCGGCGGCGAGGAGTCGCTCTATTCCGAGCGCTTCCTGCTCGCTCGTCCGCTGCTCGAGGCGCTGCGCCACCCGGGGCCGGTGGTGCTGCTGATCGACGAGGTCGACCGGTCCGACGACGAGTTCGAGGCGTTCCTGCTCGAGTTCTTGTCCGAGTTCCAGGTGTCGATCCCCGAGCTGGGCACGATCGCGGCGGAGCGTCGGCCGCTCGTGGCCGTGACCTCCAATCGAACGCGCGAGCTGCACGACGCGCTCAAGCGCCGCTGCCTCTACCACTGGATCGACTACCCGGACGCGGTGCGGGAGGCGGCCATCGTGCGTGCCCGCCTGCCGGGGGTGCCGGACGAGGTGGCCGAGCGGGTGTGCGCAGCCGTCGCACGCCTGCGTGGCGAGGAGCTGTACAAGCTCCCGGGCGTCGGGGAGACGATCTCCTGGGCGCAGGCGCTGTTGGCGCTCGAGGGGTCCGGGCTCGAGGACACCCTGGGCGTCGTGCTCAAGGTCCGCGAGGACATGGAGGCCGTGCGGGCGGGCGGCCTGCTCGCCGATGCCTGAGCGCCTCGGGCCTCGGGTAGCGGCGCGGCTCGCGCTGCTGGCCGCCGCCATGCGCGCGTCGGGCGCGCGTGTGGGCCTGGGTGAGCTGCTGGCCGCTCACCGCGCGCTGGCCGCCGTCGACCCGGCCGACCCCCGAGCCTCCTACTTCGCGCTGCGCCCCGTCCTGTGCTCGCGTCAAGAGGACCTTGCCGCGTTCGACGCCGCGTTCGCCGAGTGGGCGTTAGGCTCGCCGCGCGAGCTCTTCGGTGCCGAGCAGCCCGAGGCGCTGGACGACATGGCCCGCCTCGTGCTGCCGCGTGTGAGCGTGCCCGACCCCGGCCGGCCGCGGGCACCCGAGCGGACCGAGCTCCGGCCGGTCCCGCTCGCCTGGTCGGACGCGGAGCTGTTGCGCGACAAGGACTTCGCCGAGTACACCGAAGCCGAGCGGCGGGCCGCGCGCCGGCTGATGCGCCGCCTGGCCGCCACCGGCCCCACCCGCGCGAGCCGCCGCACGCGCCCGGCCCACCGCCGCGGCTCGTCTCCGCACGCCGCGCGACCCGACCTGCGCCGCACGGTCAGCGCGTCGCTGCGCTACGGCGGAGAGCCGGTGGAGCGCCACTGGCGCCGGCGGACGGAGCGACCGCGGCCGCTCGTGATGCTGTGCGATGTGTCGGGGTCGATGGAGCCCTACGCGCGGATGCTGCTCCAGTACATGCAGGCGTGCGTGGCGGCGCGCCGGCGGGTGGAGGCCTTCGTGTTCGGCACCTCCCTCACGCGGGTCACGGCGGAGCTGTCGGGCCGCGATCCCGATCGGGCGTTCGCGCGGGCGGCCGCCGCGGCCCGCGACTGGTCGGGGGGCACGCGCATCGGGGCGTCACTGGCGAGCCTCAACCGCGAGCACGGTCGTCGCGTGGGGCGCGGCGCGGTGGTCGTCCTCCTGTCCGACGGGTGGGACCGCGGCGAGCCCGGGTTGCTCGACGCCGAGCTGGCCCGCCTTCACCGGTGCGCCCACCGGCTAATTTGGCTGAACCCGCTGAAGGCGCATCCCGACTACGAGCCGCTCACCCGCGGGATGGTCGCTGCTCTTCCCCACACCGACCACTTCTTGGCCGGCAACTCGCTCGCCTCGCTGGAGGAGCTGGCTGCCCTGATGGAGTCCGGGCTGGAATGAGCGACCGCTCGATATCGTCGTCCGCGAGAGCCCGACGCGGTGGAGAGTCGCGATGAAGGACGTGCTGGAGGACGTGACCAGGTGGCGCGAGCGCGGTGACCGCGTGGCCGTCGCCACGGTGGTGGGCGTGCGCCGCTCGGCCCCGCGTCCGCCCGGAGCCAAGATGGCCGTCAACCACCTCGGCGAGGTGTCGGGAGCGGTCTCCGGCGGCTGCGTCGAGGGGGCGGTCGTGGAGGCGGCCCAGGAGGTTCTCGGCGGCGCGGATCCCAAGCTCCTGCACTTCGGCATCGCCGACTCCGAGGCGTGGGACGTCGGGCTCCCCTGCGGCGGCGAGATCGACGTCTACGTGGAGGAGTTCTCCGGGTGACCGAGCAGGGCGAGTTCGCTCGCCTGGCCGGCGCCGACTCCCGCGCGGCGCTCGTGACCGTGGTGCAGGGGCCGACGCTGGGGGCCAAGCTGCTCGTCCTCCCCGACGGCGCCGCCACCGGAACGCTCGGGGACCCCGAGTTGGACCGGCTCGCGGCAGACGCGGCCGGCGACCTGATCTGGGCCGAGCGCTCGGAGATGCGCGAGGTGGACGAGGTCAAGCTGTTCGTGGATGTGACCGCCCCCGCTCCGCGCCTGATCGTGTTCGGGGCGGTGGACTACTCGGCCTCGCTCTGCCGGCTGGCCCGCGCCTCGGGCTGGCGGCCCTTCGTCTGCGACCCGCGCTCCCAGTTCGCGGTGCCCGAGCGCTTCCCGGACGCGGAGGAGGTGATCGTCGCCTGGCCCGAGGAGGCCTTCGCCCTTGCCGGCGGGATCGACCGCGCCACCTACATCGCCGTCCTCACGCATGACCCCAAGCTCGACGACGCGGCGCTGACGATCGCGGTGCGGTCCGACGCGGCGTACGTCGGAGCCATGGGCAGCCGCCGGGCCCAGGCGGGCCGCCGGGAGCGCCTGCTGGCCGCCGGGGTGACCGACGAGGAGCTGGCGCGCATCGCTGCGCCCATCGGGCTCGATCTCGGGGCCCTCACTCCCGAGGAGACGGCCCTCTCGATCATGGCCGAGGTGGTGGCGGTGCGCAACGGACGCGACGGGGGCCGTCTCGGGGCCTCCGCCGGTCGCATCCACGAGGTGGGCGCGTGATCGCGGGGATCGTGCTGGCCGCCGGCGACGGCACGCGCTTCGGGGGAATCAAGCAGCTCGCCCGTCTGGACGGGCGGCCTCTGCTCCAGCACGCTCTGGAGGCCGTCGAGGCGACCGAGGTCTCGCCCGTGGTCGTGATCCTGGGCGCCGCGGCGGACGAGATCGTGGCGGAGGTGGACCTCCGAGGCGCGACGCCCGTGGTCTGCGATCGCTGGGCCGAGGGCCCGGCCGCGTCCTTGGCCTGCGGCTTGTCCGAGCTTCCCGGGTGCGAGGCGGCGGTGGTCACCCTGGGCGACCAGCCACGGCTGGCTCCCGAGGCGATCCGGCGGGTCATCTCGGCGCGCGGGGCGCAGCCGGCCGTCCGGGCGACCTACGGAGGCGAGCCGGGGCACCCGGTGTTGCTGGAGCACGAGCTCTTCGACCGCGTGCGCGATGTCTCCGGGGACCACGGTGCGCGCAACCTGCTGCGCAGCCTGCCCGTCCGCACGGTGGAATGCGAGGATCTCGGGGGGGGGCAGGACGTGGACACCACGGCGCAGTTGGAGGCCCTGCAGGGAACCGACGGGGTCGTTCCGATACTCAAGAGGGAGGGCCAGTGAAGCTCGAGCAGTCCTTTAGGGTCGCCGCTCCTCTGAAGGACGTCTGGGCGGCGCTCGTGGACGTTCGCCGGGTGGCGCCCTGCCTGCCGGGTGCCGAGATCGACGAAGAGAGCGACGACGGAACCTATCGCGGCAGCTTCACGGTCAGGCTCGGCCCCACCACCGCGGCCTATCGCGGCGAGTTGAGGATGGAGGAGGTCGACGAGGCCGCCCACCGGTCGGTCATGCGCGCGAGCGGTCAGGACAAGCGTGGGCAGGGAACGGCGAAGGCCCTCATCGTGAGCGTCATGCGTGCCGATGGGGACGGCACCGCCGTCGACGTCGAGACCGACTTCACGATCACCGGCCGCCTTGCCCGCTTCGGGCGCGGCGGCATGATCCAGGATGTCTCGAACCGGCTGCTGCGTGACTTCTCCTCATGCCTGCAGCAGTCGATCGAGGCGGCCCAGCCGGCGCCCGCGTCCGGGCCCCCCGTGGCGGGTGGCACGGAGCCCGTCGCCAAGCCGATCAGCGGACTGTCGCTGTTCTTCGGCGCGCTCCTCGATCGCCTGCGACGGATCCTCGGCCGCGACCGCTGAGACTCAGATGCCGGCCGGCGTCAGTGTCTCGGCCAGCCAACCTCTGAGCGACCCCAGGAACGCGGGGTCGATGGTATGCGCCACCGGTGACTCGCGGTAGGTGACGTCCGCGCCCGCCGCCTGCAGGCGATCGCGGGCGTCCCGGCCGAAGCCGACCTCGATCACGGGATCGAGCATCCCGTGGCCGATCGCCACAGGCAGCTCGCGGGCCCGGTCCAGGTCGAGCTCGAAGCCCTCCACGATCGGCATGAACCCGCTCAGGCCGATCACGCCCGCCGGCCTCGGGCGGCTGGGCCCGAACGCCAGCGAGTACGCCATTACCGTGCCCTGGGAGAAGCCTCCTACCACCGTGCGATCCGCGGGGATGCCCCTCTCGTCCAGCAGGTCGGTCAGCCACCGGTCCAGCTGGGCGTAAGTGGAGTTGAAGGTCTCGGGATCCGGGTAGCCGATCCGGCGGACCACGTACCAGTGCGCGCCTCCCGGCGGCAGGGACAGCGGCCCTCGGGCGGTGGCCCCGAGAAGGCGACGCTCAGGCTCCAGCATGTCGAGCAGCCCGTAGAGGTCGCGCTCGTCGGCGCCGCGGCCGTGCAGGAGCACCAGCGCCCCGTCGGGCGGGCCGTCGGCCTCCCGTTCAAGGTGGATCAGACCCATTCTCCCCCGAGGCTAGACTCGTTGTGAGGGCAACTAACTGCCAATGAGCATCGACCTCCCCCATCCTTCCATCGAATCTCCGCGCCTGCTCGACCCGGAGGAGCTGGCCGCCTGGCGTGGGCTCCTGCGCGCGCATTCGCGACTCAGCAGGGCTCTGGACGCCGACCTGGAGCGGACGCACGGCCTGCCCCTGACCTCGTACGAGGTGCTGGTGTTCCTGGCCGACTCGCCGGACGGCCGGCTGCGGATGGCCGAGCTGGCCGACTCGGTGCTCCTCAGCCGCAGCGGCCTCACGCGCCTCGTGGACCGGATGGCCCGAGCGGGTCTGCTGCGACGCGAGCGCTGCCCGTCGGACGCCCGCGGCACCTTCGCGGTGATCACCCCGCGCGGCCGCGAGCTGTTCGACCGCGCCCGCGTCACTCACCTGAAAGGCGTCAGGGAGATGTTCCTGGAGCGGTTCTCGCGTGAGGAGCTCCGCACCTTTGCCGCGCTCTGGGCCAAGGCCGGCGGGTAGACCGAGCCTCAGGACATCGGCGCGGCCACCGAGTGCCGCGCCCGGCGCCGGACCTCGCGGATCGCGCGGGCCAGGCGGCGGACGCCCTCGTCCAGCTCCGCCGGATCGAGCAGCGAGAACGACAGCCGGAACGCGGTCTGGGACCGCCGCTCGGCAGTGACCGCGCCACCGGGGGTGAAGCTCACCCCGTGGCGGCCCGCCTCGGAGTAGAGCGCCCGCTCGTCGAGCGGGCGGTTGAGCGGCACCCACACATGGTGGCCGCCGACCGGGACCCCGGCGCGCTGCTCTCCCTCGAGGTGGCGGTCCAGCGCGTCCATCAGCGCGTCGCGCCGCTCGCGGTAGAACGGCAGCGTCTTCTTGACGTGGCGGTCGTGGCAATCGGCGGCCAGCCATCGCGCCGCCATGTGCTGGGTGAGGGTCGGGGTGTGGAAGTCACTCAGGAGCTTGGACATCGCGATGCGCTCCAGTACCGGACCACGCGCCGCCACCCAGCCCACCCTCAGGCCGGGACCGACCACCTTCGACAGAGAGTTCACATGGATCACGTGCGCGGGGGCCAGCTCGCGCAGTCCGGGCGGGCGCTCGCCCTCGATGCGCGTGTCGGCGTACACCTGGTCCTCCAGCAGGAAGAAGTTGCGTTCCACCGCCAGCTCGGCCAGGCGGCGTGTGCGCTCGGGAGACAGGTCGCGGCCGGTGGGGTTCTGGCAGGCCGGCTGCAGCGCGACGAGCTTGACCTCGTGACGTGCCAGCAGTCCCTCCAAGCTCTCGACGTCCAGTCCCTCCTCGTCCACCGGCACGCCGATCATCCGCGCCCCGGTGGCGCGAACGGCTCCCAGCATCCCGATGAAGCTGGGCGACTCGATCAGGGCCACGTCGCCCGGCTCGAGGACCGTCTGCGCCGCCAGTCGCAGCCCCTGCTGGGCGCCCGAGGTCACCACGATCTCCTCGGCCGCCTGGGCGTACCCGAGCCGCCGTCCGCGCCGGGCGATCTGCTCCCGGAGCGCGTACAGGCCCTCGGCGGGGAGGTAGGACAGGGTCGCGTCCCCCTCCTCGGCGAAGACCTCGCCGGCGATGGCGGCCAGCTGCTCTGTGGGATAGGTGCCGGGGGCGGGCCAACCGGTGGCCATCGAGATCATCCCCGGCTCGCCTCCCGCCGAGAAGGCGTCGGCCAGCACCTGCTCGTTGTAGGACACCTCGCGATCGGGGAGCGCGTAGACCTGCCAGTCGTCGCCGAACTCGTCGCTGCCCGCAGGGGCGAGGGACCGCACGAAGGTGCCGCGTCCCACTCTCGCCGTGACGTAGCCCAATTCAGCGAGCTTGCGGTACACGCGTGCGGCCGTCAGGTGGTTGATGCCCACCTCGGAGGCGAGGTCCCGCGTGGGCGGGAGCTTCTCGCCCGGCTGGAGCTCGCCGCGGTCCACGGCGGTCGCGAACCGGTCCACGAGCTGCTGGGTCAATGACACCTCGCCGTCGCGCTGCAGCCCAGACAACTCAAGCTTGTACGACATTGAATCCTCCCATCCGAGTCGTACACTAACACGAAGTTGTCATACAGACAAGGCAAGTCGCGAAGGGAGGGCAAACAATGTTCCGCATCACAGCGCAGACCCCCAGCCTCCAAATGAGCACCGTCACGGTGCGCCACGCGAGTCCGGGCGACGAGTCGGCCCTGATCCGCCTCGCCGCGCTCGACAGCGCCCGCCCCCCCCACGGCTCCGCCCTCATCGCGGAGTCCGACGCGCACATCCTGGCCGCGCTCCCGATGGGCGCGGGACGGCCGATCGCCGACCCGTTCGTGCCGACGGCGGAGCTCGTGGCCCTTCTCCAGCTGCGCGCCTCCCAGCTAGGCGACCGCGATGCGCAGGCGTTCCCCGGCCTGCGCCATCGCATGCGGGCGCTGTTCGGGCACCACCCCGTCAGCCGCCACGCCTGTCGCGCGGGCGCCGGGCCCTATGCGGCCCGGCGCCCGGCGGTCTAAGCGGTCTCGGTGCCGTCACGGCTGCATCGTGCCGCCCGCCGGCGACGCACGGTCACGCGAAAAAGGTCGAGAGCCGGCCGGCTTCGTCCTCGGCCTCGCGCCGAGCGGCTCGGGGCAGCGGCTCGAAGGGCTCGAGCTGCACATGGCGGCCTTCGTGGCGCCAGGTGCCCGCCACTCGCCCATTGACGGTGAAGGTGGGCACCGACTGAGGCATCTTGGTGTTGAAGATGAGCGGCCGGAAGTGCTCCGGCAGGATGCCCGTGCAGCGTGCGTGCACCAGCAGCACCGCGTCGAAGGTGGGCAGGAAGCGGACCGGCGCAGGCACCGACGCTTCCGGCAGCGGCGCGCGCGGGACGTCCACCAGCGTTTGGCCGTCGGCGTCCCGGAAACGGCGAAGCTCCAGCCGGTCGAGCGCCGGGCGGACGTCCGTGATCCCGAGTCCGGTCCAGCTCGCCACGTCGGCCGCGAGCGCCGGCCCGAACGCCCGCAGGTAGCGCCGCACCAGGTGCCGCAGTGCATCCGCCGGCGTCGCGGTGCCCGGTTCCACCCACGACTCGGCCAGGCCGAAGGTGTGAGCCCGCCGCTGCTCCCAGGTGCCGGCGGGGGGGACGCGCACGAGGTCGAGTGCCATCGTCGCGCCGTTGAACAGGCGCGTGTCGCCGTCCAGCAGCTCGATCAGACCGGCGCGCCAACGCCCGCGGCACGGACAGGCGTGACCGGCCGAGCAGCATCTGGCGCTCGAGCAGGGCGCGGTTCGGCTCGGCCTCGCTGAGGGTCCGCTCACCGCCCACGGGCGGCCAGTCTAGGAAGTTCGCCCAGCGCCGATCGATAATCATCTGGGCGGTGAGGACCCTGGTCACCGGAGGCACGGGACGCGTGGGCAGCCGCTTTATCCCCAGGCTCGTGGAGGCCGGCGACGACGTGCGCGCGCTGGTGCGGGCCCACGGCCGCGCCCAGCAGCTGAGAGCGGCGGGGGCCGAGGTCGTCGTCGGCGACCTGCGCGACGACGGCTCGGTGCGGCGCGCCCTTGAAGGGATCGACCGGGTCGTGCACCTGGGGGCGTCCTTCCGCGGCGGTGTGCCCGAGGAGGAGGCCTACGCCGTCAACCAGTTGGGCACGGAGGTGCTGGGCCGGGCGGCGGTGCGTGCCGGGGTGGAGCGCTTCGTGTTCGCCAGCACGAGCCTGGCCTACGGCCCGGGGCGGGGGCGCCCGGCGCGTGAGGACGATGAGCCCGACCCGACCTCCGCCTACCCGCGGAGCAAGGTCGCGGCTGAGCGGGCGCTGGCGACGATGGAGGCGTCCGGGGGGCTGGGGTTGAGGGTCATCCGGCTGGCGTTCGTCTACGGCGAGCAGGACGACCACCTGGCCGAGGCTCCTCGCTGGGCCACCGGATGGCCGGCACACAAGCGGCTCCACCTCCTGCACCATGCCGACGCGGCGGCGGCGCTGCTGAGCGCCCTTAACACCGATGGGCTGGACGGCCGGACCTTTAACGCCGCGGATGACACGCCGCTCACCGCTGTCGAGTTGCTGACCCTCAACGGCGCGGCGGTGCCGCCCGAAGCGGCCACGCGGGAGCTCACCGACCCGTGGGAGGGGATCCTCGACACCACGCGCATGCGCGCCGAGCTAGGCGTGCGCCTGCGCTTCCCGTCGGTGTACTCGGCGCGGGACGCCGGCGCGCTCTGACTAGATGACGAGCTTCACCGCGTAACTTGGGCAGCTCTCCCAGCCGCTTGGCCTTACGCGGCCAGGCGGACGGGAAGCGTCTTCAGCTGGTTGATGAACGGAGACTCGGCGTACAGGGGCTGGCCGGCCAGTTCCATGGCCGGGTAGCGTGCCAGGGTCTCCTCGATGAGGATGTTCAGCTCCAGGCGAGCCAGAGCAGTGCCCAGGCAGAAGTGCCGACCTCCCGCACCGAAGGCCTGGTGCTCCGGGTTGCGTGTCACGTCGAAGCTGTCTGGATCCTCATAACGCGTCTCGTCGCGGTTCGACGAGACGTACCACATCACCACCTTGTCGCCCTCGCGGATCGTCTTCCCGTTCAGCTTCGTGTCGCAGGTGGCGGTGCGGCGGAAGTGGGCGAAGGCGGGGAACATGCGCAGCGCCTCCTCCACGGTGCTGGAGACCAGTGAGGGATCGTCCAGGAGCAGGCGGCGCTGGTCGGGGTTCTCCATCAGGGCGCGCATGGCGCTGCAGTAGGTGGCCTTGGTGCTGTCGTTGCCGGCCGCCATCAGGAGGAAGAAGCCCATGACGATCTCGTGCTCCTCCAGCCGCTCACCGTCCACCTCGGCGTGCACCAGCACGCTCGTCAGGTCGTCCGTCGGGCGCTCACGGCGCTCGGAGATGAGCGCGCGACAGCGCTCGAAGATCTCGGGCACGTCACGCTGCATGACCGACTCCACGCCCGCTGGGTTGAGGTCCGGGTCGCCCGCTCCGAGCGTTGTGTTCATGAGCTCGGCCCAGATCCTGTCGTCCTCGGGGGGGATGCCCATGAAGCTCCCGATCACCCGCGACACGACGGGCTGGGCCACGTCGGTAACCAGATCGCACCCGGCCTGTCCCTGGAGCCCGTCGAGGGTCCGCACCGTGATGTCCCGGATCGTGCCCTCGTGCTCGGCGATGCGCTTGGGCGTGAAGCCCCGCTGGAACAGCGCCTTGAGCCGGTCGTGCTTGGGGGGGTCCATTCCGATGAACATCGCCTGGATCAGCTCGAGCGGCATGATCGCGTTTGTCAGCGCGGTGATCCCCCCCGTCTCGGACGAGTAGGTCTGCCAGTCACGGCTGACGGTGTGCACGTCGTCAGCCGTCGTGATGGACCAGTAGCCGGCCTCTTCGGGGTACTCGGAGATCCTGGGGGTCCAGTGCACAGGGCACTCGTGGCGCAGCTGCTTGAACAGCTCGTGCGGGGGACCGTCCTGCCAGTCCTCGCGCTCGGTGACCAGCACCTCCTCGATGGGCCGTCCGCCGGTAGTGTCCGCGCTTGAAGACAGGCCACGGAGGGTATCCGCAGAGAGGAGGGCGTGCAAAGAACGGGTCCGCGAGGGTTGCGGGGATGAATCCCGCAAGTTCCGCGAAAGAAATCGACCCGGACTACGCTCGTCTTCTGACCCCAACAGGAGAGCGCGTTGGAATTCACAAAGAACTTCATTGAGCGTGGGGACTTCCCCCAGGTGCGTCGTGGTCACGACCCGGAGGCGGTGAGCGCGCATCTCCGCAGCGTCGCCGAGAAGGTCGAGGACCTGAAGAAGCAGATGGAGGGCGCCAGGACGCGGGACAAGGGCTCCGCGGCCTCGGCGGGCGAGCACGTGCGTGCCATCATCGAGGCGGCCGAACAGGCCGCCGAGCAGCTCGAGCAGACGGCACGCAGCGACTCCGAGAGCATGCGCTCCGTCGCCAAGGCGGAGGCCGATCGCACCGTAACCGACGCGCGCACCGAGGCCGACAGCACCCTCTCGAGCGCTCGCGCCGAGGCCGAGAGCACTCTCACGAGCGCCCGCAACGAGGCCCAGAGCACGCTCTCTACCGCGAAGGCGGAAGCCGAGAAGACCGTCACCAGCGCCAACGCCAGCGCACATCACACCGTGTCGACCGCCAAGGCCGAGGCGGAGAAGACCGTGACGAGCGCCAACGCCAGTGCGGACAAGACCCTGTCGGCCAAGGCCGAGGCCGAGCGCACAGTGTCCTCGGCGAACGCGAGCGCTGAGAAGACGCTGTCGAGCGCCAAGATCGAGTCCGAGCGCATGCTCACTACCGCTCGCAAGGAGGCCGAGTCCACGCTGTCCAACGCGCGGGCCGAGGCGGCCAGCACCCGTGCCGGCTCCCGGGCCCAGGCTCAGGCCCACATGGAGCGCGTGGAGCAGGCCGTGATGCGGCTGCTGGAGCGCGCGACCGTGGTCGAGGGCGACCTCGGCAAGCTTGTGGCCGAAGCGCGTGGATCGATCTCGGCGCTAGCGGAGACGGTCCGCACCGGGGCCGACAAACTGCGCACCGAGTTCGACGTCCCGCGCGAGGAGCGGTCGTCGGGGCGTTTCGCCCGCAGTCCCCGGAACGGACCCTCGGCACCCCAGCCGCCGCTGACCGCCGCGAAGCCCGCGGCGACCTCGGTCAAGGCGCCTGCCACCCCCGCCGAGAGCTCTGCGGCCAAGCCGGTCGAGGCGGTCAAGCCGGCCGACTCGCCCAACGCTCCCGCGGACGTTCCGGCCAAGCCGGTAGACGACCCGGCCAAGCCCGCCGAGGTCGAGGCCGAGGAGGCTCCGGGCAGTCCCGTGGCCGCCCGGCCGGCCAGCCCGATTCGCGTCGCGCCGCCGGCGGGGCCCGTCCCCCCCGCCGCGCCTGCTCCGGCTGCGGACAAGCCGTCATCGGCCCCCGCGACGCCGGACCCGGGTCGCGTCGGGTGGGGCCTCAAAGCGCCCGAGCCGGGCACTCCGGCTCCGGGTGATGGGCCGCGGTTCGCCGGCGGCAAGGTGATCCCGCCGCCCGCACGCGGGGGCGATGCGTCACGAGCCGGTGGGGGGGCGCCCACCGCGGCGCCCGAGGCCAAGTCCGAGTCGAAGCCCGGGGCGGTCTCGGCGACGGCGGACAGCGAGGGCAGCGGCCTGGGCGTGGGACCCAGGCTGATGGCCTTCAGCATGGCCCTCAACGGCACGGAGCGCGACGAGGTGGCGCGCCAGCTGAAGGACAGGTTCGGCCTGGAGGACTCCGGGGCGATCCTCGACGAGGCCTTCGCCAGCGCCGGTCGCTAGTAGCCGGCCGCGCTCCGGCCTTACGGGACGTTCGCGGGCCCCCAGTCGGGTTGCGAGCCGCCGGCAATCAGCCGTTTCGGCGCAGCCGCGCAGTCACCGGTGCCGCCGGCAATCGGGCTGGTCCAGATCCCGCTGCCCTCGCCCCAGGCCAGGCGCCTCCCGTCCGGAGACCAGCTCGGGCTCTCGATGCGCTTGTTGGGACCGGCGCGAAGATCGCAGCGCTCGCTCGGCCTTGCGCTGAGGCTCGAGACCGCGTAGACGCGCACCATCGTGGGCGCGGGGCTTGCGGTGGTACTGGGACCGCGGACCACCGCGATCTTGTCCTGGGCGCGCGTGAGCTCTCCGTCGTTGAGCGGCTCGCCGTCGCTCGGGTCGAGCACGTTGACCGTCGCGCGGTCCTGGAACCACTGCGACGGGAAGTTGGGATTGCCCAGGTTCACGATGTAGGCGTCCGCCGAGTGGTAGACGTAGGGCGCGAAGACGATCGGGCGTCTGTTAGTGGCCCAGGTGACGTTCTGGCCGTCGTCTGTCCTGCCCTGGAGCCTGCCGTCGTTGGCGCGGGAGTACCACACGCTGGTCCCGTAGTCGGTGCCCGTCGGCTCTCCCGGACGTGGAGCGGCGGCACGCGTGGTAATCCACAGGGTGGACCCGAGCCGCCGGCCATTCGGGGAGATCGAGTGGTCGATGATCACTGCGTCGAAGGGAGGCGTTGGGCCGCCCGACAGGTCGCGCTTCCTGCGGATCTGCCTGCCGCGCCGGTTGAAGAAGTAGATGTCCCGCCGACCTCGGACGGCCGTGATGACACCGTTGTCCGAGTAGGCTGGTGAGCGGTAGGGGTTGCCGCGCGTGCCGTTGCGCGTGATGGCCCGCTGGCCCTTGCCGTTGGACTTGGCGAGCCAGACGTCGCCCCGCTTGATGTAGACGATGCTGCTGGCCCGGGCGCTCGCTGCGGCGGACAGCGTCGTCAGCAGCGCGACCAGCACGACACAGGTGAGGCCCTTCCCTGCCCCGGCGGAGAAGCCTAACCGAACAGGGGGTACGATCGGCGGGTGCCGGATCGCCTGTTCTTCACGGACTCCGATGAGGCCAACAAGCTGATCGCAGCGGATCCGATGGCGCTTCTCGTGGGGTTCGTGCTCGACCAGCAGGTGACCGTGCAGAAGGCATTCTCCGGGCCGCTGGCTCTGCGCGAGCGCCTGGGCGCGCTCGATGCCGCCACCCTCGCGTCGGCCGACCTCGAACCGGTGTTCCGGACCCGCCCGGCGCTCCACCGCTTCCCCGGCTCGATGGCCCAGCGCGTTCACGACCTGGCGGTTCACGTACGCGACACCTACGAGGGCGAGGCCGCGCGCGTTTGGACCGACGCGCAGGACGCGGACGCGCTGCGCGTCAATCTGGCCGCACTGCCCGGGTTTGGCGAGATGAAGGTCAAGGCAATGGGCTCGGTTCTCGCGAAACACTTTGGCGTGGAGGCCGCGCGCGGCCTGGTGCCGGGGCATCCGACGCTCGGCGACGTGGACTCCCCGCAGGCGCTCGCCGACTACCAGGCGGCCAAGCGTATCCACAAGGCCGAGTGGTCCCGCGCGCGGGCCGGCACGTAGCGGGCTGACTCCACATCCGTGGCGCCGTAGAGCACGCTCACGGCCGCCGCCCGGACTCGGCGATGCGCGCCGCGCCCTCGACCCAGCGCTGGTGGAAGTGGCGCATGGCCGGGCGCAGCACCGGCGCCAGCAGGCCCACGGCCCGCCCGTGCTGGGTCTCCTCCGTGTGGATCTCGCAGCCCGTGGCGACAGGCGTCAGCACCCACGCGTGATGGCCCACCGAGCCGAGCCCGGTGCCGGTCCAGGCCAGCCGGAAGGGAGGCTCGAACTCGGTGACCTCGGTGGTCACCGGCGCTCCGAACGTGACCCACGAGAAGCGCGTGCCCAGCCCGACCTCGGGCCATGGGCCGGTGCCGTGCCGGACGCGCATGGCGTTGGAGTAGAAATCGCGCCACCGGTCGGGGCGCACGAGCCAGGCCCAGACCGCCTCGGCGTCCGCGCTCGACGAGCACCGGTTGACCTCGTGCACCGCGGCCCCGGCCGGGTCGTGGCCGGCGGGCCAGCGGACGGCGGCGGGCGCGCCGGCACCGGAGGGGGTGTCCATCTGCACTAGGCCTTGCCGGGGCGGGGGAACTGGGTGGAGACGAAGCGGTCCCACATCCGGTCGGTCATTAGGCGTCGCTGGTTGATGAGCATGTGTGCCGACGGCGTGACGCGGTACCGGATCTTGGGCGAGCGTGCCGTGATCGCGCGCTCGATCGTCTTCGCCACCGCCTCGGGACCACCCCCGAACCGGGCGAGGGGACCCTTCTCGTAGACGTCCTTGGTGGACTGCGTGACCGCCGCGTTGAACTCGGCGTAAGGGCCGTCGTGGGAGCTCATCTCGGCCGCTGCAGTCGCCGAGAACTCTGTACGGATCAGACCCGGCTGGACGACGACGACGTCGACGCCGAAGCCCTTGACCTCGAAGCGGAGTGCGTCGCTGAGCGCCTCGACGGCGTACTTCGTGGAGTGGTAGACGCCCCCGCCCGGGAAGGTGAAGTTGGCTCCCATCGAGCTGATGTTCACGATCCGGCCGAAGCCCTGGCCGCGCATTGAGGGCAGGACCAGCTGGCACATCCGCACGAGTCCGAACACGTTGGTCTCGAACTGTCGGCGGACATCGTTCATGGCGACGGCCTCGATCGCGCCCGACTGCGAGTAGCCGGCGTTGTTGACCAGCACGCCGACGCTCCCCTGCTCTTCGACGACACGGTCGACGGCGGCGCTCATCGATGCCTCATCGGTGACGTCCAGAGTCAGGGTGCGGCAGCCGGCGGCCTCGAGGTCGGCGATGGCATCGGCGCGCCGCGCGGTGGCGTAGACGACGTGGCCGGCGCCGGCCAGGTGCGCGGCGGTCGCCCGTCCGATGCCCGTCGAGCAGCCGGTGATAAGGACGGGCTTGGACTGACCGCTGTCATTTGTCATGCGACAAACTAGACATATCTTGCATAAGATGTCAAGTTCGTCCATAGTAGGCCGATGACCGCTCCTTCTATCTCGAGTCGCGCCCAGACCACCCGGGCCGCCCTCCTCGACAGCGCGCTTCAGGAGTTCTCGGCGTTCGGCTTCCGCCGCTCGTCGATGGAGAGCGTGGCGCGCCGGGCCGGCGTCTCGCGCGCCACGCTCTACACGCACTGGAACGCAAAGACGGAGCTCTTCCGCGCGCTCGTCGAGCAGCTGCACTGGGAGCACGTGGAGGCGATGGAGCATGTGCTGGTGGACGGCGGGGCCGGGCTCGAGGCGCGCGTGCTCGCCGTCCTCGAGGCGCGCTTCGTCCGCTTCGTCGAGCTGACGTCGGGATCCCCGCACGCCGCCGAGCTCTACGACCAGCACGGGCGCCTCTGCGGAGACGTGGCCCGCGCGTCGCAGGAACGCTCCGAGAGGCTCCTGGCCCGCTTGCTCCGCGACGCGGGCTCCGCCGGCGAGGTCGACCTCGCGCGAATCGGGCTGAGCGCCGCGCGGGTGGCGGCCGTCCTGTTCGACTGCGCGCACGGCGCGAAGGGCGAGGACCCCTCTGTCACGACGCGGGAGGAGTTCCGTGAGCGTCTGCGCCACGCCGTGCGCGTGCTCGTCCGGGGGCTGGAGGCGCGGTCGTGATCCGCTCGGCCGCGTGGTCGGCGCCGGGTTCGGCGGCATGGTGGTGCTGGAGCGCAGCGACCGGGTGGGCGGAGTCTGGAACTACAACACCTATCCGGGCGCGGCCTGCGACGTTCCCAGCCACCTTTACTCCTACGGCCTGTCGCTGCCGCGCTTCCCGAACCCGTTCCTGATGTACGGGCCGAACACGTTCGGCGCTCGGGCTCGGCGATCTACATGCTCGAGCGCCAGGCGCGCCACGTCGAGGCTGCCGCCCGCGCTCTGCGGGCGGGCGGAGCACGCACGATCGAGGTCCGAGCCGCTGCCCACGATCGTTTCTCAGCGAGCTGCGCGAGCGACAGCGCAACACCGTCTGGGCCACCGGGGCTGCTCGAGCTGGTACGTGGACGAGGAGGGGCGGGACCCGACCAACTGGCCGGGCTACACCTTCGAGTACCGCCGCCGGACGACGCGGATCGAGACGGAGGCCTACTCGCTCGCCCCCGCTGGCTGACCCGCGCGTCGTGCGGGCCGGCTCAGGCTCTTCTCAGCTGGCTCGGATACACCCTGCGCCTCACCCGCCGTCGGTGGGTCACGGCGAGAGGAGATTTGGATGAGCACCATGAGGAAGTCCGCCGCGACGGTGGGCGTCGCCACCGTTGCGGCCGCGCTCGGCACGGTCGCCCTTGGGGCGCAGGCGGGCAAGCCGAGCCCACTCCCTCGAGGAGGTGAACAGGTGGACCTGAACCCGGCGGACTTCACCACGAGGATCGACAACCCCTACTGGCCGATGAGGCCGGGCACGCGCTGGGTCTACCGTGAGACCGACCCTGAGGGGACCAGGCAGCGCGTGGTGGTCACGGTCACCTCCAGAACGAAGAAGATCGCCAACGGAGTCACGGCGCGAATCGTCCACGACGTGGTCACTGAGGGCGGCAAGCCGGTAGAGGTCACTGACGACTGGTACGCGCAGGACAGGGCCGGCAACGTCTGGTACCTCGGTGAGTACACCACCGAGTACGAGAACGGCCGGCCCACGACCACCGAGGGTTCGTTCGAGGCCGGAGTCGACGGTGCGCAGGCGGGGGTGATCATGCCCGCTAGGCCGAGGGCAGGCATGCGCTACCGGCAGGAGTACTACAAGGGCCACGCGGAGGACAAGGGACGCATATTCAGCCTCAAGGAGCAGGTCGAGGTGCCCTTCGGCCACTTCCGCCCGGGACGCGTGCTGATGACCAAGGACCTGAACCCGCTGGAGCCGAAGATCCTCGAGTACAAGTTCTTCGCACGCGGAATCGGCCCGGTGCTGGCAGTCGGTGTCTCGGGCGGGGCTGACCGCGAGGAGCTCATTCGCTTCAGGCGCGGAAAGTAGCGCCGCGCGGCGCGGTGCTTCGGCGATCCGGCGGCGAAAGCACAGACGGCCCCGTCGGGGGCCGTCTGTGTGGAGATGGCGTCAGGCGCCTTCGGTCGAGCGGTCAGTCCTTGCCTGCTCCTTCGTCCTCGCCGCCCTGGTCGTTGTCGTTGACCTGCCCAAGGACGTTGAAGCCCTTGTCGAGGTGGACGTCGACCTGACTACCGTCGGTGCGGGTCACCTCCACCTCGTAGGCGCCCTCCTCGTCAGGGGCCTCGGTCCCCGTCACGTTGCCGCCACCGGTGTGGTCCAACGCGGCCGCCTTGGCCTGGTCCAGCGCCTGCCCGGTGATCGGCTTCTCGGTCTTGTCGTCGTCCCCGCCTCCGGCGGCTCCGGCGATTGCGGCTCCGCCGAGCGCCAACGCGGCGATCGCGGCGGCCGCAACGACCGCACCCTTGATCTTGTCTCTCATGCTGATTCGCCTCCTTGTATCGGGTTCATCCCCTGTGATCGAGAAGCTAAGCCGGAAATCTGAGATGACTCTGAGCCGGTTCCAGGACGGTCGGGGAGCCAGATGCGCACCGTGGCGCCGGGGCCGGGCGCCACTTCGGCGCGGCCACCGTGCGCCTCGGCGATGGCCCGCACGATCGAGAGGCCGAGCCCGGTGCCGTCCCGGGTGCGCGCCAGGTCGCCGCGGGCGAAGCGCTCGAAGGCACGCTCGGCGAAGTCGGGGGAGAAGCCGTCGCCCTCATCGGACACCTCGAGCTCCAGGCCCAATCCCTCCCTGCGCGATCGCAGCACGATCTCGCCCTCGCCGTAGCGCAGCGCGTTGTCCACCAGGTTGCCGAGCGCCTGGCCCAGGCGAAGCTCGTCGGCGCACACGACCTGCCCGTCGCCGGCGTCGACGCGGATGGTGCGCGCCCGCCCGCTCGCGCGGTCGGCGAAGCGTCTGCGGACCCGGTCGAGCAACTCGATGAGATCGAGCGGTTCAGGGCGGACGGGCAGCTCGCCCTCACTCGTGCGCACGACCACCAACAGGTCCTCCGACAGCTGCGCCAGGTGATCGCATTCCTCCACTGAGGCCACGAGCGCCTCGCGCACCTCGGGATCGTGTCCTCCTGCCCGAAGCGCGCCCTCCAGCTCAGCCTTGATGACCGCCACGGGGGTGCGCAGCTCGTGGCTTGCGTCGGCCACGAAACGTCGCTCGCGGTCGAACGATCGCCGCAGGCGATCGAGCATCTCGTTGAGAGTCTCTCCCAGCCGGCGGATCTCGTCCCGGGCCGCGGGCAGGGGAAGTCGCTCGTCTCCGCCGCTCAGCGAGACCTCCTGGGAGCGCCGGCGCATTGCCTCCACGGGTCGCAGTCCGGCAGCGGCAAGCGCGTAGCCCAGCAGGGACGCGAAGACGACGGCGATCGGGCCACCGATGGCAAAGGACGCCACGAGGTTGGCCAGCGTCTCATTTCGGTCGTCCAGGGACTGGCCGACAGCCACCACCTCAGAGCCGTTGTCGGCTCGCGCCAGCACGCGCGTCGTACCCTCGATCCCCGCCACCTTACGCTCGACAAGGAGCTCCTCTCCGGCTTCGGCGCGCCGTAGCTCCTGCCGGCTGAGGGCGCCGCCGCGCACGTTCCCGGCCGTGTCGCGCACGGTGCCGTCCGGTTCCAGCAGCTGCGCAAAGCCCTCCTCGCCGTCCCCGGCCGCGCCGGCGGAGGCCGTATCCGCGGCCACGACGGCGGTGGCCCGGGCGTCGAGACCGGCGGTCACGCTCTCGTCGAGGTCGATCTTCAGCCGCAGGTACACGAACAGACCGGCCCCCACGAGCACCAGCACCATGGCGACCGCGAACGCGGCGGTCAGCCGCACGCGGACGGGCAGGCGCGTCAACCCGCTCCGTCCTTACGGAGGCGGTAGCCCGCACCGCGCACGGTCTCGATCGAGCGCAGCCCGAACGGCCGGTCGATCTTCTCACGCAGATATCGCACGTACACCTCCACGACATTCGAGCGCTGCTCATAGCCGAGGTCCCAGGCTGCCTCCAAGAGCTGCATCTGAGTGAACACCTGGCCGGGTCGGCGCATGAAGGTTTCGAGCAGTGCGAACTCGCGTGCCGACAGCTCGACCTCCGCGTCTCCGCGCCGCACCTCGCGCGTGGCCGGGTCGAGGTGCAGGTCCCCAACCTCGAGGACGGTAGGGCGCTCGATGGGTCCACGGCGTACGAGCGCGCGCAGCCGGGCCATCAGCTCGGCCAGCGAGAACGGCTTGGTCAGGTAGTCGTCGGCACCCCCGTCGAGCCCGCGCACCCGGTCCTCCACCGCGTGTCGCGCGGTGAGCATGAGCACCGGTACCCATACGCCCTCGCCGCGTAGCCGGCGGCAGGTCTCGAACCCGTCGAGGCCCGGCATCATCACGTCGAGCACGATGGCGTCGTACTCGGTCGCGCTCACCGCGAGCAGGGCCCCCTCGCCGTCGGCGGCGATGTCGACCACCAGTCCCTCGAAGCGCAGGCCACGGCGGATGGCTGCAGCCATCCGTACATCGTCCTCCACCACGAGAATCCTCACGCTCCCATCATGGTGTCAGGAACCTGAGAGGAAGCTGAGAGATCGTCGATCAGGGAGAACTCATCCTCCAATCTCGCTCCACCTCGGTGGACGCCGCGGCGCCCGGGGACAGCATCCCACTCGACCTATCTCAAGCGCGGCCGGGTAGCCGCCTGCCGTCCCAGCGGTTCTCAAGCGCCCAGCGGGCGCCGACGGTCCAGGCCTGTACCTGGTTCGCTATCGGCACTCGCTCGGGCCCCTCCTTCGTCACGGCGTAGAGCTCGGGCGCCAGGCCAAGCCGCTCGAGAGCTTCCAGCACACCCGACCTGACGCGCTCCGCCTCCTCCTCGCGCCCGGCGGCGCGCAGGCCGCCCCAGCCGAGCCACGAGTCGAACGGCCACACCGTCCCGCGGTGGTACGCGGCGGGAGCGAATTGCGGGTGGAGGTCGGAGAGCGTGCGCAGACCGAAGGGCGTGAGCACGTCCGGCTCGCACAAGCGGTCGGCCGCCCGCGCTGCCGCGGCCGGCGAGAGCGCGCCCGCCCAGAGCAGCCAGCCGAGCTGCGAGCCCGCGCCCTTGACCTCGCGATCGCCGGCCTCGACGGCCATCGTCTCCGGTCCGAAGCGTTCCTCGATCCGTGCGGCCAGCGCCTTCGCGGCTTCGCTCACCCCGTCATCTCCGCGCAGCCTCCGCAGGGCGCGGAGTCCCGCGAGTGCCACGGCCTGCGTGTCGGCGTCCGCGATCGGCGCCTCGGGCTCCGTGCCGTCCTCGCGCAGGATCCCGCCGCCGTGCCCGGATGGATGCAGCGGGTCGACGGTGTCGCGCCAGCCCTGGTGCACGAGCCCGCCGGAGGCCGTGCGCGGGCCGTACCGCACGAGCCCGCCGCCGCGCTCGAGCGCGCGCTCGAGCCAGTCGCCGGCGGCGCGCCAGCTTTCCTCCAGCTCGCCCGCGAGCGCGGCGTCGCCCAGCGAAGCGAGCACCACTAGGAACCAGGGCGTCGAGTCCGCAGAGCCGTAGTAGCGGAGCTGACCGTCGCGTGTCAGCGGACTCCAGTCGCTCGCCTCGAAGCGCCCGTCCGGCACGGGGCGGTACTCGTGGACGATCTTGCCCGGCTCCTCGTCGGTAAGCGGGTCGTCGTGGCGGCCCTGGAGCGCCGCGAGCGCGCGCAGGGTCGAACGGGCCACGTCAGGCCGCACCTCGAGCAGCTGGAGCGAGGTGATCAGCGAGTCCCGCCCGAAGAGCGCGTTGAAACGGCCGGGGTCATCGGCGTCGACGGGCAGCGCGCTCGCGTAGCACCACCCGTCCGGCGCGAGCAAACGGCCGAGGCCCCCGACCGCCGCGATCGTCTAGCCCTTGACGGCGCCGGCGGTGAGGCCGGCCACGATGCGCTTCTGGAAGATCAGGACCACGATCACCAGAGGAACGGTGATCACCACGGTGGCCGCGGTGATCGTCCCGAGCGGCACCTCGAACTTCTGGCTGCCGGTGAAGAACGCGAGTGCCGCCGGCACAGGCCGGGCGTCCGGTGAGCTGGTGAGCGTGATCGCGAACAGGAACTGGTTCCAGGCCTCGATGAAGGCGAGCAGGCCGGCGGTCACGAAGCCCGGCGCCGCCAGCGGGAGCACCACCTTGCGGAAGGCCTGGAAGTGCGTGGCTCCGTCCACGAGCGCGGCCTCCTCCAGCTCACGGGGGATCTCCTTGAAGAACGACGCGAGGATGTAGATCGTGAGCGGCAGCGAGAAGGTGAGGTAGGGCGGGATCAGCCCGAGCAGCGTGTCGTAGAGACCCGTGTCCGTCCAGAGCTTGAAGATCGGTGCGGCGATCGCGATGGGCGGGAAGGTGCTGATCGAGAGGACGATCGCGAGGATCACGAACTTGAAGCGGAAGCGCAGGCGGGCGAGCGCGTACCCGGCGAAGGAGCCGAACAGCAGGGCGAAGAAGGTCGTGATGCTCGCGACGATGACGCTGTTGCGCAGCGCCGTGGTGAAGTCCGCGTCGGTGAAGATCGAGTCGTAGTTCTTCAGCGAGGGGTTGGGCGGGAGGAGATTCGCGCTCGAGAGGTCGGGGCCCGTCTTGAGCGACGTGTTGATGAGCCAGTAGAACGGGAAGAGGCAGAAGATCATGATCGCGATGACCGCCAGCCAGAGGAGGGCCTGCCGGCCCCGCCCGGAGCCCTTCGGGCCGCCCGCGGCTCCGCGCGCGGGAGTGCCGGACTTGCTACGCGGGACGGCCTCGGCGGTCATCGCTCGTCCGCCAGTCCGCGGATGTTGCCCCCCACGAAGCGGATGTACATAAAGGACACGATCATCACGATCAGGAACGTGAGCACCGACAACGCCGAGCCGAGCCCCACCAGCCGGTTGGCCGTCAGCTCCTGGTAGGCGTACAGGGACAGCGTGTTCGTGCCGTTGGCGCCTCCGGTGAGGGCGAACGGCAGGTCGAACACCCGCAGCGCGTCGAGCGTGCGGAACAGCAGCGCCACGAGTATCGCCGGCTTGAGCAAAGGCAGCGTGATCCGCAGGAAGCGCTGCCACGCGCTCGCCCCGTCGACCTTCGCGGCGTCGTACACGTCGTCGGGAATCACCTGCAGGCCCGCGAGGAGCAGCAGGGCCATGAAGGGGGCGGTCTTCCAGATGTCGGCGCAGATCATGACGGCCATCGCGTAGCCCTCCTGGCCGAGCCAGAGGATGTCGCCCCCCGGCAACCCGAGTGCGGACAGCATCGAGTTCGCGAACCCGAGATCGGGTTCGAAGATCGAGCGCCAGAGCAGGCCGCTACCGAAAGTGAGCACGGCCCAGGGCACGAGCACCGTGGCCCTGAGCACCGCCCGGCCCTTGAACGCCTGGTGCATCGCCAGGGCGAATGCGATCCCGAGCACCAGCTCGATGGTCACCGAGAT
>Ga0136616_10000002_pt1 | contig 195537 bp, 191 predicted proteins | sample AntDrymUQ2992106_2_FD_106648 | JGI IMG/M metagenome (GOLD analysis project Ga0136616, IMG submission 106648) | Polar desert sand microbial communities from Dry Valleys, Antarctica - metaG UQ299 (21.06) | ecosystem: Environmental > Terrestrial > Soil > Desert | place: Antarctica: Dry Valley... | reverse complement strand
GCCGGTACCGAGCCCTGACTGGGTCAGGGCAAGGAAGAAGACCCGAGCGCGGGACTCATTCCTCAGTAGCTCGAAGACCTCTCGCAAACCGCTGTCCCCCCCCCGAAGGAGTCTCCCCCAAACGACCGAAACCGCGCTCCGCGCGGTTTCGGCCATACAGCCTGGCTAGCTAGCGACGCGTAACCATGGAGGATTCCCTTCGCTCGATGGGTTAACCCAAGTGCAGAGGCTTTAAGGGGACTACCTCTGCAACCGCGCCAGAGCGTCGCAGAACGATGGAAAATTGTCTACTTTTCGTGCAAGAACCCGTGCACAGCGGGCCAAACCGACGTGACGAGGAGGACTGGGCGGTTGGACCCCGAGCGTCAGGCTTGAGGACGGTTCTCGGGCGCGGCGCCCGCTGCAGCGCCGTCCGGCGACGGCATCTCGTCGCCGCAGGCGAGCGGGCTGGCTTCGTCGCGCTCGGCCGAGCGGATCTCCTGCTCGGACACGCTCATCGGGTGGTGGCAGGCGGCCAGGTGGCCGCCGGGATAGCGCACCAGCGGCGGCTCCACCGTCTTGCACACTTCGGTGGCCCGGGGACAGCGCGGGTGAAAGACGCATCCTGACGGCGGGTTGATCGGGTTCGGCGGCTCACCCGAGACCACCACCCGCTCGCGCTGCCGGTTCTCGCGCGGGTCCGGGATCGGGATCGCCGCGAGAAGCGCGCTCGTGTAGGGATGGATGGGCTTGGTGTACAGCTCCTCGGCCGGCGACACCTCCATCAGCTTGCCCAGGTACATCACCGCGATCCGGTCGGACACGTGCCGAACCACCGACAGGTCGTGGGCCACGAATAGATAGGTCAGGCGAAACTCGTCCTGGAGGTCGTCCAGCAGGTTGATGATCTGCGCCTGCACCGAGACGTCGAGCGCCGACACGGGCTCGTCGAGCACCACGAGCCGCGGTTCGAGGGCCAGCGCCCGCGCCACGCCGATCCGCTGGCGCTGGCCGCCCGAGAACTCGTGGGGGTAGCGGTTGATGTGCTCGGGTGAGAGCCCCACGCGCTTGAGCAGCTCGCCGACCCGCCCCTCGACCTGGCCGCGCTCGGTGCCGTGCAGCCGCAGCGGCATCCCGATGATCTGACCCACGCGCTTGCGCGGATTCAGTGACGCGAACGGATCCTGGAACACCATCTGCATCTCGCGCCGCAGCGGCTCCATGTGGCGGCGGCCGGCCTTGGTCACGTCCTGCCCCCGGAAGCTGATCGTGCCGTCGGTGGCGTCGATCAGGCGCATGATCGCGCGCGAGATCGTGGTCTTGCCGCAACCCGACTCACCCACCAGGCCGAGCGTCTCGCCCTCGGCGATGCAGAGCGTTACGTCGTTGACCGCGTGCACGCGGGCCACCTCCCGCTCCACCACGATCCCCTGCTTGATCGGGAAGTAGATCTTGAGGTGCTGGACCTCGATCAGCGGGGCGTCGCCGTTGGTCGCCGCGGGCGCGTGCTCGGGAGCCGGCCCGGCGGTCACGCCACGCCCCCGGCCGGCTCCGGGACGTCCTTCGCGTCCAGGCCGATCTCGCCCGGGGCAACCTCGCGCTTGGCGCGCTTGTCCTCCACCGGCAGCCAGCAACGGTCCAGGTGCCCGTTGCCCGAGCGCTCTTCCAGCGGCGGGACCTCCGCGCATTCGGCGAACTCATGCGGGCAGCGGGGCCGAAAGTGGCAGCCAGTCGGCCGGTGGGCCAGCGACGGGGGCTGCCCGGCGATGGCCGGCAGGCGCTCGGGGCGGGGGCGGTCCACCCGCGTGATCGACCCGAGCAGGCCCCACGTGTAGGGATGCTGCGGGTCGTAGAAGATCTGGTCGAGGTCGCCCTGCTCCACGATGCGACCCGAGTACATGACCGCGATGCGGTCGGCCACGTCGGCCACGACGCCCAGATCGTGCGTCACGAGGATGACCGCGGCCCCGGTCTCGTCGCGCAGGTCCCGGATGCGCTCGAGGATCTGCGCCTGGATCGTCACGTCCAGCGCCGTGGTGGGCTCGTCGGCGATCAACACGCTGGGGCTGCAGGACAGAGCGAGAGCGATCATCACGCGCTGGCGCATGCCGCCGGAGAACTCGAATGGATAGGAGTCCACGCGCTCCCGGGCGCGGGGGATGCCCACCCGGTCGAGCAGCTCGATCGTGCGTTCGCGCGCCTGCTGGTCGGGCAGCGCCTCGTGCTCCTGGATCTGCTCGACGATCTGGTCCCCGATCCGGTGCACCGGGTTCAGCGACGTCATCGAGTCCTGGAAGATCATGGCAATCTCCGCGCCCCGCACCCGGCGCAGCTCGTTCTCGGGCGCGCCGATCAGCTCGGTGCCCTTGTAGGTGGCTGTGCCCTCGAACTCGGCATTGGGCGACCGGGTCAGGCCCATCAGCGTCATGGCGGTCACCGACTTGCCGCATCCCGACTCACCCACCACGGCCAGGATCTCGCCCTGGCGGAGGTCGAACGTGACCCCGTCCACCGCCTTCACTACGCCCTCCTCGGTCGCGAAGGAAACGCGCAGGTCGTCGACCTCGAGGAGCAGCTGGGCGTCGCTCACTGGAGGCGGATCCGCGGGTCCAGGTACGCGTAGAGGATGTCCACCACGGCGTTGAGGAGGACGATGAAGAAGGCGGCGAACATCGTGGTAGCCAGCACCGGCGGCACGTCGAGCTGGCCCACCGAGTCGGCGGCGTACTGGCCCACTCCCTGGAGGTCGAACACTGTCTCAGTCAGGATCGCCCCGCCGCCCATGACCGCGCCGAAGTCCAGGCCCCACAGGGTCACGATCGGGATCATCGAGTTGCGCAGCACGTGGCGCACCATGATCTGCCGCTCGCCGAGGCCCTTGGCCCGTGCCGTGCGCACGTAGTCCTCGTTGATCGTGTCGAGCACGTTGGACCGCAGGACGCGCGAGTAGAAGCCGATGAACAGGATCGCCAGCGCGGTCCAGGGCAGGATCAGGTGGTAGGCCCAGTCGATCGGGTCCTCGGTGAGTGGCACGTAGCCGCCGTTGGGGAACAGCCCCGCCTTGAAGCCGAGGTAGTAGTTCATCAGCGCCCCGATCCAGAACACCGGCATGGAGATGCCGACCAGGGCGAGGATGGTCAGGAACCGGTCGCTGAACCTGCCCGCGCGCATGGCGCTGTAAAGGCCGAAGGCGATCGCCACCGCCATCCACAGCAGCGCGGCTCCCAGGGCCAGGGACAGCGTGCGCGGCAGTCCCTTGACGATCTCCTCGCCCACGTCCAGTTGGGTGAAGTAGGACTGCAGGTCGCCGGTGAACACCTTCTCCATCGTGGTCACGTACTGCGTGAGGACGCCCTTGTCGAAGCCCCACTCTTTCCGGATCTGCTCGATCTGCGTCTCGGTGGGCTGGCGGCCCGCCATCCGCACGGCCGGATCGCCGTTGGGGATGACGTTGAAGATCAGGAACGTCAGGACCGAGACGGCGAACATGACGCCCACCATCTGCAGCACGCGGCGGACCACGAAGCGCCCCATGCCTTAGCGCTTCCCGCCGAGGCCGGCGTTGGCGGCCGAGAAGGGATGCGATGCCATCAGTGCTCCAGCCGCACCTTGGCCCGCGGGTCGAGCGCGTCGCGCACGCCGTCGCCGAACACGTTCAGCGACAGCACGGTCATCACCAGCATGATGCCCGGCACGACCGTCAGGTGGGGCGCCGTGGCGATGCGGTCGATGCCCTCGTCGATCATCGTGCCCCACGACGGGTTGGGCGCGCGCACGCCGGCGCCGAGGAACGACAGCGCCGACTCCAGCAGCACGGCATTGGCGATCAGCAGGGTGAAGAACACGAGGATCGTGGACAACAGGTTGGGCACGATCTCGGTGAGCATGATCCGCGCCGGGCTGGCCCCCTGGGCGCGCGCCGCCTCGACGAACTCCTTCTCACGCAGGGACAGCACCTGCCCCCGCACGGGCCGCGCCATGTAGGGCACGTAGACGAGCCCGATGACGAAGATCGGGATCAGCAGTGAGTTCCCGCTGATCGTGATCGGCCCGAGCTTGAAGCCGCCCAGCGCCAGGGCCACGCCCAGCGCCACCCCGAGGATGATCACCGGGAAGGACCACATCACGTCCAGCAGCGATCTGATCGCCACGTCCACGGGACCGCGCAGGTAACCCGCGAGCACGCCGAGAAGGATGGACAGCAGCGTGGTCATGACCGCGGCGGCCACGCCGATCATCAGGGAGTTGCGACCGCCGTACAGCAGGCGCACCATCACGTCGCGGCCGTTTCGGTCGGCGCCGAGGAAGAACTCTCCGCTGTACGTCGGCCCGATCGGCACGCCGTCCAGGCCGACGACGTTCGTGCGCTCCCCGTCGATCGTGACCATGTCGGTCAGGTGGTTCTCCGTCGGCGTGGTGTGGGCCACGTGGGTGGCCCACAGCGGGGCGGCCGCGCAGACGGCCACAAGCAGGACGAAGATGAAGCCGAAGGCCAGCGACACCTTGTTGCGCCGAAGCCTGCGCAGACCGAGCTTCCAGGGACCCAGTCCCGCTACCCCGGCACGTTCGCCTTCCTGCTCGAACGCCGCCGGCCCGTCGAAGGCGTACTCAGCTGCGGGCTCGGTTGCGATAGCTCACATCTCCCGAGAGGAAGCTACCCGATGGGAGGACGCCCGTGGGCGCCCTCCCATTCGAGCCGCGAGCTCCTACTTGATGCAGAAGCTCGAATAGTCGTTGAAGTAGACGGCGTGGTACCTCGAGCAGTTCTCGAAGTCCATCCGCTCACTGAGGAACGTCGCCAGCTTGCGGTGCCCGTACGGGACCACCCAGGCGCGCTCGACGAGCTTCTTGTTCAGGTCCGTCCACTGCGCCGTCGTGTCGTCGTTGATCGTCTCCTGGTTCAGCTCGGCGATCCCCTTGGTGAGCTCGGGATCGTCCACGTTGCCGTAGTTCTGGTTGTTCGTCGGCTGGATCGACTTGCCGTCCACGAGGAACATGAAGTTCTTCGGGTGCGGGAAGTCCTGGAACCAGTTCGAGAAGCCGGTCTGGGCCTTGGTCTTCGCGTTGCCGATGGTCTGGAAGTACACGCCGCCGTCGATGATCTTCGGCGTGGCGTCCAGGCCCATCTTGGACAGCTGGTCGGCGTAGGCCTCGGTCACCTTGTCGGTCGGGTCGTCGTTGTTGCCCCAGACCGTGACCTTCGCGCCCTCGGCGCCGGCGTCCTTGATCATCTGGCGCGCCTTCTCCAGGTCCGGCGGCTCGTTGGGGTTGCCCCACGGGCACTCCTCCACGTCCAGGGCCTCGTCGTATCCGGGCATGCCGGGCGGCAGGAACGAGCAGCCGGGCGAGACCTCACCCGCGAACAGGCGGGCCAGGGCCGGCTTGTCCAGGCCGAAGTTGACCGCGTCGCGGACCTCCTTCTTGTCGAACGGGGCCTCGCGGCTGTTCATGAACATGTAGTACGTCGACGGCGCCTCCTGCTCGCGGTAGCGGTCGGCGTACTTGGCCTTGACCTCCGGCTTGATGTCGGCCGGCGGCGGGTCCTGCATGTAGTCGAGATCGCCCGAGATCACGTCCTGGGCCTGGCGCTGGGCGGACTTGACGATCTTGACCGTGATCTTGTCGACGTTGCCCTTGGGGATGTCCGGGATGTCGAAGTTGGTGTTCTTCTCCAACACGAACTGGCGGTTGGGCACCGACTCGGTGACCTTGTAGGGGCCGACGCCCGGAGGTGGGTCCTTGGTCAGGTTCTTGAACGGGGTGTCACTGGGCACGAGCCCTGCGAACCACATGGCCAGCACGTTCGAGAACGAGCCGTCGAGGTCGTTCAGCTTGATCGTGATCTTGCCGCTGGCGTCGTCGGTCTCGATGCCGGAGATGTCGGCCTCGGCCTTGCCGTCCTCCAGGTACTTGTCCGCTCCGACGATGCCCTGGTAGAAGGACGAGCCGCCGGACTCCAGGTTCAGGACGCGCTTGATGGTGTGCTCGAAGTCGGCCGCCTTGACCGCGGACCCGTCCGAGTACTTGAGCCCCTTGCGCAGGGTGAGCTCGTAGGTTTTGCCGTCCTTGGAGATGGTGGGCATTTCCTCCGCCAGGCCAGGCATCAGCTCGGCGCCCTCGGGGCCGTCCACGCGCTTGTAGGTGATCAGCGGCGTGTACACGAGCCACAGCGGCTCGATGCCGTTGACGGTGTAGGTGAGGGCGGGATCCAGGAAGTCGGGCTGGGAGGTTTCCGAGATCGTGATCGATCCGCCCTGCTTGCCTCCGCCGCTGCTGCTGTCGCCGCCGCCTTCATCGTCGTCACCGCCGCACGCGGCGATCACGAACATCGACAGCGCTACGAAAAGCAGCGCCAGCGCGCCTCTACCCAGCTTCCCCATCCGTTCCCTCCAACGATCGTTGTCGCGAGCGTCCCCGTGCTCGCCGGGCGGAATGTACCCCGTCGCGGCGGCTGGTGAACTCGATTGCAGGCAATATGAACCTGCACTTAACGCGGAGATTCGCCCGCTAGCCGGCCGATCCTGCCTGGCGGTCCTCGCCCGACGGTCGCAGCAGCTCGTCGCGCATCGCGGTCAGCGACTTGCGGATCAGGCGGGACACGTGCATCTGCGAGAGCCCGACCGCGTGAGCGATCTGGGTCTGGGGAAGGCCCTCCTCGAATCGCATGCGCAGGATCTCCCGCTCGCGCGGAGGGAGCCGGTCCAGGGCCGGCTCCAATGCCACGCGGTCCTCGGAGCGCTCGAAGCCGGCGTCCTCGTCGCCGATCGTCTCCAGGGGGTCCAGCTCCTCCTCCCCGCTGGGGCCGGTGGACAGCGACACGGTCGAGTAGGCGGACCCGACCTCCATCGCCTCGAGCACCTCCTCGGGAGTGGTCTTCAGCTCCTCGGCGATCTCGGCGATGCTGGGCGAGCGCGCCAGCCGGCCGGTCAGTCGCTCGATCGCCCCGGACATCGACGCGTTCAGCTCCTGCAGGGCCCGCGGCACGCGGATCGCCCACCCCTTGTCGCGGAAGTGGCGCTTGATCTCGCCGACGACGTTGGGCGTGGCGTAGGTGGCCAGCGAGACCTCCCGCGACAGATCGAAGCGGTCGATGGCCTTGATCAGGCCGATCGCCCCGACCTGCTCGATGTCATCCAGGGCCTCACCCCGCCCTGAGTAGCGCCGGGCCAGCGAGCGCACCAGCGGCAGGTGGCGGGCGATCAGCTCCTCCCGCGCGCTCGTGTCGCCGCCCTCGTGGTAGCGGCGCAGCAGCTCACGGTCCTCGCTCCGCGCCTTCTCGGCCGACGCGGGGCGGCGGTGCGCGGCGCTCACGCCCATCCTCGACGCTTGTCCAGGCGCACGACGATCTGGTCCTTGCCGGCGTCCTCGACGCCGAACGAGTCCACGACGGTGGTGAGGATCCGTCCCAGCGTCAGCTCGCCGAGGGGCGCGTCGCCGTCGCGCAGCGCGTGAGCCACGGCGCGCTCGTCCAGCGGTCCCACGTGCGCGCGGATGGCCTCGTCGCGCACCTCGAAGCGCAGGTGCACGGTGCCTTCTGTGCCCGCCTCCGCCAGCAGCCGCTCCACGGCCAGCTGGAGGTCGTCGATCTCCTCGAACGCGAAATCCACGCGCTCGGCGATCCCGCCGATGATGAGCCGTACCACGGCCAGGAAGTCGCCGGCCAGCGGCGCGTCCAGGTCAATCAGCTCGGGCTGGGCGCTCATGCCGAGGCCGCGATCGTGCCGTGTCCCACCACGACGTCGCCGGCCATCAGGCAGGCCAGCTGGCCGGGGGCCACGGCCTCGGCCGGCTCGTCCAGCACGAGCTCCACCCCGCCGTCGGCGTCCTCCAAGGCGCGGCAGGCCAGCGACGCGGCTCCGTGGCGCAGGCGGGTGCGCGTCACCGCCGCGGCGCCGCGGTGCAGTCGCGGTCCCTCCAGGCGCACCCGGTCGACCCGTAGGGCGGCGCGGGGACCGACCGTCACGGTGGCCGACCGCGCGTCCTTGGCCAGCACGTAGAGCGGCTCGGGCCCGGCCAGGCCGATGCCGCGGCGCTGACCGACGGTAAAGCCGTGCTGACCGTCGTGGCGGCCCAGCTCCGTGCCCTGACGGTCCACGATCGGGCCCGGGCGGCGCAGGGTGGGCGGACCGTGGCGCCGGAGGAAGCCGCGGGCACCGAGCCCGGCGGCGAAGCACAGGTCCTGGCTCTCCCGCTTGTCGGCCACCGGCAGGCCGGCGTCCCGGGCCAGCGAGCGGACGGTGTCCTTGGTCAGGCCTCCGAGGGGGAAGGACAGGTGGTCGAGCCACCGCGGCTCGAGCCGGGCGAGCATGTACGCCTGGTCCTTGGCCGGGTCGGCCCCCGCGCGGATCAGCAGGCCGTGGACGTCGCGCTCGATCCGCGCATAGTGGCCGGTGGCCAGGCGGGCCGCGCCCAGCGTGCCGGCGAGCGCGAGCATCGCATCGAAGCGCACCTCGCCGTTGCACCGCACACAGGGGTTGGGCGTCAGGCCGTCCGCGTATCCGGTCACGAATGGATCGACCACGGCGGCGCGGAACCGCTCGCGCAGGTCCAGGGTCACGTGCGGCATACCCATCCGGTGGGCCAGGTCGCGCGCGCCAGTCACCGCGCGGGGAGAGCAGCAGCTCTTCTCGGAGTCGGTGGCCGGGTCCGACCACAGCTCCAGCGTGACCGCCACAACGTCATCCCCCGCGTCGAGCGCGAGCTGGGCGGCGGCGGCGCTGTCCACCCCGCCGCTCATCGCTACAAGCGTGCGCCCAGGGTCAGGGTCGAGCAGCGGGGCGCCGTCCCGCGCCGCGGCTCCGAGCGCCCGGTGCAGGGCGTCGGCCGACAGCTCCGCCGCGTGGTGCGCGGCCGGCAGCAACCCGCCGAGCTCGCCGGCCACGTGATCGGCGGTCAGGCGCGCCGCGTCGAGGAAGCTCTCCCCCTCCACCAGCTCCACCACCGCGCTGGCCGCGGCACTCACGGGTGCGCATCCAGTCGTGTCGAAGCCGGCCTCCACCACGCGATTACCCTCGACGCGGACCGCGATGCGCACCAGGTCCCCGCACGCCGAGCCCCCGGCCGCGCCGGCGTACGGCGCGTCAGCCAGCGCTCCCCGGCCCCGCGGAGCCAGCAGGTGTTCCTGGAGGGCCACTGCGGGCTAGCGTGACAGAACAACGAAAGCGTGGCCCCAACCTGCCGCTGCCAGCTCCGAGAGTTGGGCCTGCTGTCCTAGCAAGCGTGGGTGTCCTCCGCGGCGGACCACGGTCCTACCGCGAGCCGGACTCCCATCTCGGTGGTGTTCGGCTCAACGTGTACGGCAGGCTGGCGAACAGGTTCGGGCCACGAGAGAAAACGTTAGTACATGGTGCGGTGCTCGCGCGATCAACGATCGCGCTCCGCTCCTCCCTGCCCTGGCCCAGGCGGCGGCTGGTCCAGCTTGATCCCCAGCTCTCGCAGCTGGGCCTCGTCCACCGCGGCGGGTGCGCCGGTGAGGGGGTCCGCGCCGCTCGCCGCCTTCGGGAAGGCGATCACGTCGCGGATCGAGTCGCGGCCGGCCAGCAGCGCGGCGATGCGGTCGATGCCGAACGCCACGCCTCCGTGCGGCGGGGCGCCGTAGCGCATGGCGTCGAGCAGGAAGCCGAAGCGCTCGTGCGCCTCCTCGGCCCCGATGCCCAGCACCTCGAACACGCGCTCTTGGAGATCCGGCCGGTTGATGCGGATGGACCCGCCGCCGAGCTCCCAGCCGTTGAGGACCACGTCATAGCCGCGGGACAGCCACGTCGAGGGGTCGGCGTCCAGGTCGCCCTTCGGGGCGGTGAACGGGTGGTGCACCGCCCCGAGGCGCCCGTCGGCGCCGGGCTCGAACATGGGGAAGTCCGTGACCCAGAAGATGTCGTGACCGGTCGGCTCACCCTCCGCGACCTCGGTTCGCAGCGCGCCCAGCACACGCGCCGCGACGTCGGCGCGATCGGCCACGATCAGGACCGCCTGGCCGTCGAGGGCGCCGAGCTCGGCCGTGGCGCGGGCGATCTCCTCGTCGGCCAGGAACTTTGCGATCGGTGAGCGCCAGCCGTCGGACTCCACCACCGCCCACGCCAGGCCCTTGGCGCCGAGTGACTGGGCGGTCTCGGTGAGGGAGTCGAAGCGGCTGCGCGGCCACTCGCCGCCGGCCACGACCGCGCGCACCACGCCGCCCGCCTCCACCGCGCCGCGGAACACCTTGAACTCCGACCCGCCGAACACGTCGGTCAGGTCCGAGATCTCCACCCCCAGGCGCCGGTCCGGGCGGTCGGAGCCGTAGCGCCGCATCAGCTCAGCGTAGGTCACCCGCTCGAGCGGGAGCTGGACGTGGACGCCGCCCAGCGCGAGCACGCGCTCCAGCAGGCGGTCGACCATCTCGTACACGTCCCCCTCGTCCACGAACGACATCTCCACGTCCAGCTGCGTGAACTCCGGCTGGCGGTCGGCGCGGAAGTCCTCGTCCCGGAAGCAGCGCGCGATCTGGTAGTAGCGCTCGAGCCCTCCCATCATCAGCAGCTGCTTGAAGAGCTGCGGGGACTGCGGCAGCGCGTACCACGCCCCACGCGAGAGACGGCTGGGCACGAGGAAGTCGCGAGCGCCCTCCGGCGTGCTGCGCGTCATGATCGGCGTCTCCACGTCCACGAAGCCCTCCTCGTTGAGGTGCTCCCGGATCGTCCTGACGATCTCGTGGCGTAGCAGGAGGGTGTCCCGCATGCGCTCCTTGCGCAGGTCCAGGTAGCGGTAGCGCAGGCGTAGCTCTTCCCCCACCGGCTCGTCCTCGTCGATCTGGAAGGGCGGCGTGTCGGCGTCGGCCAGCAGCTCCAGGTCGTCCACCGCCACCTCCACCTCCCCCGTCGGCAGATCGGGGTTGACCGTCCCCTCCTCACGGGCCAGCAGCGGACCCGCGGCGGTCACCACGTCCTCGGCGCGCAGGCGCCCCGCGGCCGCGTGAGCTTGCGGCGCCTCCTCGGGGCGGAACACCAGCTGGAGCAGGCCGGTGCGGTCCCTCAGGTCGATGAAGATCAGACCGCCGTGGTCGCGGCGGCGGTGCACCCACCCGGCCACGCGCACGCGCACGCCCACCTCGCCCGCGCGCACCTGGCCGGCCCAGCGGTTGCGGTAGGCGTTCTCGCGCGGGCCCTTCACCGTGCCACCACGCTCTCCACCAGGCCCAGGACCTCGTCATCGTCGGCGGCGCCGGTCTGCTCACCCGTTGCCATGTCCCGCACGTCGGCGCCGTCGCCCACGATCACCGTCACGCGCGCCCCCGCGCGGTCGGCCTGCTTGAGCTGACCCTTCAACGAGCGGCCGGCCTGCTCCATCTCCACGCGCAGGCCGAGGCCGCGCAGCCGGCGCGCCAGGGCGAACGCGGCGCGCCGGGCTCCGGGCTTCGCGACAGCCACGAATACGCGGGCGTCCGCCTCCCCGGAGGTGTCGTCCGCCGCTAGGAGGATCCGCTCCACCCCTGCGGCGAAGCCCACGCCCGGCGTGGCCGGCCCGCCCAGCTCCTCGACCAGACCGTCGTAGCGCCCGCCGCCACCCAGGGCACTCTGCGCACCGAGCCGGCCCGACTCCACCTCGAACACCGTGCGCGTGTAGTAGTCGAGCCCGCGCACCAGCGTCGGGTCCACCGAGTAGTCCAAGCCGGCGTCGCCCAGCAGCTCCCGCACGGCGCCGAAGTGGTCGGCGTCCTCGGGCGCCAGGCGGTCGAGCAGCCGCGGCGCGCTCTCCAGGACGGCGCGGGTGCCCGCGTGGACGGAGTCGAAGGCCCGCAGGGGGTTCGCGTCCAGTCGCTCGCGAACGTCTTCCGCCAGCTCCGACTCGCGCGCGCGCAGATGCTCACGCAGCTCGTTCTTGTAGGCCGCGCGCGTCTCGGGCGTGCCCAGGCTGGACACACGCACGCGCAGATCGCCCGCGCCGGCGGCCTCCAGCAGCTCCACCAGCAGCAGGATCAGCTCCGCGTCCAGCGTCGGGTCGTCCGACCCAAGCGCCTCGGCCCCGAGCTGGGTGAACTGGCGGAAGCGCCCGGCCTGCGGCGCCTCGTGGCGGAAGAACGGGCCCCAGTAGTGGACCTTGACCGGCTGGGGCAGCTTGTGCATGCCGCGCTCGACGTAGGCGCGACACACGCCGGCGGTGTTCTCAGGCCGCAGGGTGAGCGAGCGACCGGCCTTGTCCTCGAACGTGAACATCTCCTTCTGCACGATGTCGGTGGACTGCCCCACGCCGCGCGCGAACAGCTCCGTGTCCTCGAACACGGGGGTCTCGAACGGGTCGTACCCGGCGCGCTCCAGCACGCCCGCGGTGATCCGCTGCAGGCGCACGCGGCGGCGACCGTCCTCGGGCAGGACGTCGAACGTCCCGCGCGGGGCCTGGAGCTTCGTGGCCATTGTTATCTGGCCAGCTCGGCCAGGAACGGGTTCGAGGCGCGCTCGGCCCCGAGGGTGGTGATCCCCATGTGCCCGGGGTACACCGCGGTCTCCGCCGGCAGACCCTCCACGAGTGCGCGGATCGACTCGAGCAGGGTGCCCCAGTCGCCCCCGGGCAGGTCCGTGCGCCCCACGCTGCCCTGAAAGAGCACGTCGCCTGAGAAGACGGCCTGCTCATCCGGGATCGAGAAGGTCACGTGGCCGGGGCTGTGGCCGGGCGTGGACAGCACGTCGATCTCGAAGCCTGCGAGCTCGAGTCGTTCTCCGCCGGTGAGCGTGTGCTCGGCCTCGTAGGACTCGAACGGGCCGAAGCCGGACCACGGGACGAAGCGGTTGATGTCGGCGAGCACGAAGCTCTCCATCTCGGGCACCCACACCTCGGCGCCGGTGGCGCGGGCCACGGGGGCCACCGCCCCGACATGGTCGAAGTGCGTGTGCGTCAGCAGGATGGCGTCCAGCGTCACGCCGAGGCCGTCGATGGCCGCCAGAAGCTTGTCGGCCTCGTCGCCCGGATCGACGATCAGGGCCCGATCGGAGCCGTCGCGGCGGAACAGGAACGTGTTCTCGGCCACCGGGCCGACGGTGAACATGCGCACGTCCATGACTCGAGCCTACTTTTTCGCCGCCACGCGACGCTGGCGGAAGCGGTAGATCGCCAGGTCGGTGTAGTAGCCCAGCGGGATGTAGAGCACCAGCATGAACGCTGCCAGCAGCACCCCCTGGATCACGTCGCGACCGAAGAGCACCACCACCAGCAGGCCGAAGACGGCGGCGGCGATCGCCGCCCGGTTGAGAGCCCCACGCCAGGTGGGTGGACGCCTCATCCGCTCCTCGCGCCGGCTGCGGGCGATCTGCTTGGCATCCGTGCGCGTACGCGAGCTTCCCGTGCGGGACGCGCGCTCGATCGTCCCCGCGGGCGTCCCCCGATGCTTCCGGGTGCGCTTGCGCTTGGTCTGGGCCATTGCCGGGCGACGTTACACGACAGCTTGCAGGGCTTCCTCGAGCACGTGGCGTTCGGGCGAGAAGCCGCGAAGCGGCACGTCAGCGGGAAACCCCTCGAGCGCCGCGCGCGGGGCAAGGCCCACCAGCTCGGCCTCTGCCACCTCAGCGCGCGCGCGGACGTGCTCCACGACCTCCCGAAGGGGTACGGCGCGATGGTCGTGCACGTTGGTCGACACCTGCGCGCGGCCGCGGTCGGCCAGGGACAGGCCGATGGCCCGTACGCCGGGCAGGCCGCCGCCGGACTCGCGCAGGCCCGCGGCGATCTCCCGGGCCAGGTCCACGTCGTCGCTCACCAGGTCCACGTTGAACGCCACCAGCGGGGGCCGGGCGGCGGCCAGGACGGCGCCCGCGGTGGGGTGTGGGCGGGATGGCCCAAAGTCCGGTACGAGCTCGCCCGCATCCATGCGCCGCCGGAGCTCCAACGGGCCGCCGCGGCGGATGCTCGCACGCTCGGTGTGCTCCGGTCGCGTGGCCAGCTCGCCGTAGAGGAACACCGGCAGCTCCAGCTCCTCGCCCACCAGCGCGGCGGCGGTCAGCGCTTCGGCACACGCCGCGCCGCGGCTCGCCTCGTCCAGGTAGACCACCGGCATCACGTCGAGGGCTCCCACGTGCGGGTGGACCCCGTCGTGGTCACGCAGGTCGATCAGCTCGACAGCCGCCCGGGCCGCCTCCAGCAGCGCCGACGCCAGGTCGCCCTGCCGCGCGGCCAGGGTGAACACGGACCGGTCGTGGTCGGGGTCGGCGTGGAGGTCGAGAAAGTGCGCCGGGGCCAGCCGCCCCTCGATGGCCTCCAGGACCGCAGCGTCACGGCCTTCGGAGAAGTTGAGCACGGCCGTGAGAAGCGGTGCCTCGGTCATCAGGAGGAGTATCGCGACCACCGGCGCGCGATACTCGGTTGGCGATGTCGCAGGAGAACCTGCAGGTGGTCCGGGATCTGATGCAGGCGTTTAACGCCCGCGACGGGGGCGCCATCTCGCACTATGCCGACGATGTCGAGTACCGCCTGATCGGTGGTTTCTCCGGCTTGTCGGGACAGATGCTCAAGGGTCGCGAGGCCGTCCTGGAGTTCGCGTGGGAGCTGATCGAGACCCTCGAAGCCCGATTCGAGGTGGAACGCCTGGCCGAAGTCGACGACCGAGTCGTTTTGATCGCGAGCACCGCGGGCGCTGGTGGCGAGAGCGGTGCTCCGGTGACACAGCGGTGGGGCCAGATCGACACGTTCCGCGAGGGCAAGATCACCGCAGTCGACAACTACTGGGAGGCGAACCAGGCCCTCGAAGCTGTGGGGCTGGCGGAGTAGGCGATGTCGCAAGAGAACGTGGACTTGGTGCTGGCGTCGTATGACGCCTTCAACCGGCGCGACTGGGACGCCTTGCTGGGGCTGATCGACGAAGAGGTGGAGATCGAGTCGCGCCTGGTGGTCATGGAGGGCGGCTACCACGGCCACGAAGGCCTGCGGCAATGGTGGGACCACGTCCTCGGTGCCATGCCCGACTACACCCTCGAAGTCCAGGAACTGCGGGACCTGGGCGAAGTGACACTCGGCCATATCCGCGGCTTGGGGCATGGTGCCGCCAGCGCGACGCCAGTCGTCGATCCGTTCTGGCATCCGGTGAGGTGGCGGGACCGAAAGATCGTCTGGTGGCGTAACTGTTCGACCGAGGCGGAAGCCCTCGAAGCCATGGGGATGTTTGACTAGACGCACGGTTTTTCTCACTGTGGCTGCCCTGTCCCGTCCCGGCAGGGAATCGGTTGGGGGTTGCCCCCCTTTGGCGTCATTGGCCGCCGGATAGTCTGTCGACGGTCCGTTCGGCGGGCGCGGGCCTCACGCTCCTCCTGCTCGGCCCTTGTGGCCATTGGCGAGCGGGGTTGCCCTATCGGTTGCCCCCGGAGTAGGCACGAGCCCGCCCAGAGGGCAGGACGGGCCGAGGATCTCGCTCTGGCTGCGGCTATCCTCGCCGTCCGGGCTCCGTAGCTCAGCGGTTAGAGCGCACGACTCATAATCGTGAGGTCCCTGGTTCGAATCCAGGCGGAGCTATCGGCTGATCTGCAGGGCTTTTGTCTTGTTGAGCGGCCAGGATCCATAGCTGCAACTGCAGACTGTGGTCTACCGGTGGCCTACGCGGTTCCCCGCGCGGGACCACCTCGGACACGTCGGTGGCCCGCCGTCGGCATTCGAGAGCGCCCCAGACGCGCTTTACGTCGCCCTGCATGACGGCACGATCAAGCGGTCGACGGACGGAGGACGCAGCTGGGCGGTTCGCTTGCGTCCCTGAGCGCGCGACGCGAGACGGGGCCGCCTTCAGGCGGCCCCGTCAAATTGCGTTTGCTCTGGCGCCGGACCTAGGGTGCCAAGCGGCTTGCTGTGGCCCGCGAGGACGCCTTACTCGTCCCCAGCTTGCTGGTCCTCAGCTTGCCCTTTGCGGCGGAGCGATACTTAGCCGCCTTCGCGTGCTCAACCTTGCCGTCCCAGTGCCCCAAGGCATCCTCCTGGGTCTGCGGGTTGAGGTACTCAAGCGGCGCGGTGGCCACGTCCGTCAGAACGCTGAAGACCTGGAAGCCCTCACCTGTGGGCGGATCCTCCACACCGTCCGTGGCGTAGATCGGGAACTCATCGTCACCGAGCTCCGGCCCCTCGTACCAGTAGGCCGACCAATTGTCTGACGTCTCGTCCCAATAGGCCTCCTCGGTCGGGTGGAACGGGTCGGTGAAGTCGATCACGTCGATCCCGCCCTCGTACCACGCGTTCACCAGCAGGTCGCGGTCCTTGGTGCGCACCGTGTTGCCGAGGTGGGCCGAACAGTACGCCGTCTCGTTGCCCTCGGGGTCGGGCCTAGTCTCGCCCCGACGCGGGAAGGTGAAGTGACTGAGCTTCTTACCCGACTTCGTCGAGAGGAAGAACATCGCCCCGGTGTCGCCCGGGCCTCGCCCGTAGACATCGGGCGTGACCGTCGGACACCCGATTCCGAACGACTCGTCGATGAAGTTCACCAGCTTGCCGTCCGCGCTGAAGGTGGCCGAGTGCCAGAAGTCCACCACGACGTCGCGGTAGTTGCCCGCCCCGTCACGGTCGACGTTGTCGTCGTAGACCCAGAGCGGATGCTCGGTGTCCGGGATCCCGTTCTTCTTGATCCGCCACAGCTGGGCCTGCTCGGCGCACGCGGCGGCGGCAAGCCCCAGCTCGACGTTGACGCCGATGTCGTGGCAGGCAGTCAGGCCGTCGATCAGCCCCTCACCGGTCAGACTGTGCTGGCTCGGGAGGAACCTGTTGTCCCGGTCACCGGGGTAAGAGACCTTCGGCTCAGCTATGACCCTCGCCCTATCCGGACGGTTGACGGGCACCTTGATCACGGAGATCTTCTCGTGCAGCGGGCTGTTGCCCGCCGGAGGCCCGGTCTCAGGCCCACACGTCGGTCCAGGACGCAACGGATAGGACGAGACGTAGAGCAGGATCTGTCCCTTGCCGCGCGGGTAGAGGGTGATCGTGTGCGCCCCGCAATCGGTGTAGACGCCCTTGATGAACTCGGGGTTCTGTGGGTCGCTCACATCGACGATGCGCACGCCCTCCCAACCGTTGGGATCCTCATCGAAGCGAGTCCCGTCGGGATGCACCGTAGCGGTGGAGCCGCACTCGGGACCCGTCAGCGTCCGATCGACGGCCAGGAAGAGCAGATCGCCCCAGATCACTGGGTCGTTTTGCGGTCCGAAGCACTGAAAGTTGTTCAGCAGCGTAGGAGCGCCCGGGGTCGAGATATCGAAGATCTGAACGCCGTCGTAATGGCCCTGATAGGCCCGATCGCCCCAGAAGGCGATGTCCGAATTGACAGCTTCGCTCCCGTTCGGCTGGTTGAAGAGCTTCGTGATGCCCGACACGTCGGCATCGCCGTCGTGCTCGGCGCCCGCCGGCGCGGCGAGAGTGCCGATTGCGAGCAGTAACGCGCCCAAACACCAAGTAAGGCGTCGTCGCATGCCTATCTCCCTCTCCGTTGGTTAGCGAGGAAGCCCGGTTTGGGCTTGCCCCGATCCTCTGAGGCTTGTCGACTTGCATCCAGCGCACGACCAGTGTCCTACTGTGGTTTTGTAGGACTACACCCGGGAGGATACCCGGCGCGAAGCGGCTCGAAACGCTGGCGGCGCTCGGCTAATCCGATTTTGCTACCGGCGTTCCCGCCCCTCTCCGGCGCGGTGGTCATACCTGGCCGAGAGGTCGGCGAGCAGATGCCGCAGGGGCCGTCAGCGGTGGTCGCGTTGGCGGAACTGGTCCAGGCCAAGGGGGTTGGCGACGCCGCGTTCCTCGATGAGGCCGTGGCCGTCCCGCAACCGAAGGTCGAGGCATCGTGATCGCCTGATCGAGCGCCTTTAGGGATCGTTGGGTTGGCGTTCGTGGGCACCGATATCGACTTGTGTGCCGGCCGCCGGGCGTGGGCGTCCGAGGCGGTCGAGCGGAGGCACGCTATAGCCACCGCCCCCCGGCGTGCCATCGTCGACCCCCAGGCTTCCGCTCGCGAGCCGGTAGTCGTTCGCGGCGGCGTTGAGATAGGTAGCTCGACCGAAGATCTCGGTGACGACGAGCGGCGCTGAGCCGCCGCCGATGAGGTTGTAGCCGCGATAGTCGTACTGCTGCGACCCCCCGGGCACAGCGCCGAATGAGTTCATAATGTTGTTGAAGAACACGATCTTCGTCGCGGTTCCCTCTCCGAAAACGATGTCGTCTTCGACGGTGTTGTTGATCATTCGGAGGCCCTCGACGTCGTAGAGCTTGACGCCGTTGAACGCCCCAGCGGTCCTCACGATCAGATTGTTCTCGAACGTGACGTTCGAGACCTTGCCGTCCTTGATGAAGAACTGGATCGCTTCGTTGTCGTGCATGAAGTTACGGCGCACGACGAGACCCGTGCCTCCGCCGAAGGTCCGGACGACGTCGGTATGGAGGGAATCGCCTGCGGGACGGTCGAGGTTGCTGATCTCGTTGTCCTCCACGATGACATTGCTGAAGTTGCGGATGTTCATACCGACATATCTCAGCCCGTCGATGTCATTGCGGCGGATGTAGACGTCCTTGATCACGGGTTCGCCCGGCCCGGAGGAAAGGAAGACGGCGGTGCCGCTCCCGCCGCCGATGCGGTTGTCCTCGATGTGGACGTCGTCGGAGCCGTCCTGGATCCGAATCGCGTGCAGGCCCGGCGCGGCGTGCGAGTTGCCCTCGAAGCGGAGGTGGCTACCGCGGATATCCGCCGGCCCGGTGAACTTGAGCCGCTCGAAAGCCACGTAGTTCACCCTCAGCGTGCCGGTGCCCGGCGTCGAGAACCCCCTCACCGTCGGGCTCGTTCCGGGGTAGGGAACGAAAGTCACGAAGCCCGACCGGGCCCTGTAGTCAGACCAGCCAAACGACGGATACGTCCCACTGAGCAGGTAGACCGTCGAAGGGTTAGGAGCCGTCTGGACCGCGTGCTGAAAGGTCCGCCAGGGAGTAGCCGGGCTGCGGCCATCGTTCGCGTCGCTGCCGGCAGGGCTCAGGTAGCGGGCGCTCGCGTCGCTGCCTCCCGTGGTCGCGAACGGCTCGGTGCTGGTCGTGCCGGCCGGCCCCGCGCAGACGAACGTGCTCTGGGAGCTCTCCTTGCCGCAGACCTGGTACTCATACTGCGTTCCCGCGGTCAGGCCGCTCACATCGCGGTACCAGGGTGCGTTGGTCACCTTGCCCACGCTGAACGAGGCCGTGTTGGTCCAACTGGTCGTGCCCGCGACACGCCAGCGCATGTACGCCGTGCACGAGCTGTCGCACGAGCCGACCGCGTTAAGCCGCGCCGAGGAACTCGTCACATTCGTCGCCCCGGTCGTCCGGCCCGCACAGCCGACCAACAGGACGACCGCCCCCACGGTCAGCATGAGCAGGCACAACCGCTTCATGGCCAGACCCCTTCGCACGATCGGCTAGGCCGCCACGCCCCCGTCAGCCCCGTTCCGGGCAGCCAGCCCTCTGAGGTCAAGTCCCCGTGGGCAACGGTTGGGCAACACCCCACCCGGAAACAGCCAGATCCGCCTGTACCACCACGGGCCGGAAACCCGCTCCCTACCTAGCAACCGCAAACAGCCGCAACCGCTGGCCTCGACTCATAATCGTGAGGTCCCTGGTTCGAATCCAGGCGGAGCTATGAACTAGCCTCCGGCAAGAGCCGGGACATCTCTAGAGGCGCTGCAACCCGCGACACACCGACGACGATCAGTCGCTGCGAATCCCGGATACGGTGCCGGTCATGACGTTCGTGACGCTGGCCGAGCACGAGGGAGTCGCCGTCCTGACCGCCGACCGCCCTCCGGCCAATGCAATGGATGTCGAGCTGTTGCGGGAGCTGGTGGCAGCGGTCGAGCACCTGGCCGCCTCGCCCCCGGGCGCGCTCGTGCTCGCGGGGCGGCCGGGGTTCTTCTCCGCGGGCGCTGACCTGAAGGCCATTCCCGGCTACGGCCCAGCGGATCAGCGCGCCGCCGTCCAGGGCATCAACGCGATGGCACTGGGCGTCTACGCGCTGCCCTGTCCCGTGGTCGGAGCGATCACCGGCCACGCGATCGCCGGCGGCCTGGTCCTCGCCTTGTGCACCGACGTCCGGGTCGCCTCTTCGGCCGGTCGCTACGGCCTGACCGAGGTGAAGGTGGGCGTGCCCTACCCGCAGGCGGCTATCGGTGTGGTGCGGGCCGAGCTCGCGCCCCATGCAGCGCGGCTGCTCGCGCTCGGCAACCAGCTCGTCGAGGCGCATGCGTGCCTGCGTCTCGGCGTCTTCGACGAAGCGCGCGAGCCCGAGGACGTCTTGCCGCGGGCGCTCGAGCTCGCCGCGGAGCTCGCAGTCATGCCGCCCGATGTCTACGCCCGCACGAAGCAGGAGCTTCGCGGAGCGACGATCGCGCGCCTACGCGCGGCCGCGACGAATGAACCGCTGCTCGCCGGCTGGGTGAGCTGACGCCCGCAGGAGAAGGTCCGTCTGGCACTACTGCCGCTGCTCGTGCGCGCCGAACTCCGACCCCGCCGGCAACACGCGGCTCCGCCCCATCGCCTTCGCGCGGTACAGCGCCTCGTCGGCGGCCCGGTAGAGCTCGTGCAGGTCCCGGCCGTCGCGTGGATACTCGGCCACCCCGGCGCTGAACGAAGCGCGCGTAGCCCGGCCGCCTCTGCCGGTGAACGTCTCTCGACGGAAGCCCTCGAGCAGCGCGGCCATCCGCTGGATGCCGTCGTCGCGACCCATGCCGTAGGTCCCGACCACGAACTCCTCGCCGCCCCAGCGTCCGACCACGTCCTCCCCCCGAAACGCTTCCCCGAGCAGCTCTCCGAAGCGACGCAGCACCGCATCCCCGGTCGCGTGGCCGAAGTCGTCGTTCAGCCGCTTGAAGTGGTCGAGGTCGAGGAGCGCGAGGGAGAACGGCTGTCCGAAGCGGTCGGCCAGAGCCATGAGGCCTTCGAGCGCCGCCGTCGACTTTCGCCGGCTCGCAACACCCGTGAGACTGTCCTTCTCCGCCAGGTCGCGGTAGAGGCGGACGCGGTCGAGCCGGTTCAGGATTCTCGCGACGAGCTCCGGGCCGACGATCGGCTTGCTCACGTAGTCGTCGGCGCCGGCAGCGAAGATCCGCTGCACGGACCCGGCGTCGGCGCGCGCGGTCAGGAACACCACGGGAAGCTGGGCGAAGCACAGGTCGGCCCGAACCGCCCGGCAGAGGTCGATCCCGTCCAGGTTGGGCATGTCGAAGTCCAGCACGAGAAGGTCGGGCACCACTTGCTCGAGCACGTCCCAGAGTCGAAGCGGATCGTTGAAGTCGTGACCGCGGCGGTCGCGCGACGGCTCGGCCTGACGGAGCACCACGTTGCGGAGGTCGAGCAGGTGGCGCTGCTGCACGACATTGGAAAGGTGGGCGTCCCCGACTCCGTGCTCCAGAAGCGCAGACCCCTGAACGAGCAGGAGTGGGAGCTGATGCGACAGCATCCCGCCATCGGCGCCCGCATCCTCGCCGGGACTGAGACCCTCTCGCACCTGGCGCCGGCGGTGAAGGCCGAGCACGAGCGCTTCGACGGAACGGGCTACCCCGATGGCCTTCGAGGATCGGGGATTCCCGCTCCCCAGCCGGATCACCTTGGCCTGCGACGCCTACCACGCCATGACCAGCGACCGCCCCTACCGGGCCGCCCTCGACCCGGCGCAGGACGTGACCCAGCTCCGATCGGGCGCAGGCACCCAGTTCGACCCGTCCGTGGTGGACGTCCTGCTGGAGGAGATCGAGGAGTCGGCCGGACAACATCCGCCCCCGGCGGCCGGCGCGCTGGAAACAGCCGGCCTCCACAGCAACGCGCTGGACGGCCCCCTCCCTCGTAGAACCTCACGCCGCGCGTCCGAAGATCGTTACAGCACCCACCCGGAAGCCATCCAGCGCCTTCAAGCCCGGTCCCCGTTCGGCCGATGCATGAATACCGAGCGAGCTCGGGGGGACCAATGACGGCCGAGGCGCTTGAAAACCGGAAAGTACGTGCCGCCTTTCAGGCGGAGGTACGGCGCTCGACGCACGCCACCGCGCTGGCCGGTGGACTGATCGCCCTCGTGGTCATGCCCTGCTGGATCGGCTTCGACCATCTGGTCGACCCGGCCAACGCATCCCTGTTCACCAAGCTCCGCCTGCTGCTCGAGGTGCCGATGGCCGCCCTATGGCTGCTCTTGCTGACCGACCGCGGTCGGCGCCGGCCGGAGCCGATCATGCTCATACTGACCGTGCTGATCGAGGCCAGCATCGCGTTCATGATCTCGCGGCTGGACCAAGGGCTGGCCGCCTATGCGCTCGGCATGTCGCTCGTGATCTACGCCAGCGCGTTCCTGCTCATCTGGTCCTGGCGCTATACCGCCGCGCTGATCGTGCTCACCTGGCTGGCTCTCGCCACAGCGGTGCTGGCCGCTGCCGACCCTCTGAGCCGCTCGGAGCTCGGGACCGTCGCCTTCTACCTCGGCACCGCTTCGGTGATCGCCTTCGTCGGTCAGTTCCTGCGCGAGCGCACCGCCTGGCGCGAGTTCACCGTCCGAATGGAGCTGGAGCGCGAGCAGGAGCACAGCCGTGAGCTGCTGCGGCGGCTGGAGCGCCTCAGCCGCGAGGACCCGCTGACGGGGTTGGCCAACCGCCGTTGCTGGGACGAGTCCCTGGCCCGCGAGTTCGAGCGGTCGCGCCGCCACGGCGCGAGCATGACGCTCCTGCTGTGCGACGTCGACCGGCTGAAGGAGATCAACGACCGCTTCGGGCACGCCACCGTCGACCATGTGCTCAAGGGCGCAGCGGAGGCTCTCACGTCGCGCGTCCGCGCGAGCGACCTGGTGGCCCGCCTCGGTGGCGACGAGTTCGCGGTGCTGTGTCCCGATACCCACCCACGGGACGCGGCGGCCCTGGCCGAGGATCTGCGCGCCGAGTTCGGCGAGCTTCGCCCGCCCGAGATGGCGCACCAGGACGTGAGCGTCTCGATCGGGGTGGCTGGTCTTAAGGCGAGCGACCAGCGCCCCGAGGACCTGCTGGCCCGGGCCGACAACCGCCTCTACCGCGCCAAGCGCGTACGCAACGCGGTCTGTGCCGAGGTGGACGACTCGCCGGCCTCGGCGCACGCCTGACCGCAGGGCCGGTCCCACCCGTACCCTCGGCAGATGAGTGGATGCACCACGTGAGGGTCCACCTGCTGGAGCGCGCGCAGTTTCTGGCCCATCCGACCGAGGAGGTGTTCGCATTCTTCGGGGACGCGTTCAACCTCGAGGACATCACACCACCATGGCTGCAGTTCCGGGTGATGACTGCCGGGCCAATCGAGATGCGCGCAGGCGCCTTGATCGAGTACCGCCTGGCGCTGCGCCGGGTGCCGGTCCGCTGGCGCACCAGGATCGAGGAGTGGGTGCCCGGGCGACGCTTCGTGGACGTCCAGCTGAGCGGCCCCTACCGCCTGTGGCACCACACCCACACCTTCGAGCCGGACGCCGGCGGCACCCTGGTCCGGGACACGGTGCGCTATGCGCTGCCCGCCGGGCCGGCCGGCGAGCTGGCCCACCGCATGTTCGTCCGCTCGGACCTGGAGCGCATCTTCGAGTACCGCCACGAGGCGGTCGCTCGGTACTTCACAAAGTAAAGTAAGGGGGTCGATGAGCACCTTCTGGCGACTGCTGGGCTTCCTGCTCCCCTACCGCAAGGCGGTCGGCGCATCCTTCGTGCTCGCCGCGGCCGCCATGGGCACCGGGGTGCTGATCCCCTACCTCGTCGGCCGCACCGTGGACGAGGTCCGCGACGGCGGCACCGACCTCTGGCCGCTCGCGATCACCGTGGCCGTGGCGGGGGTCCTGCGCCTGGCCTTCAGCGTCACGCGCCGGCTGGTGGCGGGCCGGGTCTCGCTGGGCGTGGAGTACGACCTGCGCAACGGCATCTACGGCCACCTTCACTCGCTGGAGCTGGCCTTCTTCGACACCCAGCAGACCGGCCAGCTGATGTCCCGCTCGACGGTGGACCTCCAGGCCGTGCGCTTCTTCCTCGGGTACGGGCTGATCTTCATCGTGCAGTCCGCTCTGACCATCCTCATCGCCGGCGCGGTCATGTTCGCGGTCGACCCGGTGCTGGCGGCGGTGTCCCTGGCCCCGATGCCCTTCGTCGTGTGGATCGCGTTCCGGTACGGGCGCCTGAACCGGCCCGCCACCCAGGAGGTCCAGCAGCGCATCGCCGAGCTGACTGCGGAGGCGGAGGAGAACGTGGGCGGGGTCCGGGTGGTCAAGGCCTTCGCGCAGGAGCGCCGCCAGCTCAGGCGCTTCGACCGCGCGGTGGCGCGCGTGTTCGATCAGTCGATGGTGTCCACCCGGCTGCGGGCCTTCTACAGCCCGCTGATCGGGTTCCTGCCCCAGCTGGGCCTGGCCGCCGTCCTGTTCGTGGGCGGCCGCCAGGCGATCGACGACCCGTCGCGCCTGGGCGAGTTCGTGGCCTTCTACGGCTACGTGTTGATGCTGACGTCTCCGGTGCGGATGCTGGGCATGGCGCTCGGCATGGCCCAGCGCGCCGTGGCCTCCGGAGCTCGTGTGTTCGAGCTGCTCGACCGTGAGCCCGGGCTGACCGCCCCGCCGGCCGCGCGCCCGCTGCCCGACGGGGGCGGACGGGTGGAGATGCGCGGCGTCTCCTTCGCCTACGAGGGGGGCGACCCGGTGCTGAGCGGCGTGGACCTGGACGTGGAGGCCGGGCGGACCGTAGCCTTGGTGGGGCCGACCGGGTCGGGCAAGACCACTCTGGTGCTGCTGATCCCGCGCCTCTATGACGTGACCGACGGCGCGGTCCTGGTGGACGGCGCCGACGTGCGCGACCTCGACCCGGCGTCGCTGCGCCGGGAGGTGGCGGTGGTCACCGACGACGCCTTCCTGTTCTCCGCGTCGCTGGCCGAGAACATCGCCTACGCGCGGCCGGAGGCGGAGCACGACCAGATCATCGCCGCGGCCGACCGGGCCGGTCTGGGCGAGCTGCTGGACAGCCTCCCTGAGGGCCTCGAGACGCTGGTGGGCGAGCGTGGCCTGACCCTGTCGGGCGGCCAGCGCCAGCGCGTGGCCATCGCTCGCGCGCTGCTGGCGGAGCCCCGCATCCTGATCCTCGACGACGCCACCTCCAGCGTGGACGCCACCACCGAGGCCCGCATCAAGCAGGCGCTGACCGAGGTCATGCGCGGCCGGACGACCTTCGTGATCGCCCACCGCCTCTCCACGATCGCCCTGGCCGACGAGGTCGTGGTGCTCGAGGACGGCAGCGTGGCGGCCCAAGGAACCCACGAAGAGCTTCTGTCCGACTCTCCGCTGTACCGCGAGATCGTGGAGAAGGGGCTGCCCGACCAGGTGTTCCTGAACCAGCAGGACCCGGAGCGCGAGGTGGCGGGCCTGTGAGAAGGATCTGGCAGCGCCTTCGCGGGGAGGAGCGCCGCGCGCGCAAGCTGCGGCACCTGGTCACGCTGCTCGGGCCGTACCGGGGCCGCGTGGCCCTGACGCTCCTCGCGCTGGTCGTGGCCACCGCGGCGTCGCTGGTGCCCCCGTATCTGGCCGGCCGCGCGGTGGACGACGGCATCCGCGCGGGCGATCCCAGCGCCCTGACCGTGATCCTCGTCGTATTCATCGGGGCCGCGCTGGTCAACTGGGGGGCCACCTACGTTCAGACGCTCCTCATCAACTGGGTCGGGCAGCGCGCGCTGCAGGACCTTCGGATACAGGTCTTCGCCCATCTCCAGCGCCTGTCGATCGGCTTCTACTCCCGCAACCGGGCGGGTGTGCTGATCTCCCGCCTCACGAACGACGTGCAGGCGCTCGACCAGCTGGTCACCGAGGGCATCCAGACGCTGTTCTCCTCCACTCTCACGCTGATCGGGATCGCCGTGATCCTCGTGGTGCTGGACCCGTCGCTCGCGCTCGTGACCTTCCTGACCTTCCCGATCCTGCTGGTCGGGAGCGTCGCGTTCCGGCTGGCCTCCGCGGGCGCGTACCGCGCCACCCGCGAGCGCATCGCCCTCGTGACGGCGTACCTGCAGGAAACCCTGTCCGGCGTTCGCGTGGTCCGCGCCTTCAGCCAGGAGCGGCGCCACACCACGCGCTTCGCCGAGCTCAACGACGAGCACCGCGCGGCCAACATGCGCACCGTGCACCTCAATGCGGCCTACTTCCCGTCGGTCGAGCTGCTGTCCGCGGTGGCCACCGCGGCGATCCTGCTCTATGGCGGCAACCAGGTCCTCGACGGCGCGGTCACGATCGGCGTGCTAGTGACGTTCGTGTTCTACCTGCAGAGCTTCTTCGACCCGATCCAGTCGCTGTCCCAGCTCTACACGACCTACCAGGCAGGCATGGCCGCGCTGGACAAGATCTTCGAGCTGCTGGACGAGGAGCCCGAGATTCGCGACCGCCCGGGCGCGGTGGAGCTGCCGGCGCTGCGCGGGGAGATCGAGTTCGACGGCGTGACCTTCGCCTACGGCGACGGCGAGCCGGCGCTGCGCGACGTCTCCCTGCACGTGCCCCCCGGGCAGACGGTGGCCCTCGTGGGCGCCACCGGAGCGGGCAAGTCCACACTGGCCAAGCTCGTGGCCCGCTTCTACGATCCCGGTCGCGGCCGAGTCACGATCGACGGCCACGACCTGCGCGACGTGACCGAGCACTCGCTGCGCTCCCAGCTCGGGACCGTGCCCCAGGAGAGCTTCCTGTTCTCGGGCACGATCGGGGACAACATCGCCTTCGGCGCCACCGACGCCGGTGACACCGACGTCGAGGCAGCCGCCCGCGCCGTGGGGGCACACGAGTTCATCACCCGGCTTCCCGACGGCTACGACACGGAGGTCGGCGAGCGGGGCGGGCACCTCTCGGCCGGGCAGCGCCAGCTCGTGGCCTTCGCCCGGGCCGCAGCGGCCGATCCGCGTATCTTGGTCTTGGACGAGGCGACGTCCAACGTGGACGTGCGCACCGAGTCACAGATCGAGCACGGGCTGCGGCGCCTGCTGGCCGGCCGCACCGCGATCGTGATCGCCCACCGCCTCTCCACCATCCGCGGCGCCGGGCGCATCGTCGTGCTCGACGGGGGGCGCGTGGCCGAGCAGGGCACCCACGACGAGCTGCTCGAGCTGGACGGCGCCTACGCCCGCCTGTATCGCGACTGGGCGGAGCAGGCGGCGGCCTGAATCGGGCCGCCCCGCCACCCGGGCGGGGTGGCTATCCTCGATCCCGCCTCGATGGGGGGTCGTCTAATGGCAAGACGCCAGCCTCTGGAGCTGGTTATCGGGGTTCGAGTCCCTGCCCCCCAGCTTCCGCCCGTCCAGGCGCGCGAGTCAGGCCGCGCGGGCGGCCGGGACCAGCCTCAGGCGAGACGGAAGGAACGGCACCACCGCCCGCTTGACGTACTCGCCGCCGGCACGAACGAGCGCGCGGCGGACGAAGGGCGGCGGCAGCGCGGAGAAGCCGTAGGCGTCCCGGATCCGGTCGGGCAGCAGGGCGATCGTGATGAAGTTGACCGTCTCCACGAGCGGCTGCGCATAGAGAGGCACGGGCGGCTCGAGCACGATCGAGCGGGCGCGCTCGCGGGCCCAGTCGGTCACGTGGAGGGTGTCGCCCTCCAGCATCTCCCGCCGGTAGTCGTCCAGCTCCGAGAGGGTCCGGGGCATGTCCCCGTCACGCAGCCCGAACAGCCGGCCCACGATCCGGTAGTCGTCCCAGTAGGCCGCCTCGTCCTGGCGCGAGAAGGCCCCCACGTAGGTGCGGTAGACCACGAGCCCGGAGTCCACGAGCGTGAACAGCACCCACAGCAGCAGGTCGGGGTCGTCGGCCCGGTATGGGGTGCCCGCGGGGTAGCGGCCGGCGGCGGCGGGCAGGCGGCCCTTCACACGCCGGTGCATGGCGCGGACGCCCCGGCAGATGCGGTCCGCATCCGCCCTGGACCCGAAGCCGATGGTGCTCATGACCTCAGCGGTGCGCGCCAGACGGTCGTAGGGCTCGTCCAGCGCGGTCGAGTGGGCCAGCAGGCCCGACACGGCGAGCGGGTGGGCCGCCTGCATCAGAAGGGCGCGCGGACCGGAGAGAGCCAGCGCCCGCTCGCGGTGCAGGCGCCTCAACATCGAGCGATCGGTGAAGTAGCCCTCCATACCCTCAGCGTACGGGTGAGCCGGTCTGATGGCCTACCCCGGGTCCGCGGCGAGGCTGGCGCGGACGGGGATGACCGGATCCGTCATCCCGCCCGTAAACCCTGAGTGAGGGAAGAGGCCTGCGCGACCCACGATCGATTGCGCCCCGGCGGACGCTCAGGCTGCCGACGACAGCGCTCCGTGAGCCTTCTCCAGCCCGAGGCGGAGACGGCTCTTCGCCGTGCCGAGCGGCACGCCGGAGGTCGCGGCGATCTCCGAAGCCGACAGGCCCCTGCCGAACGCCAGCAGCACGGCCTCCCGCTGCGACGCGGGCAGGTCACCCACCGCCCTCAGCGCCCGCTCGGTCTCGTCGCGCCGGATGGCCAGGTCCGACGCGGCGTCCTCCCGCCCGGAGGCGCGCTCCTCGTCGCGGTACCCCAGGCGTTCGGTGGCGGCCCGGCCGGCGGCCAGGGACCGCATGCGATCCACCGCCCGGCTGCGCGCCATCATCGCCACGTACCCGGGCAGGCTCCCGCGGCGGGGATCGAACTGCCGGGGATTGCTCCACAGCGTGAGGAACACGTCCTGCACGACGTCCTCCGCGGCGGCCGCATCTCCGAGTACGCGGAAGGCACTGGCGAAGGCGCGCGGCCGGTGGGTGCGGTAGGCGTCGCTGAATCCGGATGGGGTGGCGAGGGCGGTCATGCTTGCCTCATTCCTCGGGATACCAAAGTTAAACACAGCGTAGCGAAAATCGACACAGAATGTTGAACTCTTGGCTTCATTGACGATCGGACAGCTCGCCGCCGAGACCGGCGTACGGGCGGGAACCCTCCGCATGTGGGAGTCCCGCCACGGCTTCCCCCAGGCCGAGCGGCTCCCGAGCGGCCACCGGCGTTACCCGCAGGAGGAGGTGGAGCGCGTTCTGGAGGTCATCTTGGCCCGTGAGAGCGGACTGTCCCTGTCGGCCGCTATCGAGCGCGTGCAGGGCACCGCTGAGGTACCGGAGACCTCGATCTACGCGGGCCTGCGCCGCCGGCGGCCCGACCTGCATCCGTACCCCATCCCCAAGCGACTCCTCGTGGCCGTCTCGCACGCGATCGAGGACGAGTGCGAAGCGGCGGCGGAGCCCGCGGTCCTGGTCGGCTCGTTCCAGAAGGAGGCGTTCTACCGCGACGCCGAGCCGCGCTGGCGCGAGTTCGCGCGCACCGCGGAGCTGGCGGTGGCGTTGGCCGACTTCGACCAGCCCGACGCACGCCCGGGCCGCCCCCTGGAGGTGCCCGTTGCCCGCAACCACCCCCTGGCCAACGAGTGGGCCATCGTCTGCGACGCGCCCGGGTTCTCGGCGTGCCTGGCCGGGCGCGAGCGCCACGTGGCCGGCCAGCGGATCTTCGAGATGCTCTGGTCAGTCGAGCCGGGCGTGGTTCGCGACGCCGTACTGCTCGGCCTGGACCTGGCCAAGGCCAGCCTGCCGGCGGTGGGCGCCATGGTCCCCGAGCGCCTGTCGGAAGCCCCGCGGCCCGACCCCGACGCGGTGGCCCGCGCGACATCGGTCACCAACCGGATGCTGGCCTACGTGGCCGCCGCGGCCACCTGAGGGAGTGGTCCGGTGCTCGCGCGCTGCGCTCCTCCCTAGAGCGCGGCCAGGTCCGTCGACTCGTCGGCCAGCGCCAGGAGCTCGCGCTCGGCGCGGTCCGTGATGAACCTTCGCGCATGCTCCAGATCGTCGGAGCGCCCGACGGCCAGCGCCGCGGTCACGCGTCCCCCGTCCACCCAGAACACGGTGAAGCGGGCATCGTCCATCGAGCCCCGCACCACCGTGTCTCCCGACCCGGGGCCCACGTACTCCATTGAGACCCAGTCCGCGAGGTCGGAGAAGAAGTAGGGCACCGCCTCGTGCTCCACGCCGCGCCTGAGCATGTTGAGCGCGGCCGTGACGCCGTGGCTCGACGCCACGTCCCAGTGCTCCACCCGTATCCGGCGCCCGTGCAGCGCGCTGTCCCACTCGCAGATGTCCCCGGCCGCGAAGATCCCCGCGGCCGACGTCTCCAGGCCGGCCGAGCACTCGACGCCCCCGGTGTCCCCGATCGTCAGGCCGGCGCCGCGGGCCAGCGTCACGTCCGGGGTGACCCCGGCTCCGATCACCACGCAATCGCAGTCCAGCTCGAGGCCCGACTCGGTCACCACACGCCGCACGCGCTCGCCGTCTCCCTCGAACCGCGCGAGCGTCTGCCCGCCGTGCACCTCGATGCCGTGGTCGGTCAGGACCCTCTGGAAGAACCCGCCCACCAGGGGCCCGAACTGGCGCTCGAGCGTCACGCCCTCCTGCATCAGGATCGAGCACCGGGCGCCCAGGGCGGCAGTGATCGAGGCGGCCACCTCACAGCCGATGTAGCTGCCTCCGACCAGAACCACCCGCTCGGCGGCCTCGGCGTCCGCTCGTATGGCGTCCGCGTTGCCGAAGGCGCGCAGATAGTGGATCCCATCCTGGTCTGAGCCTTCCACGGGCAGGCGGTTGACGTTCGCACCCGTGGCCAGCAGCGCCTTCTCGAAGCCCACCTCCTCCTTGGTGGACAGGCGCGCCACCCGCCCGCCGGCATCCAGCTTCATCACGCTCGTGCGGGTCAAGAGCTCGATTCCCTGGTCGTCCCACCACGCCGGCGGCCGGTACAGCACGTCGTCGCGGCCCTCGTGGCCCTGGAGATAGCCCTTGGACAGCGGAGGGCGGTTGTAGGGCGGGTCGGGCTCGCGCCCGACCACGAGAATCGAGCCTTCGGAGCCCTCCTCGCGCAGGCGACGCGCGCAGCTGGCCGCGGCCAGCCCGCCGCCCACCAGCAGGTGGTCGACCGAGCGGTCGGGCACCTAGGCGGAGGGGGCGACGGTGTTGGTGAAACGCTCGGTCACGCGCTCCTCGATGCCCACGTCCAGGACGAGCAGCACCTCGTCACCAGCCTGGACGAGGGAGTCCCCGGTGGGCACGAACCCGCCGCCCTCCCGGAGGATGGAGATGACCAGCGAGCCATCGGGCAGCTGGAGGTCGCGCACCGTGCGCCCTGCGGCCCCCGAGCCCTCGGCCACCTCGAGCTCGATGATCTCCAGGCGCTCCTCGGGCAGATCCAGCAGGTGCACCAGCCCGTACTTGGGCACCTCGTGCTCGATCAGGCGCAGGATCAAGTCGGTGGCCGAGATGGCCGGCTTGACGCCCAGCAGCTCGAAGTGCTCGAGGTTGCGCGGGTTGTTGCAGCGCGCCACCACCCGCTCGACGCCGTACTTCTCGCGCGCCACCTGGGAGATCAGGATGTTGTCCTCGTCATCGCCGGTCACGGCGATGACCAGCTCGGCGCGTTCCACGCCGGCGCGCTCGAGCACCCAGAGCTCCGAGCCGTCGCCGTACTGGACGCTGTGCTCCAGCTCCTCCTCCACCACCGCGTAGCGCGTGGGGTCGGACTCGATCACGGTCACCTCGTGGCCCTTGGCGATGAGCTCCCGGGCCAGGTTCCAGCCCACCTTGCCTGCCCCCACGATCAATACGTACATCCTTAACCGGACACTCCCTCGAAGCGGATCTGGCCGCGGACCGCGGCCTCGAGCAACTCGATGGCCGTCTGTGTGGGACAGACGGTCTGCAGGCCCTGCTCCGCGTACCAGCGGGCACGGTGAGGATCGAGCACGCGCACCACCACGCGCTCGACGTCGAAGCGGCGCTTGGCGATCTGGGCGATGACCAGGTTGGTGTTGTCGCCGTCGGTGGAGGCCACGAACGCGTCCGCCTGCTCCACCCCGGCGGCCAGCAGCGCATCGATCTCCAGCGCGGTGCCGACCGTGAAGCGCCCGCCGCGCTCCTCCCATCCCGACGCGTGGCCGCGGTCGAGGAGGGCGATGGCCTCAGGGTCCTCGTCGAGGACCGACACCTCGTGGCCCTCGGCCAGCATGGAGTGGGCGATCGCAGACCCGACCCGCCCGCATCCGACGATCAGCACGAACATTCGGATTCCACTCTACAAAGCGGCCGAGACTATGGGAGGACCCCCTCGCGCACGGTGTCCCCGCCGGAGGGCGGCGCGGTGAGGATGACTGTGCACGTGGCCTTCTCCACGACGTAGCGCGTGGCCTCCCCGATGAAGCGGTCGCTGCTGCGGCCGCGGCCTCCGAGCAGCGCCCCGCCGCGCACCCGGGTCGGCTCCTCGGCGGCGAGCACGATGGCCTCCACCCCGCGCCGCCGCGCCTCCGACACGATCGCCTGCCCGACCGTGCGGCCGCGCACCATCGCGGTGGCCACCTCCACCCCCTGGTACTCCTCGCCGACCTCCTTCGCCCGGGCGAGCACGCGCTTGGCCTCCTTCACGCGCTCCTCGGGGACCCGTGCGTCGAGCGGCAGCGACATCGGTATCTCGAAGACGTACAGCGCCTCCAGGATCGCGCCGCCGTCCCCGTCGTCGGCGCGGTCGGTAGCGAGCCGCCCGGCCGTGCCGACGATGTCGTCGTCGAGCGGCACGCCGAAGACCGGCACGAGGATGCTCCCGTACTCGGCCTCGGCCACATCCTGGAGGGCCGTGGCCGGGATCGTGAAGCGCTTCCGCAGCGACTTTCCCTGCGCGCGCCGGTAGACCGTATAGAGGCCCACGCCGAGCAGCATCCAGGCGCCGCCGACCACCCGCGCGCCCTCGTGCAGGACGATGATGCTGACCCAGGCCGCCACCGAGAACAGCGCGCCCACGACCGCCGGCAGCGGCACCGTGCCCTTCCGGAACCTGAAGGACAGCGGCAGGCGGAACGCGCTCGGGCGCCCGGCCTCGCGAAAGCGCAGGGCGATCACCGACAGGTGCGCGATCGCGAACGTGAGCATCGCGCCGAAGGCGAAGATGCCGGCGAGGAAGCCCATGTCGTTCGGGAGGGCCAGCCCGAAGGCGATCAGCGCCGCCGCCGTGATCACCACGTACGGGGTGCCGCGGCGCGGGTGGAGCCGCCCGATCGCGCTCGGGATCTGGCGGTTCGTGGCCAGCGAGTAGGCCAGCCGCGAGAGTCCCAGCATCTGCCCGTTCATGGCCACCAGCAGGGTTGCCCCCGCGACGGCGCCAATGGCGTAGCGCGCCACGTCCCGCAGCCATTCCGGGTCTAGCGCGCCCACCATGCCGAGCACAGGCGCCTGCTCGAAGGTCGAGCTGAGCGCGGTGCGCCCGTCCTCGACCGGAACCGCTATCACCGCGGCCGTCGAGACCCCCACGAGCAGCACCACGGCGGCGGCCGAGGTCACGAGCACGAAGCGCTTGAGGCCCTGGCGCCCCACGCGAACCTCCCCCGCCAGGCCCGAGGCGGCCTCGATACCGATCATCGCACCGGTCGCGACGACGGTCGCGAAGACGGCGTCCTCCCAGGTGGGCCGCGAGCCGAGCTCGACCGTGTCGAAGACGGCGCCGAGGTCGAACAGCTCGATCAGCACGATCAGCGACACGGCGACCAGCAGCACGATCCCCACCAACGACAGGCGCAGCACGGTCCGCAGCCGGTCGGCTCCGAGACCGCGGATGTTCGCCACCGCGACGAAGAGCATCGCCAGGGCGGCGATCCCGGTCTCGATCCAGCCGTTGCCGAGCTCTCCCCAGAACGCCGCCAGGTAGTCCGAGATCGCCACCGCGGCGAGCGCCATCACGATCAGGTAGTCGAGGAGGATCGCCCAGCCGGCGACGAAGCTCCAGAACTCGTCGAACGCGTAGCGGGCGAACGTGGAGGCTCCACCACGCTCGGGGTGGAGGGAGTTGCCCTCCACGTAGGTGGCCATGGTGAGCGCGAAGAACGCGGCCGAGATCAGGAAGACGACCGGCGTGAGGCCCAGCGCGTCGCCGGCGACCACCCCGATCGAGAAGAAGATCGACGAGACGATCGCGCTCAGGGTGATCGCGAAGAGCGCGGGCTCCCCGAGACCGCGGGCGAGGATCGCCTCCGCCTTGCCGATGCGCGCGCCGGCCCGGCCGGTGCCGCGGCGCAGCCCCTCGCGGGCCCTCTGACCGCGCTCGGAGCGGCCGTGGCCGTCCTTGGGGCTCACTCCTGGTCACCTCCGGGGCGTGCCTGCCCGGCGAGCCAGAGGCGGGCCGCGCCGACGAGCACGAACGCCACGCCCAGCACCAATCCGAGCGCCAGGGCGCCCCCGCCGCGTGCGAGCGTGGACACGATCATCGCCAGGCCCGCCACCAGGATCAACACGCTGAGCACGCGCGTGGACGTGGCGTAGGCCCTTTGCACAGCGCCATCGTAGTCCCGGCTATCCCGCGTTCGGGCGCTCAGTCGTGCCGCGGGTCGACTCGATGATGACCCGGCACGGACGCTCGCTCAGGACCGTCTCGATGGTCTTGCCGAAGAGGGACTGGCCCGACCGGCGCGGGGGCAGCTCCATCACGACCGCACGCGCGCGTATCTCCCGGGCCTCTTCGACGATGCGCCGGCCCGCCTGGCCGGGGCGCACCTTCTCCCAGTGCCCGGTCACCCGGCGCCCGCCGCGGACGCGGGCCGAGTCGATGACCGACGCCGCGCGCGCCTCCTGCTCCGGCATGTCGGCATCGATCGGCGCGTTGGGCGGCACCGTGATCGTCACCACCACGTGGATGCCGCGCCGGCGCCGCGCCGCCAGCCGCGAGGCCGTGGCCACGGCCTCGCTCGAATAGCGGCCGTCCTCGAAGGCGACGAGGATGGACTCGTACTCGACCTCGTGCTCGACCACCGGCTCGGGTATGACGATCTTGCGGGTCTCGGTGAGCGTCAGGCCGAGCCGCCGGCGATAGACGATGTAGGTGGTCGCGCCGAGTGCGAGCCAGAAGGTGCCCGCGATCAGCGTCTCCATGTTCAGGACGGTCACCACCACGAACGCGAGGCCGGTGCCGAGACCGCCGAAGATGGCCGTCAGGGGAATCGCGTGCCCCCGGATCCGCACGTCCCCGGGAGGCCGGTACGGGCGCTCCACGTCCGGCTCCTTCACACGCAGGGCGATGACCGACGCGTGGGCCACCGTGAAGCTCAGCATCGCGCCGAACGCGTACACCGTTCCGAGGAACTCGGCCTGGCCCGGGATCAGCGCGAGGCAGGCCACCAGGCCGAAGACGATGATCGCCACGTACGGCGTCCGGAAGCGAGGATGGAGCTGCCGGAGCTTCTCCGGGAGCTGGCGGTACTGGCCCATCGAGTAGCTCAGGCGCGACAGGCCGATCAGCCCGGCGTTGGTGGCCACCAGGAGGATCGTCGCGGCCAGCAGGCCCACGTAGAGCTCGGCGGCCGGCTCGAGCGCTCCCAGGTCCAGGTTCTTCACCACGCCGAGCACCGGATTGTCCGCGTAGCCGCCCTCGTCCGCGGGGGTCGCGAGCGCGGTGGTCCCGTTCTCGACCGGCATCGCCGAGAGCGCGATGGCCGGCAGGGTCAGCGAGATCGTCATGACCGCGACCACGACCATTCGCATGGCCTTCGGGATGGTGTTCCCGTAGTCGCGGGCCTCCTCGGCCATGTTCGAGATCGTGTCGATGCCGGTGAACGCGACCATTCCCACCGGAATCGCCACGAGGAAGTCCGCGACGGTCGGCGTCGTGCCGAAGTCGACGTTCGCCACGAGCGTGTCGGGCGAGAACACGAGCGCGAACCCGAGCAGCACGAGCGCCACCTGCGTGAGGAAGTCGGCGATCGCCAGGAAGATGTTCAGCTTGGCCGCCTCCTGGACCCCCACCACGTTGACCACCGCGAGGAAAGCGACAACCCCGATGCCGACCAGGATGTCCGCGGGCGACTCGACGAGCGGCTCCCAGATGATGCCGAGGTAATGCGGGAGGAAGAACGCCGAGATCGCGACCGTGATGATGTAGTTGAGCATCTGCCCCCACGCCGTCAGCGCCGAGGCGAACTCGTTGAAGGCGCGGCGCGCGAACGACGACGATCCTCCGGCCTCCGGGTACATCGTGGTGGCCTCCGTGTAGGTCGCTGCGGTGCACACGAAGATGAGGCCCGCTATCAGGAAGACCACGGGGGTCATCCCGAGCGCGAAGATCGCCACCAGGCCGAGCGCGTAGTAGATCGAGCTCCCGACGTTGCCGTAGGCGGTGGCGAAGAGGGCGCCGGTGCCGAGCACCCGCTCGAGGCCCCGGTTCTTCGGTCTGAACTCGGCCATCGTGCAGCGCGGAAAGCTACTCCCGGACGGGGCTGGCGCCGTGGCGCGGGGGGCCGTGGCGCGCGGGCCCTGAGACGAAGCGCCCTAGACCAGGAACGGCACGATCAGCAGGGCCACGATGTTGGCCACCTTGATCATGGGGTTGATGGCCGGGCCCGCGGTGTCCTTGTAGGGATCGCCGACGGTGTCGCCCGTCACCGAGGCGGCGTGTGCCTCGGAGCCCTTGCCCCCGTACTCTCCATCCTCGATCAGCTTCTTGGCGTTGTCCCACGCCCCGCCGCCGGACGTCATCGATACGGCGGCGAAGAACCCCACCACGATCACGCCGATCAGCAGACCGCCCAGGGCCTGGTAAGACAGCAGGCCGACCACCACGGGGATGACGATCGGGATCAGGGCCGGGAGGATCATCTCGCGCTGCGCCGACTGGGTCACGATGTCGACCGCCCGGGCGTAGTCCGGCTCCTCGGTGCGGTCCATGATGCCGGGCTTCTCCCTGAACTGGCGGCGGACCTCCTCGACCACGCCGCCGCCGGCGCGGCCGACGGCCTCGATAGCCAGCGCGGCGAACAGGTAGACCATCATGCCTCCAATGAGCAGGCCGACCAGCACCTCCGGCTGGGAGATGTCGAAGCCCGACAGCGTCTTGCCGTCGGCCGCGGCCTCCTCGCGCAGCTCCTCGACAAACGCCGCGAAGAGCACCAGGGCGGCCAGCACCGCCGAGCCGATCGCGTACCCCTTCGTCACGGCCTTCGTTGTGTTGCCCACCGCGTCGAGCGGGTCGGTGACGGCGCGCACCTCCTCGGGGAGGTCCGCCATCTCGGCGATCCCGCCCGCGTTGTCGGTGATCGGGCCGAAGGCGTCGAGCGCGACGATGAGGCCGGTGAGCGACAGCTGCGCCATCACGGCCACGCCGATGCCGTAGATGCCGGCCAGCTCGTTGGCCACCAGGATGCCCAGCGCCAGCAGGATCGCCGGCGCCGCGGTGGACTGGAAGCCCTGTGCGAGGCCCTGGATGATGTTCGTGGCGTGCCCGGTCTGCGACGCCCGCGCGGTGGTCCGCACGGGACGGAAGCGGGTGGACGTGTAGTAGTCGGTGATCACGAACAGGCCGGCGGTGATGGCGATGCCGACCAGCGTGCAGAGGTACAGCTCCAGCCCGGTGGGCACGTCGCCGCCCGCCCGCAGGAGGTTGGAGACGCCGTCCTGGTAGCTCAGGTCGTCCATCAGGGCCAGGGTGACCGGTAGGAAGGCCAGAGCGGCCAGGCCGCCGGACACGATCAGCCCCTGGTAGAGCGCGCGCTCGACGTTGCCGGCCGCGCTGCGGACGGCGTAGGTGCCGATGATGGAGGCGATCAGCGACACGCCGCCGATCACGAGCGGGAACACGGCCACCGTGCCGACCTCGCCGAAGATCAGCACGCCGAGGAGCATCACCGCCACGGCGGTGACGGCGTACGTCTCGAATAGGTCGGCCGCCATGCCGGCGCAGTCGCCGACGTTGTCGCCCACGTTGTCGGCGATCACGGCCGGGTTGCGCGGGTCGTCCTCGGGGATCCCGGCCTCGATCTTGCCCACCAGGTCGGCGCCGACGTCGGCGGCCTTGGTGAAGATGCCTCCGCCGAGGCGGGCGAACACCGAGATGAGCGAGCCGCCGAAGCCGAGGCCCACGAGGGCATCGATGGCGTCGCGCTCCTCGGTGCCGGCCGCGATCAGGATGCCGTAGTAGCCCGCCACGCCCAGAAGGGCGAGGCCGGCCACGAGCATGCCGGTGACCGCACCGCCCTTGAAGGCGACCTCGAGGGCCTTGGACACGCCGCTGCGGGCGCTCTCGGCCACCCGGGCGTTGGCGCGCACCGACACGTTCATGCCGATGAACCCGGCGGCGCCGGAGAAGGTGCCGCCGATCAGGAAGCCGATCGCGATCAGGATCCCCTCCGAGCCCTGCGCCTCCAGCGCGACCGCCAGCACGATCGCAAGCACCACGGCTACGGCGCCGATGATCGTGTACTGACGCCGCAAGTACGCGCTCGCACCGTCCTGCACGGCCCGAGAGATCCGCTGCATCTCATCGTTCCCAGGCGAGAGCGAGAGCAGCCAGCGCGAAGTGAAGACGCCGTAGACCACGGCGGCGCCGGCGCAGACGAGCGCGATTATCACGCCCCAGTCAGTAAGGAATTCCAAAGGGTGTCCTCCGTAGAAGAGAGATTCAGTCTGCGGGCGGGCTACCGCTGGACGATCGCGCTGTCGAGCGCCGTGGCGCACGCGTCATCCGTCTGAGGGCCGATCTTCGGCACCGCCCGGAACAAAAGCGCGCGCAGTCTATCGAGGTTCTCGGCGAAGACCGCCACGGCGGCGTCCGCGGACACCGGCCGGACGTCCGGAGAACCCTCCAGACCCACGTCGTAGTCGGTCACCAGCGAGACGTTGGCGTAGCAGAGACCGAGCTCCCGGGCCAGCCAGCACTCGGGATACTGGGTCATGTTCACCACGTGCCAGCCGGAGGCCGAGAACCACCGCGACTCGGCCCGCGTCGAGAAGCGGGGGCCCTGGATGACCACCACCGTGCCACCGGGCACCACGTCTATTCCCTCCTCGCGGGCGGATGCCACGAGGACCTCCCCCAGGTCGGAGCAGTAGGGGTCGGCGGCCGAGACGTGGGTGGTCTGAGGCCCGTCGTAGAAGGTGTCCTCCCGGCCGCTCGTGCGGTCCACGAACTGGTCGCACACCACGAACGTTCCCGGCGTCAGCTCGGGCCGGAGCGAGCCGCAGGCCGACGGGCCGATGATCCGGCGCACCCCCACCTGCTTCATGGCCCAGACGTTGGCCCGGTAGTTGATCCGGTGGGGCGGGAGCGTGTGCTCGTCCCCGTGACGAGGCATGAAGGCCACCGGCGTCCCGTGGACATCCCCCCGCCGGATGCGCGCGGAGGGCGGCCCGTAGGGGGTGTCCACCGCGACCTCCTCGACCGCGTCGAGAAAGCGATAGAAGCCCGAGCCCCCGAAGATCCCGACGGGCTGGACCCCCTCCGGCCCGGTGGTCACGGCGAGTCCGTTCCCGGCGGGGTCCACAGCTTGGCCCGGGCCTTGGCCCGCTCGTCGGTCTCCTTGACGAACAGCATCTGCAGACGCGACAGCGCGTCCTTGATCGGGCCGATCTCCTCCTGGGGACAGAGCGGCAGCAGCACGCGCACGGCCTCGATCGCCTGCCGCGCCTGCTCCTTGTCCTTTTCCTCCTCCACGGTCAATCGGCGGCCGGCCATGTTCACGAGAGTCACCACCGTCTGGAGCAGGACGTCGTCGACCTTCAGCTGCTTGAGGGCCTCGAGAAGCTGCTCCTCCTCCTCCGGCGTGCTCACGTGGCCACCTCGGCGGCGGCGTACGTCCGTTGCGTTTCCGCCACCTCGGCGGCGAAGGCCTCCTCGATCGACGCGCCCTCCGCGACCGCCCGGCGCTGGCGCTGGGCCCCACTCTCTGACGGCAGGCTGAGGTCGATGCCGAGCTGCGTGCGCGCGGGCGCCGTCCAGGCGGCCAGGCGGTCCACCAGGGCCGCCGCGGGGTACTCCTTGACCCGCTCCAGGTCGATCAGCTTGCCGTCCAGCCCATAGCGGATGGCGCGCCAGAAGTTCTCCTCGATCAGGCGGCCGGGAGGCGGCTCGGGGGCGAGGCCCTCGTCCACGTCCACGGCGGCCTGTGCGAGGCAGGAGACGATCAGCCCGGCCAGCGCCGTGGCGTCGTCGGCGCTGGACTGCGCGTCGCAGATGCGCACCTCGACGGTGCCGTAGGCGTGGTGGGGGCGGACGCTCCACCAGAGCTGTGTGGCCTCGACGATCGAGTTGGTGCGCAGGAGGAAGGCAACGTAGTCCGCGTAGGCACGGAAGCTCCCGAAGGCGTCGGGGATCCCGCAGCGGGGGAAGCTCTTGGTGAAGATCTGGGTCCGCACCGAGTGGAGCCCCGAGTCGCGTCCGTCTAGGAAGGGCGAGTTGGAGGAGACGGCCAGCAGCTCCGGCAGCAGCGACCGCATTCGATCGCAGACCGCCACCGCCCGGTCGGCGCCGTTGATGCCCACGTGCACGTGCAGGCTGAAGGTGTTATTGCGCCAGGCCAGGTACTGGAGGTCGCGCTCGACCCGCCGGTAGTGGTCGGTGTCGATCACCCGCTGCTCCTGCCAGGGGCTCCAGGGGTGGGTCCCGGTCGTGGCCAGCAGCACGCCGCGCTCGGCGGCCAGGCGCAGCAGGCGGGCACGGGCGCCTTGCTGGCCGCGCACGGCGTCGGCGAAGTCCTCGCCACGGCCCGACCGGATCTCGATCTCCGACTGGATCAGCTCGCCGGCCACCGCGTCGGCCAGCACCGGGTCGGCCTCGGCGGCTTCGCTTAGCTCCGCGAAGCGGTGGGTCAACGCGTGCGTATCGGGGTCCAGGATCGCGAACTCCTCCTCGATCCCGACGGTGAAGTCGGTGGAGGCGTCGAACACCTCGCGGACGCTCGCCATGTCGAGCACTACAGAGCCCTCAGGTCAGGTAGAAGTAGAGCGCGTACAGCAGGTCCACGGCCGGGCTGGACGTGTGGACGGTTACCTCCGGCGGCACGCTGAGCAGTGCCTCGGAGTAGTTGAAGATCACCTTGACCCCGGCCTCGACCAGGTCATCGGCCACGCTCTGGGCCGCCTCGGTGGGCACGGCCAGCACGCCCACGACCACGTCCTCCTCGCGGACGACCCGCTCGAGGTCGTCGTAGGGCCGCACGGTGAGGGTGTCGCCCACGCGCTCGCCGACCTTGCCCGTGTCAGTGTCGAACAACGCCACGACGCGGAACCCGTGGTCCGCGAAGATGTCCGAGCCGGCGATTGCCTGACCCAGGTTCCCGGCGCCGAAGAGCGCGATGTTGTGCTTGCCGGTGGTCCGCAGGATCTTGCGGATCTGGGACACCAGCGAGTCCACGTTGTAGCCCACGCCGCGCTTGCCGAACTTGCCGAATCCGGACAGGTCCCGGCGGATCTGCGTGGAGTTGACGTGGGTGTAATCGGCGAGCTCCTGCGACGAGATCGTCTCGCGGCCCATCTTCTTGGCCTGGATGAGCACCTGGAGGTAGCGCGAGAGCCGCGCCGCGACCCCGAGCGAGAGCCGCTCGGCGCCCTCCGTCTCGATGTCCGGGCGCGCCGGAGAGAGCCCCACGCCACCGCTCGTGGGCTGGTCGTACCTCACGCGTCCACTCTATCGAGCCGCCGGCGCAGGGCGTCGGTGTCGACGAAGTGCTGGAACAGCTCCTCGCCGTCCAGTTCAACCACCGGAATCCGCTCTCCGAAGCGGCGGTGGAGCACCGGGTCGAGCGACACGTCCACCTCGCGCAGGTCGAACGCCCGCTCGCCGCGCACGGCCAGCAGCTCTGCCCGCGCGTTATCGCAGAGGTGGCACCCGGGCTTGCCGTAGAGGACGATCAGGGGCACACACCGCATTCTGACGCGGCTGCGAATCTTGCCGCGTGGAGCACCTGGAGCTCGTGGTCCTCGGCCTACTGGTGGCGACCGCCGCGCTGGCCGTCCTGGCCAACGCGGTCAAGGTGCCGTACCCCATCGTGCTCGTGGTCGGCGGGTCGGTGATCGGCTTGGTCAGCGGCGGGTCGAGGGTGTCGCTGGACCCGGACATCGTGCTGCTGATCTTCCTGCCGCCCCTGCTCTACGGGGCGGCCTTCTTCACCTCGCTGCGCGATCTGCGCCGGCACGTGCGCTCCATCGCCCTGCTGTCCATCGGCGTGGTGTTCGTGACGATGATCGCCGTCGCCCTGGTCGCGCACCACGTGATCGGCCTCGGGTGGGCGGAGTCGTTCGTGCTCGGGGCGATCGTGTCCCCCACCGACGCGGTGGCCCCGGCCGAGATCCTGCGCCGGCTGGGGGCTCCGCGGCGGCTGATCACGATCGTCGAGGGCGAGAACCTCACCAACGACTGGACCGCGCTGGTGCTCTACCGCTTCGCGGTGGCCGCGGTGGTCACGGGCTCGTTCTCGCTCGCCGAGGCCGGCCTGCGCTTCGTGGTCAACGGCGTGGGCGGCCTGCTCTTGGGGCTCGCCGTGGGCTGGTGCATCAAGCAGGTGCGCAGCCGCGTGGACGATCCTCCGACCGAGATCACGATCTCCATCCTCAGCGGCTATGCCGCCTACCTGCCGGCCGAGGAACTCGGCCTGTCGGGCGTCATCGCCGCGGTGACCGTGGGCATCTACATGAGCTGGCACACGCCGGTGCTGACCACGCCGATCATGCGGATCCAGGGCACGTCAGTGTGGGAGATCCTCCAGTTCCTCGTCAACGCGGTGCTGTACCTGCTCGTGGGGCTGCAGCTGCCCGAGGTGCTGGACGGCATCCCCGGACGCTCGGTGGCGGAGCTCGTCGGATACGGAGCCCTGGTGGCCGCCGTGGTGATCGGGGTCCGCCTGGCGTGGCAATTCAGCGTGCGTACGTGGACCATGGGCCGGGAGCGGCCGGCCGGCGCCTGCCGGCCGCCGAGCGGCTCGTGATCGGGTGGGCGGGGATGCGGGGGTCGGTATCGCTGGCCGCGGCGCTGGCCGTGCCGCTGGAGACCGACGCCGGCGCCGCCTTTCCCGAGCGCGACCTGCTGATCTTCCTCGCGTATGCCGTGATCTTCGCCACACTCGTGGGCCAGGGCCTCACGCTCGGCCCGCTGATCGATCGCCTGAGGATCTGCGACGACGGCGAGGTGGACCGCGAGGGCAGCCAGGCTAGCCTGCAGATGGCACAGGCCGCGCTGGCCCGGATCGAGGAGCTGCGGGGCGAGGACTGGACCCGCGACGACACGCTCGAGCGGGTGCGCGGCCTGTTCGAGTACCGGCGCCGGCGCTTTGATCCCGAGCACGAGACAGACCGGGACGGAACCCCCTACGAGGAGCGCACCGACGCCTACCGGCGGCTGATGTTCGAGCTGTTCGACGCCCAGCGCGAGGCGTTGATCGCGCTTCGCAACGAGGGTGTTATCAGCGACGAGGTGCGCCGCCGCCTGGAGCGGGACCTGGACCTTGAGGAGACCCGGATCCAGGCGTGATTCTGGTCAGGCCAGGCGTGCGGCCGCGTCGAGGGCGAGGTAGTCGGGGTAGGGCAGCGGGGCGATGAAGCGGGCCGCCGCGCCGATCATCGCCGCGTTGTCGGTGCACAGCTCCGGCGGCGGCGTCCAGACGGGCACCCCGATGCGGCCGACCGCCTGCCTCAGCTCCCGGTTGGCCGCCACGCCACCGCCGATCGCCAGGCGCTCCAGGCCCTCGCGATCGAGCGCGCGTGTAGTCCTTGAGACCAGGGCGTCCACGATCGCCCGCTGGTAGGACGCGGCCAGGTCGGGTCCGAGGCGGCGGGCCTCGCCCGCTCCCAGCTCGCGTATCCGGTAGAGCAGAGACGTCTTGAGGCCGCTGAAGCTGAAGTCCAGCTCACCGGGCGCGCTGCGAGGGAAGTCGAAGGCCTGCGGGTCGCCGTGCTGCGCCATCCGCTGCACCTCCGGGCCGCCGGGATAGCCCAATCCGAGCAGGCGGGCCCCCTTGTCGAAGGCCTCACCGGCCGCGTCGTCCAGGGTCTGGCCGAGCACCTGGTAGCGCGCGGGGTCGTCCACGCGAGCGAGGAAGGTGTGGCCGCCGCTGGCCACGAGGGAGAGGTAGGGCGCCTCGAGCCGGTCGGGGGCGAGCGTGGCGGCCACCACGTGCCCGTGCAGGTGGTCCACGGCCGCGAGGGGAAGCCGCCGGGCAGCGGCCAGCGCCTTGGCCGACGACAGTCCCACGAGCAGAGCCCCCACGAGCCCCGGGCCACGGGTGACCGCGACCCGGTCGACGTCCTCCAGGCCGATCCCAGCGCGCTCAAGGGCATCGGCGGTCACCACGTCCACGAGCTCGAGGTGCCGCCGCGCCGCGAGCTCGGGCACCACTCCGCCGTAGCGCTCGTGGAGCAGCCCCTGCGAGGCGATCACGTTGGAGCGCACCTGGCCGTCCCGGGTCACGACGGCGGCGCAGGTGTCGTCGCAGCTCGTCTCGATCGCCAGGATCAAGCGGTGGCCCGCTCCGGGGCCGTGCGCCACATGATCAGGGCATCCTCGCTGTTGTCGTGGTAGTAGGCGCGGCGCCGCCCCGCGGCGCGGAAGCCGAAGCCCTCGTACAACCTTATGGCCGCGTCGTTGGACGTGCGCACCTCGAGCGTGTACTGGGTGCTGGGGCGGTCGGCGAGCTCGAACAGGCGCTCCAGCAGCGCGCTGGCGATCCCCTGCCTGCGCAGCCGGTCATCCACCGCAACGTTCATCACGTGCCAGACGGTGTCGTAGCGCGAGCACACGAGATATCCCACGAGCCGCTCGTCCCGCGTCGCGGCCAGGCTGATGCCGGAGGCCTTGGACAGCTCCAGCACGAACATCGCGAGCGACCAGGGAGTCGGAAACGCACGCCTCTCGATGGCGATCACCTGGGGCAGGTCCGCGTAGGTGAGTCGGCGGATGTCGAGGTCGTTCATCTGGGTCGCGCGTCGGGGGCTCTCAGGTACTCGGGGAGGACGGCCTCCGGCGGCCTCCCGGGGACACGGGAGGCGAGTCGGCAGACCCGGAGCGCGCTCACCGCGTGGGAGGGCTCGGTGTCCGCCGCCACCCGGATGCCGCCCGCCTCGAGCGCCGCCCTGAATCGTACCGAGCCGTCGCCGGCTGCCAGCGGGTCCAGGACCGCCCCGCGCACGCGCTCGACGAGCGCCTCCGGGGTCACCGCAAACGGCGGCCAGAGCAACTCATCGCCGCCGTAGAGCGCGGCGAACAGCTCGTCCCGCCGGGCGTCTAACAGGGCCAGTCGCATCGGGTCGTCGATCCCGGCGGCCAGCGCGGCCAGCGACGACACGGGGCGCACGGGGATCCCCACGGCGGAGGCCAGGGCGCGGGCCGTGGCGATACCGATCCTCAGGCCCGTGAAGCCGCCCGGGCCCACGCCGACGGCCACGGCCTCGAGCTCCGAGGCCTCGAGCTCGGCCCGCTCCATCACCTCTCGCACGGCCGGCATGAGCTCCCGCGCGTGGCCCGGCGAGCCGGACAGCCGTGCGGGCGGGGGCAGCAGCTCGAAGGCCCGGCCGTCGGAGCGCAGCACGGCGGCGGTGGTGGCCGCCGTGGAAGTGTCGAAGCCGAGCAGGCTCACGCCACCGTCACTCGCCGCCGGTCTCCGCCCAGATGCTCGAGCAGCACCCGTGCCGCGGGGGTCCATGGCGCGCCAGAGGCCACGCCGGGCCATTCCACGAAGGCCACCCGCTGCGGGGTCACGTAGTCGTCGAGCAGGGAGGGATCCTCACCCTCGAGGGAGTGCAGCCGGGAGAGATCCAGATGGGCCACCTCCAACTCGCGCCCGGCCAGCAGCGTCCCGATCGTGAACGTGGGACTCGTGACCGGGCCTTTTACCCCCAGCTCCCGGCAGGCGCCGCGTACGAAGGTCGTCTTGCCCGCGCCCAGCTCGCCGCTGACGAGCACCAAATCACCCCGCCGCAGCCGTCGCGCAAGACGGGCGCCGGCCGCCTCGGTCTCCTCCGGGCCGACCGTCTCGGTGACCACCTACTCGAAGAGGTTGGTCTGCGGTGCCGCCTCGGGCGCGGGCCGTACCGGGCCCACCGCCCCGACCGGGACCGGGGGCGGCTCGGCCAGCAGGGAGGGCAGGCCGGCGAAGTCCTCGCGCAGCTCCTCCAACACCCGTGGCGTCCGCAGCGCGGCCGCGGGATGGAAGAGCGGGTAGACCCGCAGCGTGCGGCCCCCGATCTCGTGCACCTGGGGGCGCCCGCGCACCGTCGTGATGCCCCGCGGGGACCGCGTCAGGAGTTTGGTGGCGAAGTTGCCGAGCGTGCAGACCACGTGGGGCTCGATCAACTCGATCTGCCGGTCCAGGTACGGGCGGCACGCCTGGATCTCGTCCGGTTGGGGATCGCGGTTGCCGGGCGGGCGGCTCTTCAGCACGTTCGTGATGAACACGTCTCCGCGCTCCAGGCCAACCTCCTCGAGCAGCTGGTCGAGCAGCTTGCCGGCGCGCCCGACGAAGGGCAGGCCCTGCAGGTCCTCCTCCTGGCCCGGCGCCTCGCCCACGAACATCAGGTACGCGTCCGCGTTGCCGGAGCCGAACACGACCTTGGTGCGGTCCTGGTGCAGGGGGCAGCGGGTGCAGGCCACGGCCTCGTGGTACAGGGCCACCAGGTGCTCGCGGCGCTCATCGGCCGAGCGGGTCTGCATCGCCCCAAGCGTACGGAGGACAGACGACGGTGTCAGGGGCGCTGTGCGCGAGGGCCCGGGCTGGCCCGGGCCGGAGCGAGGTATCCTTGGGCCGTCGGCCGCTACCTGCGCGGAGTGGACCGCCAGCCAGATGAACCTCGAACTCCACCCTGTCCTCAGCCGCCCCCTGGGCGTGATCGGCGCCGGGCGCGTGGGCCGCGCGCTCAGCGATGGGCTGCGTGAGGCGGGCGCGACCGTGGTGGGCCCGGCCCGCCGGGGCGAGGTCCCGCGGGGCTGCCACGCAATCGTACTCTGCGTGCCCGATGCCGAGATAGAGCGGGCGGCGGCGACCGTGCTCGGCTCCGCCCCGTTCGTAGGCCACACCAGCGGGGCCACGCCACTGTCCGCTCTGGCGCCCGCCGGAGCGGCAGCCTTCGGTCTCCACCCCCTGCAGACGTTCGCCCCGCCGCCGGCGCGTACGCCGCTGGGGGGAGTGGGCGCAGCGGTGGCCGGCGCCACGCCCCAGGCCCTCGAGGTCGCGGTGTCCGTGGCCCGCCAGTTGGGGCTGCGTCCGTTCGAGATCGACGACGACGCGCGCGCCGCCTACCATGCGTCGGCGTCCATCGCGTCCAACTTCCTGGTCACCGTGGAGGCCGCGGCAGAGCACGTGGCCGGCGCGGCGGGCCTCGAGCGCGGCGAGGCGCGCGCGCTGCTCGCCCCGCTGGTGCGCGGCACGGTGGAAAACTGGGTAGCGCTCGGCCCCGAGCGTGCCCTCACCGGACCGGTGGCCCGCGGGGACGAGGCCACCGTGGACACCCAGCGCGACGCAGTGGAGGACCGGGCTCCCCAGCTGGTTCCGCTCTTCGACGAGCTGGTGCGCGCCACACGGGCGCTCGCCGCCGCGGAGGTGGCCGGATGAGAATCGTCAGGTCGGTCGCCGCGCTCCGGGAGGCCCTGGCCCCGGCGCGGGACGAGGAGCGCTCGATCGGCCTCGTGCCGACGATGGGAGCGCTGCACCAGGGTCACCTGTCACTCGTCCGCGCGGCTCGCGCCGCCTGCGAGGTAGTGGTGGTCTCCCTCTTCGTCAATCCGGCCCAGTTCGGCCCGTCCGAGGACCTGGAGTCCTATCCCCGCGACGCGGGCCGCGACGCCGCCCTGGCCGAGCGCGAGGGGGCTGACTTCCTCTTCGGGCCCACCGTCGAGGAGGTCTATCCCCCTGGCTTTGCGACCACGGTCGCCGTCGCCGGCCTCACCGACGTCCTGTGCGGAGATCCGGGCCGGCGCGGCGCTGAGCACTTCGCGGGCGTGACGACCGTCGTGGCCAAGCTGCTCAACATGGCCCAGCCCACCACCGTCTACTTCGGCCAGAAGGACGCGCAGCAGGCCATCGTGATCCGCCGCCTGGTACGCGATCTGGACTACCCGGTGGCCGTGGAGGTCTGCCCAACCGTGCGCGATGCCGACGGTCTGGCCCTCAGCTCCCGCAACGCCTACCTCTCCCCCGCCGAGCGCGAGCGGGCCCTCGGCCTCAGCCGAGCGCTGCGCGCGGCCGAGGCGCGGGTGGCCGCGGGCACGACAGACGCCTCCGCGGTGCTCGCCGCGGCGCACGAGCAGCTCGGCCGAGCCGGGATCGAGCCCGAATACCTGGAGCTGCGCTCCGCCACCGACCTGTCTCCTGTCGAGCGCGTGAACGGCTCGACGCTCCTGGCCCTGGCCGCGCACGTAGGCCGCGCCCGGCTGATCGACAACACCATCCTCGCCGGCCCCCGGACCAAAAGGATCGAGTCATGAGCTCAAGCCCTCGTGCCAACGCGCCCGTAGCCAAGCGCAAGGCCGTGACCCTCTCCACCCTGGCGGCGAAGAAGGCCCTGGGCGAGCCGATCGCCATGGTCACCGCATACGACTACCCAAGCGCCCAGGTGGCCGAGGAGGCCGGCGTGGACGTGGTGCTGGTGGGTGACTCGGGGGCCATGACGGTGCTCGGCTATCCGTCCACGGTGCCGGTGACCCTGGACGAGCTGCTCATGCTGGCCGCCGCGACGCGGCGTGGGCTCACGACTCCATTCCTCGTGGGCGACTTGCCCTTCGGCTCGTACGAGGTGTCCGACGAGCAGGCCATCACCACCGCCCAGCGCTTCGTGAAGGAGGCGGGCTGTGACGCGGTCAAGCTCGAGCGCGGGGGCACCTCCGTCGCGCGGGCCCGCGCCATCATCGGCGCGGGGATCCCGGTGATGGGCCACGTGGGTCTCACCCCGCAAACGGCCACCTCGCTCGGCGGCTACCGCTCCCAGGGCCGCACCGCCGAGCGCGGCCTGGACGTGATGCACGACGCCCTCGCACTGCAGGAGGCGGGCTGCTTCGCCGTCGTGTTCGAGGCCATCCCGAGCCCGCTGACCGACCTGATCATGCCGCGCATGCAGGTCCCGGTCATCGGCATCGGCGCGGGGCCGGCCACCGATGGGCAGGTGCTCGTGTTCCACGACCTCCTCGGCATCTACGACGGGCATGCCGCGCGCTTCGTCAAGCGCTATGCGAGTGTCCGGGACCAGATGGTGGCCGGCGTGACCGCGTACACCGAGGACGTGCGGGCGCGTCGTTACCCCGAGGCCGAGCACGGCTACACCATGGCCCCGGACGAGGTGGAGCGCCTCCAGGGGATGCTGGCCGAGCAGACCGGCGAGCCGTTCACCGGCGGCTTCAGCCTCTGATTCCAGGCTGAGAGGGGCCTTCCAGGTGCCACCGGCGTGAAGGTGGTCGGCCGGCGGCGCCGAACCACGGGAGGCGGGATCCGGTCGCACGGGCCGGACCTCGCCTGACACTTCGACCCTGGAGGTCCCCGTGACCAGACGCCTGCGCCGCTTTCTTCCCTCGCCCGCGATGGTCGTGGCCCTCACCGCGCTGTTCGTGGCGATGGGCGGGTCCGCCTACGCCCTGGTCGTCACGGGCAAGACGATCCGCAACAACACCGTCACCACCAAGGACATCCGCAGCAACACCTTGCGCGGCCATGACGTGGCGAAGGACTCGATCGGCGGCGGAGCCATCAAGGAGTCCACGCTCGGCACCGTACCCGGCAGCGTCCTGGCCCTGGGCAGCTCGCGCTTCGCCGTGGTCAGTGGCGCCGGAGCCCTGGTGCGCGGCCGCAACGTGACCTCCGTGGCCCGGACCGCGGCCGGCCGCTATCAGGTGATCTTCGACGCGCCCATCCGCACCTGCGCCTACTACGCGGCTATCGCGGACACGAGCGCGACGAACCTCGGCTCCGGATCTCAGGTGACGCTGGCCTCGCTCGGCACCAACGTGAACGGGGTGTCGGTGCGCACGTGGGGACCGAACGGCGGCGCCACGGGCGACCGCCCGTTCCACCTGATCGTCTCCTGCTGAGGCGGGCCGGGGCAGGGGGCGGCAGTTCTGCATCCCGGCCGGAAGCCGTCTGAGGCGAGGACGGGTGCTTCAGGTGCTTCGGCGCTTACGACGGCGGGGTGGGGAAGCATCCCTTCCGGGCAGCTGCGAGTTAGGTTCCCCACCCCGCCCGCCGCCGGCCGAGCCCGCATCTGCTTTTTGTGGCTAGTCGCCACTGGGCGCCTCTCCCTCCTGCCGGTACTCCACCCGGCGAAGCACCCGCGCCGGCGCGCCGGCCGCGATCGAAAACGGGGGCAGGTCTTCGGTGACCACGCTGTTGGCGCCGATCACGCAGCGCTGCCCCACCGTCACGCCGCTGGCGATCACGACGTTGGCCCCGCACCAGACGTTGTCGCCCACCCGAGTCGGCCCCTTGCTCGTGAATCCCTGATGCGGAACTGGGGTCTCGGGGTCGTCGAAGCGGTGGTTGCCGTCGGTGAGGAAGCAGCCGTTGGCGAACATGCAGTGTGCGCCGATCTCCACCAGGTCCACCGCGGCGACCATCACGCCCACGTTCAGGAAGCTCCCGCCACCGATCCGGATGCGGGCGCCTTCGGGAGCGGTCAGCCACACGTGGGGCTCGAGCAGCACCTGCTCGCCGATCTCCAGCGTTCCGTCGCGAAGGGCCTCCAGCACGTTGCCGTGGACGGGCCAGCGCGCGAATGCCTGACGACGTGCCATCTCGTAGTGGATGCGGACACGTCGCCACGGCAGTGAGTTGCGCTCGTACCAGCGCCACTTCTGCCACCACAGCCGGGCTGCTCCCACGCCCCGCAGGTTGTCAGAGGCGGTCAGGCGGCCGCCGCCACCCGCCGGCGGGTGCGCCTGCGCGCCGGCTCCACGATCTCGGAGAGGAAGCGCCCGGTGTAGCTGTGCTCGCCCGCCGCCACCTGCTCCGGCGTGCCGTGGGCCACGATTCGCCCGCCCTCCTCACCGCCCTCGGGCCCGAGGTCGATGATCCGATCGGCTGTCTTGATCACGTCGAGGTTGTGCTCGATCACGACCACGGTGTTGCCCTGGTCCACCAGCCGGCCCAGCATGTCGAGCAGGCGCTCAACGTCCGCGAAGTGGAGTCCCGTGGTCGGCTCGTCGAGGATGTACAAGGTCCGGCCGGTGGCCACCTTCGACAGCTCGCTGGCGAGCTTGACCCGCTGAGCCTCTCCTCCTGACAGGGTGGTGGCCGGCTGCCCCAGCCGAATGTAGTCGAGGCCCACGTCGTGCAGCGCCTGCAGTCGCCGTTTGATCTTCGGGATGTGGGTGAAGAAGTCCAGCGCCTCCTCGACCGTCATCGCGAGCACGTCGGCGATCGTCTTGCTCTTGAAGCGCACCTCCAGCGTCTCGCGGTTGTAGCGCCTGCCGTCGCACTGCTCGCACGGCACGTAGACGTCCGGAAGGAAGTGCATCTCGATCTTGATCTGGCCGTCGCCGCGACAGACCTCGCAGCGCCCCCCCTTGACGTTGAACGAGAAGCGGCCCGGCTTGTAGCCCCGCGCGCGGGCCTCCTGGGTGCGGGAGTAGAGCTCGCGGATGTGGTCGAAGAGCCCGATGTAGGTCGCGGGGTTGGACCGCGGCGTGCGCCCGATGGGCGACTGGTCGATGTTGATGATCTTGTCGATCTGATCGAGCCCCTGTATGCGGCGGTGGGTGCCCGGCCGTTGCTTGGCCCGGTGCAGCCGGTTGGCCACCGCCTTGAACAGCACCTCGTTGACCAGTGTGGACTTGCCCGACCCGGACACCCCGGTAACGCAGCAGAACACGCCGAGGGGCACCTTTACGTCCACGTCTCGGAGATTGTGCTGAGCCGCGCCCTCCACCTGGATGTACCCGCTCGGTCGCCGCCTACGGGCGGGCACGGCGATCTCGCGCTTGCCCGAGAGGAACTGGCCGGTGAGCGATCCACGCTCGCGCATCACCTCGGCGGGGGTGCCCTCGGCCACCAGGCGCCCGCCGTGCTCGCCCGCTCCGGGCCCGAGGTCCACGAGGTAGTCCGCCGCTCGCATCGTGCCCTCGTCGTGCTCGACGACGATGACGGTGTTGCCCAGGTCGCGCAGCCGCTCGAGGGTGGCGATCAACCGGGCATTGTCGCGCTGGTGCAGTCCGATCGACGGCTCGTCGAGGATGTAGAGCACGCCCACGAGGCTCGACCCGATCTGCGTGGCCAGCCGGATCCGCTGGGCCTCGCCGCCGGAGAGCGTGGCGGCGGCCCGGTCGAGGGACAGGTAGCCCACGCCGACGTTGTCGAGGAACCGCAACCGCTCGTCGATCTCGCGGAGGATCAGCCGGGCGATCTGCCGCTCGGTGTCGCTCAGCTCGAGCCGGCCGAGCCAGTCGATCGCCCGGCGCGCCGACATGTGGGTGTACTCGTGGATGCCTAGCCCGCCCACCCGGACGGCCAGGGACTCCGGTCGCAGCCGCGCGCCCTTGCACTCGGGGCACGGCCGAAGCGTCATGTACTCCTCGATCTTCTCCCGCGACCAGTCGGAGTCGGTCTCCCGGTAGCGCCGCTCCAGGTTGGGCACGATGCCCTCGAAGTTCGTCATGTACGAGCGGCGGCGGCCGTAGCGGTTGCGGTAGGAGACGTAGATGCGCTCTCCGTTGGTGCCGCGCAGGAAGCAGTGCCTGACGTCCTCGGGGAGATCCTCCCAGGGAGCATCCATGTCCACCTCCCACTTGTCGGCGATCGCCTGGGTCATCTGCTCGTAGTAGTTGGAGGCGCTGGTGGACCACGGCAGGATCGCGCCGTCGTTGAGCGACAGGCTCGGGTCGGGCACGATCAGCTCCGGATCGATCTCCATCTGCGACCCCAGGCCGGTGCACCGCGGACACGCGCCATGGGGCGAGTTGAAGGAGAACATCCTGGGCTCCAGCTCCGGCATGGAGGTGCCGCAGTGCAGGCACATGAAGCGGTCCGAGTAGGTGGTGACCTCACCTGAGTCCACGCTCTCGACGTCCACGATCCCCTCTGCCCGCGCCACCGCCGTCTCGACCGAGTCGGTCAGGCGCTTGCGGAGGTCGGGGCGCATCACGAGCCGGTCCACCACCACCGAGAGGTCGTGCTTGCGCTTCTTGTCCAGCTCGATGTCCTCCTCGAGCCGGCGCAGCCGGCCGTCCACCTTGACACGGGTGAAGCCCTCGGCGCGCAGCGTCTCCAGCAGGTCGCGAAACTCGCCCTTACGGCCCCGCACTATCGGTGCGAGGACCATGAACTTGCTGGCCTCGGGCAGCGTCATCACCTGGTCGACGATCTGCTCGGCCGATTGCGCCTCGATCGGTCGCCCGCAGTTGTGGCAGTGGGGGTGCCCGACGCGGGCCCACAGAAGCCGGAGGTAGTCGTAGATCTCGGTGACCGTTCCGACGGTCGAGCGCGGGTTGCGGGAGGTGGTCTTCTGGTCGATCGAGATCGCCGGCGACAGGCCCTCTATTGAGTCCACGTCGGGCTTGTCCATCTGGCCCAGGAACTGGCGCGCGTACGCGGAGAGCGACTCGACGTAGCGGCGCTGCCCCTCGGCGTAGATCGTGTCGAAGGCCAGGCTGGACTTGCCCGACCCCGACAGTCCGGTGATGACCACGAGAGCGTTGCGGGGCAGCTCCAGGTGCAGGTCGCGCAGGTTGTGCTCCCGCGCGCCCGAAATCACGATCTTGTCCTGCCGAACAGCCACGAAGACCGAGTCTAGAGCCGCGCTCGGCCGCCCTTACGGGAACGCATGTTCGTGCCGCTAACTGCGGCCTTTTCGGGCCGCGGAACGCCGAGGTTGGCGTGTACTCAGCCCCCCGTGCGGGCGAACACGTCGTCGAGGATCTCTCCCGGGTCGTCCAGGGCAAAGTTCTCCTCGAGGTAGCGTGCGACCTCTTCGCGGGGTGCGCCGCCCAGGGCCATGTTCAGTGCGATCAGGCGCGGGCCCTCGCCCGGGGTGTCACCGGGCGGTGCCGCCCGCCCAGGCTCAGATTCCGGCTCCGTGGCGGCCTCAGGCTCGACCGGCTCACGCTCGGCCGGCTCGGGCTCCGCCGGGTCGGGCGCGACGGCCGCCTCGGGCGGCGCCGACTGAGCGACTGCGCGGTCCGCGCCCGGCAGTGCGCCCCGCACCACGTCCGCCTCGGCGCGAACGTCGTCGCCGGCGGCGTCGAGCTGACCCTGCAGGGCTGTGACGCGCTCCAGCAGACGTGCCGCCGCCGCGTCCACCTTTACGGCGCGCTCGCGCGCGTCGGCCAACATGCGCTCGGCCTCCGCCTCCGCGGCTTCCTCCACCTCCGACGCCGTCCGCTCGGCGGCGTCGAGGATGGCCTGAACGCGCTGACCGGTCGGTGCGGGCGCCGCGGAAGCAGCCGGCTCGGCCGCCTGCGCACCGACACGTTCGGCCTGCTCCTCCACGGCGTCCGCGATTGCGTGCAGGTGCGCGCGGACCGCTTCCGGGTCCAGGCCGTCCTCGGCCGGCGGGAAGTCCCCGCGCTCGATCAGGTCGCGTCGCAACTCCAAGCCGTCACCCCCTTGGGAAGGGCGCAGCGTAGCGAGGGTCGGCCGGCTACTTCTTCACGCGGAAGGCGCCGCGCATGAACGGGTGGATCCGGCAGAAGTAGTTGTAGGTGCCTGCGTCAAGGTTCGTGGGCGTCTTCCAGCTCAGCTGGCCCGTGGTGATCGGGCGCGGGGTGCCGAGGGTGCCCGACTCGAACTGCACCTTGCCGTCGGCGAGCGGATAGGCGATGCCCGTCGCTCGGTTACAGGGCGCCTTGCAGGACGAGAGCGAGTGGTACAGGTCCCGCGGGTTGTCCTGGTTGAAGTAGGTGATCTGCTGGCCCTGCCCGACCACCGGCGGCCGGCCTCTCGCACCCGGCAGACGCAGGTCGCCGAGCCGGTAGTTGAAGCCGAGGATGTCCACCTGGCCCGGGTTGACCACGCCCGATTTGAGCTTGCGAGCGTCGGGCAGATCGGTCTTCTCGCCGCCGTGGTTGCGGTTCTCGCGCAGATGGCCGTGCGTGACCCGGCCCTTCCAGTTGACCCGCTTCTTGAAGGGGTCCGAACCCGGGATGTCCTCCGCCATGTAGGCCAACATGATCCCCATCGACTCCCACCAAGCCGCGCGCCCAGTGCCGTAGGTGGCCGTGGTGGAGATGACGTCGCCCTTCTTGAGCTTGACCCGCCAGTCGGGGCGCGTCGCGGTCATCGAGACGTCCCAGGACACCGCGCCGGCCGGCTCGTAGTACTTGGCCTCGGAGCGGAACAGGTGGGCCTTGCCGCCGTTGCCACGCGGCTGGTACTTGCGGCAGCGCTTGGCCGCGCGCGCAGTGCCGGCCTGCCCGCAGGACTTCTTGGCGAGCTTGGCGCCGGGGCGGCGCGCCCAGAGGTCGGTGTACAGGCCACCCGGGTGCAGGTGCCCCGCCGTCGCGACGAGCACGCCGTCGCGGTCCACGGTCCACTCGTTGCGCTTGCGGCCGTTGGGGTAGGCGTTGGGATCGTCATCGGGGAAGGTGAAGAGGTTGTCCTTGCCGCCCGAGTTCTTCTTGACGTTGAAGACCGGGTAGACGCTTCCGCTCATCACGTCCATCCAGATCGGCCGCACCGGCTTGATCCCCTTGGCCAACTTGGAGCCGGCGGGGATGAAGTCGATCTCGTACTCCATGTAGACCTGCGTCGCCTTGGGCGTGAGGTTGTGGATCATGTGGTTGAGCAACCAGCTGTCCGTCGCCTCGTAGCGGTAGCCGTAGCCCTTGGGGACCTGCATGATCGTCTTCTCCTCGCCGGCGGCGAAGAACAGCTCGGGGAACCCGTTGGTGGCGTTCTGCCGCGAGAGGTTGACCCAGACGCCGTGGTGCAGGTGGGTGACGTCCACGCGCGGTACCACGCCGTTCGTGTAGCGCAGGTCGGGACGGATCCGGGTGATCCAGCCGTCGACCTTGGGCTTCTCGGAGATCGGGTTGTAGCCGATCTCGTTCTGGCCCGGGATGACCTTGAACGGGCCGACCTTGTACAGGATCCGCTTCTGGCCGTTGGGCAGCTTGGTGGTGGTGATCTCGCTCGCGGAGGCCGTCGAGGCCAGCGCGAGCATCACGATGGCGACGAGCAGCGCCGCCCCACCCTCCCTAAGGACACGAGACACGGTGGGCATGTTAGCTACTTGCACCCCGAGTGCAAGTTTCAAACCTCCGACTCGGCCTGGTCGAGCTCGCGGCGGAGGCTCTTGATCTCGTCACGGAGCTTGGCCGCGTACTCGAAGCGGAGGTCGTCGGCGGCCGCCAGCATCTCCTCCTCGAGCTCAACCATCGTGCGCCTCAGCTCCTCCGGGGACATGCCCTCGGCGTCGCGCGCCCGCACCCGCGAGCGACGGCTCGGCACCTTCGACTCGACCGACAGGAAGTCGGAGATGTCCGAGATCCCCTTCTGGATCGTCGCCGGCGTGATGCCGTGCTCCTCGTTGTACGCGACCTGGATGGCGCGACGGCGGTCGGTCTCGGCGATCGCGTTTCGCATCGCCTGCGTCTCCTTGTCCGCGTACATCACGACGGTGCCCCTGATGTTGCGCGCCGCGCGCCCGATCGTCTGGATCAGGGACGTCTCGCCGCGGAGGAAGCCCTCCTTGTCCGCGTCGAGGATCGCCACCAGCGACACCTCGGGCAGGTCGAGCCCCTCGCGCAGGAGGTTCACGCCCACGAGCACGTCGAACTCGCCCAGCCGCAGCTCGCGGATGATCTGGATCCGCTCGAGGGTGTCGACCTCCGAGTGCAGGTAGCGCACCTTGTGGCCGTACTCGAGCAGGTAGTCGGTCAGGTCCTCGGCCATCTTCTTCGTCAGCGTGGTGACCAGCACGCGCTCCTCGGCCTCCACCCGCTGTCCGATCTCGTTCATCAGGTCGTCGATCTGGTTGCGCGTCTCGCGCACGTCCACCTGTGGGTCCACGATCCCCGTGGGCCGGACGATCTGCTCCACGATCCGCGACGAGTGACCGCGCTCGAAGTCTCCCGGGGTGGCTGAAACGAACACGATCTGCGGCGTGCGCTGCAGGAACTCGTCGAAGGTCTGCGGGCGGTTGTCCAGCGCGCTCGGCAGGCGGAAGCCGTGGTCGACCAGCGTCTGCTTACGTGAGCGGTCGCCCTCGTACATGCCGCCGATCTGCGGCACGGTCTGGTGCGACTCGTCGATGAAGCAGACGAAGTCGTCGGGGAAGAAGTCGAGCAGGCAGTAGGGCCGGTCGCCGGCCTGCCGGCCGTCGAGGATCCGCGAGTAGTTCTCGATGCCGTTGCAGAACCCCAGCTCGCGAAGCATCTCCATGTCGAACTGTGTGCGCTGGCGCAGGCGGTGGGACTCGAGCAGCTTGCCCTGCTCCTCCAGCTGCTTCGTGCGCATCTCCAGCTCGTCGCGGATCTCCGCCACCGCCCGCTCGATCGTCACCCGGTCGGTGGCGTAGTGGGTGGCGGGCCACACGGCGGCGTACTCCAGATCCTTGATGACCTCCCCGGTGAGCGGGTCGAACTCCTGGAGCGCCTCCACCTCGTCGCCGAAGAACACGGCGCGGTAGGCGGTCTCGGCGTAGGCCGGGAAGACCTCGAGCGTCTCGCCCCGGACGCGGAACGAGCCGCGCGCGAGGGCGGTGTCGTTGCGGGTGTACTGGATGTCCACGAGCTTGCGCAGCACCGCGTCGCGGTCCACCATCTCCCCCGGCTTGAGCATCAGCATCAGCCGGTCGTACTTCTCCGGCGAGCCGAGCCCGAAGATGCAGGACACGCTGGCCACCACGATCACGTCTCGGCGGCCGAACAGCGACGCCGTGGCCGAGTGGCGCAGACGCTCGATCTCCTGGTTGATCGAGGAGTCCTTCTCTATGTACAGGTCCTGGCTCGGGACGTAAGCCTCGGGCTGGTAGTAGTCGTAGTAGGAGACGAAGTACTCGACCGAGTTGGCGGGGAAGAACTCCCGGAACTCGTTGCACAGCTGGGCCGCGAGGGTCTTGTTGTGGGCGATCACGAGCGCCGGCCGCTGGACCTCCTCGATCGCGAAGGCCATCGTTGCCGTCTTGCCTGAGCCGGTGACCCCGAGCAGGGTCTGAAACCGGTCGTGCTCGTTGATCCCCTCTGCCAGGCCCCCGACGGCCGTGATCTGGTCCGCCACCGGTCGATAGGCGGCATTCACTCGGAAGTCGGCCACCCGTCGAGACTAGCGCTAAGGCAGGATCGGCCTTTGCCGGAGGGCCAGCAGAGTGTGGTCCGCCTTTCGTGTCGTCTGCGGCACCCCTCCCGCCCACACAGGGAGCGTGCCTCCTCCCACGTAACGCCTCAACACTCGCGTGCATCAAGATCGTCACGGCCTCCTACCATCGGCCGAGATGGCCGTGGCGATCGCATCCGCGCTGGACAAGGACATGGCGGGGCGCCCGCTGTTCAGGGGCGTCTCGTTCAAGCTCGAGCGCCGCGACCGCATGACGCTCGCCGGCCGCAACGGGGCGGGCAAGACGACGCTCCTGCGCATGCTCGCGCGCGAGACCTCGATCGACGGCGGAGAGCTCGTCCTGGCGAAGGGCACGCGCGTCGCCCTGCACGACCAGCGCCCACCCCGCGGGCGGTCGCTGTCCCTGCGCGCCTACGTGCTCTCGGGCTGCCGCGACCTGGTCGCCCTCGAGCAGAGACTGCGCGAATCGGAGGCCGAGATGGCCGAGCGGCCCGACGACGCCGCGCTCCTCAACCGCTACGCCGTCGCCCAGGCTCGCCTGGAGCACGCCGGTGGGTGGGACTGGCGCAACCGGGCCCTCGGCCCGCTGCACGGCCTGGGGTTCTCCGACGCGAGCCTGGACCGCCCGCTGGAGGGGTTCTCGGGAGGGGAGCTGACGCGCGCGTCGCTGGCGCGTGCGCTGGCCGGGGATCCCGACCTGCTGCTGCTCGACGAGCCCACGAACCACCTGGACATAGCGTCGCTGGAGTGGCTCGAGGGCTACCTCGCCGAACTCGACGCGGCCGTGGCGCTGGTGGCCCACGACCGCTGGTTCCTGGAGGCGGTGGGCACGTCGGTCCTCGAGCTGGAAGCCGGCCGTGCGCGCTTCTTTCCCGGCTCGTGGCACGCGTGGCGCAAGGAGAGCGCCGCGCGCGAGCTGGAGCTCGGCCGGGCCATCGACAAGCAACGGGCGGAGATCGCCCGCATGGAGCGCTTCATCGAGCGCTTCCGCTACAAGGCCACGAAGGCGCGGCAGGCCCAGTCGCGGGTCAAGGCCATCGAGCGGATGGACAAGGTCGAGCGCGACCCGCGCGACCAGCGGACGCTGGGATTCCAGTTCGGCCCGGTGGAGCGCAGCGGACGGGTGGTACTGGAGATCGAGGACGCGTGCCTGAAGATCGGCGGGCGCACACTCCTGGAAGGTGGCTCGGTGTGGCTGGAGCGCGGCGAGCACGTGTCGCTCGTCGGGCCCAACGGCGCCGGCAAGACCACGCTGATCGAGGCGCTGGTGGGGCAACGCCCGCTGGACCGAGGCCACCTCAAGCAGGGCCACAACGTGACCGTGGGCTACCTCTCCCAGCACTCCTCCGAGCTCGGGTCAACCGGCACCGCGCTCGACGCCGCCCAGCGCGCCACCGGGCTGACCCCGGGCAAGGCGCGCGCGCTGCTCGGCCGCTTCCTGTTCTCCGGCGAGGAGGCCGAGAAGCCCCTGGACGGGCTCTCGGGAGGCGAGCGGCGCAGACTGTCGCTCGCGATCGTGGTGGCCTCCGGGGCCAACGTGCTCGTGCTCGACGAGCCGACCAACCACCTCGACCTCGACGCCCGGGAGGCGCTGGAGGACGCGCTGCTCGCCTTCGAGGGGGCGATCCTGCTGGTGTCGCACGACCGGGCGCTGCTCGACGCCGTCGGCTCGCGGACGATGGCGCTGGAGGAGGCGTCGCTGCGGAGCTACGACGGTGGGTGGCCGGAGTATCTGCGCGCCCGGGAGCAGCGCCGTGAGGCCGCCGCCCCGCGGCGGGCCCGGCCCGCCGGCGGCGGCGAGAAGCCGCGCGCCGCCCCCGCGGGGCCGTCCAAGAATGCACGGCGGCGCCTGGCCGAGCTGGAGCGGGATGTCGAGCGCGCCGAGGCCGCACTGCAGGCGGTCGAGGACGAGCTTGCCGACCCAGCCCGGTGGACCCCCGCGCTCACCGAGAAGTCAGCCGGGCGTCACACAGCCGCGCGTCGGGCCGTCGAGGAGGCCTACGCCCGCTGGGAGGAGGCGTCTGCGGCCACGCCGGCCAGGTCAGAGACCTAGCTCGCTCGCGTAGTGGTCGCGGTACTGCCCTCGGCGCTCCAGCACGTTGTCCACGTAGGCCCGCGTCTCGGAGAAGCGGATGTCGCGGCCCGGGTCGAACGCGTCCGCGCCGCCCGCCGCCCGCACCCACCGGTCCACGTTGCCGTGCCCCGCGTTATAGGCCGCCACGGCGAGCGACGCGTCGCCGTCGTACCGCTCCATCAGGTAGCGCAGGTAGTACGTCCCGTAGGCGATGTTGATCTGCGGGGAGGCCAGGTCGGCCTGGACGAACCGCGTGCCGCCGGAGTCGCGCGCGATGAAGTCCGCAGTCGCCGGAGTGATCTGCATCAGGCCGCGCGCGCCCGCCCTCGAGGTCTGGTCACGGAACTTGGACTCCTCGTAGATCACCGCCGCCACCAGGGCGGGATCCAGGCCCTTTTCGGCGGACTGCTGCCGGATGATGTCGTCGTGACGCAGCGGCAAGGTGAACTCCCGCACCGCCTCGCCGAGCGGGCCACCCCCGGCCACCAGGCCGATCAACACGGCGAGCAGGCCCAGCCCGCCCACCACGACGGCCACCACTCGCCGCCGCCGGGCAGCGGGCCGCGATCCGCGGCGGTGCGCGGAGCTGGCCTCCGGGCGTGCTGTGGCCGAGCTCACGGTTGGGCTTCGAGTGTTGCAAGTACGCGTGACAGCTCATCCTTCAACTCATCCAGCGACCCGTCGTTGCGGACCGTGAAGTCCGCTTTTTGCGCCTTCTCTTCCTGAGACAGCTGCCGGCTCTCGCGATCGGCCACCGACGTGTGCCCGCGGGCCCGGGCGCGTCGGTCGCGCTCGGCCTCCTCGGCCACGATCGCGATCACATGGTCGAAGACCGCGTCCATCCCCGACTCGAACAGGAGCGGCACCTCGACCACGGCGGCGCGCGGCGGCGCCTCAGCGGCGTCCACCCCGGCCCTCCACTCAGCCACCCGCGCGCCCACCCGCGGCCAGAGCGCGCCCTCCAGCCAATCCCGCGCCGCCGGGTCGCCGAAGATCCGCTCGGCCACCCGGGAACGATCCAGCGTCCCGCCGGGAGCGACATCCGCCCCAAGGCGCTCGATCACCGCCTCCCGCAGCTCGCCGGCAAGCAGTCCATGCGCCACCTCATCGGTGGAGAGGGTCGCCGCGCCCAGCTCCCCGAGCGCGCGCAGTGCCTCCGACTTACCCGCAGCCAGGCCCCCGGTCAGACCCAGGAACGGCACCCGGCGCTGCGGGTGAGCCACCTACTCGTCGCTGGCGGGCTCGTCCTCGGAGGCTGCGGCATCGGCCTCGGGGACGGCGTCCTCGGCCAAGGGCTCCGGGTCGCCCTCGCCGGACGCCTCCTCCGCCGGGACCTCCTCCGCCGGGACCTCTTCGGCCTCGGCCACGTCGTCCTCGGCGGGAGCCTCCACCGCCTCCGCGGCCGGCTCCTCAGCCACGGACTCCTCGGCCTCGGCGGTCTGCTGAGCCTCCTGTACCGCGGCGCGAAGGTCTGCGGCACCGGCCACCTCAGGCCCTGCGAACACGTCCTCGGACAGGCCGAGGTCGGGAACGTCGGCCAAGTCTCCCTCGCTCACCCCAGCCGCGGCGGCGCCGGCGGCGGCCGCGGTGCGGATGTGGGCGAGCTGATCCTCCACCCGCTTGACGCTCAGCGACAGGCGGCGACGCTCGGAGTCGATCTCCAGGATCTTGACCTTCACGTCCTGGCCGGGCTCGACGATCTCGCGCGGATTCTCGACGTGGTGCTGGGCGAGCTCGGAGATGTGCACGAGCCCCTCCACCCCGTCCATGATCTCGACGAACGCGCCGAAGGTGACGGCCTTGGTCACCTTGCCCTCGAGCTCGTCGCCGGGGCTGTAGGTATCGATCACCCGCTGCCAGGGGTCGGCCTGGGTCTGCTTGAGGCCGAGCGAGATGCGCTGGCGGTCGCGGTCGATGTCGAGGACCTTGACCGGCACCACGTCGCCGATCGAGAGGATCTCCGACGGATGGTTGACGTGGCTCCAGGAGAGCTCCGAGATGTGGATCAGGCCATCGATCCCGTCCAGGTCCACGAAGGCGCCGAAGTCGACGATATTCGAGATCGCGCCCTCCACGACCATCCCGGGCTGGAGGCGGTCCAGGATCTGTTGCCGGACCTCCTTGCGCTCCTCCTCCAGTACCGCGCGGCGCGAGAGCACCACGTTGTTGCGCGAGCGGTTGAGTTCGATCACCTTGCACTCGATCTTCTGGCTGAGGAACTCGTCCAGGTTCTGCACCCGCCTGATGTCCACCAGCGAGGCGGGGAGGAAGCCGCGGACGCCGAGATCGATGATCAACCCGCCCTTGACCACCTCGATGACCGTCCCCTCGACCGGCTCACCGGACTCGGCAGCGGCCTCGATTTTGCGCCAGGCCTTCTCGAAGCGGGCGCGCTTCTTGGAGAGCAGCAGGCGCCCGTCCTGATCCTCCTTGGTGAGGACGAGGGCGTCCACCTCCTCACCCATCTGGACCTCGTCGTGAGGGTCGACCGACTTGCGGATGGACAGCTCGTTGAGCAGGATGACGCCCTCGCTCTTGTAGCCGATGTCCACCAGGACCTCATCCTGGTCGATCTGCACCACGTTCCCCGTAACCACGTCGCCCTCCTCGAAGGGGACGATCGTGGCGTCGTAGTTGGGGACTATCTCGCCGTCGATCTCGAGCAGGAGGCCGTCGGAGCCGGCCACGGCCGAGGCGGTTGGAGGCGTCTCTAGTTCCTGCACGGGGATGAGAGGGTAGCGGGCCTCAGCACGCATGGCGGTGCGGGATGCCGGGCCGGTGCCGGTACCCTGACGGTCTCATGCCGGAGCGGCGCACCAAGCGCGGCACCGAGCGGACTCCGCTCGGTGGAGACTACGACGTCCTGATCTGCGGAGCCAGCTTCGCCGGCCTGGCTGTGGCCCGCGAGCTGGCGGGTGCGGTCCGCCCCGACGGCTCTCCGGCGCAGGTGTTGATGCTCGACCGCTACGAGGTGGGCGAGCGCCAGACCTCGGCCTGCGGGATCCCCACCGCGTGGCTGGAGGCGCTGGACCTGATGGGGGCCCACCGGCAGTCATTCGGCGAGCTGGTGGTCACGACGCCCTACGGCACGTCCCGCTGGCCGCTGCCGTGGACCTTCTCCACCTTCGACTACCCGGAGCTGTGCGCCCTGATTCGGGCGCAGGGCGACTGCGCGTTCGAGACGGCGAAGGTACACGGCCGCACCGGGTTCACCGTGCACACCGATCGCGGCGACCTGACCGCGCCGTTGATCGTCGACGCGCTCGGCTGGCGGCGGATGCTGGCACCAGACGACGGCTTCCAGCCCCCGGACGCCCCGCTCTCCCGGGGACTCGAGGTCCACCCCGGAGGCCGCTCCGACGACCTGGCCCTCTGGATCGACCGCTCGATCGTGCCTGCGGGCTACGGCTGGAGCTTCCCCGCGCGCGAGGAGCTCCGCATCGGCGTGGGCTCGTTCGACCCTCGTTTCCACGTCAAGGACAACACCGTCAAGCTGGCCCGGGACCTGGACTCCGACCCGGTGCGCTTCCAGGGCAACTGGATTCCGCACGAGATCCGGCCCGCAGCGGAGGACGGCGTCTTCTTCTGCGGCGACTCCGCCGGGCACTGCCTGCCGCTGACCGCCGAGGGCATCCGCACCGCTCTCTACTTCGGAATCGCGTGCGGCCGCGAGCTGCGCTCGGTGCTCGACGGCTCGACCGCGCGGGAGGAGGCCCTGGCCCGCTACGGCGCCTTCAGCGACGCCCACGAATGGAAGTTCCGCTGGATGCTCCACGCCCAGCGTGCCGTGCCGAGGATCTGGCCGCCCCTGCTGCACGGCACGGTGAGGTCGATGCGGTCGCGCGCCCTCGTGAACTGGGCCTTCGGTCACTACCTCAGGATCGCCCCGCCGGAGTTCGCAGCGCCGGCGCACCCACCGCGGCGCCGTCCGGCGGTGCCCGCCCGGGCCGCGGCCTAGCTGTGTCCCACGAGCCGTGACTCCCGGCCTTCGCGGCTACTCCGCGCCCCGGTCTCCGGAGGGCCGCTCGAGCCTGGTGCCCGCTCCGCCATGGCACTACGTCGGCGACCTGCTGACCATCGAGTGCTGGGCTTCGCCCGAGGCGGCACGCGCGGTCCTGCCCGCCCCACTCGAGCCGCATCCGGACGCCGGCCGCATGGCTGCGATGTTCATCGACTGGCAGTCGTGCGCCGCCGACGGGCTCGCGCTCGTGGATCCCTCACGCTCGCAGTACAAGGAGTTCTTCGTGACCGTCAACGCGCTGCTCGACGGCGAGGAGGTCTCCTACTGCCCGTACATCTGGGTGGATCGCGACTTCGCCCTTGCGCGCGGATGGATCCAGGGCTTTCCCAAGAAGCTCGGCTCCATCTGGATCACGCGGACCTTCGGCATGGACACGCCCGCCGATCCCGGGATCCGGGAGGGCGCTCGCTTCGGCGGCACGCTGGCCTCGTACGAGAGGCGGCTGGCGGAGGCCACGGTGACGCTGGAGCGGTCGAGTGATGCGGGCTCGACGCACACCGACCCTCCGATCGTGAACGTGCGTCATTTCCCCCGGCTCGAGAAGGATCGCCACGACGATCCGGCAGTGCACGAGCTGGTGCGCTCGCGTTCGTTCGCCCGCTCGGCGTCGGCGGTCTGGGAGGGATCGGCCACCCTGGAGCTCTTCGACGCTCCGGGGGAGGAGCTGTCAGCGCTCTCGCCCGTGAGGGTGGGCAAGGGGTTCCGCTTCTCGCTCGGCTACTCGGTGGACGAGCTGGAGACACTGGTCCAGCTGTGAGCGCATCGGCCGAGGTGGCCGGCGTCGAGGTGCCCACCGATCACTGGATCGGCGGGGAGCGCGTGGCGTCCCCCGAGCGCTTCCAGAACCTGAGCCCGATCGACGAGCGGGTTCTGGCCGAGGTCGCACGCGGGGACGCGGCCACGGCGCACGCCGCGCTGGGCGCCGCGAACGAGGCCTTCCCGGCGTGGGCGGCCCTCGGGGCGGGAGGGCGCCGCGTCTACCTCGACCGCCTGGCCGAGCTGATCGACGCGAACATGGAGCGCATCGCGGCAGTGGAATGCGAGGACATGGCGATGCTGCTCGAGTCGCTTCGCGCACGCGTGATCGGCCGCGGGGCGCGCAACTACCGTGCCTATGCCGAGCTGGCCGACCACTACGTCGAGCGCACGTGGAGCTCCAACGGCACGGCCAACCGCGTCCTTCGCATGCCGTCGGGGCCGGCCGTGGTCATCACCCCGTGGAACGCGCCGTTCATGCTCTCGACGTGGAAGACCGCGCCGGCCCTGGCCGCGGGGTGCACCGTGGTGCTCAAGCCGGCGGAGTGGTCCCCGCTGTCCTGCTCGCTCCTGGCGGACTTGACGGCCGAGGCGGAATTCCCGGCCGGAGTCTTCAACGTGGTGCAGGGCATCGGCGAAGAGGTGGGGGCGGCGCTGGTGTCGCACCCGCTGTCCCGGCGGATCTCGTTCACCGGGTCGCCGGAGACGGGGCGCGCCATCGGCCGCGCGGCGGCCAACGGGCTCGTGCCGTTCACCGGCGAGCTGGGCGGCAAGGGTCCCCTGATGGTGTTCGAGGACGCCGAAGTGGATGAGGCGGCCGCGCTTGCCGCGCGCATGTACGACGACGCCGGCCAGGTCTGCCTGGCGGGTACGCGCCTGCTGGTGCAAGAGCCCGTGGCCGAGGAGTTCGTGGAGCGGTTCCACGCGGCGGTGGATCGCCATGTGCTGGGAGACCCCCGCGACGCGCAGACCACCATCTCGCCGCTGATCCACGCCGAGCATCTGGAGCGCGTCGAGGGCTTCGTCGAGCGGGCGCGGGCCGCCGGGGACCGGATCGTCCGCGGCGGGCGGCGGGCCGAGCGCGGCGGCCTCTGGTACGAACCGACGCTGATCGAGCCCGCGTCCAACGAGTCGGAGGTGGTCCAGCGCGAGGTGTTCGGGCCGGTGCTGACCCTCCAACGCTTCGGAGACGAGGACGAGGGCGTCCGCCTGGCCAACTCCACCTCCTACGGGCTCTCGGCGATCATCTGCACGCGATCGCCCGGCCGTGCCGACCGTGTGGGACGGGCGGTCCGGGCCGGCACCGCCTGGGTCAACGCCTTTCTCGTGCGCGACCTCACGGCGCCGTTCGGGGGAATGGGCATCAGCGGCATCGGCCGCGAGGGAGGCGACTACGCACTGGACTTCTACTCGGACCTCAAGACCCTCCAGGTCCGCGAGGGCTCCACCCCGGCGGCCTGATGCACCGTGCATGATCCCGAGGGCATGCGCCGCGACCCCGCCTCCGACTTCCTCCAGCCACGCGAGGCCGTCGCGTGAGGCGGGTTCGGGTTCGGCGCGAGGGGAGGGCCCGCGACGGGACACTCGAGGCCGGCGTGATCACGCTGGACGACGGCATCACGGTCGCCGCGGACGGGGCGGACTGGCTGGCCCCCGTGCGGCCGGCGCTGATCGTGGCCACCCACCTGAGCTACCGGTCGCGCTGCGACGAGTACCGGATGGCGGCGCCCCCCGACGTCCCCTCCTACTTCCTCAAGCCGCCGGGCTCGGTGTCCCACCACGGCGCGCCCGTGGCCCGGCCGCGCGGCTGCCGGTTCCTCAACTACGAGGGGGAGATCGCCGTCGTGATCGGAGAGCGCTGCACCAACGTGAGCCAGGCCGAGGCCCTCCGGCAAGTGGCCGGCTATACCGTGGCCAATGACTGGGGTGTCCATGACTTCCGCCACGCCGACCGCGGCTCCATGCTCCGGGTCAAGGGCCAGGACGGCTTCTGCCCGCTCGGCCCGGCGCTGGTGGATGCCGCCGACGTGGATCCCGAGGACCTGACCGTGCGCACCCTGGTCAACGGGGAGGTCGTGCAGGAGGGGCACACCGGCACGGACCTGATCTTCTCCTTCGCCTACCAGGTCGCAGACGTGTCCCGCCTCGTGACCCTCCAGCCCGGCGACGTGATCCTGACCGGCACACCTGCGTACTCGCGTCCCGTCGAGCCCGGCGACACGGTCGAGGTCGACGTCGAGGGAATCGGCCGGCTGTCCAACACGGTCGTCGAGCTGGACCGCGACCTCGAGCGGGTGGGCGCCGCGCCGGAGGTGACGGCTCAGACACTCCACGTGGCCCTCGCCATGCCCGAGGCCGAGGCCGAGGAGGCCGTCGGTACCGGCGGGACGCCCGCCTCGTGATCCTCAGGGCCCACCACGCGACCCTGCGCGTGCGGGACGTCCCCGAGGCCCGTGCGCGGTGGTCGCGGCTGCACGGCCTGAGCGGCGGCGAAGACGACGAGGAGCGCGCTCTGCTGCGCTGCGCCTACGAGGACTACTGCCTCGAGCTCGTGACCGGCGCCGGCCCGCCCGGCCTCGAGCACGTCGCCTACGAGCTGGGCGCGGGCGTGGCGCTGGGCGACGTCGCGGCGCGTCTGGACCAGCACCGGGTCTCCCACGACCGGGTGGAGGTGCCATGGCGCGGCCCCGGCGTGAGACTCCAGGACCCTGACGGCAACGCGATCGTCCTGATCGAGCGGGTGGTCTCCGAAGACCGGCGCCCCGCCGTCGCGCGCTTCACCGACGACCTGCCCGGCTACCACCCGCGGCGCCTCCAGCACTTCAACTACCTCACCGCCGACACCCCACGGCTGGCCCGCTTCTACCAGGACGTCCTCGGGCTGGCCGTGAGCGACTGGATCGGCGACGGAGCGGTGTGGATGCACGCCGACCGCGACCATCACATCGTGGCCTTCCTGGACAAGGGCTACTCCCACGTGCACCACATCGCCTTCGAGCTCACGGACTGGGGCGAGATGCGGGTGGCGCTGGATCACCTCGCCCAGCACCGGCGCCCGCTGGCGTGGGGGCCAGGGCGCCACACCATGGCGCAGAACCTCTTCGCCTACTGCCGCATGTCGGAGGAGCAGCTGTTCGTGGAGCTCTTCTGCGACATGGAGCAACTCGAGCCCGACCACGAGCCGCGCTCCTTCGCGGATGACCCGCACGGGTCGAACGCGTGGGGCATCCTGCCGCCACGCTCATACTTCCGCTTCGACGAGGCGTCGGTCCAGGCCGAGGTGGCCCAGCTCGAGGCCCTGCAGGGCCTTCGCACCGGCGGATGACCGCGTAGCGTTGGCGGACGTGGACGACCCCCCCACGCCCGTATATCCGCCCCTGGCCGACCGCGACGCACTTCTCACCGAGTTGGACCGGCTGATCTCGGCCGCATGGGAGTCGTTCGACCGGCCGCGGGCGGAGGAGCCCGGCCTTGACGAGGACCTCCGTGTGCGCCTGGAGGAGCCGTTGCCCGAGCTGCCCTCGGACCCCCGTGACGCCCTGGCGGACGCTGCCCGGCTGTTGGACGAGAGCAATTCCCCCGCGCGGCCGCTCTACCTGGCCTACGTCGGGTCGACCGGGCTCGAGGTGGGCGTGCTCGGGGCCGCCCTGGCGGCCACCTACGACGTCAACCTGGCCGCTACGGCCGGCGCAGCTGACCTCGTGGAGGCCCAGGCGCTGGAATGGGTGGCCGAGCTGATCGGCTTCCCGCACTCCGAAGGCGCGTTCACCAGCGGGGGCATGACCTCCAACCTGACCGCCCTGCTCGTGGCCCGCGAGCGTGCGCTGCCGGGCTCGCGCGTCAACGGCTTCGACGGCGGCCGCTGCGCCGTCTACTGCTCCGAGGAGGCCCACCACTCCGTGGTCCGGGCCGCGGAGGCGGCCGGCGTCGGCTCCAAGCAGGTGCGCCAGGTACCCATCGACGGCCGGCGAAAGGTGCGGGCGGACGCCCTCGAGGAGGCCATCACGGCCGACCGCGAGCGGGGCGTGACCCCCATCTCCGTGGTGGCCAACGGCGGAACGACGCTGACCGGAACCGTCGACCCGCTGGATGACCTGGCCGACGTGTGCGCCCGCCACGGCGTCTGGCTGCACGTGGACGGCGCGTACGGGCTGCCGGCGGCCGCCACACCTCGGGCACGCCACCTGTTCGGTGGCCTGGATCGCGCCGACTCGGTCACGCTCGACGCCCACAAGTGGCTGGGCATTCAGAAGAGCTGCAGCGTGATCCTGGTTCGCGAGCACGGCGCGCTGGAACGCAGCTTCGGACACGAGGAGACATACATGCGCCGCACCGCGGCGGTGAACCTCGTGGAACGCACGCTGGAGTACTCGCGCCCCCTCAACTCGTTGAAGCTCTGGCTGGCGCTGCGCACCCACGGCGCGGCCGAGCTGCGCCGCTGGATCGAGCACACGCTGGCGCTGGCGGGAATGCTGGCCGACGCGATACGCCGCGACCACGATTTCGAGCTGCTCCACGAGCCCGAGCTCTCAACCGTCTGCTTCCGCCACTTGCCCGCCGGCGTCGAGGACCTCGACGCCCACAACGAGGCCCTCGCCGCGGCCGCCCAGGCCGACGGCCGCATCTACCTGGCCGACGCTCTGCTGGACGACCGGCGGTGCCTGCGTGTCTGCTTCGTCAACTTCCGGACGCGCTCCGAGGACGTCCCGTTCGTGCTCGACACGCTGCGCGAGCTGGGCGACGCGCTGTCGTCTGACGGCTAGGCCGCGCGCAGGCGCACCGGCATCCGCTTGATGCCGTTGAAGAAGTTCGACTGGAGGCGCTCCACCGGGCCGGCCAGCTCGAAGTCCCTGGCCCGCCGCGCAAGCTGCTCGAAGACCACCGCGACTTCCAGACGCGCCAGGTGGGCCCCGGTGCAGAAGTGCGGGCCGCCGGGCCCGAAGGTCATGTGCGGGTTGGGTCGCCGCTCGATGTCGAAGCGGTGCGGGTCGGCGAACACGAGCTCGTCGAAGTTGCCCGAGACGTACCAGGTGGCGAGCTTGTCGTCCTCCTTGATCGCCTTGCCCCGCAGCTCGGTGTCGCAGGTGGCGGTGCGGCGGAAGTGGTGCACCGGTGTCGCCCAACGGAGGATCTCGTCCGCCGCGCTCTCGGACTTGCCCGGGTCGGCCCGCAGCAGCTCGAGCTGGTCTGGGTGGTCGATCATGGCCAGTAGCCCGTGCGAGATCGAGTGCCGCGTGGTCTCGTTGCCGGCCACCGCCAGCAGCAGGAAGTAGACGTCGTAGTCGCGCTGGCTGAGCGGGCAGCCGTCGATCTCGGCCTCCACCAGCTTCGTGACGATGTCGTCGCGTGGACAGCCGCGCCGCTGATCGCCGAGCCTGCGTCCGTACTCGAACATCTCGAGCGCCGCCGGGTTCGAGAAGGGCAGGTGGCGGTTGGCCTCCACCACGTCGGGGGCGAGCGCGTACTCGGGATCGTCCTGGCCGAGCATCCGGTCGCCCAGCTCCACGAGATGGCGATGGTCGGACTCGGGTGCCCCCAGCATCTCCGCGAACACCCTCATCGGGAGGGCGGCGGCCACGTCGGCCACGAAGTCCACCTCGCCGCGCTCGAGCGCCTCGTCGAGGATGTCGTCGAACATCGAGCGGATCCGGTCCTCGAAGCGCCTTACCGCCTTGGCGGTGAAGTCACGGTTGAGGATCGCCCTCAACGCGTTGTGGGGCGGCGGGTCCATGTCGAGCATCGACTTGCGCCCCTCGAGCTCCTCCGGATCCAGGTCCTGGAGCGAGCTGCCGCCCCGCTCCGAGGAGAAGGTCCGCCAGTCCTTGGCCACCGCCGTGATGTCGTCGTGACGGGTGACGGCCCAGAATCCCCGCCCGCCGGCCTCGTCCTGCCAGTGCACCGGGTCCTCGGCGCGAAGCAGCGCGAACATGTCGTGGGGCACGCGCTCGGCAAAGCGCGAGTGGTCGGTCAGGTCCACGTCGTCGAGCGTGAGCGCCGAGGTGTTCGGGCCCACTCCCATCAGAGGTGGTGCATGTACTCGGCCAGGTCCCAGTCCGAGGTGTGCCGGCGGTAGCGCTCGATCTCGAATCGCTTCATGGCGAGGAACGTCTCCACCAGCTCGGAGCCGCAGGCCCCTGTGAGCACGTCGTCGGCCTCGAGCGCGTCAAGGGCCTCGCCGAGCGAGAGTGGCAGCTGGGCTCCCTGTTGCTCGGGGTCCATCGCATAGGCATCGCCCTCCAGCGGGGCGGGCGGCTCGAGCTCGCGCCGCAGTCCGTCGATCCCGGCGAACAGGGTGGCGGCCGTGACCAGATAGGGATTGGCGCTGCCGTCGCCCACGCGCAGCTCCAGGCGGGATCCGCCGCCCCGATCCGGCGGGACGCGCACGAACGTGGTGCGGTTGTCGAAGCCCCAGTTGACGTTGGTAGGGGCCAGGCTGTCGGGCAGGATCCGGCGGTAGGCGTTGATCGTCGGGTTCAGGAACGCCATCAGGGCCGGGGCATGCGCCAGCACTCCCGCCGTGAAGTGCCGGAGCTCGCCGGACACGCCGTGATCGGCCGACGGGTCGTCGAAGCAGTTGCCCCCGTCTCGGTCGAGCGAGACGTGCACGTGGGTGCCCGACCCGCCCTGGTCGTTGAACGGCTTGCCCATGAAGGTGGCGAGCAGGCCCCGCTGGGCCGCGTAGTCCTTCACCGCCGCCTTGAGGCGGAAGGCGTTGTCCGAGGCGGCGAGCGGCGAGCAGTGGCGCAGGTTGATCTCGTACTGGCTGTTCATGTACTCGTGGTTGGCGGCGAACGCGCCGAGTCCGAGCGCGTGGCAGCCCTCGAGCAGGGTCTTCAGCAGCCCCTGCGGATCCGCCTGCGGGCCGACGGTGTAGACCATGCTCAGGTTGTCCACGTGCCGGCGCCAGCCGCCTTCGCCGTCGGGCTCGAGCACGAAGAATTCCAGCTCGGGGCCGATCTGCGCCGCGAAGCCGAGCTCGGAAAGGTCGCGCTCGGCGCGGCTGACGAGGGCGCGCACGTCGGTGGGCTCCTCCCCTCCGTCGCGCTCGAGGTCGGCCAGGCAAGCGGCCACGTCGGGCTCCCAGGGCAGTTCCACGAGGGTCGAGAGGTCCGGGCGGGCGACCATGTCGGGGTAGCCCCGCTCCCCGCCCACCACGGGCGTGTGACGAAGGTCGGTGCCCATCACGGCCCAGCAGAAGGCGAGTCCGTCCGTCACCGCGTGCCCGAGCGTCTCGCGCGGCACGTCCTTGCCACGCTGGATGCCGTGCAGGTCACAGAAGACCACCCGCACCGTGCTCACCGCCGGCGATAGCTCGTGTGCCGATACGGCCGACGCGGCCGCGACACCTGGCTGTCCGCTCAAGTCGTGTCCTCCCTCGTTCGGCCGCGTGAGAGCAACGCGGGCTTGGCTGGATATGTACCCATTCTGGCCCGGATCCGCGCGGCCGTCAGTCAGCCGCGGACGATCAGCAGCGTGCCCACGCCCAGGAGGGCCACGCCCACGACACGACTGACCGTTAGCTCGCGCTGGTCAAGGCCGAGCACGCCGATGCGGTCGAGCGCCACCGAGAGCGAGAGCTGGCCGGCGATCGTGGCCGCCGTGACCCCGCCCGCCCCCAGCGTGCGCACCGCGATCAGAGCAGTGGTCACGTACACCGCGCCGAGCACGCCTCCGGAGAGGTAGTACCAGGACAGGTTGCCGGCCTCCCCCACGCGGCCGAAGCCGCCCCCGGCGAGAAGGGTGATGGCCACGAGCGCCGCCAACCCGATGGCGAAGGAGATCGACGCGGCCGGCAGGCTGCCCACCGAGCGCCCGAGCGTCGAGTTGATCGGCGCCTGCATCGCGATCAGGCCACCCGCGAACGCGGTCAGGACGACGGCGAGCCCCTTGTCCATCTACCGGTCCACTACTTGGCCTCGAGCCAGTTGTCGCCCGCGCCGACGTCCACGCCCAGGGGCGGGTCCATCTCGAACGCTCCGGCCATCTCCTCCCGCACCGTCTCCGAGGCGCGCTCCACCTCCGCCTCCGGGCCCTCGAACAGCAGCTCGTCGTGGATCTGGAGCACGAGGCGGGTGTCGAGCCCGCCCTGGCGCAGCCGGTCGCGCACGCGCACCATCGCCACCTTGATGATGTCGGCGGCCGTGCCCTGGATGACCATGTTCACGGCCAGGCGTTCGCCGAGCTGACGGGTCTGGCGGTTGCGCGAGCGCAGCTCCGGCACGCGGCGGATGCGACCGAAGAGCGTGGTCACGTGCCCGTCCTCGGTGGCGCGCTCGATGGTCTGCCGGATGAAGGCGGCCACGGCCGGGAAACGCTCCAGATAGCGGTCGATGAACTGCTGCGCCTCCTCCCGCGGGATCTGCAGCCGGTCCGCCAGGCCGTAGGCCGAGAGCCCGTAGACGATGCCGTAGTTGACCATCTTGGCCTTGGAACGGGTCCCGGGGTCCGTGCGGCCTCCGAGGATCGCCTCGGCCGTGGCGGTGTGCACGTCCTCCCCGCGACGGAAGATCTCCTTCAGCACCGGTTCCTCGGCGATGTGGGCCAGCAGCCGAAGCTCCACCTGCGAATAGTCAGCCGAGATCAGCTGCTTGCCCCGCTCGGAGACGAAGCAGGCCCGGATCTCGCGGCCCTGCTCGGTGCGGATAGGGATGTTCTGGAGGTTGGGGTTGGTGCTCGACAGCCGGCCGGTGGCGGCGGCGGTCTGGTTGAAGGTGGTGTGCAGGCGCCCGTGCTCGTCGATCAGCGACGGAAATGCGTCCAGGTAGGTGGACTTGAGCTTGGTGACCTCACGCCACTCCTCGATGGCGGGGATGATGTCGTGCTCGTGGCGGATGGCCTGGAGCACGCGGGCGTCGGTGGAGAAGCCCGTCTTGCCGCGGCGCTTGCGCGACAGGCCGAGCTTGTCGAACAGGATCGGGGCCAGCTGCTGGGGTGAGCCGATCGTGAACTCCTCCCCTGCCAGCTCCCAGACCCGCTGCTCGAGCTCGTCCGCACGACGGTCGAAGCGCTCGGCGATGGACCTCAGCCGCTTGACGTCCAGCTTGACCCCGACGCGCTCCATCTCCACGAGCACGTCCACCAGCGGCAGCTCGATCTCCTCGAGCAGCGACGTGAGGCCGTCCTCCTCCAGGCGCTCGCGTTGCCGCTGGGCCAGCAGCCGCGTCAGCACCGCGCGCTCGGCCACACCGTCGGCCCCGCGCACCTCCACCCCGACGCCCGCGTCCGCGGCCAATTCGTCGAGTGGGTAGCCGCGGCGCGCCGGGTCGATCAGGTAGGCCGCCACCATCGTGTCGTGGGCCAGCGGCGGCGGTTCGGACGACTCGTCGGCCATAGCCATCGTCTTCCAGTCGTGGGCCACCACCGGACGGTCCTCGCGCGCCATCGTGAAGGCCGCCAGGGTCTCGGCCTCGGCCACCAGCACATCGTCACCCGCGTAGGCCGCCACGGTCAGCGGCCCGAGCAACGGGTCGTCGAAGCCCAGGGTGCCCTGGACCGGCTCGGGTGGTGCCGGCGCCTCCTGCTCGGCGTCCAGGGCGTCCGCAGCGACCTCGTCCGGCAGCTCGAGCTCCGCCTCGGGGTCGGGCACGGGAACGGGCTCGTCCGCCGTCTCGCCCGGGCGCAGCGCCGCCACGGCGACCAGCTCGCCCACGAGCGAGCCGATCTCCGCCACGGTGCTCTCGCGCGCCCGGACGGTCAGGACCTCGGCCAGCCGCTCCGCAGGCGCCGCCTCGTCCTCCCCCAGCGCCTCCTCCAGGCGTTCGAGCGGTGCCCGCAGTTCGAACTCGCGGAACACCTCGCGCAGCCGCGACCGGTCGGGCTCGCGCGCGGTGCAGGCCGCCAGGTCCACGCCCACCGCCACCTCGCGCTGCGCCGTGGCGAGCTGCTTGGAGATCCGCGCGTCCTCGGCGTGCCGGCTCAGGTTCTCCTTGCGCTTGGCCCCCGAGATGCTGTCGATGTTCCCGAGCACGCCCTCCAGGTCGCCCCACTCCTGAAGCAGTTGCGACGCCGTCTTCTCGCCGATGCCGGGGACCCCGGGAATGTTGTCCGAGGTGTCCCCCTTGAGGCCGACGAAGTCGGGAACCAGCTCGGGCGCGATGCCGTAGCGGTCCACCACGGCCTCGGTGTCGTAGACCTTGGTGTCAGTGATCCCGCGGCTGGTGGCCATGACCCTGACCCCGTCCTCGACGAGCTGGAAGAGGTCCCGGTCGCCGGTCACGATCATCACCTCGATGCCCTGCTCCTGCGCCTCGCGGGCGAGGGTGGCGATCACGTCGTCGGCCTCGTAGCCGTCCACCTTCACGTTGGTGTAGCCGAAGGCGTCGACCAGGGGGTGCAGGTGGGGCCACTGCTCCTTCAGGAGGTCGGGGCGTTCGCGCCGGCCGGCCTTGTACTCGCCGTAGGTCTCCTCCCGTCCCGACATGCCGCCGTCCCAGGCCACCAGCGTGGGCTTGGGGCCGTACTCCGTGAGGATCTTGACCAGCATGGAGGCGAAGCCGAAGATCGCGTTGGTGGGAAAGCCGCGTGAGGTGGCGATCGACTCGGGAAGCGCGAAGAACGCGCGGTAGACGAGGCTGTTCCCGTCGATCAGGAAGAGCTCGCGGGGCGGCTGATCGGGCACGCGATCACCCTAGATGACCAGCCAGCCGCACCCGGGGGTGAGGAAGTGCGGGTGCGGTCGCCGCGGCCGCCTCCATGACGTTCTGCCTTTCGACACGCTACGTGCCGGCGGACTTGGCGCACCAGAAATCTCCGGTCGCGCCCACCTGCGCTGGGGGCCTCCGTATCATCGGCCCCCTGTCCGTCCCGAGTGCCCAGTTCTCCCTCACCCTCCGCGTCGAGCTGCCCTCGGGCCCCGGTGGCGTTCTCGGCAAGGTCACGTCGGCGATCGCCCGCGCGGGCGGGGCCATCGTGGCGGTCGACACCGTGGAAGCCGCCGGCGACCACACGCTGCGTGAGATCACGTTGGAGTGCTCCAGCGTCGAACATCGCGGCGAGGTCATCTCCGCCGTTCAGGCCGTCCGTCGAGCGCGGGTCGTGGAGATCACCGACCGCACCTTCGAGGTTCACCGCCGCGGCAAGATCCACACGGGCCTGAACCTCCCGATCAAGTCGCGCGACGACCTCTCGATGGCCTACACGCCCGGCGTGGCTCGGGTGTGCAGCGCCATCGCCGAGAACCGCCAGAAGGCCTTCAAGTACACGATCAAGGCGAACACCGTGGCCGTGGTCTCCGACGGCACCGCCGTGCTCGGCCTGGGCGACATCGGGCCCGAGGCGGCCATGCCCGTGATGGAGGGCAAGGCGATGCTGTTCAAGGAGTTCGCCGATGTGGATGCCTTCCCCCTCTGCCTCGCCACCAAGGACACCGACGAGATCGTCGAGACGGTGATCCGCATCGCGCCCACCTTCGGCGGAATCAACCTGGAGGACATCTCCTCCCCGCGCTGCTTCGAGATCGAGCAGCGGCTGCAGGAGGCCCTGGACATCCCGGTCTTCCACGATGACCAGCACGGCACGGCCATCGTGACCCTCGCCGCCCTGATCAACGCGTGCCGCCTGACCGGGCGCACGATGGAGGAGCTGCGCGTGCTGATGGTCGGCGCCGGCGCGGCCGGCCTGGCCGTGGTCAAGATCCTGCTGGACGCCGGCGTGACGTCGATCGTGGCCTGTGACCGTTACGGCGCCATCCACACCGGTCGCCAGGACTACGAGACCGGGGCGATGAACACCCCCAAGCGCTGGCTGGCAGAGCACACGAACCTGGAGCGCCGCGACGGCTCCCCCCGCGAGGTGATCGAGGGCAGTCACCTGTTCATCGGGCTCTCGGGGCCGGGCATCATCGACGCGAAGGACCTGGAGCGCATGGCGCAGGACCCCTTCGTGTTCGCCATGGCGAACCCGAATCCCGAGGTCCGCGTGGAGGAAGCCGCCCCGTACGTGCGCGTCATGGCCACCGGCAGATCGGACTACCCCAATCAGATCAACAACGTGCTGGCGTTCCCGGGGGTCTTCCGCGGGGCGCTGGACGTGCGGGCCACGGCCATCACCGAGGAGATGAAGCTCGCCGCCGCTCACGGCATCGCCAGCGTGGTCGAGGACGACGAGCTGGACGAGGACTACATCATCCCGAGCGTGTTCAACCGCGAAGTGAGCCGGGCCGTGGCCAGCGCCGTAGCAGAGGTGGCGGAACGCACCGGCGCGTCCCGCCTCCCCGGCAGCGACGCGATCGACCAGCCCACCGTCGAGCGCGCCGCCGTCGGCTAGTGGCCCTGCCGGAGAGGGCCCGCTCCCAGCCCCGGACCAGGAGGTCGAATCGGTGAAGGTCGTGGTGACGGGCGCCACCGGCACGATCGGCAGCGCGCTCGTGCGCGAGCTGACCGGGCGGGGCGACGAAGTGACCGTCCTCTCTCGCAACCCCGACCGCGCGTCGGACTCGCTGGGCGTGGAGGCACACGAATGGAGCGACCCGAAGGCGGCGCCCCCGTCCGAGGCCGCGCTCGCCGGCCGCGACGCCGTGCTGCACCTGCTCGGCGAGCCGATCTCCCAGCGCTGGTCCGACGACGTCAAGAAGGAGATCCGCGACTCCCGCGTGCTGTCCACGCGCAACCTCGTCGCCGGGTTGGCCGCCGTGGCGGACGACGCGCGCCCGGGGACGCTGGTGTCGCAGTCGGGTGCCGGCCGCTACGGGCCTCGGGACGACGAGCGCCTGAACGAGTCCGCCCCGGCCGGCGACGACTTCCTCGCCGAGGTGTGCGAGGCCTGGGAGGCAGAGGCGCTGGCCGCCGAGCGGCATGGGCTCCGTGTGACGGTGACCCGGACCGGCGTGGTCCTGTCGGAGACCGGCGGCGCGCTCGAGAAGATGCTGCCCCCGTTCAAGCTCGGCGTGGGCGGGTCGGTGGCCGGCGGCAGGCAGTACGTGCCCTGGATCCACCTGGATGACGTGGTGGGCGCGCTGGCGTTCTGCCTCGACAACCCGGACGCCCGCGGGGCGGTCAACGTGACGGCTCCCGAGCCGGTGACCAACGCGGAGCTGTCCAAGGCGCTCGGCAAGGTGCTGCACCGTCCCGCCGTGGCGCCCGTGCCCGCGCTCGCCGTGAAGGTCCTCTACGGCGAGATGTCCATGATCGTCACCACCGGCCAGCGGGCGGTTCCGGGCCGGCTGGCCGAGCTGGGCTACGAGTTCCGGCGGCCCGACCTTGTGGACGCCCTGCGCGACGCCACCGGCAAAGACTGACCCAGCTCAGGCACCTCAGCCCCCGCCGCACGCGCGCGGCACGCTGACCAGGGCGTTGCGCCGGTAGCCGCCCTCCCCCGCCCGCCCGCTGACCTTGCACCAGGTCATCCGGCCGCTCTGGAAGTCCACCCGCGCGCGGAAGGGGTGGCCCACCACCCCGGCGGCCGTCCCCGGGGTGGCCGGGATCCTGCTGGTGACCGCGGTGCACGTCAGGCGGCCGAACCGGGGACCGGCGCCGACCAGGGCGTCGGCGGTGTTGCGGAGCGTCGCGCAGCTCGTATACATGGCGACCGGTGGCCGCAGCGCGCCCGCCGCCACGCGCCGCTCCACGTCACTCACGATCGCCCGCTCCAGCTGACCCACCACGTCGCGCCGGTCGATTGCGGCGATTGCGGGCGCCGGCGTGGCCAGGGCCGTCTGCGGGCGCTGGGCCCGCAGCAGGGCCCGCCGCTCGGCGGCCCGGGCGCGGTCGGCCTCGCGCTCGGCGTGCTCGGCGTTGTCCCGCTTTACGTCCGTGATCACCGGCACGAGCAGCACCGCCGCCACGATCAGACCGGCAGCGGCGAGCGCCCCCAGCACCGCGGCCGCCACCCGACCGCGAGGGCCGAGCTTTCGCACGAGGAATCCGGGCAGCGACAGCAGGCCGGGCATCGGCTCGTAGCGGTCCTCATGACCCGTCATCGCGTGCAGGCTGGGTAGAAGGGCACGACCACGTAGCCGCCCGTGTCGGGGTGGATCGGCCGCGGATTCTCCTTGCACCAGGTCAGGACGCCTTCGGGCAACTCGACCGCCCGCAGGACGGCGGCGGGCAAGACCGCAGTGTCGCGCACCTCCTGCCGCGTGGCGCCGCCCGCCCCCGACCATAGATCGCCCGCCCGCGGGCCGGATTTCGAATCCTGCTCTGAAGCCACCGCCCTAGCGCGGGGAGCGCGTGAACCGGGAGACGACGGCGCCGATCCCGAACATCACGAGCAGGAGCGCCAGGAAGAACAGAAAGATGATGATCGTGATCAGGACCGCGTCGTAGAACCGGCTGGGGGCGTCGAGCGCCGCGAGCACGACCAGGACCGCGGTGTACGCGGCGGCCGCCAGCGCGACGGCGAAGGCGAGGTCGCGAAAGCGCTCGGCGGTGTCCCCTTGTTCCCGCCTGTCCGCCCGCGCGGCCAGCAGCGCCAGCACGCCGTAGCCCAGAGCGAACAGCACGAGCGCGTTCCAGAGGCTGCTGCTCACGAGCCGCTCGCCTCGTCGTCGGCGCGCTCGGCGCGCGCCTCGGCCACCGTCTTGCCGCCGCTCCCGAACGGGCCCTGGAGCTTCCAGCGCGAATCGGCGCGCGCCGGCCAGACGAGCCAGACCAGCAGCCCGACAACGCTGAGCACGAGCCCGGTGGCCAATCCCGCCTTCTCGCTGTAGCCCTTGCGGGCAGAGATGTAGGAGCACACGATGCAGGAGCCCAACCAGGCGTAGACGAGGTAGAGGACCTTGGACCCGAGGGTCCCGGCTGCGATCAGCGTGCTCATACGCCCAGGTACGCCTTCTGGACCTCGGGGTTGTCGCGCAGGGAGGCCGAGTCGTCATAGAGGGCCACCTGACCCGTCTCGAGCACGTAGCCGCGCTTGGACACGCCGAGCGCGAAGTTGGCGTTCTGCTCGACCAGCAGGATCGTGGTGCCCTGGCGGTTGATCTCGGCGATCGTCTCGTAGATCCGCTCAACGAGTATCGGCGCGATCCCCATCGACGGCTCGTCGAGCAACAGCAGCTTGGGGTCGGCCATCAGCGCCCGCCCGATCGCGAGCATCTGCTGCTCGCCGCCGGACATGGTGCCCGCCTTCTGGCGCTCGCGCTCCTTGAGGCGCGGGAACAGCTCGAAGACGCGGTCCATGTCCCCGCTGACGTCGCCGTCGCGGCGCAGGTACGCGCCCAGGTCGAGGTTCTCCCTGACGGTCATACGCGAGAAGCAGTGGCGGCCCTCCGGCGATTGGGAGATGCCGAGGCGCACGATGTCCTGCGGAGGGGTCTCCGTGATCTCCTGGCCGTCGAAGCGGATCGAGCCCTGGCCGGCCGGGCTGAGGCCGGAGATGGACCTCAGCGTGGTGGACTTGCCCGCGCCGTTGGAGCCGATCAGGGTGACGATCTCTCCCTCCTCGACGGTGATCGAGATGCCCTTGAGGGCCTCGATGTTGCCGTAGAAGGTATGGATGTCCTCGAGCTCCAGCAGCGGCACGGCGCCTAGTCTCCCTGTTTGCCGAGGTACGCCTCGATCACGCGCTCGTCGTTGCGGATGTCCGCCGGCTTGCCCTCGGCGATCTTCTCGCCGTGGTCGAGCACGGTGATCTGCTCGGAGACGTCCATCACGACCTTCATGTCGTGCTCGATCAGGAGGATCGTCAGGTCGCGCTCCTCCCGCAGTTGGTGCATGAAGTCCGTGAGCCGGGCCGACTCCTGGGGGTTCATGCCCGCGGTGGGCTCGTCGAGCAGCAGCAGCTTGGGGTCCGACGCCAGCGCCCGGGCGATCTCCACGCGGCGCTGGTCGCCGTAGGAGAGGTTGGACGCCATCGCGTCGACCTGGTCCTTGCCGAGGCCCACGTAGTCCAGCGTCTCGCGCGCCTTCTCGCGCACCTCGCGCTCCTCCCGCCGTACGCCGGGCGTGCGCAGGATCGAGCCGACGAGACCGGCTCCCATGCGGGCGTGCTCCCCCACCATCACGTTCTCCAGCGCGCTCATGGTGGAGAAGAGCCGGATGTTCTGGAACGTGCGTGCGATCCCGAGCGAGGTGATGATGTCCGGGCGTCGCGCGGTCACGTCCTTGCCGTCGAAGGTGATCCGGCCCGTGGTCGGACGGTAGAGCCCGGTGAGCATGTTGAAGAACGTGGTCTTGCCCGCGCCGTTGGGCCCGATGATCGACACGATCGAGCGGGGCGTGACGCCGAAGCTGATGTCGCTGACCGCGACCAGGCCGCCGAACGCCTTGCTCACGCGGTCGGTGGCCAGCAGGGCGTCGGCCGGGGGGCCCGCGTCTGTGGCGTCCGGCTGGGCTCCGGCCGGGGCGCCGGTCATGCGCGCGCCTCGTAGACCGACTCGTCAGGACCCGTTCCCTCGGTGAGCTCGATCTGGCGCCGGCGCTCCGGCAGGATGCCCTCGGGGCGCAGCACCATCATCAGCACGAGCACGAAGCCGAAGATGCCGAAGGTGACCTCGGTGAAGCTGAAGTTCAGGCCGATGTCGTTCTTGATGTCGTTGACGAAGCCCTGGTCCAGCACGTCCGGGATCAGGCGGTTGTTGACGAAGGCCAGCACCACCGCGCCGATCACCACGCCCCAGATGCTGCCGAGGCCCCCCATGATGACCATCGCCAGGATGAAGACCGAGAAGCCGAACTGGAACTGGTTCGCGTTGATGCTGTTGAGGTAGAGGCCGTAGAAGACTCCGGCGATGCCGCCAAGCGCGCCGCCGGTGGCGTAGGCGGTGAGCTTGGTCTTGACCAGCGGGACGCCCATGCTGGCGGCCGCCACCTCGTCCTCGCGAAGGGCCACCCAGGCGCGGCCCAGCCGGGAGTCGCGCAGCCGGATGTTCACGATCAGCGCGACCAGGACGATCGCCAGCATCGTCCAGTAGAAGGGGCGCAGGTCGAGGGCCGAGTCGAACTGGTCGAGCACGAGCAGGTCGATCGAGTCGAGCGGGGAGATCGACTCGCGGCCGTTGGAGATCGCATAGTCGCCGAAGATCGTGACCTCGTCACCGTTGGCGGCGAAGCGGCCGATGATCTCGCCGAACGCCAGCGTCACGATCGCTATGTAGTCGCCGCGCAGCCGCAGCGTGGGCAGTCCGATCACCGCCCCCGCGACGGCGCACACCACGATCGCCCCCACGATCAGGAGCAGGAAGTTTATGTGGATCCCCGGCAGGTTCGACGCGAAGTCGCCGACCCCGAGATGGATCCCCTTCTCGCCATTGACGCCGGTGAAGTGGTCCGAGGCCCACCAGCCGCCCACCAAGGCGCCGAAGGCGTAGAAGGCAACGTACCCCAGGTCCAGCAGCCCGGCGAAGCCGACGATCAGGTTCAGCCCCAGAGCCATCGTCACGAAGATCAGGGCGAGGATGCAGTCGTCCATGAAGCCGTCGAGCGGCGGGCGGAAGAAGGGCAGCAGCGCGACCGCCACGATCACCACGCCGGGCAGCACGTACTTCGCCCAGGGCGCCTGGCGCAGCCCGCGGATCGCCGTCATCCGGCCTCCCGGGTCTCTTCGCCGATCAGGCCCTGCGGGCGGAACACCATGATCAGGACGAGGTAGGCGAAGACCACCGCCGGCGTCCACTCGTTGCCGATCCGGTTGTCGGAGATCTGCTGGATGCAGCCGATGATGAGTCCTCCGACCACCGCCCCGCGCAGGTTGCCGATGCCGCCCATCACGGCCGCCGTGAACGCGATCAGGCCGGCCGTGAAGCCCTGGAAGAACCAGACGCTGGTCTGGTAGAGCGTGTTGATGAGCCCCGCCGCACCGGCCAGCAGCCCGCCGAGCAGGAAGGTGAGCGAGATCGTGGTGTCCACGTTGATCCCCATGAGGCGGGCCGCCTCGGGATCCTGCGCCGTGGCGCGCATGGCCTTGCCCAGCCGGCTGCGCGCGACGAACGCGACGAGCAGGAACACCAGCGGCGCCGTGACCGCCACGGCGAGCACGTCACCGCGGGAGATCGACAGGCCGGCGATCGCGACGAGCTCCTTCTGGGAGCCGACGAGATCGGGAACGGCCACCTGGGAGGCGCCGAGCCAGAGGATGCCGACGTTCTGGAGGATGAACGAGAACCCCACCGCGGTGATCAGCGGCGCGAGCCTGGGCGCGTTGCGCAATGGTCGATAGCCCACCCGTTCGATCATCACGTTGAGGGCGGCCGTGGCCACCATCGCGATCAGCAGGGTCACGAACAGCCCGACCACGAGGCCGACCGTCGATGTCTGGGCGGTCAGCCCGAGCGTGCCCCATAGACCGAACGACGCGAAGGCGCCGATCATGAAGATGTCGCCGTGGGCGAAGTTGATCAGCTCGATGATGCCGTAGACGAGCGTGTAGCCGAGGGCCACGAGCGCCCAGATGGCGCCGTTGGAGAGGCCGTCGACGAGGTTGTTGCCGAGCCGCGACAGGTCCCCGTCATCGGACAGGTCCTGGATCCCGTAGTAGATCGGCAGCGCCAGCAGCAGCGCGATCAGCCCGTACTTGGAGACGAGCTCCCAGGCGGCTTCCGAGGTTCTCTGCCTCGGCTCTTCAGCGGGGACTGATGCGGCTTCCAAGTTGCCTCTGTCGAGAACCCTACGCCGGGCCGGGGACGGGGTTCAAGTCCCATCCCCGGCCGTGGCGCAAAGTCAGGTCCGGCCTATCAGCCGCCCTCGGCCTTGATCACCTTGTCGAAGGTGAGGTCGCCGTTATCAATCGTGTACAGGCCGTAGTCCGTGAGCGTGGTGTCGCCGTTCTCGTCGATGTCGTACGTGCCGAGAACGCTCTTGCGGCCCTTGGTGTTCTCCAGGAGCTGCTTGCGCACCGCCTCGCGGTCGTTGGCCTTGTCGCCGACCGCCTTGAGCGTGTCGAGGGCCAGGGCCATCGTCTCGTAGCCGTAGATGGCATACGGGTCGGGCTGCCCCTCGATGTTGTACTTGGCCTTGTAGTCCGTGAAGAACTTCTCGGCCTCAGCGATTCCCTGCTTCTCGAACTCCTCGGGGGACAGGGTGGCCACGGTGACCTTGGTGCGCGCACCGACGGCGGCCGGGATCCCGCCCTCCTTGGGATCGGTGAACGAGGCCTCGGCCACGCCGTCGGGTCCGTACAGCTTGCAGTCCGGGCAGGCTACCGCCACGTCCTTGAACACCTGGACGTAGTTCTCGCCCGTCACGCCCGAGCCGACGAAGCAGTCGGCCTTGATCTGCGCCGCCAGCGAGCGGTAGTTGGCCGAGTTGCGGTCCGTTCCGTCATTGCCCTCGACGGAGAGGCCGATCTCCTTCGCCGACGCCTCCACGTTGCGGGCCAGACCGGCCCCGTAGGTGGTCTTGTCGTTGAAGATGTGGACGGACTTGCAGCCGTCCTCCTTCATGATCGTGGCGAGCGCCGCGCCCTGGATGATGTCCGTCGGCACGATGCGCGCGTAGGTGCGCTTCTGCGCCGGGTAGTACTTCGTCGGCTCGCCCGGATCGGCACCCGGACGGTCCGTGGTCAGGCCCACTGCCGTGTTGGACGGCGAGATCTGAGGGATGTTGGCCTTGTTCAGGAGCGGGATTGAGATCTTCGACCCGCCCGAGTTGAACTCGCCGAGATAGAAGATCGTCGTCTCGTCCTGGATCGCCTTGCGGGCGTTCTGAGCCGTCTGGGCCTCGTCCGCCGTGCCGGGGTTCTGAGCCGTCGAGTCGTCCAAGGACACGTAATTGATCTTGAACTTGCCGACCTTTCCGCCGGCCTGCTCGAGCGCCAGCCGCTCGCCGTCGATGACGGCCTCGGACTGAGGCTTCGAGGTGCCCTGGAGCGGGAGGCTCGAATAGATGGTGAGCGTGTCGCCGGAGATCGTTCCTCCGCCGCCGGTGCCCTCGTCGTCGTCGTCGCTTCCGCACGCGCTGATCCCCAGCGCGAAGGCGACGAGCAGGCAGCTCATGACTGCCGGCCAACGTACTCGCAAGATGTCCCTCCTAGTGTGTGGCTGCAAACCCTGCGCGGCATCCTAGTCCGCGGCTCGGGCGGGTTTCAACGTCGGCAGGTTCTCTCCACCTCGGCTTAATGAAGCCCCAATGAGCGGCCGGGGGGGCCGGGGGGAGATCAGGGCGCACCGCGAGCGGGCACGAAGCGCCCGTTCGAGAGGCGCATCGACATCAGCGGCGGACCGGTCACGTCGCCGGTCGGCCGGACCTCATAGGGCCCCATGGGCGACCGACGCTCGCCTGCGCCGAGCGCGGACGCGGCCACCGCGCGCCGCCGGCCGCGCCCCTCGCTGATCGCATCGAGCACGAGCCGCATCGACTCGTAGCCGTAGAGCGCCTCGGGGCGGGCGGCCGCGGCGCCGCTGGTCCGTCGCAGGCGCTCGAGCAGGCGGCCCGCCGCGGCGGGGTACTCGGCCGCGGGCAGCACCGACCCCACCGTCTCGACCACGGCCGGGGCGGCCGGGTAGCGCAGGGGCCGGCGGGCGATCAGCGCGCTCGACCCGAGCACCGGCGTTTCGGGCATCCGCTCGGAGAGCGCGGACAGCAGCGCCACGGCGCGGCGGTCCCCCGCGCCGGCGTAGGCGATCGCGTCGGGCCCGATCGCCCTCAGCTCCGAGGCGATCGCGCGAGCCGCCCCCGGTTCGGGCCCCAGTGCGGCGCTGGATACCACTCTCGTCCCGGCCCGCCGAGCGCGCTGAGCCAGCTGGCTCGCGAACTCCACGGCGTAGACGCCCTCACCGCTCACGAGCGACACCCGTCCGACGCCGAGGGTGCGCATCCGCTCGACCAGGGCGTCGACCTCGTCCAGGTCGCTCGGCGCAAGACGCACGAAGCTGCGCCGGCCGGTGGGGTAGTAGCGGTCGGGCGCGCCGCGCCCCGCTCGCCCGGGCGGCGTTCGCGTGAGGCTGGTCAGCGTGTCGTAGGGGGAGACCTGAAGCAGGTCGGCGTCGTTGGTCACGGGCAGGGACACGGCCGACGCGCCCAGGCCCAGCTCGCCCAGGTAGGCGATGGCGCGCGGGTCCTTGGCCGCCCGCTCGGCGTTCGCCTGCACCAGCCCGGGGTCCCAGATCTGCCTGCCGGGCAGCGCGGAGTCCATCCGCAGGAGCCGGATGCGGAAGCGCCCGGCGCGTCCGCCCCGTTCGTCCAGGGCCAACCGTGCGCCGGCGTCCACGGCGCGCGCCTCATCGGCCGTGAGGCCGTGCGAGGGCAGGCTCATGTACACGTTCAGCGTGCCGGGGGGCGTGGACGGTGCGGGGTCGGTGTCGTCGCCGAGGCAGCCGGACAACGCCGTGGCGGCCATCAGCAGGGCAGCGCGCAGCACCAGGCGGTACTCGAGGATCACGGGGTCGAAGGGTAAGGTGGCCGCGTGCGCGTGGGCGTGCTCACCGGCGGTGGCGACTGTCCCGGTCTCAACGCCGTCATCCGGGCCATCGTCCGCAAGGGGATCGATCGCCATGGCCACGCCATCGTCGGGTTCCGCGACGGTTGGCGAGGTCCGCTGGACCGTGCCTTCGAGGAGCTCACGATCGAGTCCACCCGGGGCATCCTTCCCCGCGGCGGGACGATCCTCGGAACGTCGCGGACCAACCCGCTGGCGCGCGAGGACGGCCCGGCGCTCGTCGGCGAGAGCCTGAGCTCCCTGCGTCTTGACGGCCTGATTGCGATCGGTGGCGAGGACACCCTCGGCGCCGCCTCCCGCCTCCACGACGAGCACGGGCTGCCCATCCTCGGCGTCCCCAAGACGATCGACAACGACCTGGGTGGCACCGACGTCACGTTCGGGTTCGACACCGCCGTGCACGTGGCCACCGAAGCCATCGACCGGCTGCACAGCACGGCGGAGAGCCACAACCGGGTGATGGTCGTGGAGGTGATGGGCCGTCACGCCGGCTGGATCGCGCTTCACTCCGGCTTGGCCGGCGGAGCTGATGTGATCCTCATCCCCGAGCGCCCGTTCGACATCGAGGAGGTCTGCGGGCTGATCCGTCGCCGCCACTCGCGCGGGCGCTCGTTCTCGATCGTGGTCGTGGCCGAGGGCGCAACACCGGTCGAGGGGACGATGGAGGTGGTGACCGGCGCCGAGGACGAGTTCGGCCACGCCCGGCTGGGCGGCATCGGCCACCGGCTGGAGGGCGAGATCGAGCGGCGCACGGGCTACGAGACGCGGGCCACGGTGCTCGGCCACACCCAGCGCGGCGGCACGCCCACGGCCTTCGACCGCGTGCTGGCCACGCGCCTGGGGATCGCCGCGATCGACGCCGCCACCGGCCGGCGTTGGGGCACGATGCCCGCGCTGCGGGGCACGCGCATCGAGCTGGTGCCGCTCAGCGAAGCCGTGGCCGAGCTGAGGACGGTGCCGGCGTCCGAGTACGCGACGGCCGAGACGTTCTTCGGCTAGAAGCTGGGGCGCTCGACCACAGGCTCCGGCGTCCGGCCCATCTTCTTTTGGAGGAACGGCTTGACCATCTTGATCGTGACGGCCACGAGCGTCATGCCGATGGTGATGAGGAACGCGTCGAACGCCTTGATGCCGAAGGACCAGGCCACGATCCACCAGACCAGCCCGACGGTGAGGGTGACCAGCACACTCACTAGGCGACCTTGCGGCGGAGCTTGGTGACGGCGTTGAAGGCGCCCTTCATGGCGCGCTCGGCTCCGCTGCCCTCGCCGGGCAGCATTCCCACCTGGCGCGCGAAGGACGCGCCGTCGTAGTAGGCCGTGTTGGTCACGATCTCGCCGTCCTCGACCTCGAACAGATCCGTGCCACGGATGTCGATTCTACGGCCTGTCGGCTCGAGGTCCATGAACGGGCTGCCGGAGAAGTGGCCCGACATGCGCCATTCGACCGCCGCGAGCCGCTCCGTCGCGGCGATCCGCTCGACGGTCGTGTCCAGGTCGGGCATCGCCGCGAACATGCGGGCGTAGAACGCCGAGATCTCGTTGCGGCCGCGCAGGATCCCGTGAGGGACCACGTCGGCGACGCCCTCCAGGGCCCAGTGCTCGGCCAGCGCGGCAGAATCGCGGCGTGCGAGGGCCTCGTAGTAGCCGCGCAGGTGCGCCTCGACCGCCTTGCGCTTGGTTATCCGCCGCCGCGGGGGGCGCTCGCCAGCATCCTGACGGGGAGACTTTCGACCGTTTGTGGTTGTCGCCTGGGCCATGGTGGCGGCAACGTAGCAGCGGCCCCGGCGGAACTTCGGCGTGCCTGGGCGCGCGGTTACCGTCGTCACCGTCCCGTGACGGCGCTGGCGGCCACGTCGGAGCGCGTGGCGTGTTCTGCATCCTGGCGAGGCGGAAGCCGCCGAGCACTCAGGAGAGCGCCTGCGCGAGCTCCCCCACCAGCTCGCCGACCGCGTCCGGCCCGCCCTCCCCCGCCGCGCGCACGACCCGCGTGCCGACGATCACCCCGTCGGCCACGTCGGCGACCCTGCGCGCCTGCGCCCCGGTCGAGATGCCGAAGCCGACGGCCACGGGGGCGGCCGTGGAGGCGCGCACGCGGGCAACAGTGTCGGCGAGTGCGGGGGGCAGCTCGGCGCGCTCGCCGGTCGTACCGGTCAGGGAGACGGCGTAGACGAAGCCGCGGGCGTCGGCCCCGATCTCCATCACGCGCTGATCCGTGGAGGTCGGGGCCGCGAGGGGCACCAGCGCGAGCCCCTCCGAGTCGCACGCGGCCCGCAGGCCTCCAGCCTCGTCGTGGGGCAGGTCGGGCACGATCAGGCCGGCCGCCCCCGCAGCAGCGGCACGGAGCGCGAAGGCGTCCTCCCCCGCCGCCATCACCACGTTGGCGTAGACCATCAACACCACGGGCAGGTGGGCCGAGAGCTCCTCGCACGTGCGGAGCACGCCGTGGAGGGTGGCGCCGGCGGCGAGCGCCCGGGTGCCCGCCTCATGAATGACCGGCCCGTCGGCCAGCGGGTCGGAGAACGGCACGCCGAGCTCGACCAGGTCGGCGCCGGCGTCCGCGGCCGCGCGCCCCGCCGCCAGGGAGCCGTCCATGCTCGGAAAGCCGCCCATCAGGTAGGGCATGAGCGCGGCGCGCTTGCCGTGGGACGCGAAGGCGGACGCGATCCGCTCCACCCCGGCGGCCGCAACGGTCACCGCCCGAGCACCTCGGCCAAGTCCTTGTCCCCCCGTCCCGACAGCGTGAGCACGCAGACGCCGGGCGCCGGGTTGGCCAGCACCCACGCGATCGCGTGGGCCGGCTCCAGCGCGGGCACGATCCCCTCGAGCTCGGAGACGGTGTGGAACGCGGCCAGCGCCTCCTCGTCCGACACCGCCACGTAGCGCACCCGGCCCGTGTCCCTCAGGTGGGCGTGCTCGGGACCGGCGCCTGGGTAGTCAAGCCCGGCGGAGACCGAGTGAGCCTCGAGGATCTGCCCCTCCTCGTCCTGGAGCACCGCCGACAGAGCGCCGTGCAGCACGCCGTGCCCGCCGGTGGTCAGCGGCGCGGAATGTCGGGTGGTGTGGAGGCCGTGGCCGGCGGCCTCCACGCCGATGAGCTCCACGTCGGAGTCCCCGGCGAACGGGATGAACGTCCCGATGGCGTTGGACCCGCCACCGACGCAGGCCACCACGCGGTCGGGCAGGCGCCCGGCGGCCTCGAGCACCTGCGCCCGCGCCTCGTCGCCCAGGGTCCGCTGCAGGTCGCGCACCAGCGCCGGGTAGGGCGCCGGGCCGACCGCCGAGCCGATGATGTAGTGGGTGCTCTCCACGTTGGTCACCCAGTCGCGGATGGCCGCGGATACGGCCTCCTTGAGCGTGCGTGCGCCGGCCTCCACGGGCCGGACCTCGGCGCCGAGCAGCTCCATCCTCTGCACGTTGGGACGCTGGCGGCGGATGTCCTCGCCGCCCATGTACACGATGCACTCCAGCCCGAGCAGCGCGCACGCGGTGGCCGCGGCCACCCCGTGCTGCCCCGCGCCGGTCTCGGCGATCACCCGCGGCTTGTCCATGCGCCGGGCCAGCAGCGCCTGGCCGAGCGCGTTGTTGAGCTTGTGCGACCCGGTGTGGAGCAGATCCTCGCGCTTGAGGTAGAGCTCTCCGCCGGTGCGCTCGGCCAACCGCCGGGCGCGGTACAGCGGGGTGGGCCGCCCCGCGTAGTCGCGCAGGAGGGAGGCGAGCTCCTCGGTGAAGGACGGGTCGGCGCGGGCCGCCAGCCACTCGCGCTCGAGCTCGTCCAGAGCGGGCACCAGCGTCTCCGGCACGTAGCGGCCGCCGTAGGCCCCGAAGCGCCGCTCGAGCGGCGGGGCCCTCACGCCGGCGCGCCCTGGTGCTCGTCCGCAGTGGCCACAGCGCGAAAGAAGGCCTCGAGCCGCTCCGGGTCTTTGACGCCGGGCGCGGACTCCGTGCCGCTGGCGGTGTCGACCCCGTAGGGCCGCGTGGCCGCGATCGCCTCGCCGACATTGCCTGCGTTCAGGCCACCCGAGAGGAGGAAGGGCGGCCGGCGGTTGTGTAGGGCGGTCAGCGACCAGTCGAAGCTCTGGCCGGTACCGCCCGGGGCACGTTCAGACCGCGCGTCCAGGAGGTGCAGGTGGGTGTGGAACGGGCGCAGCGCCCGGATCTGGGCCGCGTCGCTGATGCGCGCCGCCTTGATCACGCGACTCCCCGTCCGCCGCGCTGCCTCCCGGCAGTAGGACGGCCCCTCGTCACCGTGGAGCTGGAGCATCGTCAGCCGGCAGCGATCGGCGGCGGCGGCCACTTCGTCGAGCGGGGCGTTGAGGAACACGCCGACGACCTCGGCCTGGCGCTGCAGCTCCGCCCCGATCAGCTCGGCCTCCCCCGGATCGCACGCCCGCGGGCTGCCGGGCCAGAAGATGAGCCCCACCGCCCACGCTCCGAGCTCCACGCTGCGGTGGGCGTCGGCGAGGGAGGTGATCCCGCAGGTCTTGACCCGAGTCACGCCCGGAATGGTAGGCCCCGGCCCGGGACCGCGAGGGGCGTGGCGCTCAGGGCTGGGGCAGGAGCCCGCCGCCGTCCTCGTCCGGCGAGTCGCCGCTCGTGATCTCGTCCGGGCGCTCGCCCAGCTCGACCCGCTCGGTGCGGCGGTCGTCGCCGCGATAGAAGACGATCTCGATCCTGTCCCCCGGCTTCTCGGCCGCCACGGCATCCACCAGGTCCTGGCTGTCCGCGATGGTCTTGCCCTCGATCTGCACCACCAGGTCGCCGTCGCGCAGCCCGGCGTCGTCGGCCGGACCGTCCTTGGTCACCTCGTCGAGCAGCGCCCCCGAGTCGCGGGCCAGGTCCAGCTCGTCGGCGGCCTCCGCGGTGACCGTGGCCGTGCGCACGCCCAGATACGCGCGCTCGATGTCCCGGCCCTGCCGCAGCTGGGGCAGCAGCTTCTTGGCCGTGTTGACGGGCACCGCAAAGCCGATTCCCACCGAGCCGCTGCTGCCCGTCCCGCCGGTGGCGATCTGCGAGTTGATCCCGATCACGCGCCCCTCGGCGTCGAGCAGCGGACCGCCGGAGTTGCCCGGGTTGATGGAGGCGTCGGTCTGGATCACGTCGGCGATCTGGAACCCGTTGGGCGCCTGGATCTCGCGCGCCACCGCGGACACGATGCCCGTGGTGACGGTGCGCGTGAAGCCGAACGGGTTGCCGATCGCAACGACCGGGTCGCCCACCGTGGCCGCCTTGGAGTCACCGAGGGGCAGCGGCCGGGCCTCCCCCACCTGGTCGGCGTCGATCTTGAGCACCGCGAGGTCGGTGGACGTGTCACGGCCCTTGACCTCGGCGTCGATGGGCTCGCCGTCCTCCTCGAAGCTGACGGTCACCTTGTCAGCGCCGTCGACCACGTGGGCGTTGGTCACGATCGTGCCGTCGGCGTCCACCAGGAAGCCGGAGCCGGTGGCGGTGCCCTCCTGGGTCCCGAAGAGCGAGCTCCCCTCGCTCACTCCCTCGGCCCGGACGAAGACCACGCCACGCCCCTCGTCCTTGTAGATGTCGGCCACGGTGCGCCCCTCACCGTCGTCGGACGCGGGGCGGGTGACGGCCGAGCGCTCGACCACGGTCTTGGTGTCACCCGTCTCGATGACGTCGGTGGAGATGAGGATCGAGCCGGCCACGAGGACCAGCAGGCCACCGAGCGCGCCGGCGAGGAGGTTGGAGTAGGGCTTCATCTCAACGTTTCTACTCGGCCAACGTTAGAAGGGCCTAAAGCGACTGTCCGGTGCTCGCGCGATCAGGAAAGCCTGGTCCGGTGCTCGCGCGATCAACGACCGGGCGTGGACCGCCGGGCGGGATGGCGCGCAGGCCCCGGATGCGCGCGGCCGGGCCGCCCCTGGCCGTCAGCTCGCGGCGCAGCGCCCGGCGCTCGGCCGGGCCCGGGGCGTCGGGGCGCCGGGGGTCGTAGCGGTGCGCGCGCAGACGTGCCGCATAGCCCGCGGCCGCCGGCCCCACGGCGCGGTCGAGCCGGCGCTCCAGGCCGAGCAGCGTCGTGCCGGCGGGGACGGCGTACCCCAGTCGCACCAGGGCCCGCCGCAGCTCGGCCAGCTGGGCGGAGGCCATGTCCCCCTCCTCCAGGGCCCGTCGGGAGCGCACGAACCGGTACCAGGCCAGGCCTCCCGCGCCGCCCGCGACCAGCACCACCAGCGGCCACAGAGGACGGCCGCCCCCGTCGCCGCCGCCCGCCGAGGCCCCCGGATCGCCGGCCCGATCGGGCGAGGGCGCTCCAGCACCGTCCCCGCGCACCTCGGCCGCGTCACCGCGCGCCGCGCTGGTCACGCCCAGCCCGCTGGACTGGGACTCCGCCGGGGAGGCCGCGGGCGTCGGGTCGAAGGGGACCCAGCCGATTCCGCTGAAGTAGACCTCCACCCAGGAGTGGGCGTCGAGATCCCTTACGCGGTACTCGCGCGTATCGCGGTTGAACGAGCCCGGCGAGAAGCCCGCGGCCACGCGCGCGGGGATCCCGGACATTCGCAGCAGCAGCGCCATCGCACCGGAGTACTGCTGGCAGTAGCCGACCTTCTCCTCGAACAGGAACGCGTCGAGCGGCACGTCCGCGCTCGGCGGGCGCTCGCTGTAGCGAAAGCCGCGCTGGAGGTGGTTCTCCACTGCCTTCACGGCGTCGTAGGTGGTCGGCTCGTCGACCGTCAGGCTCCGCGCCAGCTCGTAAGTGCGGGCGTAGTCGGACCGGCCGAGCGCCGCGCCGGCCGCGGCCTTGTCCCCGAGCGACGTCCCTCGGAGCGGCACCTGCACCACGCGCCGGGCGTCGGCCGCCGCATCGGTGGTCGCGTCCAGGGCGCTCTCTCCTGCGTTCGGGAGGTTGACCGCGGTGAACGGCAGCAGGTCGGGGTCGGTTTCGTCGGCCGCCGCCCGCATCTGGCCGGCGGCAGGATCGGGCTCGTAGAAGCGCACCGTGTAGGTATCCCCCCGCTCGAGCGGATCTCCCAACTGGAGGGTGGTCCCGTCGGCCGAGTAGGACACCGTCCCGGCGCCCTCCACCCGGTAGCTGATTCCGGCACCGACGATGAGGTCGCTTGAAAGCGACCTCACGGTCACCTCCAGGCGATCGTTCCAGCGCGGGTTGACCTCCCCCGGGTCCCAGGTGCGTCCCTCGGCTGCCCGTAGGTCGGACAGCCCGGGCATGTCGCGGTTGATGTGGGTCCGGCTGCGTTCCCAGCGAAAGCCGTCGAAGCGGTCGAGGACCTCGGCCTTCCAGTAGTGCTGGCGGTCGGACTCGACGTTCAGGAGCGTCGTACCGTCGCGCGGCCAGTCGAGCGGCCCGTAGGAGTGGTCCCAGTCGAACGCGATCGAGCGCCCGCCCCCGAACCAGTCCCATGCGCGGTAGTCCCACCACGGCCGTTCGCCGTCGATGACCGCCGCCATGGGCACGGACAGCAGGCCCACGGCGGCCACGACGACGGCCCCAGTGGCCGCCTCTCGCGGCGCCATGCGCGGCAGCCACAGCCACGCGGCCACGAGCATCAGCAGCACCAGCCCGCGCAACAGCGGCGCACCCTGGTCGTGCTCGGTCACCGCGGTGCCGTACGCAACGAGCAGCAGCGCCAGGCCCGCCGCTCGCAGCCCGGCGGCGCCGCGGCGCGCGGGAAAGAACGCCAGCGCGGAGGCCAGGCCCAACAGCAGCGGCGCGCCGAGCAGGATCGTCCGGCGGATCCACACGTCCGTGCCGCCGTAGGGCCAGTCGACGGCCTGCACACCCTCCAGGCCGCGGTCCAGGCCCTCGGCCAGCTCGCCCCAGTTGGCCGGCGCGAGCAGCCGCACCGGGAGGCCGGCCACGCAGAGCCCCGCGAGCACCATCACGACGGCCACGACGAGGCCGACGGCGGGGGCCACGCCGCGCGGCAGGCCCAGGCGCCCGATGGCGCCGAGCGCCGCGGCGCCCGCGCTGACGAGCGCCACCAGCGCCAGCGTCCGGCCCGCCGGTGCGTCGCGCACCAGCGCCGCCCAGTGGCTCGCGGCGAAGCCGGCGAGCGCGACAAAGGTGGCTAGCTTGAGCGGCAGCGAGTCGCGAACGGGCGGGGCGGCGGCGCGGACGGGCGCGGCCGATGCGGCGACCGGATCCGTCCCCTCCGCCACCAGAGGTCGCCCGATAGCGGTCATGCGGCCACCCGCCGGCCCGCCCGCCCGAGCCGGTAGCCGGCACAGCCCGCCACCTCGAAGGCCACCGCCGCGTCCGGCAGCGCCGAGGGGCTGACCACGAAGCGCGCGGCGGCCGGCAGGCGCTCGAGGGCGCGGGGGGCTCCAAGCAACTCGGCGGCGGTGACCCAAAGCACCGAGCCGCCGCGCGGCGCGAGCCCGGCGGCCGGGACCGCTCCGGGCGCGGCCAGGGCCAGGCGAACGTGCACCGCGGGCCAGGCGCCCATGTCGTGGGCGACCTCCACCGGTCGCCTGTCTCCCGGCAGGAGGATCGAGCAGCCCGTGGATCGAGCGAGATGGACGCACAGCGAGGCGGCGGCCCGCACCGCGGCGTCCAGCGCCTCCTCGCTCGCCGGCTCTGACGCGTCCAGGACGATCAGCGGGGCCGAGTCCAGCTCGGCTACCAGGCGGCGTTCGAGCATCTCGCCATGGCGGGCCACCGACGGCCAGTGGATGCGCGACGCGGGCGACCCCTCTCGGTAGCCGCGCAGGCCGTCTATCTCCAGCTCAGCGGTCGCGGCGTCCAGGCGCCGGCCCGCGAGCCCCGCCTCCACTCCGATCCCTGAGCGCTCGCCCGCCCCGGCCCCGCCTCCACCCGGTGCCAGGACCGGCTCCACGCGCGGCAGCACCAGCACCTCGGCGGCCCCGTCGCCGTGCACCTCCCTGACGTGCAGGCGCAGCGGGTCGCGTATGACAAGCACTCCGGAGTCGATGGCGCGCCGCCCGCGACGGCTGAACGTCACGTTGATCCGGACCTTGCGCGACCACCGCCCGGCGATCGGCACCGGCCAGCCGAGCAGCGGCTCGATCAGCTCACCGCCCGGCGGCGGCAGCACCCCGCTGCGCACCTCCACGCGAAGCGGGTAGGGATCGCCCTCCACGACGCGCGACGGGCCGGGGCGGCGCACGACGCTGGCGCCGCGCGCGGCGAGCGTGACCCACGCGAATGAGCCCACGACGAGCGCCATCAGGGCCACGCCGGGCACGTAGAGCGACGCGGAGTCGAACGTGGCCGCCGCCAGGCAGAGCGCCAGGCCGAGAAGCCCGGTGGCGATGCCCCGGATCACCGTGGGGCCATCCTCATCCCCTCACCTCAGAGGGCGGGGACGTGATCCAGCGCGTCGCGCACCACCGCGGCGCGGTCCTCGCTGCCGGCTCCCGGCGCCAGCAGGAGGCGATGACTAAGCACCGAGCCGGCCAGTGCCTGGACGTCGTCCGGGAGCGCGTGGTCGCGGCCGTCCAGCGCCGCTCGCGCCTTTGCGGCGCGGAAGAGCATCAGGCCGGCGCGCGGGCTGGCGCCCAGCTCCACCCGCGAGTCGGACCGCGTGGCCTGGAGGATCGAGACCACGTAGCGGCGCAGCGCCTCGCTGCCGTGCACGGCGGCCGCCGCGACCTGGGCGGCCAGCACGTCGCCCACGTCGGCCACCGGCTCGAGGTCCAGCACCCGGTCGCGCTCCGCATGCTGATCGAGCATCTCGCTCTCCTGGTCGGCGGTGGGATACCCCAGGGACACGCGGACCATGAAGCGGTCCAGCTGCGCCTCGGGAAGCGGGTAGGTGCCCTCGTACTCGACGGGGTTCTGCGTGGCGATGACCACGAACGGGCGCGCCAGGTCGTGGCTGTGCTTGTCCACCGTCACCTGCAGCTCCTGCATGCACTCGAGCAAGCCGGACTGGGTCTTGGGGGACGCCCGGTTGACCTCGTCCACCAGCACCACGTTGGCGAACACCGGACCGGGCCGGAACTCGAACCGGTTCTCGCGCTGGTTGAACACGTTGGTGCCCATCACGTCGGCCGGCAGGAGGTCCGCGGTGCACTGCACCCGGGCGTACTCGGCCTCGACCGACCGCGCCAGAGCGCGGGCCAGGGCAGTCTTGCCCACGCCGGGGTAGTCCTCGATCAGCACATGCCCCTCGGCCAGCAGCGCGACCACCACGTCGGCCAGCGCCTGCTCGGGCGCCTTGACTGCTCTCGACACGTTCGCCCGGAGGCGGGCCCCCAGCTCGGCGACCGCGGGCGGGTCAAGATCCGGCAGAGTTGCCATGCCGCCCCATAGTAGGGGGCGGCGCACCTCGGCAGGATCAGCTCTGGGCTAGGTCCTCGGAGCCGGTGAGTGCCCGCACGGCGGCCTCCGGGTCGGCCGCGCGCATCAGCTGCTCGCCGATCAGGACGGCGTCCACTCCCACCTGCTCGAGCTCCTCGATCTGCTCGCGCACGCGGATGCCCGACTCTGACACCACGACCTTGCCGGCCGGGACATCGGCCAGGAGGTCGAAGGTGCGCTGAAGGTCCACGCTGAAGTCCTCGAGGTTGCGGTTGTTGATGCCCAGCACGTCGGCATCGATCTCCAGCGCGGCGTCCAGCTCCTCGTCCTCGTGCACCTCGACGATCGCGTCGAGGTCCAGGTCGTGCGCGAGCGCGTGCAGCGACGCGAGCTCTTCCCCGCTCACCGAGCCGACCACCAGCAGCACGGCGTCCGCCCCGGCGGCCTTGGCCTCGTAGAGCTGGTAGGGGTCGACCGTGAAGTCCTTTCGCAGGATGGGCAGCTCGGTGGCTCCGCGAGCCTCGCTCAGGTCGGCCAGCGAGCCGCCGAAGTGCGCCTCCTCGGTGAGGATGGAGACCGCGGCCGCGCCGCCGCGCTCGTAGGCGGCGACGATCTCGGCGCAGCTGGCCCCCTCCCGGATCGCCCCCGCCGACGGGGAGCGGCGCTTGTGCTCCGCGATCAGTGACGTGCCCGGGCTGGACAGCGCCTCAGAGAACGGCCGCCCCTCGGGGCGGGACACGATCTCGCGCTCCAGGTCGGACAGCGGGCGCTCCCGCTTGCGTCGCTTGACCGCGTCGCGCGTCGCGTCCACTAGGTCGTCGAGGCGAATGCTCACCTGTTCGTCTGCTCCAGGTACCGGTCCAGCACCCCTACGGCCGCGCCGGAATCGATCGCCTGCTCGGCCCGCCGGGCGCCGGCCTCGAGCGAGTCGGCCCGCCCGGCGACGTAGATCGCCGCGCCCGCGTTGGTGACCGCCATCGACCGTTCGGTGCCCGGATTCCCGTCCAGGACCGAGCGCAGCACGCGCGCGTTGTCGGCCGGCGTGCCGGCGCCGACCGCCGAGTCCGGAGCGGTCTCCAGACCGAAGTCTCCGGGACCCAACTCGTAGTCTCGGATCTCGCCGTCGATCAGTTCGACCACACGCGTCGGCCCGGACACCGAGATCTCGTCGAGTCCATCGGCGCTCGAAACTACCAGGGCCCTCTCGGTCCCGAGCTCTCCCAGCGCTTGGGCGATCGTGGCCAGGTAGCGGGAGTCCGACACGCCGATCACCTGCCGGGTGGCCCGCGCCGGGTTGGTGAGCGGGCCAAGGAAGTTGAACACCGTGCGCACGGCCAGGGCCTTGCGCACGGGCACCACGTGGCGCATGGCCCGGTGGTGCAGCGGGGCGAACATGAACCCGAAGCCCACAGTGAGGATGCAGTCCGCCACGGCACCGGCCGGCAGGTCGATGCGCGCGCCGAGGGCCTCGAGCACGTCTGCGGACCCGCACTGGCTCGTAGCCGAGCGGTTGCCGTGCTTGGCCACGCGGCAGCCCGCCCCGGCGGCGATCAGGGCCGCGGTGGTGGATACGTTGAAAGTCGGGCGGCCGCCGCCGGTGCCCGCAGTGTCCACCAGGCCGTCGCCGGCCTCGACGGGCACGGCCAGGTCGCGCATCGCCCGCGCCAGCCCCGTGATCTCCGAGACGGTCTCGCCCTTGGTGCGGAGCGCTATCAGCAGCCCGGCGATCTGCGCCTCGGAGGCCTGCCCGGCCATCACCTCGCGGAGCACCCGGTCCGCCGCGTCCACGGTCAGGTCCCGTCCTCCCGCCAGGTGATCGATGGCTTGGGTCAGGATCGCGTTCGCGTTCGTCATGAGTGGTGCGGTGCTCGTTCGATCAACGATCGCCCTCCGCTCCTCCCCGGTGGTGCGGTGCTCGTTCGATCAACGATCGCCCTCCGCTCCTCCCCGGTGGTGCGGTGCTCGCGCGATCAACGATCGCCCTCCGCTCCTCCCCAGTGGTGCGGTGCTCGCGCGATCAACGATCGCCCTCCGCTCCTCCCCCGAGGAAGTTGCGCAGGAGGACCTTGCCCTGCTCGGTCAGCACCGACTCGGGATGAAACTGCACCCCCTCCGCGGGCAGCTCGCGATGGCGGAGGCCCATGACCACGTCCCCCGCAGTGGCCGAGACCTCCAGGCAGTCGGGCAGGTCCGGGTCTACGACGAGCGAGTGATAGCGGCCGGCCACAAGCGGAGATTCAAGACCGCGGAAGATCGTCCGGCCGTCGTGGTTCACCGAGGCGGCCTTGCCGTGGACGGGCTCTCCCCGCACCACGCGCGCGCCGAACGCGGCGGCGAGCGCCTGGTGGCCGAGGCATACCCCGAGGACCGGCACTCCGGACTCGGCGAATCGCCTCACCGCCTTTACCGACACGCCGGCCTCCGCGGGCGTGCACGGCCCGGGCGACACCACGAGGCGGTCGGGCGAGCGCTCGATCAGGGCGTCCGCGTCCGCCGCGTCGTTGCGCACCACCTCCAGCTCCGCCCCCAGCTCCCCCAGGTACTGAACGAGGTTGTAGGTGAACGAGTCGTAGTTGTCGACGACGAGGACGCGGGTCACGCCCAGTCCTCCTGGCGACATGCCAGGCGGACCGCCTCGAACACGGCGTCCGCCTTGGCCTGGGTCTCGCGCGTCTCGTACGCGGGGTCGGAGTCGGCCACCACGCCCGCGCCCGCCTGCACGTGCACCCGGCCCTCCCGGATGAGGGCGGAGCGGATGTAGATGCAGGTGTCCAGCTCGCCGGTGTAGGAGAGGTATCCGACGGCGCCGCCGTAGGGCCCTCGCTTCACGGGCTCCAGCTCGTCGATGATCTGCATCGCGCGGATCTTGGGTGCTCCGGACAGCGTCCCCGCCGGCAGGGACTCGCGGAGCACGTCCATGGGCGTCACCCCGCGCCGCACACGGCCCGACACCGAGGACACGATGTGGATCACGTGCGAGTAGGTCTCCACGGCCATCAGCTCGTCGACGGTCACGCTGCCGTACTCGCACACGCGGCCGAGGTCGTTGCGGCCGAGGTCCACCAGCATCACGTGCTCGGCGCGCTCCTTCTCGTCGGCCAGCAGCTCGCGCGCCCGCTCGATGTCCTCCTCGGTCGTCTCGGCGCGCGGACGGGTGCCGGCGATCGGGCGCTGCTCGGCACGACCGCCGCTGACCTTGACGAGCGACTCGGGCGAGGCCCCGGCAATCTCGAAGTCCTCGAAGTCGAGGAAGTACATGTAGGGGCTCGGGTTGATGGCCCTCAGGCCGCGGTAGATGGAGAACGCCTCGACGGGGCAGTCGGCGCTCCAGCGCTGGCTGGGCACGACCTGGTAGACGTCTCCGGCGCGGATGTACTCCGTGGCCCGCTCCACCGCCGCCGCGTAGCCGTCAGGTCCCACGTTCGAGTCGAAGTCCGGCGCGCGCCGCCGGGACGCGTGCACGCGTGGCACCGGGCCGGCCAGGCGCTCGCGCACCTCGGCGATCGCCGTGGCGGCCTCCTCGTAGGCGGCGGCCATGTCGTCGCCCGCGACCACATTGGCCAGCACGGTGACCTCGTGGCGCAGGTGGTCGAAGGCCACCAGCACGTCGGAGACCATGAGAGCCAGGTCCGGGACGCCAGTGTCGTCCGTGTTCGGCGCGCCGACGCTGGGCTCGGCCGTGCGCACCAGGTCGTAGCCGAACAGGCCGACCGCCCCGCCGGCGAACGGGGGAAGGCCGTCCAGCGGGGCGGTGGTCCAGCGGCCCACCTCCTCCGCGACCACCGCGTACGGGTCTTCGGCGGCCCGCTCGGTGCCGTCCACGGTCAGGCGGCCGTCCTGCATCCGGATGACGCTGCGCGGCCTGAAGCCGAGAAAGGACCAGCGGCCAACACGCTGCCCCTGCTCCGCGGACTCGAGGAGGAAGGAAGGCCCTCCACCGCGAAGCTTGAGGTACGCCGAGACCGGCGTCTCGCAGTCGGCGATGAACGTGTGGCGCAGCGGCACGAGCGTGTGCTCGCGCGCCAGGCGGCGCACCCCGTCCAGCGACGGCACCAGCCGCGGATGGGCGGGGTCAGCGGCGACGGCCATTGAGCACCTCGAACGCGTCGGCCAGGCTCAGCTCGCGGGCCGCCATCAGGACGGCCAGGTGATAGAGCACATCGGCGGCCTCCTCGGCCACCCGCCCGTCGTCCTCCTCCCTCGCGGCGCGGGTCACCTCCTCCGCCTCCTCGCGCACCTTCTCCCCGGCCCGCTCGGGATCGGCCAGCAGCTCTGCCGTGTAGCTCCCCGAGGGGGCCGCCCCTCGGCGTGAGGCCACGGTTCGCTCCAGGGCGGCCAGCGCCTCACCCACCGTGGGCTCGGTGTCGCCGTTGTGGAAGCAGGTGCGCTCCCCGGTGTGGCATGCCGGTCCCGCTGGCTCCACCTCGGCAAGGATCGCGTCCGCGTCGCAGTCCCAGCGCAGGCCGCGCACCCGCTGCACGTTGCCCGAGGTCTTCCCCTTGTGCCACAGCTCCTTCCGAGAGCGGCTCCAGAACCACATCTCCCCGCTCTCGCGCGTGCGGCGCAGTGCCTCCTCGTCCATGTAGGCGAGGGTCAGCACCTCTCCGGTGCGCCAGTCCTGCACGATGCAGGGCAGCGGCCCCTTGTCCCAGGCGAGATCCATGGCCCGCTGATTATGGAGGGGTGGCACCGGAGGCAAAGCGGAGGAACTCCATCCGCCCGCCGACCGGGTCGAAGCCGAGCCGCTCATAGAACCCCCGCGGCCAGTCCTCCGCGTCGGCCACGAGGAACACGGGATCCAGGCGCTGCGCGCCCGCGGCGGCCACGGCGGCCTGCACCGCGGCCCGGGCGTAGCCGCGGTTGCGCGCCGCCGCCAGCGTGCCGACCTGGTCCACCTGGCCGATGCCGTCGCGCGCGAACAGCCGGCAGCACCCGTCGTTCCGGTGGGGCGGGGCGGCGAAGTCGCGGGCGCCCACCAGACGGCTGAAGCGCTCGTCCATCTCCTCGAGCTGGGCCAGGGCGTCGGGGTGCTCCTCGTACTGCTGCTCGGCGCGGAACGCGGCCAGGGCCGCCGCGCCGGCCCGGCGGTCCACCTCCTCACCGCCGCCCCGGACCGGCGGTCGGTCCGCCGCCCTCCGGAGGGCCATCACCACCAGGCGGGTCGCCTTCCAGCCCATCCCGTTCAGCTCGGGGGCCAGGCGCTCCCCGAGGTTTTCGTCGGGCACCAGCAGCTTGCGGTGCAGCAGCCCGGCCTGGAGCTCCTCGGCCTGGGCAGCCACCTCCCGCGCCGGCGCGTCGCCGTGCTCCACCCGCAGAGCGTTGAGCTGCCACACCGCGGGCAGGCTGAGGGTGATCAGCGCGGTGCCGTGGGCCGTGGGCCGAGCCTCGTCGCACACCGAGTCCTCGGTCGCGCGCAGGAACGCGCGAATCCGCCCGATCACTCGATCCCGAGCCGGTCGAGCAGCCCGTCGTCGCGCCGCCACCCCTTCCGGGTGCGCACGTGGAGATCCAGGTGCACGCGCTCTCCCCGGACGCGCTCGATCTCCCGACGTGCGGACACCCCGATCGACCGGATCATCCGGCCCCCAGCGCCCACGAGGATGCCGCGCTGCGAGTCGCTGTCGGTCCACAGCTGGGCCCGGATCGTCACCAGGCCGTCGGCGCGCCGGTCTACCTCCGAGACCTCGACCTCCACGGCGTGGGGCAGCTCCTGCCGCGTTCGCAGGAGCACCTGTTCTCGGACCAGCTCGGCCAGCCGCACGTTCTCGGGCAGATCGCTGCTCTCGTCGGGCGGATAGAGCATCGGACCCTCGGGCAGCAGCGCCACCAGGTGCGCGACCAACGGGGCCAGCCCAGCTCCGGTGAGCGCGCTCACCGGGAAAACCTCGCCGTCCAGGTCCAGCTCCGCGGCCGCGGCCAGCGCGGCCACCGTGCGCGGGCGGTCCAGCCGGTCGATCTTGTTCAGGGCCAGCGCGGCGGGCACACCGGCGCGGGCGATGGCCGCAGCGGTGAAGCGGTCGCCTGGCCCGATGCCCTGCTCCCCGTTCAGAACCAGCAGGCCGGCGTCGGCATCGGCCAGGGCGCCCTCCACCCGGCGCTGCATGCGCTCGGTGAGCGAGTCGCGCGGGCGCTGCACCCCCGGCAGGTCGACCACCACCAGCTGCCAGTCGTCGCCCGTCGCGATCCCCCGCACCTCGCGTCGGGTGGTCTGCGGCTTGTCGGAGACGATGGCGACCTTGTCGCCCACGATGGCGTTGACGAGCGTCGACTTGCCGGCGTTCGGCCGTCCCGCCAGCGCCACGAACCCCGAGCGCATCACGTTCGCTCCAACCTCGCCACGATCGAGTCCTGGAGCCGCAGCATCTGGCCGTCGTCGGTCTCGTGGTCGTACCCGCACAGGTGAAGCACGCCATGCACCACGGCCTCCGTCAGGTCCGTGCAGCGCTCGGGGCAAACCAGGACGTCGCCCAGCTCGCGCGGCCCGGCACTCACCTCGCGCTCGTCCACACCGAAGGCGAGCACGTCGGTCGCCGTGTCGATTCCGCGATGCTCACGGTTGCGGCGGCGGATCTCGTCCTCTCCCACCACCGTCACCGCCAGGTGGCCCTCGGTCACCCCGGCGGCGGCCAGCGCCGCCTCGGCGGGCGCCCTGAGCTCCGGAGGAGCGCCGATCAGGTCCAGCTCGATCAGGCCTGGCCGCGGCGCGCCTGGCGCAGCGGCGGCGCCTGCTGCTCCGCGTATTCGTTGTAGGCGGCCACGATCCGCTGGACGAGCTTGTGGCGCACCACGTCCTCGCCGCCGAAGCGCACGAACTCGATGCCCTCCACGTCCTTCAGGATGTCCCCGATCACCAGCAGGCCCGAGCGCTGGTTGGTGGGCAGGTCGATTTGGGTCACGTCGCCCGTGACCACCATCTTCGAGTTGAACCCGAGCCGCGTGAGGAACATCTTGATCTGCTCCGGGCTGGTGTTCTGGGCCTCGTCGAGGATGATGAACGAGTCATTGAGGGTGTTGTGGGTCACGAGGAAGTCGTCGGTGACGTACAACGAGTCTGCCGCGGCCACTTGGATGCAGACGGTGTCGGTCGCACCGGCGGGCGCGATGCTCTCGACGAACCGCATCGGGCGGCCGCCCCCCTGCTTTCGATAGATCGCGGCCTTTCGCGGAAGCCGGAAGGGCTCGAGTCCGGACGGGAGCCGGAGGTTCAGCATGAAGGTGTCAGACCGGTGATGGACTGGCCGCCCCTTCGCCCATCCGGGCCTGCGGCCGGCGGCCGCGCGCCTTCTGCGATAGGCGATGCCGCCGAGGGAGCGCACGAGCGACGTGACACCGTCCGCCAGCTCCTTCGAGTTTGTGGAGTACTGGATCCGGCAGGTGCGCCCGCGCTGGGTAACGGGGCCACCATCGCTGTCGAGCAGGCCCTGGAGAACGCCCAGGCGCACGTCGGGAGAGTTGTAGAGATAGACATCCGGCACGAACTTCGTGCTGGAGCGCGTGCCGGCCAACCTCAGCTCGCGGAGCGCGACCGTGACCGGATTGGACACGATCACCCCACCGCGATGCCCGTGAACGTGGCGCAGGACGTAGTCGACCTGGCTCTTGCGGCGAAGCTCGATTCCCGGCAGCGCTGCCTCGAGGGCCTCCACCAGGGCCGAATCCGCGGTCGAGAAGCTGGGTGTCGTGGAAGTGGTAAGGCAGCCGTCTCCGAGCAGGAGCCCGAGCGCATAGGGATCGAGCGGTACCTCGCGCGGCTCGAACTCCACCGGGGAGCTCAACAGGGGAAGCTCGAAGCGATGCTGATGATGGCGCCGCAGCTGTCCGACCATCTCCTGCGTCTCCACCACCCGCCCGGCCTTGCCGTGCTTGCGGTCGTCCGGCGTAGTGACGAACCACAGGTGCTCGCCACAGCACAGGGTGGCCGCGCCGTCCTGCGAGCGCACACGGAAGACCTCTCTACGGCCCTGCGGGTAGACGCCGAGAACTGGGGTTGGCCGGCCGCCAGAGTCGATGACCAGGTCGCCCACCCGCAGGGACCCGATCGCGCGGAACCCCGCTGGAGTGAGCACTTGCTGATCAAGCGGCTGGGCGCGGCCCCGCATGAACGCCAGCGGGGCGACCTCGATCACGCCTCGCTCCAGGTGCTGGTTGACCTTCTCCGGCTCGAGCATGTCGTAGAGGGCGTCGAACAGGGGTCGCAGGTAAGGATCCACCTTGGCCATCAGGTCGCCGGGAAGGAAGCCCAGGCGCTCGCCGGCCTCGACAGCGGGACGGGTCAGCACGATCCGGTTGACCTCGCGGCGCGACAGCGCGGCCACCGCCATCGCCACGGCCAGGAACGACTTGCCGGTGCCCGCGGGGCCGATGCCGATGGAGATGGTCGACTGGCGGATGGCATCCACGTAGCGCTTCTGGTTGACCGTCTTCGGGGCCACCTTGAGCCCGCGGTGGCGCCAGACCACGTCCTCGAGGATCCGGCTGGGGCTCTCGTGGCGGTCCAGCGCCCCGGAGATCGCCTCGATCGTGCCCGGGGCGATCTCGTGACCCTGGCGCACCAGGTCCGAGAGCTCCCGCACGACGGTGCGGCCCATCGCGACGTCGTCCTCCTCGCCGTCCAGGGTCAGGACGTTGCCGCGCAGGAAGACGTCGCAGTCCAGGTGGTCCTCCAGCGTCTTCATGATCGCGTCGCCCGGGCCGGCAAGCTCGGCGGCCACGTCGTTGGGAAGCTCGAGCGTGGTGCGCACTATGAGGCGAGCTTCTCCTGTACGGCCGCGCTCACGCGCTTGCCGTCGGCGCGGCCCTTGACCTGCGGCATCACGACGGACATGACCTTGCCCATCTCCTGGGGCGAGGTGGCGCCCGACTCGGCAACGGCGTCGCCGACGATGGCCGCCAGGTCCTCATCGGAGATCTGCTCGGGCAGGTAGCCGGCGATCAGCTCGGCCTCGCGCTCCTCGGCGGCGGCCAGGTCGTCACGGCCGCCTTGCCGGTAGGCGTCAGCGGCCTCCAGGCGCCGCTTGCGCTCCCGCTGCAGCACCTCCACCTCGTCCGCACCGCCGTCCTTGACGGCCTTCTGGAGCTCATTGGAGATCAGCCGCAGGGCATGCACGCGCTCGCGGTCGCCGGCCTTCAGAGCGGCGGTGGTCTCGTCCTTGATCTGCTCGAGCAGCGGCATGGCTCAAGTGTAGGAGGGCGAGAGCAGCATGGCGCTCCAGCCGTGGGACGTCAGACGCCGGCCTTCGGACAGCGGCGCGAACGCGGCCGCGACCTCGTCCTCCTCCCCAGCCAGCAGCCCGGAGAGCACGAGCGCGCGCGGCTGTCCGCGCATCGCGCCGGCCAGAGACAGCAGCAGCGGCCGAACGAGGTTCGCGGCCACCACCTCCGCGTCGGGCGGGGCCTGGTCGCGCAGGTCCCACCGGCGCACTTCGCTCAGGGCCACGCCGTTGGCCTCCGCGTTCTCCCGCGTCGCCGTGACCGCCGCCTGCTCGTTGTCGAAGGCGGCGACCGGCCGGAACCCGACCTTGGCCGCCACCACGGCGAGCACCCCCGAGCCGCAGCCCAGGTCGGCGAACGAGCCCCCCGGCTCGATGCCGAGGATCAGCTCCAGCGACAGCCGGGTCGTGGGGTGGGCGCCGGTCCCGAACGCCCGCCCGGGGTCCACCACGACGTCGATCAGCCCAGGCGCCGCGGCGGGCTCCCACGGCGGTCGTATCCGCAGCCGCCCGGCGATCTCCACCGGACGGTGAAACTCCCGCCAGCGCTCGGCCCAGTCGTCGGACACCTCGGTCCCGCTCACCTGGACGGTGACGCCAGCCACCTCGGCAGCCCCGGCGGGCAGCGCGGGCAGTTCTCCGGGGGCTCCGTACAGGGCGTACTCCACCCAGCCCGGGCCGCCGCTCTCCTCGATCCCGGCCGGTGACAGCTCCAGCATCGCGGCCAGCACGCCGTCGGCGTGCTCGGCGCGGGCCCTGACGGCTAGCCGGATCACGACCTCGTCGCGTGCGTCAGCGGAAGGCCCGCCTTACCTTGGACAGGATCGACTCGTCCGCTGGCTCGGCCAGGTTCTCGGACGTGAGCGAGTCGCGCAGCTCATCGAGCAGCGCGCGCTGGCGATCGGACAGCTTGCGGGGAATCACGACGTTCAGCACGACCCGCTGATCACCCCGGCGGCCGCGGCCGAGCGTGGGCATGCCCTTGCCCCGCAGCGTCACCACGGTGCCGGGCTGCGTGCCCGCGGGCACGTCCAGCTGTTCCTGTCCGTCGAGGGTCTCCACCGTCACGGTCGCCCCCAGCGCCGCGGAGGGCGCGGGCACGTCCACCACGGTCACTAGGTCGCTGCCGTCGCGCAGGAAGCGCTCGTCCTCGGCCACGCTGACCATCACGTAGAGGTCCCCCGCCGGCCCGCCGCGCTCGCCGGCGTGGCCCAGGCCGGTGAGCCGGATGCGCTGGTCGTCGGCGATCCCGGCCGGCACGTCCACAGTCACCGTCTTGCGGCCCGCCTTGCGGCCGCGGCCCCCACAGGCCTCGCACGGGGTCACGGCCAGCTTGCCATCACCGCCGCAGGCGTCGCAGATCTGCTCGCGCACGAGCTGTCCGAACGCGGTCCGGGTCACCGCGCGAACGCGGCCCGCGCCTTCGCACCGCGGACAGGTCTCGATCGGGGTGCCGGGCTCGGCGCGATTGCCGTGGCAGCGCTCGCACGCATCCACCAGGTCGTACGAGACCTCGACCGCGGCGCCGCGGGCCGCGTCCTCCAGCGTGACCTCGATCTCCACCCCCACGTCGCCGCCCTGCACCCGCCCGCCCGAGCGGCCGAAGCCGCCACCTCCGAACGGGTCACCGCCGAAGAAGGCGTCGAAGATGTCCGCGAACGAGCCGAACCCGTGCGCCGTCGACGCGTAGCCGCGGGAGTCCAGGCCCTCGAAGCCGTAGCGGTCGTAGGTGGCCCGGCGCTCGGTGTCCGAGAGGATCTCGTAGGCCTCGGCCGCCTCTTTGAAATTCTCCTCCGCGGCGGGGTCGTGCTTGTTCACGTCCGGGTGGAGCTCCCGCGCCAGCGAGCGGAACGCCTTCTTGATCGCGCGCTCGTCGGCGTCCCGGCCGACGCCGAGGACCTCGTACGGGTCGCGCCTCACTCGTCGTAGACCTCGGCCACGAAGCGCGACAGCTCCGAGGCGGCCTGCCGCACGGCCATGATCACTCGCGGATAGTCCATGCGGACGGGCCCGATCACCGATACCGCCCCAAGGTTTCGCCGGGCCAGCCCGTAATTGGCGCCGACGATGCTGAGCGATCGGAGCTCGGGCGTCAGATTCTCCTGCCCGATGTACAGGTAGACGTTCGGCTCCGGCAGCGACCGGCGCAGCATGGCCAGCAGCGCACGGCGGTGCTCCAGGACCTCGAGCAGGGCCGCGAGCTGCGACAGCTCCTGAAATCGGTGCTCGGTGACCAGGCGCGCGGCGCCGTCCATGAACAGGGTGCTCTCGGCGGTGTGCTCCAGCTCGGTGAACGCGGGTGCCAGCGTGCCGAGGAAGTCGCGCTCGCCGTCGCTGAGCTGCGGATCGGCGAGGCGAGCGTGGAGCTTGCGCGAGCCCACGGCCAAGCCTCCGAGCGCCTCGTTCATGTAGCTGGCGGCCCAGTCGAGCAGGCCCGGGTCCACCGGGGCGTCGTACGAGACCACCCGCTTGGTCACGCCGCCGGTGGACGAGATGACCACCACCATCGCCACCTGCGGCTGGAGCAGGAGCACCTCGACCCGCCGGATGGTGGCCGTCTCGACCGGGGGCGCAGTGACCAGGGCGAGCAGGTCGGTGACTTGGGAGAGCTGCTCCGTGGTGGCACGCATCGCCTCGTCCACCTCGCGCCGCATGTCCGAGAGCTCGACCCCGCGTCGGGGAACGGGCATGCGTCCCTCGGCCAGCAGCTCGTCGACGTAGAAGCGGTAGCCACGGTCGGTGGGCACGCGGCCCGCCGAGGTGTGCGGGTGCTCCAGCAGGCCGATCTCCTCCAGCCGCGCAAGCTCGGCGCGCACGGTGGACGCGCCCCACGGGATGTCGTCTTGGCCGGCGATCCACCGGGACGCGACCGGCTGGTCCAGGGACCGGTGTCCCTCTACGACCTTCCGCAGCAGGAAGCTCTGGCGCTCGCTGATGTCCACGGGTCCTATTGTGGCGGGCGCCGTCACGGAGCGGCGCCCGTCGCCGTCGCTAACGCCGTTCGAGCTCGAGTTCGGCGTTCCTGATGATCCGGTTGCCGCCCTGCTCGGCCTCGGTGGCGACGACCACCACGCCGTCTCGCTCCTCCTTGACCGACCCGGTGACCGTGATCTCCTGCTCGGGGAAGCCCATGCCGCGGAACTGCACCGACAGTCGGCGCAGGGAGCGGGGGTCGCCGCCCGCGGCGGCGGTGCCGGCGCGGGCCACCTGAGCCATCGTGTAGAGGCCGTGGAGGATGTTGCCGGACAGCCCCACCTGCTTGGCGAACTCGGCGTCGATGTGGATCGGGTTGAAGTCCCCCGATGCTCCGGCATAGCGGTGGGGCAGGAAACGGTCGGGGGTGACCTTGAGGTCGACCTCCACCTCAGACTCCCCGGACGATGTTGGTCCAGGTGCCGCGCACGACCTCCTGGCCATCCTGGTTGACGGACACCGACTCGAAGACGTAGAAGCCCATGCCGCCGCGCTCGGTGATGTCCTTGACCGTCGTCCGCGTCGTGATCACGTCACCGGAGCACACGGGCTCGCCCCAGACGAACTCCTGCGACCCGTGCACCATCATCGGGAAGTTGATGCCCACGGCTGGGTCGAAGATGCCGGGCGCCACGGAGGCGGCCGAGTAGACGACGGCGAACATCGGCGGCGCCGGCACGTCCCGGAAGCCGGCCTCGGTGGCCTGCTTGCGGTCGAAGTACACGGGGTTGTCCTCCCCCACGGCGCGGGCGTACTCGCCGATCTTCTCCTTGCCGACCTCGTAGGTGGTCTCCGGGTATGACTTGCCGACCGCGTCGGCCTTCACGGGCATGGCGCGCCAGTCTATTAACGCCGGAAGCCGACCCGATGGCCGGGCCCTGACCGCCGTGGGACGCTCAGGCGGCGTCGCGCAGCGCCTGGGCGTCGGCCAGCGTGGCGAGCTTGCGGATCGAGGCCTCCTCGATCTGCCGCGTGCGCTCGCGGGTCAGGCCGAACATCTTGGCCACCTGGTCCAGCGTGCGCGGGGCCTCGCCGTCCAGGCCGTAGCGGAGGACGATCACCCGCCGCTCGCGGTAGGGAAGGTTGTCGAGCACGCGCTCGAGGCGCTCGTTGTTCATCGCCTCGTGGGCGGCCTCGAACGGCGACAGGGTGGTCTCGTCCGGGATCAGCTCGCCGAACTGAGCGGCGTCGGCGTCGTCGCCCACCGGCTTGTCGAGCGACACCAGCGGCTGCGCGGCGCGCATGATCACGTCGGCCTCGTCGGGGTCGACGCCGGCGATGGCGGCGATCTCCTCGATCGTGGGGTCGCGGTCACCCGCGGCCTCGAGCTTGCGCTGGGCGCCGTCCAGCTTCTTCAGCACGTTGTCGATGTGGATGGGGATCCGGATCGTCCGGCCCTTGTCGGCGATGGCCCGCGAGATGGCTTGGCGGATCCACCAGGTCGCGTAGGTGGAGAACTTGAACCCCTTGCGGTAGTCGAACTTCTCGACCGCGCGGACGAGGCCGATGGAGCCCTCCTGGATCAAGTCCAGGAACGGGAGCCCCTGGTTGCGGTAGCGCTTGGCGATCGAGACCACGAGCCGCAGGTTGGCGCGCGTCATGTGGTCCTTGGCGGCGAGGTCGCCCCGCTCGATGCGCTTGGCCAGCGCGACCTCCTGCTCGGCGTCCAGCAGCGGCGTGGCGGCGATGCCGTCGAGCAGCTGCTGGAGGGCGTCCACGGTGGGATCGGGTGCGCCTTGAATGAGGGTCTCAGTGCTCACGAGCGCCAACTTACGACCGTGTCCTAAGTACGACCTAAATCCCGATAGCGGCCGGCGGCGAGCACAATGCCCGCCGCCGGATGCTCAATCGGATGAGGTCGGCGGTCAGGACGTGACGAGTGGGTCGACCGCCTTCAGCACCTGCTTGGTGGTCAGCGTCTTGTCGAACCCGCCGTCGCTGATCGGGTTGCCGTTGAGCGACCGGATCGCCGCGGCGTGACGAGCCTCGATCTGGACGATGCTTCCGGCCGCCGCCAGCACGTCCTTGCTCTTGATCGCGGGGGCCGCGCCGTTGTAGGCGCTCACACCGGTGTCCTCCAGGGTCTGGGCGAGTGCGAGGAACGCCTTCTGGTTGGCGAAGGCCTCCCCGAAGTCCACCCCCGGCGCCTTGACGGGCGTGCCGCCGAGGTCGGAGATGGCCGCCTTGAGCGCGTCGACGTGCTCGTTCTCGTTGTCACGGAGCGTCGTGGCGAGCTCTTTGACCTCGCCCGACAGCCCGCTCACCTGCTTGAGGGCCTGGTCGTAGAACGCCGCCTCCAGGTACTCCAGCGTGAGTGCGAAGTTGAGGATCTCGGCGTCACCGCCGTCGTCCTGGGCAAACGCCTGACCGACGAACGGCCCGACCGTGCTTAGCCCGTAGACCGCGCCTGCGGTGACGGCTCCGCGCAGGATGAAGGCCTGGCGCGTGACCCCGGTGATGTCGACGGCTACCAGCTCGGGCGCCGCCAGTCTGTCAGTGGACATGTGCGTGTCTCCTTTGATCCCGACCCGCTCTACGCGAGGAAGGGCTTGACCTGCGGCAGGACCTCTTCCATAGAGGCCGGCTTGGCGAAGGCGCCGTCGGGAACGATGGTCTTGCCCACCACGGAGTTGAGCGCGGCGGCGTGTCGGCCCTCCACGGTGTGGATCGCGAGCGCGGCGGCCAGCACCTCCTTGCTCTGAATCCGGGCGGCCTGCCCGAGGTAGGCGGCGGCGCCGAGGTTCTCCACCGTGGCGGCGGTCTCCAGCACCATCTTCTCGCCGCCCTCGAGCACGGCGTCGAACGTGGTCTTGGGCTTCTGCGGCGTGCCGCCCAGCTGCTTGACGGTGGCCGTGAGCGCGTCCACGTGCTCCTGCTCGTTGTCCCGGATCATCGTGGCGACCTTCCCCAGCGCCGCGTCCTTGATGATCCCCGCGTCGATGACGGCGTTGTAGAAGTCCGTCTCGAGGTGCTCGAGCGTGAGGGCGTACTGGACGATCTCCAAGTCCACGCCCCCGCTCTTCTTCGGCTGCTTGTCGGCCTGGTCCGAGGACGCGCTGTCGTCGTCGTCATCGTCGCCGCAGGCGGCTACGAAGATCGCGAGGGCGCTCGCGGCGCCCGCGCCGCCCATCATGCTGAGGAAGCGCTTGCGGGACGAGGGATCCTTGGCCAACTCGGCCACTGCGCCCTCTCCCTGCCCCGGCTCCCCGTCCTGTGTCTGGCTCATGGCGGGTGACTCTCCTGTCCCGGCTGCGCTGAGCGCCCACCGGATCGAACGTCCTGCGCCGGGCTGATCCCGACCTCTGCTTCCTCTTCGGGACCACGGGCCGTTGGGATCAGCCTGCGCGGGCTCGCTGGCCGTTTTCCCGGCAAGACACGTAGAAACCTGCCAAAGCTGGCGCGTCCGCAGGGTCAGGCGAGGCGTGCTGAGAGAGATGTTGCCGCGACCGCGGGTTCTTCGCCAGACCCGAGCGGCGCGGGCCGGCCAAACAGGTAACCCTGCGCGCCCTGCGCCGCGTGCAACTGGGATCGCGCACGAACTGCAGCATCTCTCCGTCTCGATGCCCTTCGCTATCACGTGACGGCCGGCTCCGAAACGGACCGGGGCCACGAACAGGAGCTGGCTGCCCTCGTCGCTGTCGCCGGCATACGGGCGCCCCGTCATGGCGACCTGGGCCACGTGGCGGTCCCCGTCGCGGCGTTCAGCCCCAGCAGCGTGTCCGACGCCACCGCCGTGAGGCGCACGGCCGCGACCACGGTGGCGCGGTTGTTGCCCGGGCGGGCGACGACCGAGCGCAGGTAGCGGTTGGCCGCGTTGAGTGGCGGCTCACCGGGCGCGGTGTTGGAGAAGGCCTTGGCCACCCCGGCGGCGTCGGCCCGGATCTCGGCGCGCTTGGTGTCCAAGAAGCGGACGCGGGCGTCGTTGCTGAGCAGCGAATACTGCCCCGAACAGGCGGGCGTGGAAACGCCTCGTGACCAGGGCGGAATCGGCGTTGCCGACCCGTCCTTGAGAGGGCGGCAGCGTTCTGGCGCCGGGCCGGCCTAGGTCCGGCTCCCCTCGTCGCCGAGCTCGAGCACGGCCAGAAACGCCTCCTGGGGCACCTCGATCCGCCCCACCTGCTTCATTCGCTTCTTGCCCTCCTTCTGCTTCTCCAAGAGCTTGCGCTTGCGCGTCACGTCTCCGCCGTAGCACTTGGCGATCACGTCCTTGCGGATCGGCTTGACGGATTCGCGCGCGATGATCTTCGAGCCGATGGCGGCTTGGATGGCCACCTCGAACTGCTGGCGCGGGATCTGCTTGCGCAGGCGCTCGGTCAGGGCCCGCCCCGCCTGGTAGGCCTTGTCGCGGTGGACGACCATGGAGAGGGCGTCCACCTTGTCGCCGGCAAGGAGGATGTCCAGCTTGACCAGGTCGGCGGCGCGCATGCCCACCAGCTCGTAGTCCAGCGACGCGTAGCCCTTCGTGCGCGACTTCAGCTGGTCGAAGAAGTCCAGGACGATCTCGGCCAGCGGAAGGTCATATCGCAGCTGCACGCGCTGCTCGGAGAGGAAGCTCATGTCCACGTGCTCTCCGCGGCGCTCCTGGCAGAGGTCCATCACCGCCCCCACCTGATCCTTGGGGCACAGGATGGTGGCCCTGATGGCGGGCTCGCGGATCTCGGCAATGGCCGAGCGGTCGGGCATGTCCGCCGGCGAGTGCACCACCACCTCGCGGCCGTCGGGGAGCGTCACCTCGTACTCGACGTTCGGCGCGGTGGCCAGCAGCTCCAGGTCATACTCCCGCTGCAGCCGCTCGCGCACGATGTCCATGTGAAGCAGGCCGAGAAAGCCGCATCGGAAGCCGAAGCCCAGGGCCTGGCTGGACTCCGGCTCGTAGGTGAGCGCGGCGTCGTTCAGGGCCAGCTTCTCCAGCGCGTCGCGCAGGTCGGGAAACTGGTCGGTGTCGAGCGGGAACAGCCCGCAGAACACCATCGGCTTGACCTCCCGGTAGCCGGGCAGCGGCTCGGCGGCGGAACGGCCCTTCGCGGTGAGGGTGTCTCCTACCCGGAGCAATGAGACGTCCTTGATGCCCGTGATCAGGTAGCCCACCTCACCCGCGCGCAGGCTCTCGACGGGGCGCATCTGCGGGCCGAAGAACCCGATCTCGTCGATGCCGGCCTGGGTGCCGGTCTGCATGGCCACGATGGCGTCGCCCTGCTTCAGGGTCCCGTCCACCACGCGGACGTAGGCCACGACGCCGCGGTACTGGTCGAACTCGGAGTCGAAGATCAGCGCGCGCGGAGGAGCGTCGGCCTCGCCAGACGGTGGCGGTATGCGCTCCACCACCGCCTCGAGCAGCTCCTCCACCGATTCTCCCGTCTTGGCCGACAGGCGAATCACCTCGTCCGGGTTCTCGCCGAGCAGCTCCCCGATCTCGCCCGCGACGCGCTCGGGCTCGGCGCCGGGCAGGTCGATCTTGTTCAGGGCGGGGATCAGCTCCAGCCCGGCGTCGACGGCCAGGTAGGTGTTGGCCACCGTCTGCGCCTCGACCCCCTGCGAGGCGTCCACCAGGAGAAGCGCACCGTCACACGCGGCCAGCGATCGCGAGACCTCGTAGGTGAAGTCCACGTGGCCGGGGGTGTCGATCAGATGGAGGCGGTAGAGCCTGCCGTCACGAGCCGTGTACTCCACGCGCACCGCCTGTGCCTTGATCGTGATGCCTCGCTCGCGCTCCAGCTCCATCGAGTCGAGCATCTGAGGGCGGTGATCGCGCGGGTCCACGGTCCCCGTGATCTCGAGGATGCGGTCGGCCAGCGTGGACTTCCCGTGATCGATGTGGGCGATGATCGAGAAGTTGCGGATGTTCGCTGCGGGTGCGGCCATGGGCCGTCTGAGTATGGCGATGGGGCACGCCGGCCGGCTGGGGCCTCGGCCCGCCCCGCCTACGGCCTGCGCCGGGCACGCAGGAGGTAATCCACCTGCTCCTGCTTTCGCATGATCATGTGCTCGAGCCGGTGCTCCACCGCCTCGGACGCGGCCTCGCGCCCGGTGGGCTCGATCGCCGCCTGGAGGGCCTCCAGCGTCTCGGCCTCGCTCTCGATCAGGCGGCCGAGCGCGGCGGCGGGATCGGCGGTGAACCGGACCGTGGCCACGGCAGTGTCGGGCTCGCCCCCGAGCGCGGTGATCTTCTCCACCAGCCGGTGGCGTCCTCGAGCTCCGAGAGCGCGTGCTTGCTCATCTTGTCGGCGTGCGCCTGGTATTCGAGACCGATCACGCTGCCCGCGGTGAGCGAGTACATCAGCACCGAGCGGTGCTGGAGGCGCAGCGCGCGGTTGAGGCAGGCGATCTGCTCCTCGACGTCCATCTTCTCTTCGGATGACATGCCCGGTGAAGCTACCCGAGCGACGCGCTCGGCTATCTCCCGCGGCCCCGGGTCGCGAGCAGGCGGCGGATCTGCCGTGCCTCCGGCACCCGCAGCGCCCACACCGCCGCGGCGTAGGCCGCCCCGCCGGCGGCGATCGCGGCCAGGACCGAGACCGCCTGGGCCACCAGCGCCCGTCCCAGCCAGCCGTCCAGGGCGTCCCAGACCCCGTAGGCGGCACCGGCCAGCGGCACCGCGGCCAGAAGCATCAGCCCGGCCGAGGCGGCGCTGCGCCGGCCCTCCACACCGCCGAGATCCCCCCGCAGCATGAGGCCCTGGGCCACGCACATGACCACGGTGCCGGCCACCGTGCCGATCACGATCCCCCCGATGCCGAACGGCCCGTAGAGGGCCGCGGCCAGCCCGGCGTTGACCGCGAGGTTCACCCCGGCCAGCGCGGTGGTCGCCCACGGGCGCTGGAGGCTGAAGAAGGTGCGCGAGAACAGCAGGCTCACCCCCTGGAAGGGCAGCGAGATCGACCACCAGACCATCGCCTCGGTCACCAGGTCGGTCGCGCGGGCGTCGAACACGCCGCGCTCGTAGACCAGCCGCGTGATCGGCTCGGCCAGCACGGCCATCAGGACGGCGCTGGGGATCAGCAGCAGGCAGATCTGGCGCATGCCGTTGGCCATCGTTCGGCGCAGGTCGTCCCGCGCGCCGCGGGCGGCAAAGCGCGACAGCGTCGGGAACAGGATCGTGGCGATGGAGATCGAGAACAGCCCCTGCGGGAGCTGGTAGATCCGGAAGGCCTTGTCGATCGCGGCGGGGGCCTCGGGCGAGACCAGCGTGCCGAAGAGGGCGTTGATCAGCAGGCTCAGGTTGATCAGCCCGAGCGCGATCGTGACCGGCAGCATCAGCTTGAGCACGCGCCGCACGCGCTCGTCGCGCCAGTCCAACCGGAACGTGAGCCCGCCCCCGCGGCCCCGCAGCCACGGGAGCGGCAGAGCGAACTGCACCCCCGTTCCGACCAGGATCCCGATCGCGTAGGCGTAGATCTCGTCGTCGTCGGGGAGGACGGGCACGAGGCCGACCAGGGCCGCGATGATCACTGCGTTCCAGGCCACCGGGGCCAACGCGGGAACGCTGAAGTGCTCGAACGAATTCAGCATCCCCACCACGAGCCCGGACAGGGCCAGCAGCACCACGATCGGGAACATCAGCCGAGCGAGGTTCACGGTGAGCTCCCGCAGCGCCGGGTCGTCGCCGAAGCCGGGCGTGACGAGGCTCATGACCGGCTCGGCGAAGATCACGAACAGCGCCGTGACGAAGCCCAGGATCAGGCAGATGAGGAAGAACAGGCTCGACGCGACCCTGAACGCCTCCTTTCGCTCCCCCTTCTCGAGCAGCTCGGTGAACACCGGGACGAAGGCGCCTTGGAGCGCGGAGTCGGCCACCAGCGCGCGGATCAGATTGGGCACCTGGAAGGCGATCGTGAACGCCGACATGGCGCCGGTGACGCCGAAGTAGCTCGCCACCACCACCTCCCGCGCCAGGCCGAGAACGCGCGAGAGACCGGTCGCGAAGGAGAAGAAGGCGGTGTTGAGAGCAAGCCGGCGAGCGTGTCCCGGCCGGTCCGGAGCGTCGGTCGCCATCGGCGCTACACTGAGCGCCCGCCGCGCCGCCACTGGTGTCGCGGCGTAACTGTCTGTATGGCGAACATCGCATCACAAGAAAAGCGGATCCACCGGGCGGAGCGCGAGCGCGTGGAGAACCGCAACCGCACTTCCCAGGTCAAGACCTGGTTCCGGCGCCTCGAGGCCGCCGTCGAGGAGGGCGACGCCGCACGCGCGGATGAGGAGTTCCGCGGGCTGGTGTCCCGGATCGACCGAGCCGCGACGTCCGGCGCGCTGCACAGAAACAGCGCGGCCCGCCGCAAGGCGCGCGCGGCCCGCATGCGGGCCCGCCTGTCGGCCTAGCGCCGCCACGTTGGAAACCCGGCTTCTCATCGGGGGCGAGCTGGCGGCCGGTGACGGCACCGCGCTCGCAGTGGAGAACCCGGCCACCGAGGAGACTGTGGCCGAGCTCGGCTCGGCCTCCCCCGAGCAGGTGGACGCGGCGATCGGCCGCGCGGTCGAGACGGCGCGGGAGTGGGCGGCGATACCGGCCGTGGAGCGGGCCGACCTCCTGCACGAGGTCGCGACGCGGCTGCGGGCGAACGCCGACGAGCTCGCTCGCGTGATGACGCTGGAGGGCGGCAAGCCGTTGGTGGAGAACGTGGACGAGGTGGGCTGGTGCGCCGCCGCCTTCAGCTACTACGCCGAGATGGGACGAAACTTCGCCGGCCGCGTGATCCCGTCGATCGAGTCGAGCCAGCTCGCGCTCGTGGTCAAGGAGCCGATCGGAGTCTGGGGCTGCATCGTGCCCTGGAACTACCCCCTGCTTCTGCTGTCCTGGAAGGTGGCGCCCGCGCTGGCCGCCGGCAACGCCGTGGTGGCCAAGCCGTCCGAGCTCACGCCGCTGTCCACCCTGATGCTGGCCGCCTGCTTCGATCACCTGCCGCCCGGCGCCTTCAACGTCCTCGCCGGTGGCGGGGAGGTCGGGCAGGCCATCGTCGCCGACCCGCGCATCGACGGGGTGGCGTTCACCGGATCGGTGGCCACGGGCAAGCGCGTGGCCTCGGTCTGCGCCGAGCGGGTGGCGCGGGTGAACCTCGAGATGGGCGGAAAGGATCCCTTCATCGTGTGCGCCGACGTGGCTGCGGACGTGGGGGTGGCGGCCAAGGGCGGCGCCTGGGCGGCCTACCTGAACGCCGGACAGGTGTGCACGTCGGCGGAGCGCTTCTACGTCGCCCGCGAGGTCTACGACGAGTTCGTGCAGGCGTTCGTCGAGCACGCGGGCACGCTGAGAGTGGGCGACCCGATGTCGCCTGAGACCGACGTTGGCCCGATGGTGTCCGCGCAGCAGCGGGCCAAGGTCGAGGCCCAGGTGGAGTCGGCCGTGGCGGCCGGAGCCACGCTGGTGGTGGGCGGCGGCCGGGCCGGGCACGAGCGGGGCCACTACTTCTCCCCCGCCGTGGTGACCGGCGCGCCTGCGGACACTGATCTGCTGCGAGAGGAGACCTTCGGCCCGGTGGCCCCGATCGTGCCGGTGGAGTCGCTCGACGAGGCCATCGCCCTGGCCAACGGAACGCCGTTCGGGCTGGGCGCGAACGTGTACACCCGCGACCTGGAGACGGCGGTCCGCTGCCTGCGCGAGATCAAGGCGGGCACGGTGTGGATCAACGATCCCCTGACCGACAACGACGCCGGGCCCTTCGGCGGCATGAAGCAGTCCGGGTTCGGGCGCGAGCTCGGCCAGGAGGGCCTGGAGGCCTTCCAGGACACCAAGCACGTGCACATCGAGACGCGGATCGCACCGAAGGAGTGGTGGTATCCCTACGGCGGGGGCGTCCCGCCGCACGAGGCGTAGGGAGGCCGGCGGTTTCAGGCCGCCGCGCGGGCCAGTGCGAGGGAGAAGGCCGTGTCCTCGTCGAGCTGGAGCTCTCCCCCACCGCGCATGTTCACCTCGAGGTCGGCGAAGACGCATAGGGCTCGCTCGAGGCCCGCTCGGTCGGCCTTGCGAGCTCGGGCGATGGTCTTCTTGGCCAGCCACGGCGGCCCGCCGATGGCGCCGGCCACCTTCTGCTCGGACACGCCGCTCTCGATCAGCGCGACGGCACGGTGCACCTCGCGCAGGCGACTCGTGATCCGATAGATCGCGCGAGACGGCCGCTCGCCGTGGGCCTCGATCTCGTCGGCGATCGTCATGCAGGCCCTGAGATCACCGGCCACGAGGGCGTCGGCCAGATCGTAGGCCTGCGGCGAGGCGTCGCCCGAGGACAGGCGCTCCACGTCCTCGGCGGTCGCGGTGGTGGCGGGGTGCAGGGCGATGGCGAGCTTCTCCAGCTCGCGCGACAGGCGCTGCTGGCCCGCGCCGACGAGCGAAACCAGATCCTTGGCGGCCTGGGAGTCGAGCACCAGGCCCAGCTCGCGGGCCCGCTCGACACACCACTTGGGCATCTCCCAGGGCTTGGGGGCGGCGCACTCGCGGACCTCGCCGCCGGCGTCCGCCACCGCCTTGTGGAGGGCCTTCATCGCCTTGCCCCGGGCGATCAGGACCAGGACCGTCGCCTCCGGGAGGTCGGCCATGGCCTGCTCGAGCGGGGCGAGTTGGCTGGCCTTCCAGGCACCGGCGTCGTCGACGAGGAGATAGCGGATGCCCGGGTCGAAGCTCAGACTCGCCAGCGCGGTGGCCACCTCCGCCGGGTCGGTGGCGCGAGCGTCGAAGGTCTCGAGTCCACCCGGCCCGCGCTCGTCCTCGGCCCGGCGGCGCACGCGGCCGCGCCAGGCGTCGATCTTGGCGTCGTCATCGCCGTGGACGAGGTACGCGGGCTTGAGGTCGGCCACGCGGGCAGTGTAAGCCCAGCGTTCGGCGGTTCAGCCTGGATCCGGGTTTTCCGAGCGCACGCGCAGCCCGCCAGCCTGGACGCTCAGGCTGATGGTGCCGTGGCGGTCGGTCCGGTAGGTGCTGATGGCAGCCCGCCGCAACGCGGCGAGCGTCGAGGCCGTTGGATGCCCGTAGGTGTTGTCTCCCACCTCGATCGCCGCCATCCGGGGGCGCAGGCGCTCGAGCACGCGCGGCAGACCGGCGTCGGCGCTGCCGTGGTGGGGAACCTTCATCGCGTCGACGGGCGGCAGGGCGAGGGGCAGGAGCGCGTCGCTCTCCGCGTCGGCCGAGAGCAGCAGCCGGAGGCCCGGCGCCGATACCACCGCCACGACACCCCGCGGGTTGGGGTCCTCGGGCGGCGGCCCGGGCGCTCTCGGCGGCGGGGAGAGGATGCGGATCCGCAGCCGGCCGAGGGCGAGTCCCAGAGGCGCGATAGCGGGCACGGTGCGGATCCCGCGGCGGCGGGCGACGGCGAGCACGGAGCGGAAACCCGGATCGGGCGTGCCGTCACCGCCATCGACGAGCAGATCGACCGGGAAGTCGGCCAGCACCGCGGCCAGCCCGCCGTGGTGGTCGCGAGACGGATGGGTGGCCACCACGGCGGCGAGCCGGCGGACCCCGGCGCGGCGAAGCAGCCGCGACACCCCGGCCTCCGGGGGTCCGCCATCGAACAGCACGGCAGCGCCGCCGGCGTCCTGGATCAACGTCGCGTCGCCCTGGCCCACGTCGAGGAAGCTCACCGTGACAACGTCCGGCGCGGGCGCGGGGCCGAGGAGGCGCACGGCGGCTAGCACGAGCGCGGACGCCCCAGCTGCGAGCAGGGCGCCCCGGCGCCCCCGCCCGGCACGCCGCCACCGAGCCGCGAGCTCCTGGCCGCCGTCTCCGAAGCGGGCGGCGGCGGCTCGCACGGCCAGGGACCCGAGCGCTAGCGCTGCATACGCCGCCATCACGGCGGCGGGCGAGCCGAGCGGGAGGGTCAAGCCCGCTCCCGGAAGGACGGCGAAACGCTCCGCCACGAGTGCCAGCCAGCTGACCGCGATCGCGGCCGGCGCGGCGAGGCCTGTCGCGGCCAGCTCGCAGATGGGGCCGACGGGCGGCCCGAGCGTTCCGAGCGGGCCGAGCGCGGCCTTGACCATCCCGAGCCACATGGCGGGCGCGACCGCGGGCAGCGCGACCAGGTTCGCGGCGAGGCCGGCCACCGGCACGGACCCGAAGTGGTGGGCCACGATCGGGGCGGTGGCGAGAGTGGCCGCGAGCGTGATGGCCACCGCCTCGGTGAGCGCGCGAAGTAGCGCCTCGCCCGCCTTGGTGCGCCGCCTCGCCCGCACGGGCCGCAGCGCGACGGCCACGCTCAGGAGCACCGTCCGGATCCACGGCCCCAGAGCCAGTATCCCCGCCACGGCCGCGAAGGAGAGCTGCCATCCGGGATCCTCGGTGGCGCGGGGGTTGACGACGAGGGTCACCGCGGCGGCCAGCGTTATCGCATAGACGCCCGACGCGGGCCGGGCCAGGGCCATCGCGACGATTCCCGCCGCGCCCATCACCCCCGCCCGCTGGAGGGACGGTCCGGCGCCGGCGAGCGGCACGTAGAACGCGATCAGGCCCAGCAAGGCGCCCAGGCGGGCGCGAGGACCGAGGCCCGCTGCGGCGAGAACGGGCAGCGCGAGCGCGGCGAGCAGCATCACGTTCTGCCCACTCACGGCCAGCAAGTGGGCGAGGCCGGCAGCTCGCCAGTCGTCGCGGGTGGCCACGGGGATGCGCTCGTCGCGACCGAGCACCATGCCGGCGAGCAACGCGCGGGACTCACCCTCGAGCCCGGCCGACACACCGTGCCCGGCCTGGCGCCGGAGCGCGTCCAGCGCTCCCGCGATCCCGCCGCGATGCCGCCCGGTGTCCGTCACCCCCGTGAGGAGAAGTTCGGCGGCGAGATTCCGCCGCGCGAGATACTCGACGGGGCTGAAGCCGTCCCCGGTCGGGGGCGCCTCGGCGGACGCGGTCGCCCCGACCGTGCCGGACAGGCGCAGCTCGCTCCCGGCGTCGGTCCGTTGCGGCCAGTCCGCTCCCGGGCCGGTTCGGGCGAGCAGCCGCTGACCGGCGTGGGCCCCCGAGACCATCCGGATGGCCGCCTGTGAGTCGAACCGCCCGGGCCGTGGTGGCTCGAGCAGGAAGGCCCGGCCGGCGACGCGGGCGCCCGAGTGCGGCCCGGCCGCGGAGGGCTCGAGTGCGTCGAGCCGGACGAGGCCGACCCACGCTCCCGCACCCACCAACAGCGCGAAGGCCACCCCAGAGCGGCCCGCCCCGGCAATCGCCAGGACCCCGCCCCCGATCGCGCCGATCGCGAGTGCGACGTCGAGCCCCGGCGAAGCGGCGGCCAGGCCGAACGCCACGCCGGCCATGCCCAGGTGGTGCGGATGTCGCCTCAGCGCTTCGAGGGGCCGCTCCATGGCGTGCTCACGGGGACAGCGCCTCGCGGAGCGAAGCCAGGCGGGCGGGGCCGATCCCGTCGACCTCGGCCAAGTCCGCGATGGACCCGAAGCCGCCGTGGGCCTGACGGTGCTCCACGATCCGCTTGGCCAGGGTCGGGCCGATGCCGTCGAGCTCCTCGAGCTGCTCCTGGGTGGCCTGGGCGAGGCTCGGCCTGGCCGCGGCTGCGGTGGCTTGCGCGGCAGCGGCGGCGGCTCCCGGCGCACCCGCACGTGGGACGACCACCTGCTGGCCGTCCTCGAGCCGGGCAGCAAGGTTGAGCGCCGACAAGTCGGCGCGGGCGGCCGGGCCTCCAGCGCGCTGGACGGCTCGCGCCACCCGGTCGGCGGGCCCGAGCTCGTACAGCCCGGGCCTGCGCACGGCACCGACCACGTGGACGTAGACCCCGCCGATCCGGCGCGCCCGGTTCCCACCCCTTCCCGCGGACGTGACCGAACCGGTCTCCGCCCCCTCCACCCGTACGGGCACGGGCACGGAGCCCGCGCTCCCGTCGAGCAGCCGGCTCACCGCCAGCACGGCCAGAAGGCCCGCGACCAGCCACGCGGCCCACGATGTCGCGGATCGTTCGGTCATCGCGACCGAAGCTATGCGGCGACGCGCGACGTGTGGGTGACGAGCGTGACGATCGAGCTGCAGGACTGTGACGACTCAGCGGATGCGGAACCCCGACTCTCCGCCGGGCTCCTCCTCGGACACCGCGACGGCGTCCACCCGCGCCTGTGGCGGGCCGGCGCGGCAGTAGGCCACGACCGCGCCCACGGCCTGCGGCTCGCCCTCGAAGACCGCCTCCAACGCGCCGTCGTGTCGGTTCAGCGCCCATCCGGACACACCGCGGGCCGCGGCCTCCCCCCGGATCGAGTCCCGGAAGAACACTCCCTGCACCCGGCCCGTGACCACCACGCGGCGTCGCACCACCTCGCTCATACTCCCCAAGCGTGCACGAGGAAGGGGACCGGTCAAACATGGCGGCCACGCCGGACCCGGCCTGGGGCGTGGACTCCGAGTACGGGCGCCTGCGCGACGTGCTGCTCTGCCCGCCCGGCAACTTCCGCTGGCTTCCCACGAGCGCCATCTCGCGCGCGACGCTCGATTCGGGCCTGGCCTTCAGCCCGGAGGACGCCCGGCGGCAGCACGCCGAGATGGTGTCGGTGTACGAGCAGGCCGGCGTGACCGTCCATTTCCTCGAGCCCGATCCGGCGCTGCCCTACCAGGTCTTCGCCCGCGACTCCAGCATCAACATCCCGGGGGGGCCGGTCGTGACTCAGTGCGCCCAGTGGTGGCGGAGGGGCGAATACGCGCCGGTCATCCGCTTCTACCAAGGCATGAGCATCGAGATACAGGAGATGGTCACGGCCGGTTCGCTGGAGGGCGGGGACTTCATGATCGTCGAGCCCGGGGTGGCGGCCATCGGCACGGGTGAGGAGCGCACCCAGGAGCAGGCTGCGCGCCAGGTGGCCGGCTGGCTCGAGGACCTCGGATGGGAATGCCGCGTGGAGCGCATCCCGCCGCACTTCCTGCATATAGACGTGCTGGCCTGCATGCTCGGAGAGAAGCTCGCCGCCGTGTGCGTGGAGCAGGCCTCCACCGGCTTCGTCCGGTGGCTCGAGTCGAAGGGCGTCGAGATCGTGTCCGTCTCCCTCGCGGCGGCTCTGAAGCTGGGGGTGAACGGCGTCTGCCTGGGAGGCGACCGGGTGCTCTCGACGGCGGAGTCGAAGGAGCTCAACGAGCGGCTGCGCGCCCTCGGGCTCACCGTCCACGACCCCGAGCTGTCGGCCTTCACGCTGGGCGGCGGGGGCGCCCACTGCCTGATGCAGGCCATCCGGCGCGACCGCGTGGCCTGATGGATCCCGATCCGCGCCGGGTGATCGCCGATCTTCGGGAGCTCGACCGGCTCACCGGGGGGCCCGCGGGCGCGCAGCGGGTCTGCTGGACCGACACGTGGGTGAAGGCGCGGGACTTCCTCCGCGGGCGCCTCGCGGAGATCGAGAGCGCCGAGGTCAGTGTCGACGCGGCGGGAAACCTCTGGGCGCGGGTTGCCGGGCGAAAGCGCGAAACGGTGGCGCTCGGCTCGCACCTCGACTCGGTGCCCGCCGGCGGGTGGCTCGACGGCGCCCTGGGAGTGATGGGCGCGCTGGAGGTGCTGCGGGTCGCGTCGGCGGCCGACCCCGAGCGGTCGGTGGCGCTCGTGGACTTCGCCGACGAGGAGGGGACGCGGTTCGGGCGCAGCCTGTTCGGGAGCTCGGCCGTGGCGGGCACGCTCCACCCCGCGTCGCTGGCGACGCTGACCGACCGGGACGGTCGCCCGCTCGCCGAGGTCCTGGCCGAGCACGGCGTCGAGCTGGGGCGGGTGGGCGATGCCGGCCGGGGGCTCGACGACACCGTCGCCTACCTCGAGCTCCACATAGAGCAGGGCCCGGTGCTGGAGCGCGAAGGGATCCGCGCCGCCGCTGTGACCGGAACGGCCGGGGTGGAGCGCCTTTTGTTCACCTTCGACGGGCAGTCCTCCCACGCCGGGACCACTCCGATGGACCTACGCTCGGACGCCGGGCTGTCCGCGGCGGCCACCGCCTTGGCGGTCGAACAGGTCGCCACGCGGCATGCCGGCGTGGGCACCACGGGTGCCGTGACCCTCGAACCGGGGGTCGTGACGACTGTGCCGGGTCGCGCCGAGATGTCGGTGGACCTTCGCCACCCCGAGGCCGCGCCGCTCGCCGCGATGCTGGAGGACGTTCGCGCAGCAGCGCGAGATGTCGCCGCCACCCGCGGCTGCGAGGTGGACGAGTCCCCGATCTGGCGGATCGAGCCGATCGCCTTCGACGAGCGCCTGGTGAGCGCCGTGCGGGAGGCGACGGGCGGCGCACCCGCCATCGCAAGCGGAGCGCTGCACGACGCCGCCGAGATGGCCCGCCGGGTGCCGGCGGCGATGGTCTTCTCCTCCTCGACCGCCGGTATCAGCCACGCGAAGGAAGAGGACACGCCCGAGCCGGACCTCGAGGCCGCCATCTCCGCCTACTCCGAGCTCGCGCTGCGCGTGATCGCCGGAGAAGTCGTCTAGCGAGAAGCGCCGAGCCGTTGTGGCCTCGGCCTAGTAGCCGAGGGACACACGCAGCGTGCGCAGCTTGCGGTCGCTCGCCCCGCGCAGGCTTCCGCCGTGCTCCAGCGCCTGCTCGATGTAGTCGAGCGTCTCCGCCGTGAGCCGCTCGCCGGGGAGCACGTTCGGGATGCCGGGCGGGTAGGTGGCGAGAGACTCCGCCGCCACGCGGCCGACCGCCTCACGTGCCGGGACCACCTCCTGTGGCCCCAGGAACGCCTCGCGGGGCGTCATCACCAGCTCTCCCCATGGCGGCGGGGGAGCGAACGCCTCCTCCACCACGACCTGGGGGCCCGCGCTGAAGGCGTCGATCGCGTGGCGCAGCGACTCCACCAGCCGCTCCCCGGCCGCCGTTGCGTCCTCGCCCATGCCGAGCACCGCCACCATCACGTTCTCCCCGGCCAGCTCGAGGTTCACGTCGTCGCGCTCGCGCACCACGCGCGCGATCTCGTACCCCGTGTGGCCCGTAGCGCGGACGTCGATGGCCAGGCGCAGCGGGTCGTAGTCGAACACTCCCGGCGCGCCGGCCAGGCGTTCGTCCAGCACGTCGAGGCCCGGCACCTCGCGGATGGCTGAGCGCGTGGCGGCCAGCGCCCGCAGCGTCTCCCCCAGCAGCTCGTGCCCGTGCACCGCCGCGCTGCGCCGGGCCGCATCGAGGGAGGCGACGAGCAGCGAGTTCGGGCTGGTGGACTCGAGCAGGGTCACGCAGCGGTCCACGAGCTGCTCGTCGACGAGGTCGCCGTGACCCACGTGGATCATCGCCGACTGGGTCAGGCTGCCCACGATCTTGTGGGTGCTCGATATCACCAGGTCCGCGCCGAGGCTCAGCGCGTGCCGGGGGAGGTCCTCGTGGAATGGGAGGTGCGCCCCCCACGCCTCATCCACGATCAGCGGAAGACTCCGGGCGTGGGCCACCTCGGCCAGGGCGGCCACGTCGGCCATCGCGCCGAAGTAGGTGGGCGACACCACCGTTGCCCCGACAGCGTCCGGCGTCTCCTCGAGGGCGCGCTCGAGCGCCTCCGGGGTCATGCAGTGGGCGATGTGGAGCTCGGGGTCGAGCTCGGGGGCGATGAAGGTGGGGCGCATGCCCGAGAGGATGAGGGCGTCGATCGTGCTGGAGTGGGCGTTGCGCTGGGTGACCACGGCGCGGCCGCGATGGGCCAGCGTCAGGAGGGCCACGTGGTTGCCCTGCGAAGCGCCGTTGACGAGGAACCAGGTGTGCCGCGCGCCCCATGCCTCCGCGGCCAGGCGCTGTGCCTCCTGGAAGGGAGTGGGCTCGTCGCCCACGTCGATGCCGTGCATCAGCGCCGGGATGTCGATTGACAGCGCCGCCGGACCGAGCGCCTCGAGCAGGCCCGCGTCGGCCCCGGGGCCGCCCTTGTGACCGGGCACGTGGAGTCGCCCCGGATTGCGGGCGGCGTAGGCGCGGAGGGCCTCCAGGTAGGGGGCCGACGACTGGGGCAGCGATTGTCCGGGAGTGGCGGTCAGGACGTGCCGGGCCCGTCGCGGCGGGGCAGAGGCTCGGTGGCACCGTCTGACACGTCGCGGTCCCGGGCGCCATCGCCGGCCTCGCGACGGCTCACGTCCACCGCGAGCGAGATCCGGGTCCCCAGCAGCACCGCGCCGGCCACCATCAGCGCCGTGGCGCCCACCGCGAGCCAGATGCCCACATCCGCCCCGGGTCCGGAGTCCCCGACCACCGCGGGCGGGTCGTTGACGAGCTGGGAGAGAACCACCACCGCGGCCAGGCCGGCCACGGCCAGCGCGTGGCCCGGCGCCGTTCGCGGCACGGGGGCGCCGAGCTCCCCGGCGACGGGAACGATGGTCGCGAGCGCCAACCCGACAAGGACGAGATCCAGCGCCTCGAACACGGTGAAGCCGGTGACGCCCTCATACCAGTCCAGGCCGAGGCTCACGATCAGCAACAGTCCTCCGAGCGCGCCCACCAGCGGCCCGATCCCGATGCGGTACTCGCCGCGGCTCACCGGACCACCAGGTTCACCAGCTTGCCCGGGACCACCACGGCCTTGACGATCTGGCGGCCGTTGATGCGCGACGCCACCTTGTCCGACGACCGCGCCAGCTCCTCGAGCTCTGACTCCGACGCCTCGGCGGGGGCCTCCACGCGGTCGACGAGCTTGCCGTTGAGCTGCACCACGAGCTGGATCGACTCCGTCGTCAGGAGCGCCGGATCCGCCTTCGGCCACGGCTCCTCCCACACCCGGCGCCCCGTCAGGAGCTTGTAGACCTCCGACCCCAGGTGCGGCGCGAACGGGAAGATCAGCGACCCGGCCGTGGCGGCGGCGAAGCGCAGCGCGTCATCCGGCTCGGAGTCGCGGCCACGGTAGATGTCGTTGACGAGCTCCATCACGGCGGCGATGGCCGTGTTGAAGGCGAACCGTCCCTCCATGTCCCGGGTCACCTTGTCGATCGCCCAGTGCGCCTTGCGCGTCAGCGGCGTCGCCGGGCCGCGGGCCGGAGTCTCGGCGCCCTCTCCCCCACGCCCGGCCACCTCCTCGGCGATGGTCCACAGGCGCGACAGGAACCGATGGACGCCGCCCACGCCCTCCTCCTGCCAGTCCGCGTCCTGGTCGGGCGGGCCGATGAAGAGGATGTAGCAGCGGGCGGTGTCCGCTCCGTAGCGGTCGACGTACTCCCGCGGCGAGACCACGTTGCCCTTGGACTTGGACATCTTCGCCCCGTCGCGCGTGATCATGCCCTGGGTGAACAGCCGTCCGAACGGCTCGCTGACGTCGAGGACACCTACGTCGGTCAGGGCCTTCATGAAGAAGCGCGCGTAAAGCAGGTGAAGGATGGCGTGCTCGACGCCGCCGATGTACTGATCCACCGCCATCCACCGCGCGATCACCTCGCGATCCCACGGCTCGGCGTCGTTGTGGGGGTCGCAGTAGCGCAGGAAGTACCAGGAGGAGTCGACGAAGGTGTCCATCGTGTCCGTCTCGCGGCGCGCCGGGCCACCGCAGCGCGGGCAGTCGACGGTCACCCAGCCTTCGGCCGCCGCCAGCGGCGATCGGCCCCTGGGCGCATAGTCCTCCACGTCGGGCAGCCGCACGGGCAGCTCGTCATCGGGCACACCCACCAGCCCGCAGGCCGAGCAGTGAACGATCGGGATCGGGCAACCCCAGTAGCGCTGTCGTGACAGCAGCCAGTCGCGGAGGCGGTAGTTGACGGCCCGGCGGCCGTTGTGCTCGCTCTCGAGCCACCCGACGATCCGGTCGTAGGCCTCCCGGTTGTCCGCCCCGTCGAACCGGCCCGAGCCGGTCATCGGCCCGTCCCCGGTGTACGGAAGCTTCTCGCCTCCCTCGATCACGCGCCGGACCTCGAGGCCGAAGGCTCGGGCGAACTCGAAATCGCGCGTGTCGTGGGCCGGCACGGCCATGATGGCCCCCGTGCCGTACTCCATCAGCACGTAGTCGGCCACGTAGACCGGGATCTGCTCGCCGTTGACCGGGTTCGTGACCGTGCGCTCCAGCGACACCCCGGTCTTCGGCTTGTGCTCGGCCCCGCGATCCTCGGCGGACTCGTTCAGAGCGTGGTTCACGTACTCGCGCACCTCCGGGGTGTCGCGCAGGCGCAGGACGTCGGGATGCTCGGGCGCCATCACGAAGAACGTGGCGCCGAACAGGGTGTCGGGACGGGTCGTGAAGACGGGATAGTCGATCCCCAGCTCCTCGCAGCGGAACGTGACCTCGGCGCCCTGCGAGCGACCGATCCAGTTCTCCTGCATCGCCACCACGTTGCGCGGCCACTCGATGTCCCGCACGTCCTCCAGCAGCCGGTCGGCGTAGTCGGTGATCCGGAAGAACCACTGCTCCAGTTGGCGCGCCTCCACCTCCGCGCCACAGCGCTCGCAGCGGCCGTCGATCACCTGCTCGTTGGCCAGCACCGTGGCGTCGTTGGGGCACCACTTGACCGCGGCCTCCTTGCGGTAGGCCAGTCCCTGCTCGAACAGTCGCAGGAAGATCCACTGGGTCCAGCGGTAGTAGTCCGGCTCGTGCGTGCCGAACTCGCGCGTCCAGTCGATCGAGATCCCCCACTCGCGAAACTCGCGCTGGAACGCGGCGATGGACTCCTCGGTCGATTCACGGGGGTGCCTGCCCGTCTTGATCGCGTGGTTCTCAGCGGGCAGCCCGAACGCGTCGTAGCCCATCGGGTGGAGCACCCGGAAGCCGTTGCGGCGACGGAAGTGGGCCACCGCGTCGCCGACCGCGTAGGTCTTCAGGTGGCCGATATGCGGCTCGCCCGACGGGTAGGGCAGCATCTCCAGCACGTAGGCCTTCGGCCGCTCGTCCGGCTCGTTGGAGACCTCCCAGGTGCGCTCGTCGGCCCACACCCGCTGCCATCTGGGCTCGATCTGCTTGGGGTCGTAACGGGCCTCCGCCATGGCCGGCAAGGGTATCCGCCGGGCTGGTCCTAGACTGCGCGCGTGGCCGCGCTCGACCCGTCGGCGTTCGCCGTGCACCGGGCCACCCCCGCCGGAGCCGAGATCGCCTACCTGCGTGAGGGAGTGAGCGGGCATCCCCTGCTGCTGCTCCACGGATGGCCCGAGACGATGCGCGTCTGGTGGCGCAACATCCACCCGCTCGCCGCGGCCGGGTTCGAGGTGATCGTGCCCGATCTGCGCGGCTTCGGGCTTTCGGGACTGGCCCCCGACGACCGCTACGACGCCGCCGCCCACGCCCACGACATGGACGGTCTTGTGCGCGGCGAGCTGGGTCACGAACGCGTCACGGTCTGCGCGGGCGACCTCGGGGGCGTCGTGGCCCAGGACCTGTCGCTGCGTTTCCCGGGGCTCGTGGACCGCCTGATCCTGTTCAACACCATCCCGCCGGTGCTGCCCGACTCGCCGCGGGAGATCCCCAGGGAGGTGCGGATGGCCGCGGACTACTTCGTCCGCCACGCCACCGATGCCGACGGCCTCGCCGCCGAGCTCGCCACGCCCGAGCTTCGGCGGGCGTACGTGGCGCAGTTCTACGGATCGCGCTTCTGGGCCTCGCCGGGGTCGTTCGCTGCCGACGACGTGGCGTTCATGACCGAGCCATTCGCGGCCGCGGACCGCTTCCGAGCCTCGATCGCCAACTACGAGTACGCCGGCGGGCCGCGCCGGTCCCCGGAGCGCATCCTGCTCACGGAGGTCAACCCGACGCCGACTCTGATCCTGTACGGACCCGACGATCACGTGATCCCGCGCGACTTCTGCCGGCGGATGGAGGCCGCGTTCCCCGAACGGGCGGGACCGTTCGTGGTCGAGAACGCCGGCCACTTCCTCCAGTGGGAGCGCGCCGACGTGCTCAACGGCGCGGTGAGGTGGCTGTGCTCGCCACTACGCTAGGCGGATGAGCGACCTGAGCCCTCGGTCCGGCGGCCCGCCCTCTCGGCGTGGTCGCGAGCAGCGGGCCTACCGGCTGGTGATCGCCGGCTCCACCGCCGCGGCGGTGGCGGTCGTGGGCTTCGTGCTAGCGGTGGTCGGCGTGGTCGGGTTCGGGCTGCCGTTGATCGCTCTGGTCGTGGCCGTGGTGTGCGGGCTGATTGTTCAGCGCACTCTGGCGCGCTGACCGGGCGCTCTCGACGCCGCCATCGCGATGGCCGGTGAAGCGGGTCGCCGCCGCCGCCGGCGAGGGCAGCATGGCCATAGCCTGTGTCCATCAATACCTCAAGGACGTGCCGGCTCGGCTTAAGCCCAGGTAGTAGAAGCCCGTATGCGCAGGGCTTCTCGGAGATGGAGCTGAGGGGATTCGAACCCCTGGCCTTCGCGCTGCCAGCGCGACGCTCTGCCAGCTGAGCTACAGCCCCAGCGAACTCATAGTCGGACGCAAGGTTAATGCACGCGCGCTGACTGTTTTGGGCCGGCTCGACCCTCAGCCAGACCGCCCGCCGATCGGCGAACAGCGCGCTGGGGAGAAGGTAGCGACGGTCGAGGGAACCGCAATACACCGCGACCAAGTCGACTTCCCCCGACCCGTAGCGCCGATAGACGTAGCCGTTTGGGATACACCAGGAGCTGGTCAGGGAGACCTTGATCACACCCTCGGTGACACTGGCCCACTTGACCTGGACGCGATGAATTCGCGCACCGATCTCAAGCCCGAGGTCGTAGCGCCCATGCTCCTGCATCGGGGTTAGAACCGGAATGCCGAGCTCGGCGGCAGCGGTTGCGACCTTGAGCTCGGCAACCGCCCCTTTCTCGTTTCGTCGATAGCACGAACACATGTTTGCATGCCTACCGGACGAAGGTCAGCCCACGGAGCGCGCCGGCGCCTCGCCCCAGAGCTGGTCCAGCCGGTAGTAGCGACGGGCGTCCGGGGTGAAGATGTGGACGACGCAGTCGAGGTAGTCGAGGAGGATCCAGCGTGCCTCCGACTGGCCCTCGGTCCGCCGCGGGAGGAGCCCCTGCTCGCGTTTGAGCTCCTCGTGGATGGAGTCGTGGATCGCCTTCGTCTGCCGTTCGGTGTTGCCCGAGCAGATCACGAAGAAGTCGGTGTAGCTGACGATCCCGCGCAGGTCGATCACGCGGATGTCCGCCGCCTTTCGGTCCGAGGCGATCGACGCGATGCGCTCGGCCAGTGCGGGTGAGTCGTTCATCGGAGCGCCACCCCGGACGCATACAGCCCATGCGCGTCGATGTATCCCCCCACCGCGTCAGGCACCAGGTAGCGCACCGGCCGGCCCTCCGCGACGCGGCGCCGGACGTCGCTCGACGAGATCTCGAGCAGCGGCATGTCCACGAACTTCAGCCGGTCGCCACCGGGGAGGCCGGCCAGGCGTTCAGCGACCGCTTGCCGCGACCAGCTCACGCGCTCGACCACCGCCACCTCGGCGAGTGCGAGCACGGACTCCGGCTCGTGCCAGGACGGAAGCGAAGCCGCCTGGTCACCACCGAGGATCAGCACGGGCTCGTCACCGGGCGCGTGCTCTCGCAGCAGCCGCAGCGTCTCCGACGTGTAGGACGGGCCCTCGCGGTCCAACTCCATCCGCGACGTGGCCAGGCGTTCGTCACCCGCGATCGCCAGCTCCGCCATCTCGAGCCGCGCGTTCGCGCCCGGGTCACCCTCCAGCGTGCGGTGCGGAGCCTGCCCGACCGGCATCAGCACCACCCGCTCCAACCCGAGCTGGGCGAACGCCTCCTGGGCGCACACCAGATGTCCCAGGTGGGGCGGGTTGAAGGCGCCGCCGAGGATCCCGACCCGCGGCAACCTACTCCCGGACCTGCCCGGAACCCTCGACCACGTACTTGTACGTCGTGAGCTCGCGCGCCCCCACCGGGCCGCGTGCATGAAGCTTCTGCGTGGAGTTCCCGATCTCCGCACCCATGCCGAACACGGCCCCATCCGTGAAGCGCGTGGACGCATTGACGTAGACGCACGCGGCGTCCACTGCGCCCGTGAAAGCCGTCGCAGATTCAGTGGACCCGGTGACGATGGCCTCAGAGTGGCCCGACCCGTAGCGGTTGACGTGCTCGATCGCCTCGTCCAAGGACCCGACGACCCGCACGGCCAGGATCAGCGCGTGGTACTCGGTCGACCAGTCCTCCTCGGTGGCCTCGGCCAGCGAGTCGGCCAGCGACCCCGAGAGGGCGCGAGCGCGGCCGTCCACCCTCAGCTCGACCCCGGACTCGCGGAGCTCGCCGAGAACGCGCGGCATGAACTCTGCCGCCGCCCCCTCGTGCACCAGCAGCGTCTCGGCCGCGTTGCACACCGACGGCCGCTGCACCTTCGCGTTGACGACGATCGAGAGCGCGTCGTCCAGGTCCGCGGACGCGTCCACGAACACGTGGCAGTTGCCCGCAGCCGCGTACATGACGGGCACCGTCGCGTGCTCCTTGAGCGCCGCCTTCAGGCCCTCGCCGCCGCGGGGGATGATCAGATCCACTGCGCCGTCCTGCGTGGCGAGCTGGCGCAGCTCGTCCCGGTCGCCGCCGGCCACGATCGAGATCGCTCCCTCGGGCACGCCGGCACTCACGGCGGCCTCGGAGACCACCCGGGCCAGCACCGCGTTGGAGTGGGCGGCCATCGACGACCCGCGCAGCACTATCGCGTTGCCCGACTTGAGACAGAGAGCGGAGCAGTCCACCGTGACGTTCGGCCGTGCCTCGTAGACCACCGCCACCACTCCGAGCGGCACCCGCACCCTGCGCACGTCAAGGCCGTTGGCCAGCCGGTGGCCCTCGATCGTCTCGCCGACCGGATCCGGCAGCGCGGCGATCGCGCGCACGTCCCCGGCGATCGCCGCCAGGCGGGGCCCGTCGAGGGTGAGCCGGTCCATCAGGCCGGAGTGCAAACCGGCCTCGCGCCCCGCCTCGAGGTCACGCTCGTTCGCGGCCAGGATCTCGTCGGTGCGCTCGTCCAGCGCAGCGGCCATGGCCTCGAGCGCGGCATCGCGCGTCGCGCCGTCGAGTGCCGCGATCAGCCGTGAAGCCCTCCGCGCCCGCGCGCAGACCTCGGCTACCGACTGGGCCGTGGTGGCCATCGGGCAAGGGTACCCGCTGCGCGTGGCACGGCCCCGGGCCTGGCGACCCACTCAGTCGAGCACGAAGTAGTCGCGGTGCACGGCCTCCTCAGTCGCATGCGGCAGCAGCTCGCGCACCGCGGCGGTGTTGAGGCCCTTGATCCGCTCCAGCTCCGCCGCCGAGTAGTTGACGAGCCCCTTCCCCACGCCCCGCCCGGCGCAGGTCACCTGCACCGCGTCACCGGCCTCGAAGTCGCCCTCCACCTCGACCACGCCCACGGGCAGGAGGCTCGTCCCCCGCTCGCGCAGGGCGCGCTCGGCGCCCTCGTCGACCGCCAGCGTCCCCTGGCTGGGCTTGGCGTAGCGGAGCCAGAGCTTGAAGCTCGAGACGCGCCCGGCCTGCGGGTGAAATCGCGTCCCCGACGTCTCCCCCGCCACCGCCCGGGCGACGGCGTCGCGATCCACGCCGCTCGCGATCGTCACCGGGATGCCCGCGGCGGTGGCCATCTCGGCGGCCACGACCTTCGACCGCATGCCCCCGGACCCGAGCGGCGAGGTGGACAGGCCGATGTCGTAGCTCTCGAGCTCGCTCAGCTCCTTCACATCCTCCACCAGCCGCGCGGCCGGTTCCTGGCGCGGGTCGGCGCTGTAGAGCCCCCCGGTGTCCGTGAGCAGCACCAGCAGGTCGGCGCCGAGGAGGATCGCCACCTGGGCGGCGAGGAAGTCGTTGTCACCGAAGGAGATCTCGTCGGTGGTGGTGGTGTCGTTCTCGTTGATCACCGGCACCACGCGCCAGCGCAGCAGCGTGCGCAACGTATGGCGAGCGTTGAGGTAGTGGCTGCGGGCCGACATGTCGAAGAACGTGAGGAGCACCTGGGCGCTCCTCACGCCGCGCTCCTGCAGCAGCTCGTCGTAGTTGCGGTAGAGCTTGCCCTGCCCAACCGCGGACGCCGCCTGCAGCTCCTCCATCGCCGACGGCCGCACGGGCAGCCTCATCAGCGTGATGCCCCGTGCGATTGCGCCGGAGGTGACCACCACCACCTCGTCCCCTGCCCGGTGGCGGGCCGCCACCACGTCGCAGACCGCCTCCAGCACGTCTACGCGCAGATCCCCGGCATCGTCGGCGACGATGCTCGACCCGAGCTTGACCACCACGGTCGACATCGCGTCAGCCGGCGGTGCCGCCGGCCACCTTCCAGTCGCCGTCTTCTCTCTCCAGCCGGAAGATCCGGCGCTGTCGCTGGCCCTGAAGCCTGATCACGGCCCTGACCTCCGCCTTGTCGCCGTCCTCGGTGGTGCGCACGATGCGCACCAGCGCGAGGTCCAGGCCCTCGACCGCGGCGAGCTGGCGCTTGCAGGAGCCCGTGTCTCCCTCCTCGGCGCCCGTGGCCTGTGAAATGTAGGCGCGGGTCAGGATCTCCTCGCACAGCCGCTCGGCGTCCTTGGCGTCGGTCGCGGTGACGAAGTCGCGCACCACCTGGTCCGGGTCGGCCTCGTCGCCTCCACCACAGGCCCCGATGACGAGCGCGACGAGCGGCACCAAGAGCGTAAGGGGGATCCGGGTCACGGCGGGACTTCTACCTAAACGACGCGCCGGGATGGAGCTCGAAGACCGTCCCCGCGATCTCCACGTCGTCCCCCGGCTCGAAGCCGGCGGCCTCCAGCGCCTTGATCACCCCGAGCGCGCGCAGGCGCCCCTCGACGTAGCGGAGCGCCTCCTCGTTACCGGTGTCGTGGCGCTCGATCAGGCGCTCCACCCGCTCGCCGGTCACGAGATAGGTTCGGGGCCCGGTCTGCTCGACCGAGATGCGGTCGGCCTCCCCGGGCCGGTAGACGCGGTGCACCGCCGGCACTTCGCCCTCGGCCTCATCCGCCTCGGGCAGGGGCGGCAGGGAGCGCGCGATCGCGGTGGCCAGCTCGTCCAGGCCCGCGCCCGTCGCCGCGGAGGTGACGGCGACGTCGGCCTGCACGAGGCCACCCCACTCCTCCGCCGCCCGCTGCGCCACCTCCGGCGGCACGAGGTCCGCCTTCGAGAGGCAGAGCAGGCGGGGCAGGGCGGCCAGGCCGTGGCCGTGCTCGGTCAGCTCGGCCTCGACGGTGGCGTGGTTGGCCACGGGATCGGAGCCGTCCAGGGGCGCCAGGTCGAGCACGTGGACCAGCAGGCGACAGCGCTCGACGTGGGCCAGGAACTCGTGACCCAGCCCCGCGCCCTGGCTGGCGCCCTCGATGAGCCCCGGAATGTCGGCCAGCACCAGCTGGCGGTCGCCGGCGTCGAGCGTGCCCAGCACGGGCTCAAGCGTCGTGAAGGGATAGCTGCCCACCTTCGGCGCGGCCCGGGTCAGCCGACCCAGCAGCGAAGACTTGCCTGCGTTGGGCAGCCCCACCAGCCCGGCGTCGGCCAGCAGGCGCAGGCGTAGCTCGAGCCACCGCTCCTCGCCGGGCAGGCCGTGCTCGGCGAAGCGCGGCGTCTGGCGCGTGGAGGTGGCGAAGTGCCGGTTGCCGCGCCCGCCCATCCCGCCGCGCGCGACCCTCGCCCGCTGGCCCCCCGCGGTCAGCTCCCAGCGGGCGCCGCCCTCCACGTCCTCGGCCATCGTGCCCGGCGGGACGCGCACCTCCAGCGGGTCGGGAGTCGCGCCGTGGCGGTTGGCGCCGCTGCCGTGGCCCCCGCGATCGGCCCGGAAGTGGGCCCCGCGGCGAAAGGACGACAGGTCGCGCAGCGACTCGTCGCAAACCAGCAGGACCTCCCCCCCGCGCCCGCCGTCGCCGCCGTCGGGACCGCCCTTGGGCACGTGGGCCTCGCGACGCAGCGACACCGCTCCGTCGCCGCCCGCCCCTCCCCGCACGAATATTCGGGCCCGGTCGTGGAACACGCGGCGATGGTAGAGCGCGGCCTGCCTGGCCGGACCGCCGCTACTTCGATCTGCGGGCGCGGCGCGTATCCCGCGCCGGTCGGGTAGCCGTTAGTCCTCGGCGGGAACGACCGAGATGATGCGCCCGCGACGGCCGGCGGAGAAGTCCACGACACCGGCGGACTTGGCGTAGATCGTGTCGTCGCGGCCGATGCCGGTGCCATCGCCCGGCTTGAAGCGGGTGCCGCGCTGGCGCACGATGATCTCCCCGCCCGTGACCCGCTGCCCGGCGAAGACCTTGACCCCCAGGCGCTGGGCGTTGCTGTCGCGCCCGTTGCGGCTCGAGCCGAGTCCCTTCTTATGAGCCATCGGAGTCCTCCTTCTTCTTGGCCGAGGAGCGCCGCGCGGCCACCTTGATCTCGGCGATCTCGAGCCGGGTCAGGTCGGAGCGGTGCCCCGAGCGCCGCTTGTAGCCACGCTTGGGCTTGAACTTGAGCACGTGGATCTTCTTGCCGCGCTCGTGGCCGGTGACGGTGGCCTCGACCTTGACCTTCTCCAAGTCGGGCCCGCCGAGAACGGACTTGTCGCCGTCGGCGTAGAGCAGGGGCTGGAGCGCGACCTTGTCGCCCTCGCTCGCCCGCATGCGATCGACGACGATCGAGTCGCCCTTTTCGACGCGGTACTGCTTGCCGCCGACTTTCACGATCGCGTACATGACAGAGGAAAAGTTTCGGTGCGCCCCCGGCCAAGCCGGGTGCTTTCGCAGAGTATCGGTGCGCGCCCGGCCGACCCGGGTGCTCCGAAGGGCGGCGCCCACGGGCGGACGCCGACGGCGAGTCTAGCGATGCCCCGAGGGCAGGTCAGGTCAGGGCCTGATCGACCTGTTACGATATATCGGTATGTATCGACAAAGGAGACTCAGATGACTGAGCATGCGGCCCCGAGATGGGGCCAACCAATCGGCGGTTGCCGCGCTCACAGGATGAGCGGTCACCGCAAGCGCCACGGGCCACGCGGAGGCTTCGACCCCCGTACCTTCGGCGCCGCGGCGTGGCGAGGGCCGGGGGGACCTGGCCGCGGGCGGCGGGCTCGTCGAGGTGACGTGCGCGCCGCCCTCCTGCTGCTTTTGGAGGAGGAAACCCGCAACGGCTATCAGCTCATGGAGGAGATCGAGCAGCGCAGCGACGGCAGCTGGCGTCCCAGTCCCGGCTCGGTCTACCCCGCCCTGTCCCAGCTGGAGGACGAGGGGCTCGTGCAGGCCGATCAGGAGACCGGCCGCCGGGCGTTCTCGCTCACCGACGAGGGCCGGGCTTACGTCGAGGAGAACCGCGAACGGCTCGGGAGCCCCTGGCAGACCGCCAGCGAGGACGTACCGGGCGACTTCGTGGAGCTCCGCAAGCTGATCGGGCAGCTCGGCATGGCCACCATGCAGCTGGCGCAGTCGGCCGACGACGAGCAGGTGGCCGAGGCCAAGAAGGTGCTCAGCGACGCACGCCGCTCGCTGTATCGGATCCTGGCCGAGGAGAAGGAGTAGCCGCGGGCGGAGGCGAGGGTGCCGCTGAGCCCGCGCCCGCGCCCGCGCCCGCGCCCGCGCCCGCGCCCCGCAGGCCGCCCAGGCCCTGCGCTATCAGCAGGCCCACCGCCACGAGCATCGCGCCCAACACCGCTCGGCCGGTCAGCTGCTCGTCGTAGAGGACGGCGCCGAAGATCAGCGCGCCGAAGGGCAAGAGCATCGCCAGGAAGGACATGGAGCGAGCGCTCACCTGCCTCAGCAGCACGGTCAGCACAACGAAGGCCAGGGCCGAGCCGACGATCGCCAGGTAGGCGATCGACCCCGCCGATTCCGCTGTCCAGGCCAGCTCACCCCAGTCCTCGCCGAGCGCCGAGGCCGCGAGCAGCAGCAGCCCGCCGCCGAGCATCGCCCACCCGTTGAGCACCACGGCGTCGAGCGACGCGGCGCGCAACTTGATGCCCACGTTGCCCGCGGCCGCGCCGAGCGGGGACAGCACCAGCGCCAGGGCCCCCGCCCAGGCGAGCTGCTCACCCAGGTCCAGGCTCTCGACGAACGCCAGCGCCAGCCCAGCGATCGCGATAAGCACGCCGACCACGAGGCGCGAGCTGAGCGGCTCGTCGGGCAGCAGCAATCCCCCGATCACACCGGTGTAGAGCGGCATCACGCCGAAGAGGACCGCGGCCAGGCCCGACGGGATGTGCTGCTCGCCCCAGTACACGAGCCCATAGGCGAACGCGAACGGAAGCAGGGCCAGCATGGCCGCCAGCCGCACGTCGGTGCCCAGCGGCCGCCGCCGAACGGCGGCGACCGCCAGCAGCACCGCGCCCGCGGTCGCGAAGCGGATGCCCGCCCCCAGCAGCGCCGGACTGTCCTCGAGGCCGATCTTGATGGCCACCCATGTGCTCGACCAGATGACGACGAGCAGCGCGTAGAGCGCGAGGGCGGCGCCGCGGCTCATACGCGAGGGCCGCGACCTAAGAGGATGACTCCGCCGGCTTGCGGCGCCCGCGCCCCCCGCGGCGACCGCGCCGCCGTCTGCGTCCGTTCTCGTCCCCGTCCTCGGTGGGCTCGGAGCTCAGACCGGGCGGCGGGTCCACCAACGACGCCGCGGCCGCCGAGCGGTCCACCTTCTCGATCCGCACCATCGTCTTCTGGCCCACCAACGACGCGGCACCGGTCACCGAGACGATGTAGCCGTCGAGCTTGGCCACCGCGTCGTCGTCGTTGTACATGTGCGGCTCCTCGATCGAGACGAGCACCTCCTCGCCCTCGCGGAAGGGCAGCGCTCGCTCCTCCACGTCCTCACGGGTGCCCTCCAGCACCACGTCGAACGCGTCGATGGGCAGCGCCTCGGTGCCCTCGAAGTGGAAATGGCGGCCGGTCTCCTTCTCGATCTCGACGATCGGTCCGGGCACGCCCTGTCCGCCCACGAGGAGCGTGGCCACCCGGGGGTGCACCCGGATCAGGAACGCCGGGGATGGCCGGTCGGCGGCCAGGTCGTGCAGCCAGCGATCCACGTCTATGGCCACCGTGTCCTCCGAGAGCACGACGCCCTCGCCCTCGCAGGTCGGGCAGGGCTTGGTGAGGATCTCCCGCACGCCCTCGGTCACGTTCTGACGCGTCATCTCCACCAGCCCGAGGGGCGAGATCTCGACCACGTAGGTCTTGGTGCGGTCCTCGTCCAGCGACCGCCGCAGCGTCTTGAGCACCGCGTCGCGATTGCGGGCCCGGGACATGTCGATGAAGTCGATGACGATGATGCCGCCGATGTCGCGCAGGCGCAGCTGCTTGACGACCTCGTCGGCGGCCTCCAGGTTGGTCCGCGTGATCGTGTCCTCGAGCTTGGCCCCCTTCCCGCGGCCGGTGAACGACCCCGAGTTGACGTCGATCACCGTCATGGCTTCGGCGTAGTCGATCATGAGGTAGCCCCCGCTCGGCAGGTCCACGCGGCGCTTGAGCACCGACTGGATCGCCTCCTCCACCCCGTAGCGCTCGAAGAGCGGAGCGTCGGAGTCGTCGTAGGACTCGAGCCGCTCCAGCAGCTCCGGTGCGGTGCGGTTAAAGAACGACTGCAAGCGGTGATGCTGCTTCTCGTCGTCTACGATCGCCTTCTCGAACTCGCCCGAGAAGATGTCGCGCGCCACGCGCACCGACAGGTCCGCCTCCTGGAAGACCATCTCCGGCGCCGCCGTCTCCTCGGCCCGCTTCTGCAGCACGTCGTGGAGCTTGTGGAGGTACTTGATCTCGCGGTCGAAGTCCTCGCGCTTGGCTCCCTGGGCCGCGGTGCGCACGATCGCGCCACCTCCGCGCAGGTCGATCTTGCCCGCCGCTCGCCGCAGGCGGTCGCGCTCCTTGTCGTCCACGCGCCGGGACACCCCGACCCCCTCGCCCTGCGGGACGTACACGAGGTAGCGCCCGGCGATGGAGAGCTGCATGGACAGGCGCGGGCCCTTCGTCTTCAGCGGGTCCTTGATCGCCTGGACCAGGATCTCCTGGCCCGGCCTGAGCAGCTCGCCGATCCGCTTGCCCTTGGTGCGGCCGGAGCGGCCGCGCCGGGCCACCTCGACGCCGGGGAACACGAGGTCGTCGGCGTGAAGGAACCCGTTCTTGTCGAGCCCGATGTCCACGAAGGCCGCCTCGAGCCCGGGAAGGACGTTGTCCACCTTTCCCTTGTAGATGTTGCCGACGATGGAGCGCGAGCCGCGCCGTTCGATGTAGAGCTCGGCCACGCGCCCGTCGGCGCCTGCGGTCTGTCGCCTGGCGCTAGAGGCGGAGGGCGAACCCTCGGCCTCGAGGATGGCGACTCTGGTTTCGCCACGGTCCACCGTGACGAGCAACTGCTTCTTCAAGATGAAGCCCTCTCATGTCAGAGGCCCTTCACGGACGCGGTCTCGCGCGCTCGCGCGTAGATCGACTGCATCACGCCCAGGGCCATGAAGGTAACGAGAACCGACGAGCCGCCATATGACATGAGCGGCAGTGGGACGCCGGTGATGGGCATGATCCCGATGGTCATGCCCACGTTGACGAAGACTTGGAACATCAGCATCGCGGTGATGCCGCCGGCGATCAGCGCGCCGTAGAGGTTCTTGGACATCGTCAAAATTCTCAACGCCCTCCAGATTAGAAGGGCGAAGAGAGACAGCACGATCGCGGCACCCACGAAGCCCAGTTCCTCGCCCACCACACTGAAGATGAAGTCCGTGTGGTGCTCGGGCAGGAAGTCGAGTCTCGTCTGCGTCGCGTCGTCGCCACGACCGGTCTTCCCTCCGGAGCCGATCGCCGTCAGCGACTGGTTTATCTGGTAGCCCTCCGCCCCCGGATCATCCGAGGGGTTGAGGAAGGCGGTGAGCCTGTCCACCTGGTAGGGCTTGAGCACCTCGACGCCCATGGCGGGCGCCGCGAGCAGCACGATCACCACCGCGAGCACCCCGATGGCGCCAAGCGCCGCGAAGTGGGTCCACCTGGTGCCGGCCACGAACAGCACGGCCACCGCGATGGCCAGATACACGAGCCCCGACCCGAGGTCGGGCTGACCGATCACGAGCATCGCCGGGAACAGCGCCACCAACATGATGCGGCTGGTGGTCTCGCGATCGCCGAGGCGTCTCATGCGGTCGACCACGAAGGCCGACAGCGAGAGCACGAGCAACAGCTTGCCGAGCTCCGACGCCTGGAAGTTGATGACGCCGAGCTCGATCGCCCGCTTGGACCCGCGCGCTGAGAAGCCGAGCGCGTAGACCAGCAGGATCGCCGCGATCATCAACCCGTACACGCCCATCTTCCACTCGCGCATCCTCGAGTAGTCGAAGCGGGAGATGAGCAGCATCAGGATGATGCCCACGCCGGCGTAGCCCGCCTGGCGGGTGAGGTAGTAGTTTGGGTCCCCTGGGATGTCGTCCTGCGTGGCGGTGGCCACGGTGTAGAGGCTCACCGCCACGAGGCCGAGCGCGGCCACCAGCAGCAGCGGGTCGATGGGCAGCACGCGCACGCCACGGTCGCGGAAGTGGGCGACGGGGGTGGCGTTCACTCGGGCACCATCAGTCCTGGGAGGCCCCGCCGGACACGAGCGCGTCCTCGTCGACCCCGAACAGGGCGGCCAGGATCCGGCGGGCCATCGGTGCCGCTGTGGCGGCGCCGAAGCCCCCCGCCTCGTCGGTCACCGCCACCACGTACTTCGGATCGGGGTAGGGGGCCAGCGCCACGTACCACGACTGGTCGGCGCGCCCCAGGCCCTTCTCGGCGGTTCCCGTCTTGCCGGCGATGTCGATCGGGAAGCCCTCGAAGACTGGGGTCGAGGTGCCGCCCGGGGCGCTGGCCGCGCCGCGCAGGCCGTCCATGATCGCCTGGCTGTTCTCGGCCGAGATCTCGAGCCGGCGCGCCGTGGGCGCCTCGAGCTGCTGCACCACGCGGCCGGACGCGTCCTCGATGCGCTGGCCCAATCGCGGGCGCAGGACCCGCCCGCCGTTGGCGATCGCGGCGTAGGCCACGGCCATCTGCATCGGGTCGGCTTTGAGGTCACCCTGCCCTACGGAGAGGTTGACGTTGTCGCCCTCCGACCAGGGCCGATCGGTGTCGCCGGCCTCGAACAGGCGGTTGCGCCACTTGGGCGTGGGCAGCAGCCCGGGCAGCTCGTTCGGCAGGTCGATCCCCGTGCTGCGGCCGATTCCCAGCCGCCGCGCCCAATGCTGAAGGGCCAGGCCGTCGCCGGTGCTGTTGGCCTGCAGCCCTAGGCGGTAGAAGAACACGTCGCTCGATACCGTCAGCGCCTGGCGCAGGGCCAGCACGCCGTGCGACACCCCGCCGGCGTTGCTGAACGGGATGCCGCCCACGGTGAGGGAGCCGGTGTCCACGAGCGGCGTGTCCGGGGTGATGATGCCGCTCTCGAGCGCAGCCGTGGCCGTGACGAGCTTGAAGGTCGAGCCGGTGGGATAGCCGCCCTGGATCGCCCGGTTGGTGATCGGCGAGCCCAGGTCGTCGGAATAGACGCGGTCCAGGTCACGCTTCTTGACCGTCTTGGCGAAGATGTTGGGGTCGAAGGACGGCTCCGAGCCCAGGCCCAGCACCTCGCCCGTGTTCACGTCCATCACCGCGAAGGCGCCCTTGCCCGTGCCACCCTGGAGTGCCTCCTGGCCCGCCTCCTGCACGTCCAGGTCGACCGACAAGCGCAGCTGGCTGCCCTGCCTGGGGTCCCGGAACTTGAGCCGGCGGTTGAGGTTGCCGAGCGCGTCCACCTGCACCCGGCTGGCACCGTTGCGCCCGCGCAGGAAGCGGTCGTACTCCAGCTCGATGCCCGACTGACCGATGCGGTCGCCCAGCTCCACGTCGCGGTAGCGCGGGTCGTTCTTCTGACGCTCGTTGAGCTCGCCCACCGTGCCGAACAGGTGGGCGCCAGTCTCGCGGTGCGGGTACTCACGCAGGAAGACGCGCTCCGGCTCCACTCCGGGAAACTCGTCCTGGTGCTCGAGCAGGTACCAGACCAGCGGAGCGTCCACGTCCTCCTTGACCGTCACCGAGGAGTAGGGCAGCGCCTTCAGCTCGGGCTCCACGTCGCGCTCGATGGCCTTCGGGCGCATGGCGAGCAGCTCACCGAGCCGCGCATACAGCTCCCGGCGCTCGGGCAGCGTCTTCGGCAGGCCGTCCGGCGTCAGCTCCACCGCCATCCCCGCGCGGTTGTCCACGAGCGTGCGGCCGTTTCGGTCCACGATCTCGCCGCGCGGCGCCTGGACCTTGATCTCCCGCACGCGGTTGTCGTTGGCCTCCGCGAGGTAACGGTCGCCGGAAAGCACCTGCAGGTACCAGAGGCGGAAGAAGATGGCGGCGAAGGCCACCAGCGCGATCCCGCCGATCAGGGCCACCCGCACGGCCAGCTGCGGAGTGAGCGTGGGACGCCTGTCGTTGTCCAGGTACATCAGATCTCGAGGCCGCGAAGGCCGAGCGGCCCCGTGGCCTGCGGCGCGCGGCGCCGCCGGCGAAGCTCCAGCGGGTCGGTGGTCAAGGCGGGCCGCAGCAGCCGGCGGATGCCGGCGAACACAGGCAGCGCCAGCAGCGAGTTGAGGATCACCGTGATGACCATGTCGCGGATCACCAGCGCGCTGACCGTGGCGCCCACGTCGAGCATGAACGACACGATCGCGAAGGACACCACCCAGCCGGCGGTGGCTGCGGCGGTCACCAGCACCGGCAGCAGGCCATGGCTGGGGTCGCGCACCTCCCGGAAGCGGCCGACGCCGTAGCCCACGGCGGTCAGGACGAGCGAAGACGCGCCCATCGTCGCCCCGGTGGCGAGGTCCAGGAGGAACCCGGCGGCGAACCCGGCGGCCGAGCCGGGGATGCTCCCTGCGAAGTACGCCGTGGCGGCCACGGCCAGCACGACCACGTCCACATGCCCGCCCGCCAGTCCCATCTGGCTGAAGGCCGAGACCTGAAGGATGACCGCGAAGAGCAGCAGCAGGCCCATGCGGATGAACGCGCCGGGGGTCGGCCTCACGGAATCGCCACCTCGGGCAGCGAAGCCGCCTCGGCCGTACTGCCCTTCCTGGTCAGCACCTGGACGATGTCGATCCGCCGCAGGTCGGCGAACGGCCTGATGTGCACGCGCTGGTAGAGCTCGACCTCCTCCAGGTCGACGTCCACCACCCGCCCGATCGGGATCCCGCGCGGGAAGAGAGACTCGACGCGCGAGGACGTGAAGCCCGACGTGACGACGGTGGTGCCCTCGGTGACCCGGCGCCCTCGCTCGATCAGGTCGAGGAGCAGGTCGCCGGGGTTGCCCACCTGCGGCTTGACTACTCCGCTGGCGCCCTCGGGCATCACCTGCGCGGTCACGGCACTGGATGCGTCTGTGATCAGCCTGACCTCGGCGGTGCCTCCCGTGACCGAGGTCACCTTGCCCGCCAGCCCCTCCGAGGCGATCACGGGCTGATCCACCCGCACCCCGTCGTCGGAGCCCTTGTCGATCTTTACGCTCGAGTACCAGACGGTCGGCGCCCGGGCTATGACGCGGGCCGTGACCGGCCTTGTCCCCGACGGAAACCCTTCGTCGCGGGCCAGGTCCACCAGGCCGCTCAACTGGGCCGCGTCGCGCTGTGCGGTCTGCGCCTGGGCCAGGTCGGATCGCAGGCGCCTGACCTCTTCCCTCAGCTCGCCGTTCTCGTCCTTGGCGTCCAGCGTGTCGCCGACCCACCCGAACAGGTCGCGCATGGGCTTGAGCGCTCGGCTGGTGCCGGTCTCCACCGGGGCGAGCGCCTCCTGGGCGCCGCGCTGGAGCGTATGGAAGAGCCCGCCGCCGGACTCGCCGAAGTACGCCGTCAGCAGAGCGATCGACAGGGCCACGAACCCGGCCAGCGCCGCCCTCCTGCGGCGTACCACCTTCTTGTCGAACACGCCTTGCGCCCTCTCGAGCGGCGGCGTCTACCGCCGCCGGCTGTTTCGGGAACTCTTGTTGCTGCGATGGATGGCCTCGAACTCCTCGAGGCTGCGACCGGACCCCACCGCCACACACGTCAGCGGAGACTCGGCCAGGTGGGCCGGCATCTGGGTCTCGTCGCGCAGGCGCTCGTCCAGGCCCTGCAGGAGGGCGCCGCCGCCGGCGAGCATGATCCCCCGGTCCATGATGTCCGAGGCCAGCTCCGGGGGAGTGCGGTCGAGCGTCTCCTTGACAGCGTCGATGATGGCCACCAGCGTCTCCTCCAAGGCCATCCGCACTTCCTCGCTCGTGAGGATGACCGTCTTGGGCAGCCCCGAGACCAGGTCGCGCCCGCGGATCTCGGCTTGCATCTCCTCCGGCAGCGGGAAGGCCGAGCCGATCTCCAGCTTGACCTCCTCGGCCGTCTGCTGCCCGATCATGAGCTTGTACTCGCGCTTGACGTAGTTGATGATCGCCTCGTCCAGCTCGTCGCCGCCGATCCGGATCGATTGCGAGACGACGATGCCGCCGAGCGAGATGACCGCGACCTCGCTGGTGCCTCCCCCTATGTCCACGACCATGTTGCCCGTGGGCTCGCCCACCGGGAGCCCCGCGCCGATCGCCGCGGCCATCGGCTCCTCGATCAGGTAGGCCTGGCGCGCCCCGGCTGAGAGGCAGGCCTCCTCCACCGCGCGCTTCTCCACCCCGGTCACTCCGGAGGGCACGCACACCACCACGCGCGGGTGGGCCCAGCGGTTCTGGTGGACCTTCTGGATGAAGTGGCGAAGCATCTGCTCGGTCACGTCGAAGTCCGCGATCACCCCGTCCTTGAGCGGACGGATGGCCTGGATCGTCCCCGGCGTGCGGCCAAGCATCCGCTTGGCCTCGATGCCCACGGCGTGCACCTCGGCCGTGCGGGAGTCGATGGCCACCACCGACGGCTCGGACAGCACGATGCCGCGGCCGCGCACGTAGACGAGCGTGTTCGCCGTACCCAGGTCCACGGCCATATCGCGGCCGCCCATGCCTGTGAGTAAGGAGAAGAAGCCCATTCGCGGTTGGAAGGTGAGGATAGGTGCCGAGACGGCAGCCCGAGGGCGGCCGGCACCGGGGAGAGGCAGGACGCGGAACGCCGCGCCGGCCGGCGCGCGTCAGTCTAGACGACGGGGTGCTCTCGGGACAGATCTCCCATCGGGGTAAATCCCTGCAAAGTGGGGCCGCTTATGCGTTATGCCACCAGATCGGGCGCCATCCTCAGCAGCGCCGGGAGCGGCAGCCCCACCACGTTCCAGTAGTCACCGGCCATCTCGTCGACCAGCGCGGCGCCGCGGCCCTGGATCGCGTAGGCCCCGGCGCGGTCGCGCCACTCGTCCGTGCCGAGGTACCAGTCCACCTCCCGGTCGCCCAGCCGGCGGAACCGCACGCCGGTGACCACCACGTCCTCGCGCTCGGACTCCCCCTCGCGCAGCACCAGCCCGCTCATCACCTCGTGGAGCCGGCCCGAGAGCCGGCGCAGGAAGGCCTCCCCCTCGCTGGAGTGGCGCGGCTTGCCGATCACCTCACCGTCCAGCACCACGGCCGTATCCACCCCCAGCACGCGGGCGCCCTCCACCGCCCGCGCCTTACGGCGGGCGTTCTCGAGCACCACCTCCCGGGGCACCCCGTCGCGCAGCTCCTCAACGTCGGCCGGCCGGACTTGAAACTTCACCCCGACCTGCTCGAGCAACGCTCGGCGCTGGGGAGAGCGCGAGGCGAGGACCAGGGGCTCGCCCGCCAACCCGGTCAGGTCCCCAGGTCGGGGAAGAACAGCCCGATCTCGCGCGTGGCCGCTTCCGCGGAGTCCGAGCCGTGCACCAGGTTGGTCTGCACCTCAAGCCCGAAGTCGCCGCGGATCGAGCCGGGCGCCGACTCCAGCGGGTTGGTGGCGCCGATCACCTGGCGGGCGGCTGTCACGGCCTCGTGGCCCTCCAGCACCAGCGCGACGAGCGGGCCACCGGTGATGAACGCCACCAGGTCGCCGAAGAACGGTTTCTCGGCGTGCTCGGCGTAGTGCTGCTCGGCCAGCGCTCGGTCCACGGTCATGTGCCGCATGGCCGCGATTCGAAGGCCCTTGCGCTCGAAGCGGGCAACGATCTCGCCGGTCAGCGCCCGCTGGAAGGCGTCGGGCTTCACCAGGATCAGCGTCCGGTTCATTGTCTCCCTTTCTCTGATGGTGCGCGGCGGGCTACTTCGGGCGCTCGCGCGTGGCTCGCGCGGGCCGCTCGGCCCGCGCTCTGTCGTTGCTCGGGGCGCGCTCGGCGTCGCCCTCAGGAGCGCGCGCGGGCCGCGATTGGCGAGCGGCGGGGGATCGCGAGGCGGGAGCCGCGGCGGTCGCGGCGGCCCGGCGGGCGCGCGGCCTGCGGGGCTCCGCGGGGGCCTGGCCCACCTCGGCCTCGCAGTACGGGCAGATCTTCCACCGCGGGTCGAGTGGCTTCCCGCACACTGTGCAGGGTTCCTTGAGGCGCCGCAGGCAGCTGGGGCAGCGCAGGAAGTCGCTCTCCACCTCGAAGCCGCAGTACTGGCACGCCAGCTCGTCCATGCTGGCCAGGCGCGCCTCCGCGGCCGCGATCTCCAGCTCCCGCTCGCGGACGTCGTCCAGGTACTCCGGCGGCCGGACGATCAGGTAGATGATCGTGCCGACGAAGGGAAACAGCGAGGCCGCAGCCGCGCACGCCACCAGCATCGGGTCCGCGATGCGCCGGCGCGCGTCCGCGAAGGTCCAGTAGACCAGCGCGAGCCACACCACCACGAGAAACAGCAGCAGCAGGTTGACGGCCAGGTTCAGGCCGTCGTTCTCGATGCCGAACACGGCGAGGGCGCCCATCGGGCCGCGAGTGTACCCACCACCTTGGCGGAAGCGCCGGGCCTGGCCCGGCGCGCACCGAGGCTTTCACCGGCGGAAGCGCCGGGCCTGGCCCGGCGCGCACCGAGGCTTTCACCGGCGGAAGCGCCGGGCTCGGCCGGTGCGCACCGATCTCGTTTTCTAGAGAAAGAGACGGCCGAGCGCGTATCCGATGCCGAAGAACACGAGTATCACGGTCGCCACCGCCACGGCCACCAGGCCGATCATGGCGCCGAAACGGGGACCCTCACCGCCATCCATCGCGGCGGAATGTTCGCACGCTTGGCGGCGCGACCGGGACCGGGACGCGCTGCCGACCTATCCCGAGAGCTCGCGAGCGAACCCCTCGCGCCACGTGGGGAAGGCCGGGGCCCATCCCAGATCGCGCTTGATCTTGGCGTTGGACGCTCCCCGAATCCGGGTCATCATCATCACGCCGTGCTCCCCGACGGCCAGTCGCCCGACCCAGGCCGGGACCCGCATGGGGGGCTTGGCGCCCATCACCCGGCTGAGCTCGGGCAGCCACTCCGACACGGGTGCCGGCGCGTCGTCCACCACGTTGTAGATCCCCGGCGCGGCTCCCTCGAGCGCCGCCACCGTCGCCGACGCGGCGTCAGCGATGTGACAGAACGACCAGACCCCGGCCGCGTCGCCGACCAGGGGAAACCGCCGGCGGCGCACGTCCTCGGCCACCGACGCTCCGCGGGCCATCGAGGTACCCGGGCCGTAGAACAGCCCGAAGCGCACCACGATCCCCTCCAGGTCGGCGCCCGTGACCGCCGCCTCGAGGTGTTTGATGGCGTCCAGCATGCCTTTCATCTCGGGCGGCGGGTCGGTGGCCAGCGGGGCGTCCTCATCCTTTACCGGCCCACCCTCGCGGGCGTAGGGCCAGCCGGCGAAGCTCTGGGCGACGACGCGGCGGGCGCCCGCCTGGCGCGCCGCCTCGAGGAGGTGGTCGGTGCCCTCGGTCCGGAGGCGGTTGGTGAGCTCGAAGTCACGTCCGATCCTGCGCATGTTGAGCCGGGCGGGGATGGCCGTGAGCTGATGGATCACGGCGTCCGGCCGGGCCTCGGTCACGGCGCGGATCACGGCCTCGCGGTCCAGGGCGTCCGCCACGGCGGGCTCGGCGCCGAGGGCGCGGATGGCGTCCTGCTTGTCCGCGGTTCGGGTGAGAGCGACGACCGAGTGGCCCGCGGCCACGAGATCGGGCACCAGGCGGGCTCCGATCGCTCCGCTGCCGCCCGCGAGGAACACTCTCACTACACCGACCTCCTCTTGATCCTGGATTGGCTGCTGGGCGCGCAGTCTGCCAAGGACGCGCGCAGCCCTGAGTTCTCGCGTCTGACGGGGTGCCGGGGGGCACGGGCGCCCTGTTGGGTTACCCACGGCTACGACGGCGGGGTGGGAGGACGGCCGATCGAGGCCGATGGCTGATTCGTGGCCGTTTCGTAGCGCAGACGCACGCCCTCGGTCGGACTGCGAGGGGTGTCGCGTTTTCTTTCCACCCCCGGGAAAGAAACCGCGACGCTTCTTGGGGCAGTCCGGGCACATGCGCACTTCGTGGCCCCTGCCGTCACCCACGTAACGCGACTCCCCGAGCCAACCCCTCAGAGCCTCGAGGCCCGCGCGTCCGAGCTCCGATCGCGCACCAGGTCCGCGATCAGGTAGATCGACCCGGTGGCGACCACGGCCCCGTCGGGCCCGGCCAGGCGGCGGGCCCGATGGAGCGCGTCGCGCGGGTCGGCCACCGTCTCGGCACGCGCGCCCTGCTTCTCGGCCAGGCTCAGCAGGGTCGCCGGCGACAGCGATCTGGGGTTGGCCGGCCTCGTGAAGACCACGCGGTCCAGCCGGGGCAGCAGCACCCCCAGCATCGCCGCCGCGTCCTTGTCGTCCAGCACCCCGATCACCCCGATGCGGGGCCGGCGCCCGCCGAGCACCCCGTCCAGCGAGCCGGCCAGCGCCTCTGCGCCGGCCTCGTTGTGGGCGCCGTCGAAGACCGTGAGCGGCTCCTGCCCCACCACGTCCATCCGCCCGGCCACCAGTGTCTGGCCGGCCGCGTCCGCCACCGCCGCGGGATCCAGCTCACGGCCGAGGAACTCGCGCGCGGCCGCCGCGGCGAGCGCGAAGTTGTGGCGTTGGAAGTCGCCGGCCGCGCGCATGACGAGACCGGGCCGTGGAACGGGAGCGGAGCGCACCCAGCGAGCCTCGCGCTCGGCCACCGCGCGCTCCGCCACCCGCTCCACGCCGGCGTCGAGCGCCGGCGTGGTCACGAGCACCGACCCGTCCCGCACCACGGCCAGCTTCTCCTCCGCGATGTCCTCCACGGTCGGCCCGAGCCAGCGCGTGTGCTCCAAGCCGACCCCGGTGAGCACCTGCACGCGAGAGTCGATCACGTTCGTCGCGTCGTAGCGCCCGCCCAGGCCGGCCTCGACCACGGCCACCTCCACGCCGCGGCGCGACAGCTCCGAGTAGGCGGTGGCCGTGACCGCCTCGAACTGGGTCACGCGGTCGTCCGCCGCGGCGGTGCGGTCCACCAGCGCGGCTGCGCGCGCCGCGCGGTCCACGGCCGCGGCGAAGTCGGCCTCGGACACCGGGGTCTCCTCCACCTCCACCCGCTCACGGAAGGAGCCCAGGTGCGGCGAGGTGTAGCTGCCGGTGGCCAGTCCGTGGCGCTGCAGGATGGCCGCGCAGAAGCGCACCGTGGACGACTTGCCGTTGGTGCCCACCACGTGGATCGACTCGAAGTCCTGCTGCGGCGAGCCCATCGCGGTCATGAGCTTGCGCATGCGGTCGAGGCCGAAGCGCATGCCGAACAGCTCCAGCGCGAGCAGGTACTCCTCGGCCTGCCGGAACGTCACCGGTCCAATCGCTCCAGCGCTCGCCGGTGCTCCTCGAGCTTGCGACGCTCGGCCTCCACCACCTCGGGCGGCGCCTTGGCCACGAAGCCCTCGTTGGCCAGCTTCTTCTCCGCGCGGTCGATCTCCGCGCGCAGCCGGGCGCGCTCCTTCTCGCGCCGCGCCTCGGCCTCCCCGGTGTCGAAGGCCGCGGAGGGCAGCACGTGGACAACGCCTCCGGGGATCTCCACGCCTGCGATGCGGTCCTCACCCCCGGAGGACGGCACCAGCTCGAAGCGACCCAGGCGCGCCAACTGCTCGTGCAGCTCCTCGTAGCCATCGGCCTCGAGCACGCCCCTGACGGGCACTCCGGCCCTGGCCCCCACCTCGTCTCGGTAGCGGCGCATGGCGCTCACGGCCTCGATCAGGCGACCGACATCGGCCTCCGCGCTCTCGTCCCTGAGGCCGGCCTGGTGCTCGGGCCACGCCGAGCCGGCCAGCAGCCCGCGCTCGCGCGGCAGCAGCGACCAGATCTCCTCGGTGACGAACGGCATCACCGGATGGAGCAGGATCAGCATGCGCTCGAGCGCGTGCAGCAGCACCGCGGACACGCGCGCGTTGTCGTCCGCGTAGAGCCGCGGCTTGGCCATCTCGAGGTACCAGTCGCACACCTCCGACCAGAACGCGGCGTAGAGCTCGAGCACGGCGGGCGAGAACCGGAACGCGTCGAAGTGCTCCGTCACGCCGGCCGTCAGGCGCTCCAGCCTCGACACGATCCAGCGGTCCTCCACCGTCTCCGCTGCCCCCGCGTCGGGCGCGGCCTCCCCCACCCGGAGCAGCACCAGCCGGGAGGCGTTCCAGAGCTTGTTGGCCAGGTCACGGCCCTGCCCCACGCGCTCCTCGTTGAAGCGCACGTCCTGTGAGGACGACATGGCCATCAGCCCGAACCGAAGCGCGTCGGCGCCGTAGGCCGGGAACTCGCCCCCCTCGGCGTAGACCGGCGGGCGGGGCCCGCCGCCGATCAGCTCCAGCGGATCGATGCCCGTGCCGAGCGACTTGGACATCCGCCGCCCGTCGGGAGCCTGCACCACCGAGTGGATGGGCACGTCGCGGAACGGCAGCTCGCCCGTGAGCTCCATGCCGAACATCACCATCCGGGCGACCCACAGGAAGATGATGTCCCGCGCCGTGGAGAGGACGTCGCTCGGGTAGAAGGTCTGAAGCTCCGGGGTCGGCTCGGGCCAGCCGAGCGTCGCGAAGGGCCACAGCCCGGAGGAGAACCACGTGTCGAGCACGTCCGGATCCCGCGCCCAGCCCTCGCCGTCCGGCGCCGCCGGGCCCACGAATGTCTCCTCGCCGCGGTACCAGACCGGCAGCTGGTGGCCCCACCAGAGCTGGCGCGAGATGCACCAGGGCCGGATGTTCTCCAGCCAGTCGAGGTAGACCCCGGTCCACGGGCGCTCGGGGTGGAAGCGCAGGCGGCGGTCCCGAACCGCCGCTATCGCGGGCCTGGCCAGCTCGGTCATGTCGCAGAACCACTGGAGCGAGATCAGCGGCTCGATCCGCCGGCCCGAGCGGTGGGAGTGCGGCACGTCGTGCTCGTAGGGCCGCGTGCCGGACACCAGACCCTGTTCGCGCAGGGCGGCCACCACGGCACGCCGCGCCTCCTCGGCCTCGAGCCCGCGGAAGGGCTCGGGTGCGGCGTCGGTCATGCGCCCGTCCTCACCAATCACCGTGATCTCCTCGAGGCCGTGCCTGCGGCCGATCTCGAAGTCGTTCGGGTCGTGACCGGGGGTGATCTTGAGGGCGCCTGTCCCGAAGTCGGGATCCACGTAGCCATCGGCCACGATTCGTAGGCGCCGGCCCACCAGCGGCAGGATGGCGGCCTCCCCGATCAACCGCGAGTAGCGCTCGTCGGCGGGGTTCACTGCGATGGCGGTGTCCGCCAGCATCGTCTCCGGGCGCACCGTGGCCACCGTCACCGAGCCGGAGCCCGACTCCAGCGGGTAGTCGATCGAGTAGAGCGTGTCCTCCACTGTGCGCTGCTCCACCTCTAGGTCGGAGATGGCGGTGCGGAGACCGGGATCCCAGTTGACCATGAAGTTGTCGCGGTAGACGTAGCCTTTCTCATACAGGCGCACGAACACGTCGACCACGGCCTTTACGTAGGCCGAATCCATCGTGAACCGCTCGTCCTCGTAGTCCAGCGACGCTCCCAGCCGCTTGAACTGGCCGGTGATAGTGGAGCCGTAGCGCTCGCGCCATTCCCAGACGCGCTCGACGAAGCGCTCCCGTCCGAGCTCCTCCTTGGTCAGCCCTTCGTCGGCCAACGCTTTCTCCACCTGGCGCTGGGTCGCGATGCCGGCGTGGTCGGTGCCGTAAATCCACTTGGTCCGCCGGCCGCGCATCCGCGCCAGGCGCACGCACACGTCCTGAAGTGTGCCGTTGAGCGCGTGACCCATATGCAGCGAGCCGGTCACGTTGGGCGGTGGGACCGCGATCGAGTAGCTGTCGGAGCCGTCCCCGCCGGGGTCGGCGTGGAAGATCCCCTCGCTCTCCCAGAGGGCGAAGATGCGCGCCTCCACCTCCTCGGGGTCGTAGCGCGTGCGGTCCAGGCGGTCGTCGGCCATCAGCGCGGCAAGTGTGCCAGCCGGCTGCGCGGGGGGACAGTCCTGGGATCAGTCTGGTGAGCGTACGGCGTCGAGGAGGGGGTGCCGCTCGTGCCGGACGAGCGGACCCTCGCCCGGGTCGAGCTGGTCACGCTCGACACGGACCTCGGCAAGCTCGACCTGATGACCGCAGGTGGAGCCCGGTCGCGCGGGGCCGTCGGTGCGGGTGGCCTCGTCGGTCCCGGCCACCCATTCTGCGTAGCGGCCGGTGTCGCCGAGGACCTCCCAGACACGCTCCTGGGGAGCGGCAATCACGGCCGACGCGCTTACCTCCATCACGACGGCAGACCCTCCACGAACCGCGCCAGCCTGCCCCTGTCCGAGAGCGGTCCGCCGTGCCCGAAAAGCACGAGCCTCGGCTCCAGGGCGACGAGCTTCCAGATCGAGCGGCGGTTCTGCTCCGGGTCGGGCGTGAGAAAGGTCTTCGGCTCGTGCAGGCCGGGCACGCTAGTGAGCACGTCCATGTTGTTCAGCACGTCGCCCAGCACCAGCACGCGGTCGAACTCACGCCAGAACGACACGTGCCCGGCGGAGTGGCCCGGGGTGTCCAGCACGGTGAAGCCGGCGACCTCGTCCCCCTCGTGGAGCCTCCGGTCCACGCGCCGCCCGGGCCCCTTCATCGTGCGGTCGAAGAAACGCGCGATCGGGTGATCGGGCTGGCGCTCAGTGATCAGCTCGGGGCGCTCTGCCGCGTCGGCATCGGCCTCGCCCACCCAGAACGGCACCTCGAGCTTCTCGCACACCTCCTTGCTGGACCCCTGGTGGTCGGGGTGAGCGTGCGTGAGCGCGTGGGCGGTGACCGTGCGGCCGCGCAGCTGACGCAGGATACGGCGCCCGGCGTGGCGCGTGGCCGCGTCCACCACCACGTCACCGAGCAGGTACACGTTGATGGCGTTGGGGGGAAAGCCGGAGAGCTGCCAGACACCGGGCGCGAGCTCCTTCACGGGCGTGACCCTACCCGGCGGGTGGCTGAGGGCCTAGGCTGATTCCGCCGCGGCCTCTCCGGGCTCTTCCGGAGCGGCCTCGGTGACGAGCGTGGGGCGCAGGCCCTTCTCGATCGTCTCCTTGGTGACGACGCACTTCTTGACGTCGCGTCGTGACGGCAGCTCGAACTGCACGTCCAGCAGCGTCTCCTCCAGGATCGAGCGGAGCCCACGTGCGCCCGTCTCGCGCGCCAGCGCGCGGTCGGCGATGGCGTTGAGCGAGTCGTCGGCGAAGACCAGCTCGATCGCGTCGAACTGGAAGAAGCGCTGGAACTGCTTGACGAGCGCGTTGCGGGGCTCGGTGAGGATGCGCACCAGGTCGTCGCGGGTGAGCTGGTGGATCACGGAGGCGACCGGCAGCCGCCCGATGAACTCGGGGATCAGCCCGTACTCGACCAGGTCCTCGGGCAGCACCTGCTCGAACAGCTCGCCCGTGTCCTTGTTGTGCTTGCTGCGCACCGAGGCGCCGAAGCCGACGCCCTTGTGGCCCACGCGCCGCTCCACGACCTTGTCGAGGTCCGCGAACGCGCCGCCGCAGATGAAGAGGATGTTGGTGGTGTCGATCGTCAGGAACTCCTGGTGGGGGTGCTTGCGCCCCCCCTGCGGCGGCACCGACGCCACGGTCCCCTCGAGGATCTTCAGCAGGGCCTGCTGCACGCCCTCGCCGGACACGTCGCGCGTGATCGACGGGTTGTCCGCCTTGCGCGCGATCTTGTCGACCTCGTCGATGTAGATGATCCCGGTCTCGGCCTTCTTGACGTCGAAGTCGGCGGCCTGGATCAGCTTCAGGAGGATGTTCTCCACGTCCTCGCCCACGTATCCGGCCTCGGTCAGCGCTGTCGCATCGGCGATCGCGAAGGGGACGTTGAGGATCTTGGCCAGCGTCTGGGCCAGCAGCGTCTTGCCGCAGCCCGTCGGGCCCAGCAGCAGGATGTTGGACTTCTGGAGCTCCAGGTCCTGCTCGCCCTCGGACTGCATCATCTGGACGCGCTTGTAGTGGTTGTAGACGGCCACCGACAGCGTCCGCTTGGCCGGGTCCTGGCCCACCACGTATTCCTGGAGGACCGAGCAGATCTCCTTGGGCTTGGGGAGGTTTTCGAGGTCGAATGTCGGGGCGCCCGTCAGCTCCTCATCGATGATCTCGTTGCAGAGGTCGATGCACTCGTCGCAGATGTACACGCCGGGGCCGGCGATCAGCTTCTTGACCTGTCGCTGCGACTTCCCGCAGAAGCTGCAGAGGAGCTGTTCGTTCGAGTCAGTGGGTCGCGCCACGCATTGTCTCCCCGTCGCGAGGGTACCAGCGAGGGGTACCCCGGGCTGCACCGCCGCGGAAGCAGCCGGCCGGCGGGCTGAGCACCGACCCTGTATTGGAAGCAGCCGGCTCTGCCGGCGGCGTCTCTAGATACTCGGCGCGGACGCGCCTCCCTTCAAGTGCGAGTCAGGTTGCGTCGACGGTCGGCTGGCCCACCACTCCTGGACCCGCCGGCACGCGCACCCGCGGCGTCAACACCAGCGCATGTCCAAGCGCAACGAGCGGATGATCGACCGCGGCCGGCGCGCCGGCGTGATCCGGCCCGACGCCCGCGCCGACGACATCCCGCTGATCATGTGCGGAGTGGCGGCCACGGCTGTCTCCCCCAAGGCCCGCCTGGGAATGAGCTGGCGCCGCCACCTGGCGCTCGCCCTTGACGGGATGAGAGCGCCGGGCAGGGGCAAGCTGCCGGACTGAAGAGGCCCTTGGCGGAGCCGGCGTTTACAGCCCCTGGGCAGGAAGCTGCACTCGATCGTGGCCCTTACTGCTTAGTGCTTGCTGATGACGCGGTCGATGAGGTGATACTGCTGCGCCTCATCGGCGCTCATGAAGTAGTCACGCTCGGTGTCGCGCGAGACCTTTTCCAGATCCTGCCCGGTGTGCTTGGCGAGGATCTCGTCCAGGCGGCGGCGCACGTCGATGATCTCCTTGGCGTGGATCTCGATGTCGGTGGCCTGGCCCTGGAAGGCGGAGCTGACCTGGTGGATGAGGATCTTGGCGTTGGGCAGCGCCATGCGCTTGCCCTCGGCGCCGCCCGAAAGGAGCAGGGCGCCCATGGACATCGCGACGCCGACGCAGATCGTCTGCACGTCGGGCTTGATGAACTGCATCGTGTCGTAGATCGCGAGGCCGGCGTAGACCGAGCCGCCGGGCGAGTTGATGTACAGCGACACATCCTTGTCCGGGTCCTCGGACTCGAGGTGCAGGAGCTGCGCGACGATTAGGTTGGCGATGTCTTCGGTGACCGGGGTGCCGAGGAAGACGATCCGCTCGTTCAGAAGTCGCGAGTAGATGTCAAAGGCACGCTCTCCGCGAGAGGTCTGCTCGACGACCATGGGAACGAGTGGGCTCATGGGCGCAGCAGTGTAGCGACGGTGTGGGCCGCGCTCAGGAGCTCGGCGTCCATATCTTGCCCGGCCCCTCGTCCTTCTCCTTGTCCGGGGTCCAGAGCTTGTCGCGCGCCTCGGCGGCGGCGACGGCGATCGGCTTGGCGTGCTCGACGATCAGGTCCACGGCCTTCCGCATGGCGATGTCGTCTCGCAGCGCCTCGTCGGCCCCCTGCGAGCGCGCGCGCTTGATGGCGCGCTTGACCTGCTTCTCGCTGGCCTGCGGTCCGGCCGCGGCGCGCATGGCCTCGTCGACCTCGGCGTCGCTTACCTCGATGCCCTCGGCCGACACGATGGCGGCGAGCACAGCCTCGCGCTTGAGCGCCTGCTCGGCGTCGGGCTCGGAGTCGGTCACGATCTCCTCCTCGGTCTTGCCGGACAGCTCGAGGAAGCGAGCGGGATCGATCCCCTGGTTCGACAGCCGGTGGGTGGTGCGGTGCCACATCTCGTGTGCCTTGCTGTGCACCAGCTCGTGGGGGATCTCAATCTTGGACCGCTCTACGACGGCGTCCACGGCGGCCTCGCGGAACTCGCCGTCGATGGCGGCGTCCTCGCTCTCGGCGATACGGGTCTCGATCTCGGACCGCAGCTCGTCGAGCGAGTCGTAGCCCCCCGCCTCCACTGCCAACTCGTCGTCAAGCTCCGGCAGGCGCTTCTCCTTGACCTCCTTGACGTCCACGGCGAACTCGGCCTCGCGGCCGGCGAGGTGGTCGGCCTGGTAGTCGTCGGGGAAGGCGACCTTGACCGTTCGGGAGTCACCCGCGGAGGCGCCCTCCAGCTGCTCCTCGAACCCCGGCAGGAGGCGGCCGGAGCCGAGCTCGAGGACGAAGCCGCGCGCCTCCCCGCCCTCGAACGGCTCGCCGTCGAGGGTGCCGACGAAGTCGATGACCACGTAGTCGTTGCCCGCCGCGGCGCGCTCGACGGTGTCGAGCGAGGCCAGGGCCTCGCGCACCCGGTCGAGCTCGGCCTGCACCTGCTCGGGGTCCACCGACGGCTCGCGCCGGCCGACCTCTACGCCGCGGTAGTCGCCGAGCTCGGCGGGCGGGACCACGCCAACCTCGACGCTGAACGCCAGCGGCGAACCCTTGCCCGGCAGCTCGCCCAGGTCGATACGGGGGTCTCCGACCACGGTGACGCCGGCGTCGGTGACCGCCTCCTCGTACCACGCGGGCAGCCCGCGCCGGACGGCCTCGTCGAGCACGGCCTGCCGGCCGACCTGCTGGATGACGACCTGGGACGGCACCTTGCCGCTACGGAAGCCGGGCACCTTCATCTCGCGCCCGATGGCCTCGGCGGCCTGGTTGAGCTGCCGCTCAAGTGCGGCGCTCTCGACCTCCACGTCGAGGCGCACGCGCGATTCCGCTAGCTCCGTGGTGGTGGTCTTGACGCCGGTGGCCATCGCGGTCGCTGAAGATAGCGTGGCGGTGTGCGCAGAACCCGCCGCGGACCCGTGGAGCGCCTGGCCGCCTGGGCGGTGACCGGTCCTCCCGGCCACGCCTGGAGCGCCGCGGCCGACATCGCGGTGTTCTGGGCGCGGTGGGGCGCTCGCCGGGGTCAGCGCATGCTGGCCGGCGCGGGCAGGCGCCGGAGCAGCCGCCGGTAGCGGTCCATCGAGGCACGGCCCAGGTCACCGTGGGTCTGGCGGCGCAGCCGGGCCACCCGCTCGCGGTGGAAGGGGCTGGAGAGGCTCTCGGCGTGACCGATCACGTTGCGGGTCGCGATCCCGTGACGGCCCTGCAGCATGCGGGTGAGCCGCAGCGAGGCCTGCATCTGGCGGGGGCTGCCGAGCACCTGCGCGTCGCTCTGGCCCACGTGCTCGATCCCGATGGCCGTCCAGTTGAGGCCCACGGTGTGGCGGCACATGATCCTGGTGGGCACGAGCCGATACACGGTGCCGTCGCGGTCGATCACGTAGTGGGCGCAGACGCCGGGGAGCTCGCCCAACTCTACGTCGGGGACGTCGTTGGCGAAGGTCCGGAAGACGGGCTCGAAGCTGTCGGTGACCGTGTAGTGCTGAACGATGACGCGCGGGCGACGCAGGCGAAAGTCGTCGATTCCGTAATGGCGCCGGGCATAGGCGCGCATCTCCTCCTTGCGGCGCGCGGCGAAGGGGATCGGCCGGTTGACCTCAGGCTGTGGGGCAATGGCGCGGGCGACCGCCAGGGCCGCGTGGGTGTTGCGGCGGACCACGCCCCGCGAGGGCGCGCCGCGGGGCAGCTCGACCACGAACGCGGTGTCGCCCGGGAAGGTGGCGTTCTGCCAGCCCGTGGCCGTTCCGTTGAGCGGCTGGTGTGTCCGCCACGGCAGGCCGCTGCGGCGGGAGTAGAGCCGCTGGAGGGACGGGTCCCCCGCGCTCTTGACCACGATCTCGAGCGCCTGGTGGTACCACAGCGTGACGCGCGGACGCACCCGGCGCACGAACGCCGCCACGGCCTGCGACTCGGGCTCCGACAGCGGGGCGGTTCCGGAGTGGTAGGTGTCGAACGGCCGTCCGTCCGCACGCCAGGCGTCGGGGAAGTTGCGGTTGAGGTCCACGCCGCGCGTGTTGTGCCGCGTGCCGGCGGCCGAGCCGTCAGGGTTCGCGTCCTCGATCAGCCAGAGCGCGGTTCCCCTGGGCGGGCGGGAGCGTCGAAGGCGTCGCACGATCGACCGTCCGGCGGGCTCGTTGCCATGGAGCGACCCGACCACCAGGACCTTGATTCGCGCTCGAGGGCTGCCGATGCGCACGGCCCGGATCGGCCGCCCGCGGGCCGAGCGCCCGATGACGATCGAGCCGGGCGCCGCCGCGGCGACGGCGGGTCGCTGGTCCCCGGCCTCGACAGGTGAGGCCACCTCCGCCTCGGAGCATCCAGCCAGGACGGCGATCGCCAAGAGGCCGGCCACGCCTGCGACGGCTCCGCGCACGCCACCGAGTATGGCGACGGCGACGCCGAGTAGATTCGCCGCCGATGAGCACCGACCTGGCCGACCACGCCGCCGCCGGCGGCCGGATCGCCATCGACACCGAGTTCGTGTCCGAGCGCCGCTACCGGGCGCTGCTCTGCCTGGTCCAGGTGGCGGTCCCCGACCCGTCGGGTCCGGACGGCGTCCGCACGGAGGTGCTGGACCCGCTGGGCGACGACCTGGCACCCGCGACGGTGCGCTCGCTCGCCGGCGTGCTCGCCGACCCGGCGGTCGAGGTGGTGATGCACGCGGGGCGGCAGGACGTGGCGATCCTGCGGCGGGAGTGGGACACCGACGTGACAAACGTGTTCGACACCCAGGTGGCCGCCGGCTTCCTCGGCCTGGGCAGCCAGGAGGGCTACGAGTCGCTCACGCGCAAGGTGCTGGACGTGCGCCTGGGCGGCTCTGAAGGCTTCACCAAGTGGGACAAGCGCCCGCTCACCGCCAAGCAGCTGGACTACGCCGCTGACGACGCGCGCTGCCTCCTGGCGCTCGGCGCGCAGCTGTCGGCCCGCCTGGAGGAGCGGGGTCGCCTGGAGTGGGCGCGCGAGGAGTGCCGCGCGCTGGAACGGGTGAGCGGCGAGCGGCCGCCGGAGCAGGTGTTCGAGCGGCTTCCGCGCCTCGCGCGGCTGGGCGAGGCGGGACGAGGCGTGGCCCTGGGGCTGGTGGAGTGGCGCGAGGGGATCGCGTCCGAGATGGATCGCCCGGCAGGCTTCGTCCTGCCCGATCAGGCGTTGATCGAACTGGCTCGGCGCGCTCCGAGCGACCGCCGCGAGCTGGAGCAGATTCGAGGCCTTCCCCCGCAGACGCTGCACCGGCGCGGTGACCAGCTGCTGGCCGTGGTGGCGCGCGGGCGCGACCGCCAGGCGCCGCCGGCGCCGGCCAAGCCGCCCGGCCGCGAGGGCGCCGACGCCCCGCTCGTGTCGCTGGCCCAGGCCCTGGTCCGCCAGCGCTCGATGGACAGCGACGTGGCCGTGGAGCTGGTGGCCACGCAGGCCGAGCTGTCGGCGCTGGTCAGCGCCGCGCGGCGGGGCGAGGACGGCGATGGCCTGCGGGTAACGGCCGGCTGGCGGCGCGAGCTGGTGGGCGACGAGCTGTTCGAGCTCCTGGCCGGCCGGCGGCGCCTAAGCGTGGGCCCCGGTCACGCGCTCGTTGTGTCCGATGCCTGACCCCGGGTAGGGTCGAGCGATGCCCGGAAAGCTGCTCGCGATCTACCTCAACGACCATCTCGCCGCGTCCACTGCGGGCCTCGAGCTGGTCAAGCGGGCGCGGGCGTCCAACGAGGGCACCGACTACGGGGCGTTCCTCACGGGGCTGGCCAAGGAGATCGAGACCGACCGGCGCGCCCTGGTGGGGATCATGGAGGACCTGGATGTGGGCCGTGACCACCTGAAGGTGCTGGGGGGATGGGCGGCGGAGAAGGCGGGGCGCCTCAAGCCGAACGGGCAGCTCCGGGGCTACTCACCGCTGAGCCGCCTGGTCGAGCTGGAGGGCCTGACACTGGGCGTCGCCGGCAAGCTCTCGCTCTGGCGAGCGCTGATGGACGAGGCCGAGCGCGAGCCGCGCCTGGACGCGGCGCGACTGGAGCGCCTGGCCGCCTCGGCCGAGCGTCAGCGCGACGAGCTGGAGGAGCACCGGCGCCGGGCGGCGCGCGAAGCGTTCGCCAGCTGAGCTGCCGCGACCGATGAGCTGGGAGCCCGAGCTCGAGGAGCTCCGCCGGCGAGAAGAGCTGGCCCGCCGGATGGGCGGGCCGGAGCGCCTGGAGCGCCAGCGCGCATCCGGGCGCCTGAACGTACGCGAGCGCGTGGACCGGCTCTTCGACGCGGGCACCTTTCACGAGACCGGGGCGCTGGCGGGCCGGGCCACGTACGCGGAGGGCGGGGCGCTGTCGGACTTCCTGCCCGCCAACACGGTCGTCGGGCACGGCCGGGTGGACGGTCGGCGCGCCGCGGTGCAGGCCGACGACTTCACCGTCCGCGGCGGTGCCGCTGACGCGGCGATCTGGGAGAAGGCGGTCTACGCCGAGCGCCTGGCGCACGACCTCCGCATCCCGCTCATACGGCTGGTGGACGGCACGGGCGGCGGCGGAAGCGTCAAGTCGCTGGAGGACATGGGGTACTCGTACGTCCCCCCGCTGCCGGGCTTCGACCTCGTGGTGCGCAACCTCTCGGTAGTGCCCGTCGTGGCCGCCGCCCTCGGTCCCGTGGCCGGCCTCGGCGCTGCCCGCGTGGTGTGCTCTCACTTCTCGGTGATCGTCCGCGGCACCGCCCAGCTGTTCGTGGCCGGGCCCCCGGTGGTGGCCGCCGCGATGGGCGAGTCGCCCGACAAGGAGGAGCTCGGGGGGGCGCGCGTGCAGGCCCGCGCCGGCGCCGTGGACAACGTCGCCGCCGACGAGGACGAGGCGCTCGATCAGCTGCGGCGCTTCCTCTCCTACCTACCAGGCAGCGTCTGGGAGGCGCCGCCCGTGATCACCGCCTCGGACCCGGCCGATCGGCGCGAGCAGGACCTGCTCTCGATCGTGCCGCGCGACCGCCGGCGCCCTTACAAGATGCGCCGCATCCTCGATGCCGTGCTGGATCGCGGCTCGATCCTCGAGCTCGGTTCGGCGTTCGGGCGCCCGGTGATCACGGCCCTGGCCCGGCTTGGCGGTCGCCCGGTGGGCGTGCTGGCCTCCGATCCCGAGCATTACGCCGGCGGCGTGACCGGCGACGCCTCGGACAAGCTCGCCCGCTTCGTGGACCTGTGCGACCAATTCCGCCTGCCGGTGGCCAACTTCGTGGACGTTCCCGGGTTCGTGATCGGGACCCACGCCGAGCGCGCGGGCACGATCCGGCGCGGCGGGCGCGCGCTGTTCAGCGTGCACCAGGCCACGGTCCCTTGGGTCTCGGTCCTGGTGAGAAAGGTCTTCGGGGTCGCGGGCGCCGGGCACGGGGACGGCTCACGGCTCAACCTCCGCTACGCGTGGCCCTCGGGCGACTGGGGCTCGCTCCCGATGGAGGGCGGCCTGGAGGCCGCCTATCGCCGCGAGCTCGAGGCCGCCGAGGACCCCGTGGCCCTCCGGGCCGAGATCGCCGCGCGCCTGGAGGCCGTGCGCTCCCCGTTCCGCACCGCGGAGCGGTTCAGCGTCGAGGAGATCATCGACCCGCGCGATACGCGCCCCCTGCTCTGCGACTGGGTCGAGCGCGCGCACGAGCTGGTGCGCCACGACCTGGCGGAGGGGCCCAAGGCGCGCGGTCCGCGGCCGTGAGCCAGGTCCTCTCCGGGGGGCACGTGCTGACCCTGCACGGCGCGACGCCGCGAACCGACCTACTGGCAGTCGATGACGACGGCCGCGTGGCCGCCCGCCCGGCGCCCGGCGCCGAGGTGGTCAACCTGCGTGGCGCCTGCGTCGTTCCGGGGCTCAACGACGCGCACGTGCACTTTCCCACCTGGTCGCTGGCGCAGCACCAGGTGCGGCTGGAGGGGGCGCGATCCGTGGACGACGCGGTGGCGGCCGTTGCGGGCGGGTTGCCCTCGACGCCCCCGGGAGGGTGGCTCCGCGGGCTGGGCTGGCGCGATGCCGACTGGTCCGAGCGGCCACACAGGCGGCACCTGGACGACGTGGCGGGGTACGTGCCCGTGGCCCTGACCTCGAAGGACTACCACTCGCTCTGGCTCAACGGCGCGGCGCTGGCCCGCTGCCCGGACCTGAATGCCCTCGGCGACGTGGTGGAGCGCGACGACCGCGGGGAGCCGACCGGGGTGCTGCGCGAGCGTGCCGCCTGGGCGTTCCGCGACCTCTATGCCCGGCCCGGCATCGACGAGATGGTGGAGGCGGCGCGGGGCGGCCTTCGGCTGGCCAACGCGCGCGGCGTGACCGCCGTGCACGACAAGGACGGCTGGCTCGGCTCGCTGGAGGTCTTCCAGCGCCTGCTGGAGCAGGACGAGCTGTCGTTGCGCGTGCTTCAGTCGATCCCACACGAGCGCCTGGGCCATCTGGCCGCGCTCGGTTTGCGCACCGGGCAGGGGCACCCGCTGCTGCGCCTGGGGCACCTCAAGGTCTTCATGGACGGGGCACTGGGCTCGGCCACCGCCCTCCTGCTGGACGGCGAGGAGCGCAAGCCCGGGCAGGGCGAGGAGCGCAGCGCGGGCGCCGGCCGCGCGAGCACCGGAGCCACGTTCTCGCGGGCGAGCACCGCAGCACGCGTCTCCGGGGTGGAGATCACCACCAGCGCGGAGCTCGAGCAGATCGTGCGGGCCGGCGCGGACGCCGGGTTCCCGGTGGCCGTGCACGCCATCGGCGACGCCGCCAACCGTGCGGCGCTGGACGCGTTCGCGCGCTCGCGCGACGCCTGGGCGCCCCTGGGCCTACGCCAGCGGATCGAGCACGCACAGCTCCTGGCGCCGGACGACGTCGCGAGGTTCGCCGAGCTTGGTGTTGCCGCCTCCGTGCAGTTCAGCCACGCCCCCTCCGACCGTGACCTGGCCGATCGCCTCTGGGAGGGACGCCGGGGCGCGTACGCGTACCGCTCTCTCCTGGACGCCGGCGCGCTTCTGGCCAACGGATCGGACGCGCCGGTGGAAGAGCTGAACCCTCTGGCCGGGATCGCCGCGGGCGTGCGCCGCACGATCGACCGGCGCCCGGCCTGGCGCCCCGAGCAGGCGGTGACCGTGGAGGAGGCCCTCTTGGCCGCCACCGTCGGGCCCGCCTGGCTGGCCGGCGAGGACTCCGGGCGGGGAACCCTCGTGCCCGGGATGCAGGCCGACCTGGCCGTGCTGGATCGCGACCCTCTGCGATGCCCGGCGGACGAACTGCCGGAGATTCGGGTGCTGGGCACGATGCTGGCCGGGCGCTGGGTCTATGTGGCACCGGACGCGCCCTTCGCCCCTCCCGGGACGTAAACGTCCGGGCCCAAGTGTGTCGTTACCGGCCGGTCCGGGAATGGCTCAGTGGTGATGCAAGGCGATACTTGGCTCGATCCGGTGTCCGGAAGCGCCTCCGTGGCGCGCGCCATGGTGCGTCAGGCCGCGCGCGACATGGGCCTGGACGATCGCTCGGTGTTCGAGGTGATGGTCGCCGCCACCGAGGCGGTGGCAAACGCGGTTGACCACGGATCCGGCCAGCCGATCCTCCTGTCCATCCGCCCGGGCCGGCGGCGGCTGGTGGTGGAGGTCGTCAACTCGGGACCGCCCGTGTGCGGCGCCCTGTCCCAGGACGGCGAGCGCGGGCGGGGTCTGCCGCTTATGGCCGCGACGGTGGACAGCCTCGAGCTGCACCCCACCCACGACGCCACGCGAGTTCTGCTGCACAAGCGCCTGCGGGCCGCCTGAGCTAGATCAATCCAGGGGCCAGGTGTGCACGGGCTCGTTTCCGTGCATGTGCTCTCGGTAGAGCAGCGTCATCCGACGGAGGGCCTCGTGGCGGTTGAGGCCGTCGCGATCCTCCAGACGATGCAGCATCGCGCTCTGCCATGACGCGCCGTTGCTGAGCTCCACACAGCGGCGCTCCACGATTCCGAGCAGGCGGTCGCGGTCCGATGCGTCGACCCCGAAGCGGTCCAGCCCCTCGTGGGCCAGCGGCAGCAGGCGCCGGAGCACGAGCTCCGCGGCGGGCACCTCGCCCACCCCCGGCCAGTAGAGGCGGGCGTCGATCCCGTTGCGCGCCGCGGCGTGGAAGTTCTCCTCCGCGGCCGAGAACGACATGCGCGACCACACCGGGCGCTCGTCCTCGGCCAGCACCCGGACCAGGCCGTAGTAGAAGGCCGCGTTGGCGAGGATGTCCACCACCGTCGGCCCCGACGGCAGAACCCGGTTCTCCACGCGCACGTGCGGCCGACCGTCCACAACGTCATACACCGGGCGGTTCCAGCGGTAGACGGTGCCGTTGTGGAGCCGCAGCTCGTGCAGGCCCGGCACCCGGCCCTCGGCGTACGCGGCGGCCGGATCCTCGGCGTCGCACACCGGCAGCAGAGAGCCGAAGAAGCGGACGTTCTCCTCGAACAGGTCGAAGATCGACGTGATCCAGCGCTCGCCGAACCACACGCGCGGGCGCACTCCCTGCGCCTTCAGCTCCTCGGGCCGCGTGTCCGTGGCCTGCTCGAACAGGGCAATGCGGGTCTCCCGCCACAGCTCGCGCCGAAACAAGAAGGGCGAGTTGGCCCCCACCGCCAGCTGCACAGCGGCGATCGCCTGGGCAGCGTTCCAGTGACCGGCGAACGCGGAGGGGTGTACCTGCTGGTGCAACTGCACGCTCGTGCAGGCGGCCTCGGGCGCGATGGTGTCGGCGTGGGTGGCCAGGCGCTCAACGCCCCCGATCGAGATCTCCAGGTCCTCGCCGCGGGCCGCGAAGATCTGCTCGCTCAGGAGGTGGTAACGGGGGTTGTCGCTAAAGCTGTCTGCGTTCAGCTCGCCTTCGTCGACGGTCGGCAGGATGCCCACCAGCACCATGTGCGCGCCCGCTCCACGTGCCCGCTCCTCGGCGTGGTTGAGGCTCGCCCTGACCGCCTTCTCCAGCTCGCTCAGCGCGGGGCCGTCCAGCAGGCGCGGCGGAATGTTGATCTCGACGTTGAACTGGCCCAGCTCGGTCTGGAAGTCCGGGTCGGCGATCAGCTCGAGGGCGTGAGCGTTCACGTGCGCCGGCTCGCCCTCCTCGTCGGTCAGGTTGAGCTCTATCTCCAGCCCCACCGACCGGGGCTCGGCCTGGAACTGAGCCTCGGACAGCATCCGTGCAAACACGTCGAGACACGACTTGACCTTGGCGCGGTAGCGCTGGCGGTCCTCCCGGCTGAACTCGGTCGCACCAACGTCATCGCCCACGGGCGGGAGTGTTTCACCGCCAGGACTCCCGCGTGACGGTCGGCGTTGGCCCCCACGGCCCGGGCCGCGTTCGACCGACCTTCTCTACGAGATCTCAGGAGGCCTAATCGACGTGGGCTTCACCATGCCCGGGAAAGCCTGGACCTACTGGAACCGCGGCCGGGCCCCGGCGACGACTATCTCTCCAGCGAGGCCGGCAAGGACTGGTCGCGTTCCACGGGCCGCACTGCGGCGGCCGACCTGCTCGCCGTGGCCCGAGCGCTGGGCGGCGGCGCGATGCCGCCGCCCGGCTGAACAGGCCTAGCGCGGGTTAGGCGAGCGCGGGCAGGCCGAACTCGGTGCGGAACTCGTTGGTGTCGTGCAGGTGCGGGAACGGCTCGTCCGGAGCCTCGACGCCGAGGGCGTCCGCCAGCGGCTCCCAGCCGTCTCCCAGCTCCCAGTAGACGAGCCGGTCCGCGGGCACCGTGCGCTTGATCGTCTCGACGCGGTCCCAATACATCTGACGGACCCATTCCTTGTCGTCGAACCGGTTCTGGAAGTCGCCCTGCCAGATCAGCTTGTCGATCACTCCCCAAAGCTCGGGCGCCGGTCCCTCGCGGTTGGCGTCCTCGGGCAGCTCGCCGGCCTGTGCGGCCAGCTTGACCGCCAGGATCGTGTTCTGGCAGCTCTTGTAGAAGCCGTCGAACTCCCTCACGTTCAGCAGCACGGGCACGTCCGGGAAGGCCTCTATGAGCTCCTCCCAGCGCGACGCCGCCGGCCAGTCGACGGTGGCCTCCCAGCCATCGAAGACGTCGTGCCAGTCCACCGGCTCGTCGTTCGCGACCCTGATCCAGTGCTGCAGGTCGTCCTGCTTGTTCTCGCCTGTGATCAGGTCGATCATGTGAAAGCACGGGCCCGCGCCCAGCTGTTCGAGCGCGGCCTTCAGCGACATCGTCCCGGTGCGGCCGAAGCCGACCCCGATGATCTTCATTCAGAACCCCCCGGTTCAGGCCAATCAGCAAATCGGACGAGCGGACCCTAGTGACCGGCGCGCCGTCGTGTCGCCCGGTCGGCGGACCCGCTCCCGGGCGCAATCTCCTCGAGCCCTTCCCCGAGCCAGCCGATCAGCCGGTCCACATCCGGCATCTGGTCGCGGTCGGCCACGATGCCGAAGTCCAGGCTGCCGCAATAGCTCATCACCGTGATGTTCAGGCCCATGCCGTCGGTGATCACGGAAACCGGGTAGTTGGCCACGAGGCGCGCCCCCGCACAGTAGAGCGGGAACTGAGGGCCCGGCACGTTGGAGATCACGAGGTTCCACGTGGGCCGGCCCGGAGAGCTCGATGACAGCGCGAAGGTGAGCCGGGCGGCACGCGAGAACACCGCCGGGGGGATGAAGTGGTTGGCGTCCTGGAGCAGTGCGGCCGGCAGGGCCCGGTGGCGCTCCTTCATGACGCGGAGGGCCTGATGGGTCATGCGCAGGCGCGCGCGGGGATTCGGCTCGTCGGTGAACAGGGGCACGCTCATCAGCACGATGCGATTGCCGAACGTGCCGGTCTGCTCCGAGGTCCTCACCGACACCGGGATCTGCGCCACCAGCGGCACCCGGGGCAGCTCGTCGTGCTCGACGAGCCACCGCCGGACCGCGCTCGCGCAGATGGCCACCACCACGTCGTTGACCGTGTACCCGTGCTCGTCCTTGACCGCCTTGACCGCGTCCAGTGACATCTGACCGAAGGTGAAGCGGCGATGCGGCGAGATGCGCCCGTTGAACGAAGTCCGTGGGGGACGCAGGTTGGAGCGCTCCACCGGCTCGATCTCCGACCCGAGGGCGCGCTGGACCCGGGACGTGACGCGCGCCACCGTGCCGGCGCCGGGCAGGGTGCTGAACGCGGTCTCGTCCAGGTTCGGCAGCGCGCTCGGCAGCGAGCGCAGCAGCCGCAGGGGGTAGCGCGGCACTCCCAGCACCCCACGGGCGAGCATGCCCAGGTCCCCCGGGAGCCCTTCCTGGATGTCCTCCGGCGGTTCGGGGGTCTCGCGCCCCTCGGGGGCCAGGTCCAGCAGCACCCCCATGATCTCCGCGCCCGACACGCCGTCCACCACGGCGTGGTGGATCTTCGTGAGCATCGCGATGTTGCCGTCCTCGAGGCCGTGGATCAGGTACAGCTCCCACAGCGGCCGGGCCCGATCCAGAGGCCGGCTCGTGATGCGGGCCACCTGGTCGGCCAGCTGGGCGGGGCTGCCGGGCGCCGGCAGCGCCAGCTCGCGCACGTGGAAGTCCAGGTCGAAGTGCTCGTCCTCGACCCAGTAGGGATAGTCCAGGCCGAGCGGGACCTCGCGCAGCCGCCAGCGCATCGGGGGCAGCAGCGGCAGCCTCTCCTTCATCAGGCGGCGGATGTCGGCCAGCTCCAGCCGGCGATCGCCGGGCAGGGCGGGATCAAGGATCGCCAGGCCGGCCACATGGCCGCTCTGGCGCGGCGACTCGAGCGCCAGGAACTGCGCGTCGAGACTCGTGAGCTGTCGCACGCGTCGCAAGCTATGGCGGCGTGGGCTCCGGCGTCAACCCGGGGCGCCGGCGCTCAGCGCGCGTCCGGCAACCGACCCCACTCCTCCCGCGGGTTGCGGATGGGGGTCAGCGTACGCTCTACGTGCTCGCGCACGTGCTCGTAGTCGGGCGGCAGGGACAGGCGCTCACCCAGGTGCTCGGCGTCCTCGTCCGTGGCGAAGCCGGGGCCGAGCGTGGCGATCTCGAAGAGGACGCCGGACGGCTCGCGGAAGTAGATCGAGCGGAAGTAGAAGCGGTCGATCACCGGCGTGGGCCGCGCCCCCGCGGACAGCGCGCGCTCGCGCCAGCTGCCGTGATCCTCCATCGTGGACGCCCAGGCCACGTGGTGGACGGTCCCGGCGCTGGGCACGCCCGTATCGTCGGGGGGAGCGTCGTAGCGGTAGAGCCCACCGCGGCTGTCGCCGCGGGACTCCCAGGCGTCGCCCGCCGCCGTGAAGCCCAGGCCGTCCTCCAGCAGCGGCCGGCTGGCCTCGGGCCGCGCGGAGTACGCGCGCACGGCGGCGAACCCGCAAAGGGCATTGTCCGCCGAGATCTCCGGGTGCCGGGCCACCAGCGGCTCGTCGCCGCTCTCGTCCACCACCAACTCGTGCGTGAGCCCCTCCGGGTCGGAGAAGCGCAGCGCGCCGTCCGCGCGGGCGGCCTCGACGCCCTCGTCGGCCAGCCGGCGCTCCCAGAAGTCCAGGGCATCCGGCCCGGCGACGCGCGAGACGACCGTGTGCACCATCCCCGCCCCAGCCCGGCCCGGCTGCGCCCCCGGATACTCGAAGAAGGTCAGGTCGGCACCCGCGCTGCCCTTCTCGTCGGCGTAGAAGAGGTGGTACACGGTGGGGTCGTCCTGGTTGACGGTCTTCTTGACCAGCCGCAGACCCAGCACCCGCACGTAGAAGTCGACGTTGCCCGGTGCGTCGCCGGTGATGGCGGTGATGTGGTGTATCCCCTCGAGCCTCACCGGTCAGGAGACTAGAAGGCGCTCACCGAAACGCTCAAGCCGTGGGCCCGCGTGCCGATCTAGTGTCTATGGACGCAAAGTCCTGGCTCTGCCGTGACGACATGGACCGGGAGCGGCTTCTGGACATGGACGAGCGCATCGGGCCGGTGCGCCGCCTCTCCTTGGGCCTTATCGCCGTCGCGCTCCTCATCTGCGCGCCCTGGGTGGGCCTCTGGACGCTGCTCCCGCTGGCGCTGGCAGCGATCGGATTCCAGATCGCCGAGCGGGTGAAGACGAGAGTCCGCCGTCCCGAGTACGCGCTCTTCGCCGCCTGGACCATGAGCGAGCTGGCCATCGCCGGCGCGGTCGCGATGATGGACGGCGCCGCGACGCCCGAGATGGCCTGGCTGGCCATCCCCGTGGTCACGCTGAGCGCCCGCTTCTCGATCCACGGGGTGGTGCTGGGCGTCGCCGTGGCCGTGGCCCTGATCTCCGGCGTCGCGTTCGGCGTGGACGCCACCGCGGTGATCGGCGATCCGACCCTGGTCATAGCGCCGATCACGCTCGTCATCACCATCGCCATCCTGTCGACGGCGCTGATGAACTCCGACCGTCACCACCGCAGCGAGACCGTTATCGACCCGCTCACCGGGATGCTCAACCGCAAGGCGCTCAGTACCCGCGCCGCCGAGCTCGAGCAGCAGTCGCGCGTGACCGGCGAGCCCGTGGGCCTCATCGTCGGCGACCTGGACCACTTCAAGCAGGTCAACGACTCACGCGGGCACGCGGTGGGCGACGCGGTGCTGCGCGAGGCCGCCTACGAGATGCGCAAGGAGCTGCGCGCTTTCGACCTCGCCTACCGCCTGGGCGGCGAGGAGTTCCTCGTCGTGGTGCCGGGAGCCGGCACCGAAGACGCTGCGCTGCTGGCCGAGCGCCTGCGGCTCGCGGTGGCCGGTCAGATGTTCGCCGGCGACCAGCACGTGACGATGAGCTTCGGGGTGAGCGCGTCCGATCGCGCCGAGCCGTTCGAGTACTCGGCGGTGTTCGAGAAGGCCGACGACGCGCTCTTCGAGGCCAAGCGCAATGGGCGCAACCGCGTCTGCGTGGACGAGCCGGCCCGCGCGGATCGCTCGCCGGCCTTGGCCTGACGGCTCGCTCCGACAGGTGAAGGGCTGGCGACCCGGCTCTCGAATACAACAGGCTGTGGACGATCCACGCCGTCCCTCGCCCTTCTCCTCGCTCGAGGCCCAGTCCCGCGAGCGCCTGCTGGCCGAGACCGCGGAGGCCTGGTACCACTTCGGCGACGCGATGGACGTACGCGAGCTGATCGAGCGGGTCGACCGCTCGCTCGACGACGGTGGTCGCCTGCTGGCCGCCGCCCTGATCTTCGCCATCCTCTCCTCCGACGACACGAATCTCGCGGCGCGCCTGGCCGAGAGGGACCCCTCGTCGGAGCCGCCAGGCCCCTCGGGATAGTGGCGTTTACGGCGGCGGGGTGAGGGGTGCCGGGTCCGGTCCCGCGGTGCCTCCGGCGTCGAGTCTGCATCCAGGCCCCACCTACGCCCCGCGCCTTCGTCGAGCCGCCTCGGCGCGGGCGCGGCGGGCGTCCCGGAACTCGGCGATCTCCACCGGCCCGTCCACGCCGCCGGGCACCGGTTCGAGCAGCCGCGGCGCCAGGGGCGTCTCGTGGAGCTCGCCGCCCGCCGCTTCCACCCGGTAGGCACGAGCGCCGGGACGCGCGGTCACCACCTCGACCAGACGCGGGCCGGAGAACAGAAGGCCCACGCCGTCGTCCACGGCGTAGCCCGGCGCCAGGCCGTCCAGCACCTCGGCGTGGTAGCAGGCCCGGCGCTCGGGGTCGCTGGAGTAGTGCACGGAGTTGCTACCCGGCAGCAGGCCGAGCCCCCGCGCCGAGCGGGAGCGACCGTGCGACCGGGTGATCCCGAACTCGAACCAGCACATGGAGCCGGCGCTTACCCCGCAGAGCAGGATGCCCTGCTCCCAGGCCGCGCGCAGGACCTCCTCCAGGCCGTGCACGCGCCAGATCGCGAGCAGATTGGCCAGGCTGCCGCCGCCCACGTAGATGACCTGCTGGGCCAGCAGGTGCTCGCGCAGCGACACGGGGTGGGTACCTAGGCGAAACAGCGACAGGTGCGACGGCTCCGCGATCGCTCGGAAAGCCCGGTAGAAGCGCCCGATCTGATCGTCCGCGTCCCCTCCGGCCGTGGGCAGCAGGCAGACGCGCGGCCGCTCGGCTCCAGACACCGACGCGATGTAGCGCTCGAGCGGAGCGTCCGCCACCGAGCTGGAGAACCCGCCGCCCCCCATCGCGAGGATGCGGCGGGCGCCCGCCTCGGCGCCGGCGGTCATCCCACGGCCCGTTGCGAGCCCATCTCCGCGGGCGCGATCGCCGGCACGGCTTGCAGGCGTCGCGGCGCGGGCCCGCCGGGTGCCCGCTGCGGCTCGCCCAGGTAGGCCACGCGGAGCGGGCTCCTGACCACCCGGCCGCGAACGGAACGCATACGGAAGGCCTGGGCTCCAGCCCGCGAGGACACCACCCGCAGCAACCGCTGCCCGGCGAAATGCAGGGCGGCTCCGTCGCCCGCGGCGTAGCCCGGGCACATGCCGTTGCGAAGGGCGGACCGGTAGGCGTCCTCGCGACGGCGCTCGGCGTCGTAGTGCACGGTGTTGCTGCACGCCAGGAGGCCGAGCCCGGCGTACCGCTCGGCCGGGCCGTGGAAGGCCGTGATTCCCTCGGCGAACCAGCACAGCGAGCCCGCGCTGACCCCGCAGAGGATCACGCCGGCCTCCCAGCACTCGCGTATGACGTGGTCGAGGCCGTGGGCCCGCCACACGCCGAGGAGGCTGATGACGCTGCCGCCACCCACGTAGACGATGTCCTGCGAGAGCAGGTGCTCGCGCACGTCGCGACCGCCGCCGCGACGGAAGAGCGACAGGTGCGAGGGCTCGCATCGGTCAGGCGTGAACGACTGGTAGAACCGCTCAATGTAGTGGTCGGCGTCTCCACTGGCCGACGGGATAAAGCACACTCGGGGCCGATCCGTCGTCGCCAGGCCGAGCACGTATTCGTCGAGCAGCGGGTTGCCGGCCTCCATGGAGAACCCTCCGCCCCCGAGCGCCACGATCTGTCGCCGCACTCCGCGCATGAGAGCACGGTAGGTCCGCCCGCCCCGGGCGTCAAAGCATTTGCGCGCTATGTCGAGCCGCGCTGGCCCGACGGTCCAACTTGGCCGCTTTGATACCCCCCTGGGGTCGGCGCCGGTTCGGCGCAGGCGTTTCCGCTGAAACAACCCACACGGGGGACATTGCTCGGATAGCGGGCTTGCTGGGTCCGGGGGCGCGGGCCGTTGCTTGGCTGCTTTGTCGCCGTTCCGTCACGATGGTCACGGTGCTGGACTACCCCTCGGAAATGGCCGAAGCGCTTGGCGCTTTCTGCACCGTGGGCGAGGCATAACCTGCCAAGCGCTCGACGCCGCCCGCGTCGGACGCACCGCGGGGTTACGAAAGCCACGAAACAGCGACGAGCTGCGCCTCTCACCGCTGCCCGCGCCCACCTTCGCCGCCGCCCTACCCCTCCACGATCACGTCCAGCACGCGCGGGCCGTGCACCCCCTCGACCCGGCGCAGCTCGATGTCCGACGTGGCCGAGGGTCCCGACACGAGCGTGATGGGCCGCCGAGCGGTCGCGGCCTCGTGCAGCACGGCGATGGCCTCGGGCACGCCCGCCACGACCTGCTGCGCACCGACCACGCACAGGTGGTGGTCGGGCACCAGCGTGATGGCCCGGCGCCCACACCGGGGCGAGCCGTCCAGCACGATCGTGCCCGTCTCGGCGATGGCCAGCGCGCATCCCGTGACCACGGCGTCCAGGAGATCCAGATCGCCGGGCGAGAGGGCGTCGTCGGCCACGGTCTCCACCCCGTCGAGCCGCCACGGCGCGCCCGGCGCCAGCACGGCCCGGCGCGTGCCGCGCTCACGACAGATGCGCGCAAGCGCGCCCTCCACCTCCCCGCGCTCCGCGCGGGTGACCGTGGCGCGGTACTCGGCCACCCGCTCGCAGAAGCGCTCCACCGCCCCGCCCGGATCGCCCGCCGCGGCAACCCGGTATTCGCGCGGGACCTCGGGCACCGTGGGCGACGGCCCGAGGGCCTGGCGCACCCGCGCCAGCACGGCCTCGCGAGCGTCGCTCACGGCCGGGCCCTCCACCAGTCGCGGAAGCTCTGCGCCGGGGGCTCCGGCAGGTCGCGCATCTCGGTCCATCCGCTGAGCGGCCCGAACGGCAGCCGCATGAGTGGGCCGCGGCCGAGCCGAGCGGCCCGCTGCGCCCCCTCGTAGAGCCGGCGGGAGTTGAACACCCGCGCCAGCAGCCCGAACAGGCGGCGCTCGCCCGCGCCCCCGGCGGCCCCTTCGCGCACGGCGCGGCCCCGCAGGTGCACGAGCACCTGCGGGATGTCGATCTTGACCGGGCAGACTTCGTAGCACGCCCCGCACAGGCTCGACGCCCACGGCAGCGTCGGAGCCTGATCCAGCCCCTGGAGCTGCGGCGTCAGGATCGCCCCGATCGGTCCCGGGTAGACCGACTCGTAGGCGTGGCCGCCGGTGCGCGAGTACACGGGGCAGACGTTCAGGCAGGCCGAGCAGCGGATGCAGCGCAGCGCCTGACGGCCCACCTCGTCGGCCAGCACGTCGGTGCGCCCGGCGTCGAGCAGGATCAGGTGGAACTCGCGCGGCCCGTCGCCCTCCCGCACCCCGGTCCACGGCGACGTGTACGGATTCATCCGCTCGCCGGTGGATGAGCGCGGCAGCAGCTGGAGCATCACCTCCAGGTCGCGCCATTCGGGCAGCACCTTCTCGATCCCCATGACGGTGACCAGCGTCTCGGGCAGCGTGATGCAGAAGCGTCCGTTGCCCTCGGACTCCACCACGCACACCGTGCCCGTCTCGGCCACGCCGAAGTTCGCTCCGCTCACCGCCAGGGGCACGCTCAGGAAGCGGTCGCGCAGGTAGCGCCGCGCTTCCTCGGCCAGCGCCTCGGGCTCCTCCGACAGAGTCCGCCCCTCGGCGATCGTGCGCTCGAACAACGCCCTGATCTCGGCCCGGTTTCTGTGGATGGCCGGCACCAGGATGTGCGACGGGCGATCGTCGGAGAGCTGCACGATCAGCTCGGCCAGGTCGGTCTCGATGGCGTGGATGCCGTGAGCCTCGAGGGCCTCGTTCATGCCGATCTCGTCCGTGGCCAGCGACTTGACCTTGATCAGCTCGCGCCGGCCGCGATCCCGCGCGATCTCGGCCACGATGGCGTTGGCCTCGGCCCCGTCGCGGGCCCAGTGCACGTTTCCCCCGGCGTCGGTCACCGACCGTTCCAGGCGCTCCAGCTGCTCGGGCAGCGTGGCCAGCGCGCGCGCCTTAATGGCGGCCCCGGCATCACGCAGCTGCTGCCAATCCGGCAGCTCGGCCACGACCTTCGCCCGTTTCGCCCGGATCGTCGACGTGGCGTTGGCGATGTTGCGGCGCAGCTGGCTGTCGGCCAGATCGCGGCGGGCAGCGGCAGGAAAGCCCTGGTTGGTCATTCGGTGGCCGCCAGCACCTCGGCCAGGTGCATCGTCCGCACCCCCGATCGCTGCCGTCGCAGGGCGCCGCCGATGTGCATCAGGCAGGAGTTGTCAGCTGCCACGCACACCTCGGCCCGGGTGTCCAGCACGCTGCGCAGCTTGTCCGAGAGCATGGCCATCGAGGTGTCCGCGTTCTTGATCGCGAACGTGCCGCCAAAGCCACAGCACTCCGCCGAATCCGGCAGATCCAACAGCTCCAGCCCCCGGACGGCGCCGAGCAGGCGCCGCGGACGGTCGCCCACACCGAGCAACCGGGCCGAGTGGCAAGTCGGGTGGTAGGTCACCGCGTGGGGAAACGACGCGCCCACGTCCTCCACCCCTAGGCGGTCCACCAGCAGCTCGCTCAGCTCGAGCACCCGCGGCGAGAGCTCTCCCACCTCGCGCTCCAGGCCCGGGTCGCCGTCCAGCGCGGCGAGTCGCGCATACTGGTCGCGGACCATGCCCACGCACGACGCCGACGGAGACACGACGGCGTCGGCGTGACCGAAGGCGCGCACGAACCGGCGCACGAGTGGGAGCGCCTCGAGCTGGTACCCCGTGTTGGCGTGCATCTGCCCGCAGCAGGTCTGCTCCTCGGGGAAGTCGACCTCGTGGCCCAGGCGCTCGAGCAACTCGACCACGGCCCGCCCGGTGGCGGGGAACAGCGTGTCCCCGAGACAAGTGATGAAAAGTGCGACCCGCACCGCTCGTGTTCTACCGGAACGGGAGAACGCCGAGCGGAGTACCTATAGGTGGTGCGGTGCTCGCGATCAACGATCGCGCTCCGCTCCTCCCCCGCGCTCCGCTCCTCCCGGGTCAGCTACGCAGCTTCTTGGCCGCGCCGAGTGCCGCCTCGGCGTCGGCGTGGACCTTCCTGGGGTCCAGCGACCGCGCCGGGGCCACGCCTGCGGACACGGTCACCTGGCCGCCGATGACCTCGTTGACCTGCACCTGCTTGACCACCCGGTCCGCCACCAGTCGAGCGGGCTCGTGCTCGGTCTCGGGCAACAGGAGGGCGAACTCGTCCCCGCCGATCCGGAACGCCAGGTCGGAGGTTCGCGCCCCGGCCAGGATGCGCGCCACCTCCTTGAGCAGCTCGTCGCCGCGGGCGTTGCCGTGGGCCTCGTTGACCACGCCGAGGGCGTCGAGGTCGAACATCGCCAGCGACAGGTCGGACCCGTAGCGGCTGGCGCGCGACGCCTCTCGAGCCAGCGCCTCGTCGTAGGCACGGACGTTGCCGAGGCCGGTGAGGAAGTCCGTGCGGCTGTCCCCAACCGCGGCCTCGTAGGCGGCGGCCTTGCTGAGGTGGGCGGCGATCGTGCCGCTCAGCAGGTCCAGCGTCTCGACATCCTCGTCGGCGAAGTGGTGCGGGTCGGGCGCGTACACCTTGAGCACCCCGACGGTCTCGTCGTCGTGGCTGAGCGGCACACAGACGATCGACATGGCACCGATGCGCCGGCTGGCCTCCTCGTCGACGCGCTCGTCGGTGGCCGCGTCGTCGCACCGGAGCAGCTCGCCCCGAAGGGCGCACAGCCCTGACAGGCTGCTGCTCTGGAGCAGGCGCAGGCCGAGGAACGGGCGTGCCGTACCGGCCACCGCGCGATAGACCATCTCGTCGCGGTCGGCGACCTCCACCACGGCGGCCGCCGCGCCGGTCAGCTCCAGGGCGCGGTCGGTCACCCGCTGCATCACGTCGTCCAGGTTCAGGCGCGTGACCGCGATCTCGGTCTGGGTCTCGATGATCGCCCGCAGGCGATCGGCCTCGGGTCCAGGGGTCATGCGAGTGCTATCGGCTCGCGCGCGCGGTCCTTGACCTTCGGGACCGCGCGCGCCCGGCGCCGGGCCATCATCATCTGCGGCATCGACGAGCAACGACAGCTCATGCGTCGCCTGCGGGCCGCCGGGCGCGAGGACGCCGAGCTCCAGGCGGCGGTGGCCGATGGGCGCCTGCCCACGCTGGCCGTGGAGCTCGCGCTCGGCGGCACCGGGCGCCACACCCTCACGCAAGTCGCCCGGCAGTCAGGCCTGCGGCCGGCGTTCGTGCGCGAGCTGATGCAGGCGTCGGGACGACCCAATCCCCGCCCGCGCGAGGCCGTGTTCACCGACGAGGACGTGGCCATGGCCCGCGTGATCAGGCGCTTCCTCGACGCCGGCCTGCCCGCCGACGGGCTCCTGGAGGTCGGCCGGGTGCTCAGCCACGGCATGGCCAACACCGCCGAGGCCGTGCGCCGGCTCGCCGGCGACGCCCTCCTGCGCCCGGGCGACTCGGAGTTCGCCGTGGGGCTGCGCTACGTCATGGCGCTCGACCAGGTCGGCCCTTTGATCCCCGAGCTGCTGCACCACCAGTTCCGGGCGCAGCTGCGCGACGGCATCCGCGGAGAGCTCGTCACCGAAGCCGAGCGCGAGGAGGGCCGCCTGGCCGGAACGCGCGAGGTGGCCGTCGCCTTCGCCGACCTGGTGGACTACACACGCCTCGGCGAGCGCCTGCCTGCGGAGGACCTGGGCCGCATCGCCGGGCGCTTCACACGCCTGGCCATGGGCGCGGCGCGCAAGCCCGTGGTGCTCGTCAAGACGATCGGCGACGCCGCGATGTTCGTGTCCACGTCCACGCCAGAGCTCGTGGACAGCATGGTCGCGCTGGTGGAGGCCGTGGACGGGGCCGGGGACGACTTCCCCGGTGTGCGCGTCGGCGCCGCGTACGGCCCGGCCACCAACCGCGCGGGCGACTGGTTCGGCGCCACCGTGAACCTGGCAAGCCGCGTGACCGACTCGGCCAAGCCCGGGCGCGTGCTCGTGACCCAGGAGATCCATGACACCGCGCCCGGGCACGCGTGGAAGCGGTGGCGCCGGCGGGGCTTCAAGGGCGTGGATGGTCGCGTGCGGCTGTTCAGCCTGGAAGCACGGCCGGACCAGGAGATCAAGCCGGCTGACCCGCCGGCCGCGGAGGCGTGAGCGAGCCGGCGCCCTCGGCCACGATGCGGGCCACCTGGTCGGGGTCGTCCCACATGGGCGTGTGCCCGAGTCCGGGGAGCGTCAGGTGGCGGGCCTGCGGTAGAGCGTGCCGGGCTCGTGGCGCCTGGCGCCCGTAGAGCAGCAGGAAGTCCCTGCTGCCCCAGGCGACGGTCAGCGGCACCCCGGCCAGCTCGTGACCCTCGCGGAACGAGTAGCCGTCGAACGCGGCCACCGCAGGGCCGAAGGCCTCCGAGGCCCAGGCGTCGGTGAGCATCAGGCGCGCCTCGGCCGCCGGCATCCGCCAGGGGCGGGCCACCAGCTGGCCGAGCAGCATCGCGCGCCCCGCCCGGCTCCCCGCCAGGCCGAGCAGCAGCGGCTGTACCGCAGGCGGGATCGAGCGGGAGATGGTGAGCGATCGCTGTGCGAAGCGCAGCTCCTTACGGGTGGTGAACCCGGCCGGCGAGATCGCCGTGGCCGACGCCACCGCCCCGCGCCGCGCCAGCTCCAGCGCGATGGCGCCGCCCATGGAGTTGCCGGCCACGTGCGGACGGCCCAGGCCCTGCTCGGCGAAGAACGATGTGAACGCGTCGGCGTAGTGGGGCACCGTCGGGGCGATGCCCGCGGGTAGCGGGGGCGAGCGGCCGAAGCCGGGCGAGTCGGTGGCCACGACATCGAACTGCGACGCCAGGCGCTCGATCACGGGCGTCCAGCCCTGCCAGTGATGCCCGACGCCGTGTATCAGCACCAGCGTCGGGCCGGCGCCCTCGCGGTGGTGGTTCACGCGCCGGCCACCGCCCGCGGGCGGATCTCGCGGTACTCGCCGGGATCCACGCGCCGCGTCGCTCGCGTGTACTCGAACATGTGGCCCGGCCAGTTGTTCACGACACGGCCGTCGCCGTCCTGGCGGTACCAGCTGCGGCAGCTCGTCCAGACGGAGTCGCGCAGCCGTTCCTGGACCCGCTCCCCCGAGGCCCGCTGCACCTCGGGCCGAACGTCGACCGCAGACCCGGTCCGCCGCGCCATCCGCAGCGCGTCGATCGCGTAGCCCACCTGAGCCTCGATCATCGTGATGATCGAGCCCACGCCGAGGTTGGTGTTGGGCCCATAGAGCACGAACATGTTCGGAAAGCCCGCGACCGTGATGCCCAGGTGCGCCTCGGCGCCGCCGCTCCAGTGGGCCTCGAGGTCGCGGCCCCCCACCCCGGCCACGGCCATGGGCATCACGAAGTCGTGGCTGCGGAAGCCGGTCCCGTAGATCACGCAGTCCGCCGGGCGCGGTTTCCCGTCCGCGGTGACCACGGCGGCGGTGGTGATGCGCTCGATGCGATCGGTCACCAGCTCCACGTCCGGGCGCTGCAGCGCCGGCAGGTAGGCCGAGCTGAAGAGGATGCGCTTGCACCCGAACGGATAGTCCGGCCAAGCGCGCCGGCGCACGTCGGGATCGCGAAGCTGGCTCCGCATGAAGGTGGTGGACCAGGTCCGGAACAGCCAGCCGAGCGGCCGGAAGCGCGTGAGCGCGGCGATGAACGTCTCCATGAACAGCAGCAGCCCGAGGCGGCGCAGGGCCTGCAGACCGGGCACCACGCCGATCAGCCGGCGCGCCCACTCCGGGTAGCGGGGGTTGCGGCGCGGCAGCACGTACGGGGCGGTGCGCTGGTAAACGTCCACGTGGGCGGCCTGCTCGGCCACCGGCGGCACGAACTGGACGGCGCTGGCCCCCGTGCCGAGCACGGCCACGCGCTTGCCGGCCAGGTCGTAGCCGTGGTCCCACTCGGCCGAGTGGAAGGAATGCCCGGCGAACTCCTCCATGCCCGGGATCGACGGCCACCGCGGCCGGCTCAGCTGCCCGCAAGCCAGCACCAGGGCGTCGGCGGTCAGCCGCTCGCCACCGACGGTCACGAGCGTCCACGTGGCCGTCCTCTCGTCGAAGTCGGCTTGCTCGACCTCGGTGTTCGTGCGCACGCGGTCCAGCACGCCGTGGCGCTCGGCGACGTCTCGCAGGTACCCGAGGATCTCCGCCTGGGGAGAGCAGGGCTGCGTCCAGTCGCGGCGCTGGTCGTAGGAGAACGAGTAAAGGTAGGAGGGTACGTCGCAGGCCGCTCCGGGATAGGTGTTGCGGTGCCACACGCCACCGAGGTCGGCGCCCCGCTCGAACACGGTGAAGTCCTCGATGCCCTCCCGGCGAAGGGCGATGGCCATGGCGATGCCCGAGAAGCCCGCCCCGACGATCGCGACCCTCACGCCGCCCGAACCTCGCCGCTCTCGGCCACCCGTTGGGCCGGCCCGCGGGGACGCAGCCGTGACGCGGTGGCGGCCAGCCCCGGTGGGAGTCGGCCGTCGGTGGACAGCCAGGAGCCGGCGATGATGAGCAGCAGACCGGCCACCGCGCCGGCCCCCGGGCGCTCGCCCAGCACCGCCACGCCGAGCGCGACCGCCACAACCGGCGCGACGTATGTGATCACGGTGGCGCGTCCCGGGCCCACCTCCGCGTTCAGCGCTCCGAAGAGGACGAAGGCCATGGCCGTGCACAGCAGCCCAAGCGTGAGGATCGCGCCGAGCGCCTCCGAGCTCGGCATCTCGGCCGGTGGGACGAGCAGCGCGGCTGGGGTGAGCACGACGGCAGCCGCGGCGGTGGCCGCGCCCATCAGCGGCACCGGGGACACATGGACCAGGTGCCGCTTGAGCACCATCGGCCCGGCGGCGTATCCCGCCGCGGCCAGAAGGATCGCGCCCGCGCCCACCAGCTCGCCCGGGCGACCGGCCACGTCCAGTCCCACGAGGGCCACCACGCCGGCGAAGCCGACGATCAGCCCGACCAGGCGACGGCCATGGGCGCGTTCGCCGGAGTCGAAGCGCATGGCCATCAGCGCCACCAGCAGCGGCACGGCGGCGATCAGGATGGCGGCGAGCGATGAAGACACCCGCTGCTCGCCGAAGCCGATGAGCGGGAAGGGAATGCAGATCTCGATCACCGCGTAGACCGTGATCCAGCGCCACTGTCCGCGCAGTGAGCCCAGCTGCCCGGCCCGCCATGCCAGGGCCAGCAGCACCGCCGCCGCCAGCACCACCCGGACCCACGCGAGGAACACCGGCGGCACGCCGTCGTCCACCGCGACCTTGATGAACAGGTACGGGATGCCCCAGAGCACGGAGACCGAGGCGAAGGCGATCCAGGCGCGGGCGCTCACCCGGCCCAGGATCGCAGACCACGGCGCCGTCTCGAAAGTACACTCCGGCGCCCATGCGGGCGCTCCAGATCGTCGACCTGTCCGGCCCCGCGTCGGCTCTCGCCATGGCCGACCTGCCGGAGCCGGAGCCGTCGCATCTGCTCACGCCCGGCAGCGGTGTGGTGGTGGACGTGCACGCGGCCGGCGTGTCCTTTCCCGAGGTGCTCCAGACCCGCGGCGAGTACCAGGTCAAGCCGCCGCTCCCGTTCGTGCCCGGCAGCGAGGTCGCAGGGATCGTCCGCAGCGCGCCCGACGGCGCCGCGGTCGCCCCCGGCGATCGCGTCGCCGCGTTCTGCATGCTCGGCGGGTTCGCCGAGGTCGCAGTGGCGCCCGAGTTCCTGGCCTTCCCCCTGTCGGACGAGCTCGACTTCGCTCAGGGCGCGAGCCTGATCCTCAACTACCACACGGTCTGGTTCTCCCTGGTCACCCGCGGGCGCCTGGCCGAGGGCGAGACGGTGCTGGTGCACGGCGCCGCCGGGGGCGTCGGCAGCGCAGCCATCCAGGTGGCACTCGGCCTCGGTGCGCGCGCGATCGCCGTGGTCTCGTCCGACGACAAGGAGCAGGTGGCGCGCGACGCCGGCGCGCACGAGGTCCTGCGCTCCGACGGGCCGTGGAAGGACCAGGCGAAGGAGCTGACCGGGGGCGGCGTGGACCTGGTCCTCGACCCGGTGGGCGGGGACCGGTTCACCGACAGCCTGCGCTCGCTGCGGGAAGGCGGCCGGGTGGTCGTCGTGGGCTTCACCGGCGGCTCGATACCGGAGGTCCGGGTCAACCGCCTGCTGCTCAACAACACCGAGGTGATCGGGGCCGGGTGGGGCGCGTTCGTCATGGGCAAGCCCGACGTGAACCGCGAGACCGGGACGCAGGTCAACCGTCTGGTGGACCAGGGTCACGTGCGCCCGATCGTCGGCGCGCGGTATCCGCTCGAGCAGGCCGCGGACGCGCTGGAGCTGATCGACGGCCGCGGCGCGACCGGCAAGGTGGTGCTGGACGTGCGCGAGCCGTAGTCGCGCCACCTACAGCGCGATCAGCACCACTCCGGACATCGCCGCAGCCACCCCCACGGCCTGTGCGCGGGACATCCGCTCGCCGAGCAGTCCCACCCCGAGGGCGACGGTGAAGACGGGGAACAGCGAGCCCAGCACCGAGATCACGGACAGCTGGCCGTGCTCGGCGGCCGTAATGTAGAGCAGGGTTCCGGCCACGAGCAGGAGCCCGGGCACCGCCAGCGCGGGCACGGTCCGGTCCAGGCGCAGGTCGCGCAGCCGGCCCCCCGCCCAGCCGGCGAGCAGCACGACCAACGCCACGCGCGCGTCGAAGAGCGCCCACGCCTGCCCCTCTGCGGACGCCTCGGGCAGCGCGGTGAGAAAGATCCCGAAGGCGACGGCCGACGCGGCCGCCCAGAGCACGCTGGCCCGCGGATCCGTGTAGCAAGCATCGGTGCGCACCGGGCCAAGCCCGGCGCTTCCGCCACTGCGGGGCGCGTCTGCAGGACAGCGTCGGTGCGCAGCCGGCCGAGCCGGCTGCTTCCGCCCGAGCGGCTCGGAGGGGCTGCGCGCGGCCAGCGCCCCGCCGGCCATCGCCAGCGCGATGCCCACGACCTGCGGTGCCCGCAGGCTGTCGCCGCCGGCCAGCCCCCATGCCACGGGCACGATCGCGCCCAGCGCCCCGATCGGCGCCGCCACGGAGAGCGGGCCCAGCTCGGCGGCCCGGTAGAAGGCGATCAGGCCGACCGCGTTGCCGGCTCCGGCGAGCAGCGCAAGGAGGAGGGCTGTGGTGGGCAAGGCCGGACCTCCGTCCCCCGCGAGGTAGAGGGCGCAGGCCAGCAGGGCGGCCAGCTGGGAGACGGCGAGCACCGCGACCAGCGTGTGGCGACGCGCCAACTGGGGGCCGATGAAGTTCGAGACGCCGTAGCAGGCGGACGATCCGAGAGCCAGGACCACTGCGAGCATGGGGGCTCGCCAGTCTGCCCTACCGCCCGCGGGTGCCCGCCGGCCGTCAGCGCTTGGCCGCCGCCCGCAGCGCGGCCAGCGCGGTGCCGGCGCGGTTGCGCGCGCTCACCCATTCGCCGGGCGAGAAGCGGGTCAGGGCGCGGGCGGCGTCACGCGTGTCACGTCCCATGCGCGCGAGGGAGTCGCTGAGGGCCCGCACCTCGCTCCGGCGCCCGGCGGGCGGGTCCAGGTCATCCACCTGGGCGCGCAGATCGTCCGCCCGGGCGCCCAGGCGGGACATGCGGGGCGCCAGGACGGCGTCGCCGCCCGGGCCGGCGTCGATGAAGGCCTGGGCCACGTCGTTGGCGTACTCGCGCGCCTCGAGGCGGACATCGGAGAACGAGCCGCGGAAGTCGCCCCCGTCATCGCCGCCGCCGCAGCCCGCCACGAGGAGCAGCAGCACGACCAGGGAAGGGCGCAGGCGGGCGGTCATGCCCGGGAAAGTAGCGGCGGCTGCACAACAACAGCACGGCATGAGGGGCTGAATCCCCTTCGTTCCCGTCAAGCGGCGGCAGGGCCTCGCCGCGGCGTCATCCTCCGCCGATCCGTGGGAAGGGGCAAAGGGGGTGCCCCTGCCTGCGATCAGGGAGTCAAGGATGGCCGTGACCGAGACATCAGAGGCGTCGGCGCGACGGCGACGGCGCCGTCGCCGTCGTCGCCGCGGCTGGAGCGAGGCCCATGTTCGGCGCCTGTTCTGGCGCGCGGGCTTCGGCGCCACGCCGCGCGAGGCGCGCCATTGGGCTCGCCGGGGCAAGGCCCGCACGATCCGCTGGCTGTTGCACGGCGGCCGGGCCCCGATCCCCCGCATCGGCCCCCCGCGGGTGGACGGGCGCGCGCTCGATCCCGAGAACGAGTGGGGCCACGACGTCCTGTGGTGGCTCGACCGCATGGTCCGCTCTCCGCGTCCGCTCCAGGAGAAGCTCACGCTCTTCTGGCATGACCACTTCGCCACCAGCGAGCAGGACACGCCGCTGATGGTGGCCCAGAACCGCATGTTCCGCCGCCACGCGCTCGGGAGCTTCCCGGCCCTCCTGCGCGACGTGACGAGCGACCCGGCCATGCTCCTCTTCCTGTCGCTCGCCGACTCCGACAAGGAGGCCCCGAACGAGAACTACGCCCGCGAGCTGATGGAGCTCTTCACCCTCGGCCGCGGCTACACCGAGCGCGACATCCGCGAGGCCGCTCGGGCGCTCACCGGGTTCCGCGCCGACTGGGACACCGACGGCCCGCCCCGCACCTACTACGACTCGGAGGGGCACGACGGCGGCAGCAAGCGCGTCCTCGGCCGCCGAGGGTCCTTCGACTGGCAGGACGTGCTGCGCCTGTCCGTGGCCCATTCGGCCCACGCGCCGTTCATGGTGGAGAAGCTGTGGGACTACTTCGTGGGCGCGCAGATCGCGCGCGGAACCCGGGCGGACCTGGCCCGCACCTACCGGCGATCCGGTCACCGGATCAAGCCGGTGGTCGGGCGGATCCTGGCCCACCCGGCTCTATACCGGAACCTGGACGCTCCCGGGATGGTCAAGTCGCCGGTGGTCCTGGTCGCGGGCTTCCTGCGCGCCGCCGGTCAGTCCATCGATCGCGACAGCTGGGCCTGGCTGCTAGACGGCATGGGCCAGTACCCGTTTCATCCCCCGTCGGTGGCGGGCTGGGACTGGGGTGGCGCATGGCTGTCATCCAACGCCATGCACGTCCGTTTCGAGGCCGCCAACTACCTGATGGAAACCCGCAGCCTGCGGGTGCCCGAGGACGCGACGCCCCCCGGCCTGTCGCCGGCTGAGGCGGTGGCCCGGGCCCGGCGCGCGGTGGGCGACCCGTGGACATCGGCCCGCACCGACGCCGAGCTGCTGCGCGTCGCGCGGCGACTGCTGACCGAGCGCAAGCTGCCCGAGGGCGAGTGGCGCCAGCCGATCCGCCAGCGGGCGGACATGTGCCAGCGCGTGCTGCGCCAGCTGCTCCTGTGCGGACCCGACGCCCAGGTGCACTGATGAGTCGCCACCGCGCGTGCGACGACTTCCATCGCACCTCCGAGGCGGTCCGCCGCGACTACCTGGGCGGCCCGCCGCTCACACGCCGGCAGGTGCTGGCGGCGGGGCTCGGGGCCGGGGTGACGCTTTATGCGGCGCAGGCCATGCCCATGCCGAGGGTGCTGGAGGCTGCCGCCGCGGACGCCGCGGCGGCACCCAACGCGCCGGTGCTCGTCTCCGTCTTCCTGCCCGGCGGGATGGATCTGCTCGACACGCTCGTGCCGATGAACGACTACGGCCGCTACGCGGACCTGCATCCGAAGCTGAAGGTGCAGGGTCAGGTGCTGGCGGGCGCCTCCGGCCTGGGTCTGCACCCCTCCCTCGCGCGCGGCGTGGGAGGCGGGATCAAGGGGCTGTTCGAGCGGGGCAAGATCGGGCTGCTGCCCGGAATCGACTACGCCAACCCCGACCTGTCCCACTTTCACTCGCGCCACTTCTGGGAGACGGGACTGATCACCGACCGCAGCGCGCCGGGATGGCTGGGACGCTGGCTCGACCGCGCCGGAAACCGCACCAACCCCCTCCAGGGTGTGTCGATGGGCTGGGGCCTGTCCCCCCTCATGCGCGCCGGCCGTGCGCCGGTGGCCGCGGTGGCCTCGCCCGGTGACGCCGGCTTCTGGATTCGCGACGTGTGGGACGAGCCGTTCGAGGAGGCGATGAACGCCTATGGCCGCCTGGGTCACGGGCGCTCCAGGAGCCGGGCGCTGAACGCTTCCCGCGAGGCGGCCCGGCTGGCCAAGCAGGTGGCCGACCGCCTGGAGCCGTACCGCGAGCGGGACGGGTACGACCCCCTCGCCTCGTCGATCTCCTATCCCGGGGAGAGCGACTTCGGGCAACGCCTGCGCTACCTGGCGGCGATGATCTCCAAGCCGCTCGGGATCCGGGTGGCCGACGTGGTGGCCGACGGCGACTTCGACACGCACGACAACCAGGCTGAGCTCGGCGGCCTGCTGATCGAGGTGAGCGAGTGCCTCTCGGCCTTCCAGGCCGACCTCGAGGCGAGGGGGCTGTCGGACCGCACGCTGACGCTCGTCTGGTCCGAGTTCGGAAGGCGCCCGGAGGAGAACGGGTCGGGCACCGACCACGGCGCGGGCGGACTCGCCTGGGTGATGGGCGACCGCGCGCGCCCGGGCGTCCACAGCGACTATCCCGATCTCCGCCGCTTCGACGACCACGACAACCTCCAGGTCACGATCGATTTCCGCCGCGTCTACTCGAGCCTGCTGGAGCAGCACCTGGGGACCGACGCCGACGCCGTGATCCCGGGGTCCAAGGCGCTCGGCCGCGTGAGCCTCGTCAAGTGAGGCGCGTCGGGCTGCTGGCACTGATCGCGGCATTGGCCGCGCCCGCCGCGACGGCCGTCTCGTTCCCGGGCGGGACCGCGGTCGGAGTCGCAGAACGCGAGTGGCGGATATCGCTCTACCGCACGAAGGTCCCCACCGGGCTCGTCAAGCTGAACGTGCGCAACTACGGCGAGGACGGCCACGACCTGGCGGTGCGGAACGCGGAGGGCCGCGTGCTGGGGTCCGTGCCGGAACTGCGTCCGGGCCAGCGCGACAGCCTGCGGGTGCGGCTGCGCCGCACGGGACGCTTCACGGTGTTCTGCACGCTCGAGGGCCACGAGGCGAAGGGCATGAGAGCGTGGCTGGTGGTCAGGAAGCGCTCGCGGCGCGCCTGAGCGACCCCGACTGGCAGTCTGACGTTGGGATACTGGGCGGGTGTCGCAGGAGAATGTGAAGCCGTCCGAGCCCCTCGAAGCCGTGGGGCTGGCGGAGTAGCTACCAGGGGGCACAGTCAGGTCGTAGGGGCCGGCACCTCCAGCAGCTCGCGCAGGTCCCCGCAGATCTCCGCCACGGCCTCCGCCGACGCCGGGCTGAGCGCGCCGAGGTCGAAGAAGCCGTGGATCAGGCCGTCGTAGCGACGCGCGATCACCGGCACACCCGCCCGCTCCAGCGCAGCGGCATACGCTTCCCCCTGGTCGCGTAGCGGATCGAACTCGGCCGTCACCACCACCGCCGGAGCGAGCCCAGACAGGTCGGGCGCGTGGATGTGACAGTCGCGGGTCATGGGTGTCCACGCCCGACGCGTACTGCGAGGTGAACCACTCCATGTCCGCGCGCGTGAGGAAGTAGCCCTCGGCGTTCTCGGTCTCCGACGCGTAGCCGCCCTCGAAGTCGGTGCCCGGGTAGATGAGCAGCTGGGCCGTCAGGGCCGGGGCGCCGGCGTCGCGGGCCAGCTGGGCCACGACGGCGGCGAGGTTGCCGCCCGCGCTGTCGCCCGCCACCGCGATGCGGTCTCCGTCGCCGCCTAGCGAATCCACGTTGTCGGCGGCCCAGCACGTGGCCACGAACGCGTCCTCCACCCCGGCCGGGAAAGGCGCCTCCGGGGCCAGGCGGTAGCCCACGCTCAGCACCACGGCCTCGGCCGACCGGCACAGCCCGCGGCACTGGTTGTGGTGGGTGTCGATGTCGCCGATGACGAAGCCGCCGCCGTGGAAGAAGACGATCGTCGGTACGGGGCCGTCCGCCTCGGGCCGGTAGACCCGCGCGGGCAGGGCTCCCGCAGCGCCCGCCACCTCGATGTCCTGCGTCTCCCGCACCGGGACGATCGACGCGGCGGGGCGCATGTCCACGGTGAGCATGTGAAAGGCGCGTCGTGACGCTTCGGGGGTCGCCGAGGTCAGCGACGGCCTGTTCATCGCCTCGAGCAGCCCGAGCATCTGCTGGATGGCGGGATCGAGGGGCACGCCGCGAACGCTACCGCGCGGCCACCGGCCAGGGGCCGGATATGGTTGCGCTTCCTCGGCGCCGACGCAGGAGAGTTGATGCATTCTGACGGGGGGCGGACCCGCCCGATTGTTCTCATCCTCGCGATCGCCGGATTGGCAATGGCGCTGTCCGCCGCCCCGGCCCTGGGGCGCACCGACTTCCAGCGCATCCCCGGCTATTCCTCCCCCGGCACCCCCGCGAAGTACAACAAGGTCGGGATCATCAAGATCGGGAGCAAGAAGGCGCGCAACGTGCTGGTGCTCAGCCCCGGAACCTCGGCCAGCGCCGCGTACTTCGCCCCCTTCGCGCGGGACCTCACGGCGCGGGCCAAGAACTGGCAGGTGTGGTCCGTGGAGCGCAGGGAGAACCTGCTCGAGGACCACTCGGTGGTCAACCGCGCCAAAGCGGGCAAGGCCTCCCCGCGCCGGCTGTTCGACTACTACCTGGGCTATATCACCGACCCCTCGGTCACCGACCGCTATCGTCCCGTGGCCCTGGAGGACGTGGCCTTCGCCCGACGTTGGGGCATGCGCACGGCAGTCGAGGACCTGCGGCGCGTGGTCAAGCTCGCGCGCAAGCGCGGTGGCCGCGTGGTCATGGGAGGCCACTCGCTCGGCGGCACGATCACCACCGCGTACGCAACGTGGGACTTCAACGGCAAGGCCGGAGCCGCCGGCCTGGATGCCCTGGTCTACCTGGACGGCGGCAGCGGCAACACACCGACCACGCCCGAGCAGGCCACGCAGACCCTCCAGGAGATCGAGTCGGGTAGTCCCTGGCTCGTGTTCGGGGGCATCCCCGCGCCCTTCGCCGGCCTGTTCAACATCGTGGCCTCCACGACGGTGCGCAACGATCCGAAGGGAACGTCGCTCCTCCAGACCTGGCCGCTCTTGCCGGCCAACCTCAAGCCGCCCGTGCCGGCCACCAACGAGGCGGCCTACGGCTACGCCCTGGACGCCGACACCTCGCCCCCAGGACTGGCCGCGGCCCAGGTTAACGCGGGCCGTCTGGCGACCAGCGGCGACCCACGCGGCTGGGACCGGGCCGGTGAGCTGTCCCCGATCCAGCGCGTGGCGGCCGTGTTCTCCGGGACCGGCTTCAAGGGCCTGGACGGCACCGCGTGGTACCACCCGCGCCGACTGAGCGTCGACTCCGGGGGCGTGGCGGCGGGCAATGCCAACCCCGCGCAGCCGGTACTCGACGTGCGGGCCACCCACGGCGACGACCTCGACCGGCTGCGCATCTACGCGTTTGCCGCGTCGCTCGGCGGTCAGCGCGTGCTGGACGCGGCGGCCCTGCTGGCCACGCAGTCGGGCATCCCCAAGCGCAGGCTCACGCTGGTGGACAGGTCGGCCACCTACACCCACATCGACCCGCTCACCGCCAGCCCGAGGAACGCGTTCGTGTCGACGCTGGCCCCGTTCCTGAGGAAGGTAGCCCGCCGATGACCATCGGCGAAGCGGTCGGCCGAGAGGAGTTCTGCGACGTCGGCCGCGGCGTCACGCTCTGCTACGAGTCCTTCGGGGATCCCGAGGACCCAGCGATGCTCCTCGTGATGGGCCTGGCCACGCAGATGATCGCCTGGCACACGAGCTTCATCGAACTGCTCGTGGAACGAGGCCTGCGGGTCGTGCGGTTCGACAACCGCGACATCGGACGCTCCACCCGCATGACGGGGGTGCCGACCCCGACCCTGAGGCAGCTGCTCGCGCGGCGCGTGGGGCCGAGACAGTACGACCTGGGCGACATGGGCGCGGACACGGTCGGGCTGATGGATGGGCTCGGCATCCGCGACGCCCACCTGGTCGGCGCGTCGATGGGCGGGATGATTGCCCAGACGGTGGCCGCGCGGTACCCGGATCGCACCCGCAGCCTCACGTCGATCATGTCCAACACCGGCAGCCGCGTGACCGGCCAGCCCGGCCCGGGAATGTACCCGGTGCTGCTGCGGCGCCCGGCGGGCCGGGGGCGCGAGGACTTCGTGGACCACATCGAGCGCGTGTTCGGCAAGATCGGCTCGCCGGGACAGGACGCGGCCACCATCCGCGAGCACGCCGGGCTCAGCTTCGACCGCGGGGTCGACGCGGACGGGCCCCTGCGCCAGCTCGGGGCGATTGCCGCCTCCGGCGCACGCGCTAAGGAGCTGCGCAAGATCACCGCTCCCACATTGGTGATCCACGGCAAGGCCGACCGCCTGGTGCCCCTCAGCGGCGGCAAGGCCACCGCCCGCGCGATCCCGGGGGCCAAGCTGATGGTGGTCGAAGGCATGGGCCATGACCTGCCCGAGCGCAACTGGCCCCGCATCGTGGACGCGATCGTGGCCAACGCGGCCGTCTCAGCGCCGGCCAGCTAGCTCAGCGGGCCGCTACGCGCCCGACGTCAGCCGTCTCGGCGATCAGCGCGGTCACCAGGTCCGGGCGATCCCACATAGGGATGTGCCCACAGCCCGGAAGCACGGTGATGCGGGCGCCGGGCACGGGCAGCCGCACCGGCCGGATCATCCGGTCGCGCTCCCCGTAGGCCACGGTCAGCGGCACCCCGATCTCCTCCGCGCCGGTGAAGAATCCCTCGCGCATGGCGATGTTGGTGGCCGCGTACGCGGGCGCCCGGCCATAGGAGCGCACCATCCGCCGCGCCGCGTCCCGCGGCACCCGGTCAGGGTCACCCACCACGTTGCCCAGCGCCAGGCGGCGGAAGCGACGGCTGAACATCAGCAGCGACAGCAGCGGCCCGAGTCGCCGGGCCAGGCGCTGCGCCCCACCCCGCCCGGGCGCGCCCGGCGTGCGCAGCGGACGTTCCCACAGCCCGGCCGGGCAGATCGCGGTGATCGAGCGAGCCCTGTGGCCCGTGCCTAGCTCCAGCGCCACCCACCCACCGAGCGAGTTGCCGGCCAGGTGCGCACTCGCCAGCCCGAGCTCGTCCATCAGCCCGCCGATCGCGGCGGCGAGCGCCGCCGGGGCGGGCGACACGCCATCGGGAAGCGGTGGAGAGCCGCCGAAGCCGGGCAGGTCCACCGCGATCGTGTCGAACCGCTCGGCCAGGACATCCATGACCGGTTCCCATACGCACAGCTCGCCCCCGATGCCGTGGATCAGGATCAGCGGCTCGCCCTGACCGCAGCGCACGATGTTCAGGGTCGTGGCGGGCATCGCTCGATAGGTACGCAGGCCCCGCCCGTTCGGTGCAATCGCGGAGCCGTCAGCTGAGCGCGCTCTGACGCAAACGGACCCGCTCCAGGCCGGGGATAGAGGCCAGTGGCCCGAGCACGACCACCGCGGCCACGAACCACCAGGACCACCAGCCCCGGCTCTTCAGTACCACCAGGCTGCCCACCAGTACCAGGAAGAGGACGCCGTGTGTGGGTCCGAGCACGTCCACCGCCGCTTCGTCGTGGGTCAGCGCGGAGTAGACGAGCGCCACGAGCAGCAAGCCGTCCACGAGGGACAGGAGACGCAGGCCATCGAGCTGGCGGCGCGGCAGCGGCTTCACTGCGCCGCCTTGATCGCCTGCTCGAACTCGTCGATGCCGAAGCTCCCCTCGAGCCGGGCGGCCACTTGTCCCTGCGCGTCGATGGTGAACAGCCACGGCTCGGTGGTCAGCCCGAAGCGGCGCAGAGGCTCGCGCAGCGGCTTGTTGGGGTCGTTGTCGGTGTAGACCTCCTGGTGGATGAACTCCACCTGGTCCCCGTACTTCTTCTTGAGCTGGAGGGCGACGTCGGTCACGGGGCCGCAGACGCGGCTCTGGCAGAGCTGGGGCGTCGCGAACAGCAGGGCCACCGGGCGCTTGCCGAGGACGTCGTCGAGGCTCACCTCGTGCATGTCGCTGGGCGGCACGCGGGTGTCGATGGACGCGATGTCCCCGTTCGCCGACTCCACCGTCTCGGTCGCGACCCGCGGCGCCGGGTCCCCGACGGCCACGACCTCGCTGCGGGTCGGCACCTGGATCGTGGTGGGCGCCCCGACGAAGCCTTCCGGCGTCTTGGTGATCACGAGCACCGCGTACCCGCCGGGGCGTGGCGTGGGGATGCCGGTGGAGTAGACGGCGGCCAGGCCGTTGGCCTCGGAGGCGCTGCCGCGGCTGCGAAACGGCGGTTCCACGAGCAGGGAGCGAGCCGGAGCGGGGAAGGGCCCGGTGGCGCGGTCCTGGGGCGTCGGAGCCACGTACACGGCGCTCTTGCCGTACACGAAGCGGTTGTCGCGGCCGATCACGCCGAACGCCAGGCGGTTCTCACCCGGCACGAAGTCGGCGGTGGCGAGGCCCACCGTGGGGCCGGCATCGATCGTGTTGGCCACCTCCTGCAGCGTGCGTCCCTCTACGGGCGGAAAGTCGGACCGCTTGGCCTGGGCGGCCGAGTCGAGCGTGCGTTCAAAGTCCGACCTGCTCTGGCCGGGGGGCGGTTCCGGTCCGCCATCGTCGCCCCCGCATCCGGCGAGGAGCGCACCCACCGCCATCGTCGCGGCGAGCGCTGCGAGTCGTGTCGATCCCACCGCTGTCGGTCCTCTCGTCCGGGTCGGGCGCGCCAGTAGGGCCCGGCCTACGGCCTGCGCCCCGACACGAACTGTGCCAGACCGCTCACGCGCTGCGCCACTTGCGCCAGACCGCGCTCCGAGAGCGCGCCAGTGAGCTCGTGACGCCCGAAGATCCGCACTCCGGTCAGCGGGCGCACGGCCAGGTCGGCCAAGCGGCTCGGCAGCGGGCCGCGGCTGACGCTGGAGAGGAGGGCCACGCGCCCGCCGGGCGCCAGGACGCGAACGATCTCGTCGATCGCCCGCACCGGGTCCTCGATCAGGTACAGCGCCGCGAAGCAGCAGACGGCGTCGAAGGAGGCGTCCACGAAGGGCAACGCCGCGGCGTCGCCGCGCACGTAGGCCACGTTGTCGGGGACCGCCTGCTCGACGGCGCGCTGGAGCATGGTCGGCGAGGCGTCGATCCCAGCCACGAGGCCCGTCGGCCCCACCGCGGAGGCAAAGGCGCGGGTGAAGTTGCCCGGCCCGCAGGCCACGTCCAGCACGCGCTCGCCCGGCGACAGCTCGAGCATGTCCACGGCCAGGAGGCGCTCGTCCTCCATCCCGGGACCGAGCACCCCCATCAGCAGCCGCCCCCCCACCGGACGCCAGACGGTCTCGTAGATCAGAGGCAGCACGCGGCTCGACATCAGCCGCTGGCCCGGACGGGCCCCGGTCGGATCGGAGTCGCCCAGCAGGTCCAGGTACCCGCGCAATACGTCGGGCTCGGCCGGCCGGTGCTCCGGTGTCGTCAGCTTGAGAACGCGGTCCAGGGCACTCATGCGGGTAATGAAATCATCCCGGTAACGTCCGCGCCGCGATGACCACCGCGGCCGCCGGCGTCTACGAGATCCCGCAGGAGCACCGGGACTTCCAGGAGCTGGTCCGGCGCCTGGCCCAGGAGCAGGTGGCTCCCCGCGCAGCGGAGATCGACGCCGCCGACGAGTACCCGTGGGACCTCCGGGAGCTGCTGGCCGGCCAGGACGTGCTCGCCCTGCCGTTCTCCGAGGAGCACGGCGGAACGGGCACGGGCACGCTGATGCTGCAGATGGCAGTGGAGGAGCTGGCTAAGGCCTCTGCCGCCGTGGCTCTGATCCTGATGGTCCAGGAGCTCGGCACACTGCCGATCCAGCGCTTCGGCTCGGACGAGCTGAAGGAGCGCCTGCTGCCCCGCTGCGCGTCGGGCGAGTGGTCCCCGGCCTTCTGCCTTTCCGAGCCCGACGCCGGCTCGGATCCCGCCGCGATGCGGACCACCGCGCGGCGCGACGGGGGCGACTGGGTGATCGACGGGACCAAGAACTGGATCTCCAACGCGGGCGTGGCGGACTTCTACGTGGTGTTCGCGATTACCGACCGCGATGCGCGCCGGATGACGGCGTTCGTGGTGGAGAACGACCGTGACGGCTTCTCCGTGCCCAAGTTCGAGCACAAGATGGGCATTCATGGCTCGCCCACCGGTGCGCCCGTGTTCGACGGCGTGCGGGTGCCGGACGTCAACCGAATCGGCGAGGAGGGACGCGGCCTGCGGGTGGCGCTCGGGACGCTGGAGCGGAGCCGGCTCGGCGCGGCGGCCCAGGCCGTGGGCATCGCGCAGGGCGCGATCGACTACGCGACGGGCTACGCAAAGGAGCGGACGGCGTTCGGGAGGCCGATCATCGAGCTGCAGGGGATCCAGTTCAAGCTGGCCGACATGCAGACGAAGACCGCGGCGGCACGCGAGCTGCTCTACAAGGCCTGCGCGCTGGCCGACCGCGAGGACCCCGAGCTGGGCATGTACAGCTCGATGGCCAAATTATTCGCCTCCGACACCGCGATGGAGGTAACGGTGGAGGCCGTCCAGGTGCTGGGCGGCTACGGCTACGTGAACGAGTACCCGGTGGAGCGCATGATGCGCGACGCCAAGATCACCCAGATCTACGAGGGCACGAACGAGATCCAGCGCGTGGTGATTGCGCGGAAGATGGCGGGCTGAGGGGCCTACCGCCTCCGCTGCGTACGCGACACCCCGCCGGCCGTGGTCCGCTCCAGCAGGTCGATCTCGTCCAGCGCCTGGCCCGCGCCCAGGGCCACGCAGGTGAGCGGATCGTCGGCGAGCGCCACCGGGACCTTGGTCTCCTCCTCCAGCCGCGCCGCGAATCCCCGCAGCAGCGCGCCGCCCCCGGCCAGCAGCAGGCCCTGCTCGGAGATGTCCGCGGCCAGCTCGGGCGGGGTCTCCTCCAGGGTGGCCTTGACCGCCGCGGTGATCTCCGCCACGGGCCCCTCCAGGGCGCGGCGCAGCTCTTCGCTCGTGACCTGCACCTCGCGCGGCAGCCCGGAGACGGGGT